>Ga0207659_10001329_pt1 | contig 14774 bp, 12 predicted proteins | sample KBSM43metaG_FD_184330 | JGI IMG/M metagenome (GOLD analysis project Ga0207659, IMG submission 184330) | Miscanthus rhizosphere microbial communities from Kellogg Biological Station, Michigan, USA - KBS M4-3 metaG (SPAdes) (version 2) | ecosystem: Host-associated > Plants > Roots > Rhizosphere >...
CCTCTCGTTGCTAGGAACTCGGGGAGGAGCGAGTCAGAAGAGGCTCGTTACGCCAGGAATCAGCACAGCACGCGGCAAGATCCGAGACACCAGTGTACATCATGCGGAGACGACGCCTATCTTTGCCTGACCCCGAGCGCCCGGAGGTGTTCCTGGGAGAACGGCGTTGAGCGCCGAAGGTCGGGCGGTCAGTCCTGAAAAGCGGCGAAGTGGGTTGTGGCATGCCGTTAACAACGCTTCATGGTGGCGGCGTGTTATCGTGCGCCGGTCCGATGCGCGCGCGAGGGGCGCTCGGCGCGAGGGAGGCGACGGACACCGGATTCGATGTCGAGGTTTGAGATGAATCGTCAGCTCGTTGGTACTGTAGCAGTCGCCGTCGCCGCGCTGGGTGTGGCGATGGCCGCGCAGCGTGGCGGGAATCGTCTGCGACTGGCGCCGGGGCAGGAATGTCCGTCGGGTACGACTGAAACCCGCCCGGGCGTTTGCTCGGCGCCGGAGTTCCCACCGCCGAGCATCGTCGACTACCACCCGAGGTCGACGCTCGTCACAGTGGAGCATCCCGTGCCGAGGTCGAAGTTTCCGTCGATCGACATTCACGGGCATCCGCCGCCACTCACCAGCGCCGAGTCGATCGACCGAGTCGTCCGGGAAATGGACAAGCTGAACCTGCGCGTGATGGTGAGCGCTGACAACTCGTCGGGCGATCGGCTGACGCGCGCGCTCGCCGCCATCAACGTCAGCACGCACAAGGATCGATTCCGTGTGCTGGCAGGCATCAATTTCAATAATGTCGGACCCGACTGGGGCGCCCGGGCGGTGGCGCAGCTCGAAGCCGACATCAAGGCCGGCGCGGTCGGCGTCGGCGAAGTGCCGAAGTCGTTCGGCCTTCGCAACCGAAAGCCCGATGGATCGCGTCTGCGCATCGACGAACTCGAGCTCGATCCCATCTGGACGGCGTTCGCACGCCTGTCGGTTCCCGTGTTCATTCACACGGCCGAGCCGCAGGAGTTCTTCCAGCCGCTCGACATGCACAACGAGCGGTGGCTGGAGCTCGCCTTGTTTGCGGATCGCCGCAACAACCAGCCTGGCGGCGTCACGTTCGAAGAGCTGCTGACGGAACGCAACAACGTCTTCCGAAGGCACCCCAAAACACAGTTCATCGCCGCGCATTTCGGCTGGCACGCCAACGACCTGGCGCGGGCGGCGAAGATGCTTGACGACTTCCCCAACGTCACCGTGGAAGTGGGCGCCATCCTGTACGACCTTGGACGTCAGCCGCGCGCCGCACGCGACTTCTTCATCAAGTACCAGGACCGCATCATGTTCGGCAAGGACGCGTTCGAACCGAGCGAGTACCCGTACTACTGGCGGGTGTTCGAAACCGCGGACGAGTACTTCGACTACTACCGCGACTATCACGCGTTCTGGAAGCTGTATGGCGTGAACCTGCCGGACAATGTGCTGCAGAAGCTTTACTACAAGAACGCGTTGCGCGTCGTGAAGGGTCTGCCGCAGAACGGTTGGCCACAGTAACGACCTTGTGACCTCGCGCATCCTCGGACCTCAGGTGGTGGGCTCCAACCCCAGGCCCGCAGCCATGCCCCAGCGAGACCGCCAGATCCTGGGCGGACAGCTCTCCGTTCAGGCGGCGGTGAATCAAGGCACGCGAATCGAAGTGTCTATTCCGTTGCCGCAACCAGCGGCTCGAATCTAGACAACACCTTCAAACCAGCGTCTCAGACGTTGTCACGAAGCTGCGGACAGCATCATCCTCTGACTCGTACAACTCGAAAATCGAGAGCAGGTGCGTGATCGCCAGCACGCGGCGGCATCGCTCTGCCGGGCACACCAGCTTGAGATGACCACCGAGTCGACGGAGGCCGACGTATTGCTCGACCAGCGCGCCGATGCCACTGCTGTCCATGTAGGTGATGTCGTGGACGTTCAGCACGATCTCGGTACGGCCCTCCGCGATGAGCGCGTCGACGCGCTCGCGCAACGGGACGTCGCCTTCATCGAGCACCAGGCGTCCTGCGAGCGTTAAGACTGTAACAGCGCCAATTCGCCGTTCTGACAGCTGCATGCGAGGCATGAAACCCTCCAACGCGGCAGCGGTTACCGGATTCGGTGTCGAAATCCCGCCGAGTACGCGGGCGAAGTGCTGAAGGCTGCAAAAAAGATGCGAAGCGTTCGTCCCTCATTCACCGGAGGGATGACAGCTCCGGTGTCGGAACTCCGGTGCTTGGGTTGGCCGGCTGCGGGATTCTGTCGCGCTCTTAACGAGAATCCGTCAGCAAGCGCAGCGTTCCTGAGTACACAGATTGCAAGATCCCTGGCTTACGCTGCGAAGGGAGCGGTCAATGAAAAAGCAGATGTGTCTCGTGATCTGCGCGCTCTGGCTGATGGCTCCGGCTTCCGGCTTCGGCCAGGCGCGGCTGACAGGTGCCGATCTCGTCGGGGTGATCACCGATGCCTCGGGCGGCGTTCTCCCTGGCACGATCGTCACAGTGACGAACGTCGAGACGAACGTCACACGATCGATGGTGACGGACGCTTCTGGCAGGTACCTCGTGCCTGCGCTGGCGCCAGGCACCTACACGATCAGGGTGGAGCTGCAAGGCTTCACCAGCAAGACGCGAAGCGGTGTGGTCCTCTCACTGGGCCAGGCGGTCACCGTCGATTTCTCTCTCGAGATCGGAGCCGCGAGCGAGCAACTGACCGTCACCGCCGACGCGCCGTTGCTACAGGTTGGCCGGACCGAGCTGTCGTCGGTCGTGAACCAGCAGTTCATCGACAACCTGCCGATCAACGGTCGTGATTTCATCAGCTTCTCCGTGATCACGCCCGGCGTCGCGCCCGATCGGACGCCGCAACAAGGCGCATCTTCGACGTCGGGACTGTCCTTTACCGGGCAGCGCGCCCGATCGAACAACATCATGGTCGACGGTCTCGATAACAATGACCCGGTCGTCGGCGCTGTCCGAGCCACTTTCAGTCAGGAAGCGATTCGCGAATTTCAGGTGCTCGCCGATTCGTACTCGGCGGAGTTCGGCAAGGCGTCCGGCGGCGTGGTGAACATCGTGACCAAAAGCGGCACGAACCGTGTTCGCGGGAACGCGTTCTTCTACCTGCGCGACAAGAGTCTCAACGCGAAGAACTACTTCGACAAGTACGACATCTTTGGCAACCCGGTCAACCTCGAAAAGGCGCCCTACAACCAGAAGCAATGGGGAGCGACGCTCGGCGGGCCGCTGCAGAAAGACCGGACGTTCTACTTCGCTTCCTTCGAGCGCAACCACGTCGCCGACAGCCGGCTGGTCACGATTGACCCCACGGCGGCATCGCTGCTGACGTCGCTCGGATTCCTCGTCGAGACCGGCAACGTGCCCCTCGCCGTCACGAATTCGGCGTTTCTGATCAAAGCGGATCATCAGTGGTCGCCGAACCACTCGTTCGTCGTGCGCTCGAACTTCGCCGACATCAATCGCGAGGGCATCGACGACTACGGCGGCACCGTGGCCCGCAGCCGAGGGACTGTCCAGCTGCGGACCGACTGGGCGCTTGCGGCGTCCGAAACCGACGTGTTCAACGCAAACTGGGTCAACGAATTCCGGACGCAGTTCGCGCACGAGAACCAGGACATTCGGTCGCTCGATCCGACCTGCGGCGGCGAGTGCGTGGGCGAGGACCAGGGCGGCCCGACGCTCGAAATCACCGGCGTGGCCAGCGTCGGCCGTCAGCGGTTCACGCCGCAGCCTCGGCGCAACAATCGCATTCAGTTCCTCGACACCGTCAGCTACCTGGCCGGGAATCACCAGGTGAAGGCGGGTGCCGATTACAACCGGATCGACAGTCCTGCCGGCGACAACGGCCTGCCGCTACATTTCGGCGGCCGGTACATCTTCAGCGCGATCCCGGGGCTCGGCCTGCCGACCGCCCTCGATGCGCTTCGCCGCGGCGTACCAGCCGCCTATGTCCAGGGCTACGGCAACTCGGGGATCTCGATGACGAACCGGGACATGTCGCTCTTCGTGCAGGACGACTGGAAGAAAGGCCGGTGGGCGTTCAAGCCCGGACTGCGGTACCAGCGTCAGATGTGGGACGACTTCACCTACAGCGTCAGCGATGTCGGCGGCCGAACGTTCAACTACCCGCTGCCTCACGACAACAACAACTTCGCTCCTCGCGTCGCGGTCGCCTACGACCTTCGCGGCGACGGCCGAACGTCGCTGCACGGATCGTACGGGATGTTCTTCGAGAACACGTATACGACCGTCGCATCGGTGACGCAGATCGTGACCGGCGCAGCCGACGGCGTCCGCACGCTTGTCCTCGCTGCGCCACGCGCATCGGTGGCGTGGGGCGCGCCCGGCCGCAAGCTGACTGAAGCGCAGGTCACGGCGATCCTCGGCGGACCTTACCCGTCCACGGAGATCTCGCTCGATCCGAATATGAAGACCGGCTTCACGCACCAGACATCACTGGGCGTCAACCAGTCGCTCGGTTCGGACGTGTCCGTCAGCGTCAACGGCGTCTACGTGCGCGGATTCAATCAGCCCGGGACGATCGACTACAACCCGGTGCTGCCGGCAACGCTCGGACCGTCGCGCCGCCCGAACGACCTGCCATGTTCCGCTAATCCAGTCGCGACGTGCGTCAACGGGGGCATCCCTGGTTCCTCAGCGTCGATCCTGCAGTACACGTCGTTCGCCGAGACCTGGTACAAGGGCGTGACGATTGCCGTGTCGAAGCGGCCCAGCGCGAAGTATCAGGCGCTCGTTTCGTACACGCTGTCGAAAGCCGAGGACAGCTCCACCGATTACCAGTCGAACTTCATCGTGCAGAACAACGGACGCGGCCGCAATCCGAGCGATCAGTACGGGCTGCCGATTGGGTTCGACCCGAATTCGGAGCGGGGGCCGGCGACGCACGACCAACGTCATCGCTTCGTGCTGTCGGGCCTTTACATGCTGCCGGCAGCTGTGCAGCTCTCAGGAATTTTCACTGCCGCTTCTGGACGGCCATACTCCCCACTCGCCGGCGCCGATCTGAACGGCGACGGCAACGGCGGCGCGTTTCCATCGGATCGCGCGCGCGTCAATCCCGCCGACGAGTCGACCAGCGTGGGGCGCAACAGCGAGACAACCGCCGCGCAGTACAACGTGGACATTCGCGTCAGCCGGAAGTTCAAGCTTGGCGGAGGCGCAGCGTTCGAAGCGATCATGGACGTGTTCAACCTCTTCAATCGCGTGAACTTCTACGAGGACACGAATCAATCGTCGTTCGCCATCTTCGGCGGTGGGGCCTATCCGACGACGCCTCTGCCGACGTATGGCCGATACACGCTCACGCTGCCGCCGCGGCAGGTCCAGGTGGCGGGAAAGATCAGCTTCTAGGAGGGTTAATCGAGGCGAAGATACGACGAATGTGATAGCCTCCGGGCCTTGACGCCCGGCACATCTTAGTGCCGGGCGCTTCCTGATGATTTGCCTCGACTCCAGAGTGCCTCTGTCTCAACTCGAGGTGTTGGTGGTCGACTGCCAGGCAACGTCCGCAGCGACCAATGGGAATCTGCTCGAGATCGGGTGGGCACGCGTGGGCGGGGCGATGGCGGACGCTCACGCAGAACTGATCAGGCTTCCTGCGCATGCACGGATTCCGCCTGCCGTGACACGCGTGACCGGAATCTCCCATCGTATGACCCGCAAGGGCGTTGACGCTCGCGCGGCCTGGCTGGCGCTTTCGAAAGATGCGGCGGCGCTGTGTCAACAGCCGGTTCCAGCGGTGATCCACTTCGCACGGTTCGAGCAACCGTTCCTTCTGTCACTGGCTGATGAAGGGCCACTCCTTGATGTGGTCTGCACGCACGAAATGGCTCGACGGCTCCTGCCCAGCCTGCCTCGACGGGCGGGCCCGATCCGCCGCCACAACTGCCAAGGTCGCAAGCAATCGACCCTTTGAGGGAATCGGTAGGTTCAGTGTTCACTTGTGAGCAGCTGACGCGAACATCGGCGAGATAGGCTTGCTCAAGGAGCGTGGTCATGAGTGCAAGCCATCACCCCACCGACATACATCTGCGTCAACATCGGGCGAAAAAGCGGCACAAACTGCGCGCGCGGATTGCGGCAGCCCCGACGACCGGACGGGCTGCGCTCGAAACAAAGGTGCAGCGAACTTATTCCGCATTCCACTCGATCACGAAAGAGAAAACGCCTCCAGCGGTGGTCTAGCCCCGTTGACGCCGAAGCGATTACCGATGACTTGAAGGGTCGTCGATGGTCAGCCCCTCAGTCTTTCAAGGCCACCGCCATCACCAAGCGCAACGAGGTAGGCTTGCGAAGACGGGAGGGATGGTGTGGTCACTCGAGCGTTCGTATCGATCCCCGGCGGCTGGTTCACCATGGGCACCGAGCTCGGTCAGCTCGACGAACAGCCGCCGCATCGCGTCTTCGTCGATCCCTTCGAGCTGGGCGTCTGTCCGGTGACACGCGCGGAGTACGAGCGCTTCTTGAGTGCCATGCCACGGGAGTCGCCTCGCGACTGGTCGCATCCGCTATTCGCGCACGCAGATCTTCCCGTCGTCGGCGTCAGCTGGATCGATGCGGTCGCGTACTGCGCATGGCGATCCGAACAAGACGGTCGGCAGGTGAGGTTACCGACGGAGGCCGAGTGGGAATTCGCCGCGCGCGGTCTCCAACAGGCGCTGTTCCCGTGGGGCGACCTGATGCCAGACTGGATTCCCAACCGCGGACGCGGTCCGCTGGAAGCTCCCTGGCCGGTGACGCTCGGAGAGCCGACGGACTACGGTCTCTTGGGCATCTCGACGAATGTGCACGAGTGGTGCGCGGACTGGCACGACACCGAGTATTACAGCCGCTCACCCGAGCGGAATCCGGCCGGCCCCGACCAGGGTGTGCGGCGAGCGGCCCGCGGCGGAGCATGGCGCCACGCGCACACGATGTGTCGCGTCACGCTTCGTAGCAAGCTCGATCCCTCCTTCCGCTACAACGACTTCGGGTTCCGCCTCGCGCGCAGCTGTTGAAGTTGGGCCTGCGGGCACTCTCAGACCGGTCGCGCCGCGTTTCCGGCAACAAACGCGGTACCGAGCTTGCTAATTCGCTCAGGGCTACTGGCTACCGAGAGCAGTGTGTCTCCGCTGCCGGGATTCCGTCAGCGCGCTGACAGCGTGGGGAGAGCGGGTCATGTGTTCGACCGTTGACCGGCGGCAGTTCATGCGTTCGGCGACGCTTGGCCTCGCCGGGCTGCCGTTCGTCGATGCCCGCGCGCTCGCGGCGGGCCGTCGAAGCCGCGTCGCCATCGTGCGCACGACCGACCGCGCTCAGGGCGTCAGCAAGGCGCTCGCGTTATTCGGCATTCCGAGTCCTGCCGGCCGGCAGGTTGTGATCAAACCAAACTTCAATTCCGCGGACGACACGCCGGCCTCGACGCACAACGACACATTGATTCAGCTGGTGAAGGAACTGCAGGAGCGCAACGCGAGCGGCATCACACTGGCTGAATCGAGCGGCCCGCCGCAGACGCACGGCGTCATGGAGCGAAAGGGCATTTTCGATCTGGCCCGCGATCACCGGTTCGCGGTCGTCGATTTCGAGCAGAACGCCGATCGCGACTGGGTATCGTTCGAGCCTCCAGGTACGCACTGGCCGAACGGCTTCGCCCTGCCGCGGCTGATTACCGACTCCGAGTACACGGTGTCGACGTGCTGTCTCAAGACGCACGGCTCGGGCGGCGTCTTCACGATGTCGTTGAAGTTGTCGGTTGGCCTCACGCCGAAGCCGATTCGGCGGACGATGCACGCGTCGCCGGACATGCGGCGGATGATTGCGGAGCTGAACACCGGCTACCGGCCGCAGCTGATCGTGCTCGATGGCGTGTCGGCGTTTACCGACGGCGGGCCGTCGCGCGGCGAGCTGAAGGCGGGCGACGTGATGATCGCCGGGGACGATCGTGTCGCCGTCGACGCGGTCGGCCTCGCGATGCTGAAGCTGCTTGGCGCGAACCGGTCGATCATGGAGCGACGGATTTTCGAACAGGAGCAGATTGCCCGGGCCGTCGCGCTGGGTCTCGGCGCGGACGGTCCCGGCGCCATCGAACTGGTGACCGGCGACGAAGACAGCCGCGCGTGCGCCGGGGCGCTGCGCGGAATTCTGGATCAGGGGTGATAGTTACCAGGAGGGCGGTCCATGGAGATCCGATGTTCACCGCAGCACTGCCGTTGGGCGCAACCGACGTTGTTTCTGCCGTTGCCATACTGGCTCGAGTCATGGAATCGCCCGTGGACGTGCGAGCGCGACGCAACGCCCCGTCCGTTGGACTCAGGCGAGGAGTGCTCGAATTGTCCTCGCTTCGAACCGCGCGCGAAGGGCGGCGAGAACTGGGTCATCGCGCAAGTCGGCCTTTAGCAGGTTGTTTCCAGCCTCGGGACGGGCTGCGCGACCGTCGAGGACGCACAGTAGTGTCAATGAGCCGGCGCAGGCAGTTTCTGCGCAGTAGCTGTCGGAAGGAATTGTTACAGACCGCATGCCGCTCGAGGTCCCACGAACTGCGGTACTCGTCATTGGATTCGTAGCCCTTTCCGCAATTAGCGGTGGTGCCAGCCGGCAACCCGCGGGACGACCACCTGCCGGGATCGCGGGACCTGCCCTGGCAGCCACACTCCGCGCGAAGGCGCTGGAACTTGGTTACAACCTCGACCACGCGGAGGCTCTTGCGACATTCAAAGAGTCGATCGCCGCCGATCCCGGTTCGCCGGCGGGGTATCGTCTTGCGGCGGCCACAATCTGGATCACGCTTCTCTTCGAGCAGGGCGTCATCACCGTTGAAGATTACCTCGGCCAGGCACGCGCCGACGTCCCGCGAACCGCGCCGCCGGCGGCACTTGCAGCGGCGTTCCACGACTACCTCCGCCAGGCGGAGACGCTCGCCGAACAGCGGCTGCGAGAGCATCCAGACGACCTCGATGCCCACTACCAAGTCGGTGCCGCATTCGGATTCGAAGCCTCGTACACCGCCACCGTCGAAGGCCATCTGTTCGCGAGCCTGGGACCGGCGCGCCGCGCGTACAGTGAACATGCGGACGTGCTGCGACGGAACCCTTCTCGGAAAGACGCCGGCCTGATCGTCGGGATGTACCGTTGTGCGGTCGCGGAGCTGTCCGCATTCGCTCGTTTCTTCGCGTATCTCTCCGGACTGCGTGGCGATCGCGAACTCGGGTTGCATCTGGTCGAGGATGCGGCTCGCTACCCGAGTGACGTGCAGCCGAACGCTCTCTTCACGCTCGTCCTTCTCTACAATCGGGCAGGCCGGTACGACGCCGCGCTGGAAGCGATCCGGCAGTTGCAGGATCGTTATCCGCGGAACCGGCTTCTGTGGCTCGAAGGTGGCGGCACTGCGTTGCGTGCGAACCGGGCGGCCGAGGCGCGCCGGTGGCTGGAGGAAGGGCTCGCGCAGCTGGCCAAAGACCCGCGGCCCAAGGCCCAGGGCGAAGAAGCGCGATGGCACTACACCTATGGGTCTGCGCTCGTTGCCCTCAAGGACGTTGTTCCCGCGGAACGCGAACTGCGGGCCGCGCTCGGTTGGGTCACGCGCGACTGGTTGCGAGGACGGATCCACCGGGAGCTGGGCAAGCTCCACGATCTCGCCGGCGATCGGGAGCCGGCGCGAGCTGAGTACGTCGAGGCCCTGCGCCTCTGCCGGCAGGACCAAGACGCTCTCTGCATCCAAGAAACTCAGGCGCTGATGAAAACCGCGTATCGCTAAAGAGACGTCGACATGTTCCGTCTTCGCCCCATCCCTGTCGTCCTCTCGGTGCTCGGCGTCGTCGCCGCGGCGTTTGTGTTCGCGCGATCGCCGCGCGTTCCGCGTCCCGCGTTTGCGCGCGACGTCCTTGCATCGACCTTTGTCTCGGACATGCGGCACGTCATCTACGAGTGGGATCCGGCTGATCCGCGCCCGGAAGATGTCCGCCGGCAAGCGCTGTTCGAGTTCATCTATGAAACCTATGATGCCTCGGCGTGGATCCCGCAGTCGCTGTTCGACGCTAACGCGATCACGCGGGCGATCGCCGGCGACGTCGACGCGATCGTTGGTCAGAAAGTCGGCCTGGTGTTATGGCGCGACAACACGCGGGTTCCCGCGTTCGGCATGGCGCCCAACGCGGCGGCGTCGGCGCCGGCCGGCCGACCTCTGCGCTGGACCGTCAATTGCCTCGTTTGTCACACGGCCGAAATCGATGGCGTCGTATATTTCGGCGCCGGCACGAAAACGTTCGACGAGCTGTGGCTTGGCGAAGCGCTGAAGCAGATGACCAACGACCACTGGCGTCAGCTACTCCCGCCGGGTTCCGAAGACCTGGCGCTCGCCGCCGACGCCCACCGTATCCTCACCGCTCACCACCACGACAAGATCGACTCACTCACACGCGCGCGCTCCACCGCGTTCGCTGCGTCGCATGTCGAGCTCTACATGCGGCCGCATCAGGGCAGGATGCCGCGGGTCGACGAAGTGGGCCGCGGCGACGTGAAGACGCCGCCGCTGTGGCACACGGCCGCCAAGTTGTCGGTCGGCCGCTGGTACGTCGATGGCAGTTTTCATGGTCCGTTTCCGCTGATGGCCTCGTCGATGGAGTTGGAGAAGGATCGGCCATTCGACGCGCTGATGCAGGTTGTATTGCCGCGCATCAAGCGCGAATTCGATTCGGTCGTGCGTCACCTCAGACCGCCTCGATACCCGTACCAAATCGAACCGGCGCTTGCGGCGCGCGGTCGCGAGCTGTTCAACTCGAAGGACGTCGGATGCTCTGGTTGTCACGGCGAGTACGACGGAAATGGCAACGTGCGCTGGCCCGGTGTGTTCGCTGACGTTGGGACCGACCGATCGCGCATCAACGTCGTATCGAACGGCTTCACGGACGCGTTCAACGAGAGTCCGCTCGCCGCGGAAGGCGCGCTCGTGAAGAGCGAGGGATACGCGGCGACGCCGCTGACAGGAGTGTGGGCCAATTTCCCGTATCTGCACAATGGCAGCGTGCCGACACTCCATCACTTGCTCGGTCCGGTCGCTGAGCGGCCGAGGCTGTTCGAAGTGATGGCCGCCAAACGATTGGACCGCACGCGTATGGGACAGCCGCTGTATGCCAATCCCGATACAGAGCAGCTGGCCGAACCGGAGTTGAGACGGCGGTTCGGTGGCGATCGCAACTGGTTCAACACCGACCGCCCGGGCTGCGGAAACGGCGGCCACGATGTGTGGCCGCGGATACGGACCGACGCCAATCGGCGGGCGTTAATCGAATACCTCAAAACGTTGTGAGCGCGTCGCGCGAAACCTCGGCACGTTTCAACGGAGCGTGATGTGATACATCCCGAAAGTCCACTGAAACGCGGCGACCACGGTGTGGAAAACGATCGGAATTGTGCCGCCAAACCAGCGCTGGTCCGGCCGGCGCTTCATGCGGACGATATAGCGCACGACCATGGCGCCAGCGTAGAGATAGCTCCACCAGACCGCCGCGAGACCGAGGGCGGGATGGGGCTCGACCCAGTAACCAGCCCGATTCGAAAAGTCGATCGAGATCCAAATCATCAACGTCAGCACAACAGCCTGTCCGATGAGCAGCACCGGATAGGGCAGGAGGCCGGATTGCCATTGCTGCATCGGCGGCAGCCAGCGAGGAGCCCACAGCACCACGACGATCTGGCCGATCACCCGCCCGATGAGCAGCACGGTAAACAGCCAAAGTGCGCCACGAAGCGTGGCGGGATCGTTCACGGCACCAGCATAGTCGTCAACGATATCCACTCACAGCTCAATGCGACGCGCGTCGCTGCGATCGTCAGCCCCCGTGATGTCGACGAACTGAGAGGTACCATCGTTCGCGCACGATCCTCCGGCGCCTCGATATCGATTGCCGGCGGTCGGCACGCCATGGGCGGACAACAGTTCGGCGAAGCGACGACGCTCGTCGACACGCGGAACTTGGATCGCGTTCTGGCGTTTGATGACGACGCCGGTCTGGTGACGGTGGAGGGTGGCATCCAGTGGCCGTCGCTATTGGAGCAGCTGCGCCGGCTTCAGGCAGGACGCTTACGACAGTGGGGGATCTATCAAAAGCAAACCGGCGCCGATCGACTGAGCCTCGGTGGCGCGCTCGCGTGCAATGCGCACGGCCGCGGTCTGACGCTGAAACCGATTGTGGATCAAGTCGAGGCATTCGATCTCGTTGACTGGCGCGGCGACGTGCAGACGTGTTCGCGCACGCAGAACGCCGAACTGTTCGCCCTCGCGATTGGCGGTTACGGACTGTTCGGTGTCATTTCGCACATTACGCTAAGGCTGCGGCCGCGCATCAAACTGCGCCGCGTCGTCGCCATCGAGCAGACGTCGACAGTCATGGCTCGATTCGACGCCCGGATCGACGAAGGCTTCTTGTACGGTGATTATCAGTTCACGATCGACGCTGACCGTCCGGACTTTCTCGAGCGCGGCGTCTTTTCCTGCTACGAACCGGTCGCCGACGATACGCCGCTCACCGACGATCCGATCCGGTTCTCGGCCGAGGACTGGTCCCGATTGACCTGGCTTGCGCATCGGCACAAGGACGCCGCGTTCGACATTTACTCAACCCGTTATTTGGAGACGTCGGGACAAATCTACTGGAGTGATTCGCAGCTCGCCGAGTACCTCGACGACTACCATGCCGATTTAGATTGCGCGCTGGGAGCTTCGGTAAAAGGCAGCGAAATGATCACGGAGTTGTATGTCCCGCGCGCGCGCTTCTTGGCCTTCATGATCGACGCGCAGGAGACACTGCGACGCCGGCACGGCGACGTCATTTACGGTACCGTCCGCCTCATCGAGCGGGACGAAGACACCTTCCTCGCGTGGGCGCGCGAGCCATATGCGTGCATCGTGTTCAACCTGCATGTCGATCACACCGCCGAAGCGATTGCCAGCGCGGCCGAGACATTTCGCGAGCTGATCGATGTGTCGGTCCGTCACGGCGGCAGCTACTACCTGACCTACCATCGTTGGGCACGGCCGGATCAGGTCGAGCGGTGCTATCCGCAGATGCGGGAGTTCCTGCGCGCGAAACGTCGCTACGACCCATACGAACTGTTTCACAGCGACTGGTATCGACACCACCGGCGCATGTTCGGTTGAAACGGATTCATTCACGCGGGTACTTCGACCCGCTTTCGCCACTCGACGTACCATTTCGCGATCTTGATCCACTTCGACGGCGCCTTCCCGGCCTTCAGGCCGGCGTACAAATTCTTCTGCAGCGCAATCGCTTCGGCGAACGGCACGCGCAGAACGCGCAGCGGCTTGCCGTGAAACCCCGGGACGACGAGTTGTTCGCCGTTGATGAAAATGACGGTGAAGGCGGCGTCCGGCTCCTCGGCCGGCACCGGAGAGACGAGCGTGACGTGCATGAGGTTCTTTCCGCGAACGATGCGGCGGAGCACCTGGTTGGACATCAAAGGATTGTTCATGATGTGCCGGCCGCCAGCGCTGTTCGTGAAGAACACACAGGCGATTCGGAACTGCTCCACCTCGTCGAGCCGTCCTCGACGCACGTACTCTGCCAGCCGCTGAAGCTGGAACTGATAGACGCGTACGGTGAAGTCGACCGTGGCCTCGTTCACGTCCGATACGAACTCGATGCGATCGCCGTGGTGAATGCAGGTGAAGGCTTCGCCCGTGTCGATCACCCGGACACCGATTTCGGAGAACATCCCCTTCACGGACTCGACGATCGTGGCCGGAATGGAGAGTGTCTTCAATCGGTCGAGGACGGGTGCAGATGGCGCCACGTATTTCCAGGTGCCGTCGTCGCGCAATTCGACAACCTTGCGATCTGCGGTCATCACGGTAGTCATAGCGAACCTCTGGGGAAATACTACATCCGAGGAAGATCCACCTCGTTCGGCAAGAAACACCTACTTCATCGAGGCACTCCGGACCGACAGCCCTTTCGCGCGCGGGATCAACAGTTTTCAGCTCTATAGCGATCGGACGCGCTGGTGGATCGTGACGATCTTCTGGGACGCCGAGACGGGCAACAAGCCGATTCCCGCCAAGTATCTGACGCGGTAGACGATCATTTCATGCGGCCGCAACAAGCGGCTTTACGGTCTGCGTGCAGAGGCAGGCGCCGCAAGAACCAGGGCAGCCTGAGTGTACAGTAGCGATCCGCGCGGCTGACGGCCGGCTCGCCGCCAGCCGATCGCGTCGGAAACCGGATTCGATTGTCGAGGTTCGAGATGAATCGTCAGCTCGTTGGTACTGTGGCGGTCGCCGTCGCCACGCTGGGTGTGGCGATAACCGCGCAGCGTGGCGGGAACAGGACCGCATCATGTTCGGCAAGGATACGTTCGAACCGAGCGAGTACCCGTACTACTGGAGGGTGTTCGAAACCGCGGACGAATACTTCGACTATTACCGCGACTATCACGCGTTCTGGAAGCTATATGGCGTGAACCTTCCGGATAATGTGCTGCAGAAGCTTTACTACAGGAACGCGTTACGCATCGTAAAGGGTCTGCCGCAGAACGGTTGGCCGCAGTAGAGGACCCTCACAGGCAAACCGCTGGGGGTGCATTCCTGTCGGCCGCTCGCCCCTGCTTAAGAGAGCCGCACGTTCTCCGCGCGCAGTCCTTTGTCGCCGCGGCCGGCATCGAAGACGACCGTTTGGCCCTCGCGCAGTTGCTCGAAGACCGAGCCGTCCCGGACAGCGCTCCGGTGCATGAAGT
>Ga0207659_10001330_pt1 | contig 14774 bp, 8 predicted proteins | sample KBSM43metaG_FD_184330 | JGI IMG/M metagenome (GOLD analysis project Ga0207659, IMG submission 184330) | Miscanthus rhizosphere microbial communities from Kellogg Biological Station, Michigan, USA - KBS M4-3 metaG (SPAdes) (version 2) | ecosystem: Host-associated > Plants > Roots > Rhizosphere >...
GATCGCCGCCGTCAACCCCGAGCTGCAAAACGCGCAGGCCGCGCTGGTGTGGACGGGCAGCTGGTACGAGGCCGATGTGGCGCTGGACCCCTGGCAGCGCAACGCCGCTGACCCGGCGCTGTTCGCCGCGGTCGAAGCCGCGCTGTACCGCGTGCGCCGCATGGGCCACGACCTGCGCGTCCAGCCCGCCGTCTACGTGCCGGTCGCGCTGGCGATGCATGTCTGCGCGCTCCCGGGGCACGAGCGCGGCCATGTCAAGGCCGCCTTGCTGAAGCGCTTCCTCGGCTCGCCCGGCGGCTTTTTCGACCCCGACCAGCTGAGCTTCGGCCAGAGCGTCCACCTGTCGCGCATCGTCGCGGCGGCGATGGCCGTGCCCGGCGTGATGTGTGTCGAGGTCGAGGCCTTCCACCGCCACGGCCAGCCGCCCAACCACGAGATCGACAACGGCGTGCTGCCGCTGGCGCCGTACGAGATCGCCGAGCTGGCGAACGACCCCAACCACCCGGAACGCGGCGTGATCGCGATCAGCGTCGAAGGAGGCCTGTGATGAACAGCTGCTCGACCTGCGGCTCCTTCGCCCTGCCCTGCGGCTGCTGCGAGGGCACCGAGGTGCTGACGCCTGCGCTCATCCACAACCGGCCCGGCCTGCCGGAGCTGGCCTACCGCGTGGGCACGCACGCCGCCTTCTTCGAGACGATGAAGGCCAGGCTGGCCACCACCGAGGTCGACGGCGTGGCCGGCGACGGCCAGACGCCGCAGACCTTCCGTCCGTTGCAGGCGCTCGGCACCCGCGACCGCAGCGACTTCTCGATCGCGCTGCTCGACGGCTGGGCCACCGTGGCCGACCTGCTGTCGTTCTATCAGGAGCGCGTCGCCAACGAAGGCTACCTGCGCACCGCCACCGAGCGCCGCTCGGTGCTGGAGCTGGCGCGCCTCGTCGGCTACACACTGCGCCCGGGCGTGGCGTCGAGCGTCTACCTCGCCTACACGCTGGACGACAACCAGGTCGAGCCCACCGTCATCGCCGCCGGCGCGAGGGCACAGAGCCTGCCGGGGCCCGGCGAGACGCCGCAGTCCTTCGAGACCAGCGAAGACCTGGACGCACGGCGCGAATGGAACAACCTGCAGGTGCGCATGACGCGGCCGCAGGCCATCACGCTCGACACCGCGCTGCTGATCGACCGCGTCGTGGTGTCCGACACCGTCAACGCCTTGCGCGCCGGCGATCCGCTGATGCTGCTGTTTGCCGAGGACGGCAGCCTCGCGGCGCTGCGCAGCATCCGCTCGACCGAGGGACCGACGGCCGACGGAAAGTCGATCATCCACCTCGACCCGGTTCCAGCCGACCTGGAGCTGACCATCGGCCTCCTGGTCACGACCCTGGCCGCGATGCAGAGGTTCCTGCCCACGGCCGACGTAGCCACCGCGCGCGTCATCAACGGTGCCGGCGAGGTGCTGGGCAACGCCCTGCTCGACCCGGCGACGGCCGACCCGCGTGAATGGGCCAGCGCGATCCAGCGTTTCGACCAGGAAAGCAACATCGACGACGGTGTGCAGGCGCTGATCGACGACTTGAGGAGCGACGTGGACGACCTGCTCGAGGTACCGCTGCCCCCGCCACCACCACCGCCGCCGACCAGCCCCGACCAGTTCGTCGACGGCCTGCTGAAGCCGCGGGTGCTGCAGGCCCGCAACAGCCTTCGGCTGCGGCGCGACCTGGGCCGCGCGTTCGCGCGCGGCGCCGACACCGCACCGCAGATGCTGCTCAGCTTCGCGCCGCCGCTGCGCGACACCTACTACCGCGCCTGGGCGGGTGCCAACGAGAACGTCACCGGCGCCGCGCTCGTCGGCGTCTTCGTGCTGCGCAGCAACGCGTCGCTGTTCGGTGCCACCGTGCCCAGGCTCGTCACCGTGACCAACGGCAACGTGCCGCCGCAGGACCAATGGCGGGAGTGGACGCTCGACGGCGAAGCCAAGGACGGCCTCTACCTCGACCAGCTGCACACCGAGATCACCGCGCCCAGCTACGCGCTGGTGCGACGGATGGAGAGCTCGACACCCGTGTCGCGGGTGTTCACGGTCAAGCAGGCCACCACGACGCCGCGCACCGCCTACGGCATCAGCGGCAAGTCCACCCACCTGCAGTTCGACCACGAATGGTGGGAAGCCCGCATCCCCGCGGGCGGCAACAGCCAGCCCAACGACATGAACGTGCTGCGCGCCACCCAGGTCTGGGCCCAGAGCGTGCAGCTCACGCTGGTGGAAGAGCCGATCACCGACGACGTCGGCACCGAGCCCGACGACGCCGACAACCTGAGCATCGAGCTGGCGGCCTTGCACAAGGAGCTCGAATCGGGCCGCTGGGTGGTCCTGCAGGGCGAGCGTTCCGATATCGAAGGTGTCAAGGGCGTCAAGGCGGCCGAGTTGATGATGGTGGCGAGCCTGGTGCACGGCTACGACCCCAGCCTCGCCGGCGACAAGGTCCATACCACGCTGAAGCTCGCGACCCGAAGCGCCTTCCGCTACAAGCGAGACACGGTGATCGTCTACGGCAACGTGGTGCGCGCCACCCACGGCGAGACGCGCAACGAGCTGCTGGGCAACGGCGACGCCGCCGAAGCGCTGCAGAGCTTCTCGCTCAAGCAACCGCCGCTGACGTTCGTCTCGGCGCCGACGGCGGCCGGCGCCGAGAGCACGCTGGCCGTCTATGTCGACGATGTGCGCTGGCACGAGATCGCCTCGCTCGCCTGGCTGGGCCCCAAGGAGCGCGGCTTCGTCACCCGCACCGACGACGCCGGCCTGACCGAGGTCGTCTTCGGCGATGGCGAGCACGGTGCGCGGCTGCCGACCGGTGTGCAGAACGTGCGTGCGGTCTACCGCAATGGCATCGGCGGCCCGGGCAACGTGAAGGCCGAGCAGATCAGCCTGCTGGCCACCCGGCCGCTGGGCGTGAAGGCGGTCATCAACCCGCTTCGCTCGTCGGGCGGCGCCGACCGCGAAGACCGCGACCTCGCGCGCTCGAACGCCCCCTTGGCGGTGATGTCGCTGGACCGGCTGGTGTCGTTGAGCGACTACGCCGACTTCACGCGCACCTTCGCCGGCATCGCCAAGGCAGTGGCCACGCGTGCCAGCGATGGCCAGCGCGAGTTCGTGCTTCTGACCGTCGCCGGTGTTGACGACGCACCGATAGACAAGACCAGCGACCTCTATCGCAACCTGCTGGCCGCGCTGCGAAAACTGGGGGACCCCGACCTGCCCCTGCGCGTAGAGCCGCGCGAGTTGCTGGCGCTGGTGCTGTCGGCCGGCGTGGCGCTGTTGCCCGACTACAGCTGGGAGCCGGTCGCGGCCGCGGTGCGCGGCACGCTGCTGCAGCGCTTCGGGTTCGGCCAGCGCGCACTGGGCCAGAGCGTGCGACTGGCCGAGATCATCAGTGCGATCCAGGGGGTGCGCGGCGTGGCCTATGTCGACGTCGACGCCTTCGGCGCTGTCCCCGAAAAGGTCACCGGCGCCGATGGCACGCGCCGGCTGGTGACGCAAGGCGCGGTCACCACCGCCGCGTCCCGGGCGTTGCACCTCGACCAGTCCAACACCCAGCGCCGCACCGGGCTGGCCGGCAACTTGCCGCCCGACGTGATCGCCTTTCCCGGCGGCAACGACCGCGGCGTGTTGCGGCCGGCCGAGCTGGCGATCTTCCTCCCCGCCGTGGCCGACGCCCTCATCCTGAATCCGCTGTCATGAACACCACCCCGGACACCGCCCGCGCCGACCGCCTGTACGCGCTGTTGCCCACGGTCCATCGCATGCGCGATGCCGACCAGGGCTACCCGCTGAAGGCGCTGCTGCACGTGATCGCCGAGCAGGTCAATGTGGTCGAAGACGACATCGACCAGCTCTACGACAACTGGTTCATCGAGACCGCGCAGGACTGGGTCGTGCCGTACATCGGTGACCTGGTCGGCCATGTGCCGCTCGCCGAGGCCGGCCTGCCGGCCGATGCGCCCGCCTGCGAGAACCCGCGCGTCCTGGTGCCGCGCCGCGAGGCGGCCAACACCATCCGCAACCGCCGCGCGAAAGGCACGCTGGCCCTGCTGGAGCAGCTGGCGCAGGACGTGGCCGGCTGGCCCGCACGTGCGGTCGAGTTCTTCAAGCTGCTGGTGCGCGACCAGAACATCAACCACCTGTACCCCGAGCGGCACCGCCTGGTCGACCTGCGTCAGATGGATGCGCTGGACCGGCTCGGCGGCCCGTTCGAATCGATCGCGCACAGCGTCGACCTGCGGCGCATCGACTCGTACCGGGCCACCGGCCTGTTCAACATCCCGAGCGTCGGGCTCTATGTGTGGCGCCTGCTGAGCCTGCCGCTGACCGACACGCCGGCCTGCTGCGTCGAAGAGGTCGGGCCGCATTGCTTCACCTTCAGCGTGCTGGGGCAGGACGCGCCGCTGTTCGTCGCGCCACAACCCGAGACGGACCCGAGCCATATCGCCGAGGAGCTGAACCTGCCGGCAGCCATCCGCCGCCACGCATTCGACGCCAGCCCAGGGGCGTTCTACGGCGATGGATCGAGTCTGTCGATCCGCGCCGAAGGCTGGGCCGGTGCGCCCGGCGGCGCGATCGTGCCGCTGGCTCAGATCCTGCCGGCCGACCTGAGTGGATGGGCTTATGTGCCGCGTGCCAATCAGGTGGCGGTCGACCCGGTGCTTGGCCGGATCGCCTTTCCGCCGTCGCAACTGCCGCGCAAGGGCGTGCGAGTCAGCTACCGCTACGGCCAACCGGCGCGCATGGGTGGCGGCGAATACGAACGGCCGATGCTGGCGCCAGCCGGGCCCTACAAGCTGTACCGCGTCGGCGAAGGCGATGAGCTCGAGTTCCATCGCATCGCCGACGCCCTGGCCCAATGGCAGAGGGACCAACCCGACGACGCGGTGATCGAGCTGGGCAGCAGCGCCGTCTTCGTCGAGCCGCTGGCCATCACCCTGGTTGACGGGCAGTCGCTGCAGCTGCGTGCGGCACAGCGCACGCGGCCGGTGCTGCGCCTGATCGACTGGCAGACCGACCTGCCCGATGCGCTGACCATCACGCTGGGTGAGCGCAGCCGCATCAGCCTCGACGGCCTGCTAGTCACCGGCCGGCCGCTGCGCGTGCAGGGACGTGCAGACGGCTATGCCTCCGCGGACCCGTGCGGCGCCCGCGTCGTGATCCGCCATTGCACGCTGGTGCCCGGTTGGGCCATCGACTGCGATTGCCAGCCGCGCCGGCCCGCCGAACCCAGCCTGGAGATCAGCGGTCTGCGCGCCGCGGTCTCGATCGAGCACAGCATCGTCGGCACGATTCGCGTCAGCGAAGACGAGGTCGGGCTGGACCCGATCCCGCTGAGCATCAGCGACAGCATCGTCGATGCCACGGGACACGACATGCAGGCCATCGGCGCACCGGGCGACGGCATCGCCCACGTGCTGCTGACGATCAGCGACACGACCGTGTTCGGCATCGTCGACGTGCATGCGATCGCGCTGGCCGAGAACTGCATCTTCACCGGCTGCGTCAACGTCGCCCGGCGCCAGATCGGCTGCATGCGCTTTTGCTACGTGCCCTGCCACTGCCGTACGCCGCGGCGCTACCGCTGCCAACCCGACGGAGCGATCGCCGAGGTGCGTCGCCGCATCACCGATGCCGACCGGCTCCATGCCGAGATCCACAGCGAGCAACTGCGCCTGCGGCCGCAGTTCACGTCCGAGCGCTACGGCACGCCGGCCTATGCGCAGCTCGGCCCGCGGTGCGCGGCCGAGATCGTGCGCGGCGCCGACGACGGCTCCGAGATGGGCGCGTACCACGACCTGTACCAGCCCCAGCGCGCTGCCAACCTGCGCGCGCGCCTGGCCCAGTTCACGCCGGCCGGCATGCATGTCGGTCTGCTGTTCGCGAATTGACGACACACCCGAGAGAGGCTTCCCATGAAAGGCGACTTCACCCGCTTCGGCTTCAACAGCAGCAAGCACTACAGCCGCGTCCTGCACCAGCAGGGCCGCGTGGCGCTGGACGCCGACAGCAACGAGGCCTCGGCCATCCTGCTGCACCACCTTCGCATGCTGACACGCGACCTCTTCGGCGCCGGCGGCGGCCCGCCGGACAGCGGCTTCAGCCTGGACCTGGACAAGACGGCCAATCCGGCCGTGCTGTCGCTCGGCCCCGGCCATTACTACGTGGACGGCATCCTGTGCGAGAACGAGCGGTGGACGCCTTACGCCGAGCAGCCCGATTTCACGCCCGCGCCGCCGGTCAACGACGAAGGTGGCGATGCGCTGCTCGAGTGGCTGGCGCAGCCCTCGTCGAACCAGGCCTTCTGGGTCTACCTCGACCTGTGGGAGCGACACGTGTCGTGGATCGAGGACGATTCGATCCGCGAGCCTGCGCTCGGCGGGCCGGATACCTGCTCGCGGGCCAAGGTCGTCTGGCAGGTCAAGGCCTTGCCGTGGGACGAGGACGGCTGGGGCAACCCGCGCGAGAACCAGGAGGCCTGCACTACGCCGCTGTCGTCGCTGACAGGGCTGGGCACCGGCCGCATGACCGCCCGGGTCGACCCCGGCGCGGCCTTCACCGACCCCTGCATCGTGGCGCCGGACGCAGCCTACCGGGGCGCCGAGAACCACCTGTACCGGGTTGAGGTGCACCGTGCCGGCACCGCAGGTGCCGCGGACGGCGCGACCTTCAAGTGGTCGCGAGAAAACGGCAGCGTCGCCGCCCGCTGGCTGGGCGTGGACAGCAGCGGCGATGCACCGACGCTCAGCGCTTCCAGCACCCGCGGCTTCGCGGCCGGCGACTGGGTCGAGCTGTCGCACGATGCGTTGGACCTGGCCAACCAGCCGGGTCAGCTGGTGCGCATCTCGGTGGTCGACGGCGACCAGCTGCTGGTCGACGCGGCCAGCGTGCCGGGCGGCACGCTGATGGCCTGGTCCGAGACCTTGTCCAACCCCAAGTTGCGCCGCTGGGACCAACATGGCAGCGACATCGTGGCGCTCGATGACGGCGCGGTGCCGATCGTCGAATCGAATGGGCCCCCGCTCACCTGGCTGGACCTCGAGGACGGCATCCAGGTCGCTTTCCAGACCGGCGGTGACTATCGCAGCGGCGAGTACTGGCTGATCCCCGCTCGCGTCGCCACCAAGGGCATTGAGTGGCCCGCCCTGGGTTCGCCGGAAGCGTGGCAGCCGCCGCAAGGCATCGTGCACCACCACGCGCCGCTGGGTGTGCTGATCTTCGACGCCGCGGACGGCCTGGAGATCATCAGCCAATGCCGCCACTGCCTGAGCCTGGCGACAACGGCCTGCGTCCTTCCGGTGCGACAACCGACAAACACCCCGAGACCTCTCGCGCCACAGGCCCCTGGCAGACGGCGAAAAACCGCGCCGACGAAAGTCTCGCCCTCGACACGGCGGCGACGGGACGGTTGATGCGACGCTGCGGCTGGCAGATGCAGTGATTGGTGCAGTGACCGTACGCCTCCGTAGGCTGGACGCGCCCTGCAAGCCGGAATTCGCTCCTCCTCCGCCAATCCGGAGGGTCCAGCAAGGTCTCGGCAAGTGTCGAGGAGATCAAAAAGCCTTGAGAATCAATGCTCTGGGGCTTTTTTCTTGTCTGGCATTCTCCGGACAGATTCCGGACAGATTCTGGACAGACCGGAGTTCCCACTGCAGCGACTCGAAGATCGAGCCCGTTGACGCTCGCGGCGCAACCATCGAGATGGGTCGCTGCTTCACGCAAGCGGCATCACGGGGGCCGGACCGGGTGACGATGACGACCGCACCTCCGCGCCCGTGCGGAACTTTGCCACTCGGCGCGATGCTCAGGGAGCTTGCAGGCTGTCATGGCAATGTGGTTTTTGCGTCCGACGGACGATTGGCAATCGACCCTCCTCGGAGCACATCACATGCTTTCGGCATTCGAAGTCAAGGAAACGCTGCCGCTCAGCGACGGAACGGCGGCGGAACTGCGCCCGCAATGGAACGTCGACGGACGATCGATCATCTTCGAGCGCCGTACGGCGACCGGGGCGATGCTCTTTCGTGCTGACTTTCATGGTCTTCTTCTGGGTGAGGCCGAGCCTCTCGACCTGTGCAACAAGGGCGCGACGATCTCGCAAGGACGCGCGGCATTCTTCGCCCAAGATGACTTTGCGTTTGTGAGCAATAGATCGGGGTCGCCGGCCATCTGGCGGGCTCACCTGGGCAAGAACCTGGTCGAACCCCTCACTTTGCCCTTCGCCGACGAGGCCGACCATGGACCGACGGCGCGACCGGACTCGAACGGTCGCTTTGCGTTTTCCCGAATCGTCGGCGCGGGCAAGCCGCATCTGTTCGTGGGCCGGCTCGGTGAGACAAACGGGCAACTGGCAACGGGGCGGCTGGACGGCGACCAGCCTTGGTTCATGCCGATGGCCACGCAGTTGGTCTTTCACTCGACGCGCGAGGGGGATCACGGCTTGTTCGAAAGGGATGTGGATCGCGACGTCAAGGCCCGACGACTTTCGGCGACCGACGAAGCCACCGCGTTCGTGACTCCCTGTCCTGCGCCCGATGGCCGCCACATCGTCTTCGCCAGCGCAGCAACCGGGGTCAGTCAGATCTACGTCATGGACATTGAAGGAACCCACCGTCAGCAGCTGACTTTCGACAAGGAGCCGTCGTACTTTCCGGCTTGGGCGCCGAGTGGAGACAACGTGCTCTTTGTCCGAGGCGATCCGCTCCACTCGACGACTCAGCTTTTGCTGATGCGACTTCATCGAATGGAACGAAGAGTTGCGACCGCCGCTGAGGCGTGAATTCCTCTCGGTCGGTCCGGCGAGCCCCTCTTCGATCTCGTCTCCCGTCAGAAGTGCAGAACGCTGACGGCTGACGGCTGACTGCTGCGGATCAAGAGCGTCGAGTCTGGGTCACCTCGGCGACATGTTTTCGATCATCTGCCGAGCCTCGGCGCCGAATTTTCCACGGCACGCGTCGCCCGCGGCACGCGTTGGCCGCTTCCCGCCGGTAGGCTCGGTGCCCCGAAACGAGCAGCGAGCCGATGCCGCCGATGATCCGCCAACTCCTTTTCAGCGCATTCGTCGCCGCCTCGCTGCTGGCGACGGGCTGTGCGTCGGTGGTCAACGGGCACGTCCAGAGCGTCTCGGTCACGACAAGGAACCAGAGCGAGCCGGTCACGGGCGCGCAGTGCTCGCTGCTTAACGACAAAGGGACGTGGTACGTCACCACGCCCGGCTCGGTGAGCGTGCAGCGCAGCTTCGGCGCATTGACCGTCGCCTGCACGATGGCGGGTCAGCCGCCCGGGACCGCGACCGCGACCTCGGCCACCACGGCGGCCGTCTTCGGCAACGTCCTCGTCGGCGGCGTCATCGGTGCGGGCATCGACGTCGCCACCGGCGCGGCCTACGACTATCCGAACGTCATTGCGGTCGAGATGGGACGCTCCACGATCGTCAGCCCGCCACCATCGAGCGCATCTGCGCGGACGTCGACGACAGCCGACCCGGCATTGCTCGCAACCAGCGTGCCCTACCTGAACGAGGCGCAGAGCAAGCGCAGTACCGGACCTTCCTCACCCGGCCCTTGCCGCGCGCCTTCGCGATCGCGACGAACGGCCACTACGCCAGCACGTACACGACGGCGCCTTTCGACAAGAGCCTGCCGACCGACCCGAAGGAGCGGGCGCTGCTCGTATGCAGCCGCCTCGCCGGCGTGCCTTGCGAGCTGTTCGCGGTCGACAACCAGATCGTCTTCCAGCGTCCGCAGCCGGCCACTACCAAGGTGCGTTCGAGCCCGGGCACGTTTCCCGCGGATCCCGCGCTGGCGGCGGCGCATGTGCCGTACCTCAACGACGGCCAGCGGGCCGAATACCAAGTGTTCCTGACCCAGCCCCCGCCTCGGGCCTTTGCGATTTCCGAGAACGGCCACTACGCGACCGCGTGGTCCAACACCCCTTCCGACAAATCGATGCCGAGCGACCCGCGCGAGCGCGCGCTCGCCTACTGCAGGCTCTTCTCGGGTCAGGAGTGCCGCCTGTTCCTGGTCAACAACGAGATCGTCTACCGCAGGCAGTGAATGCCATGGGCTGACCGCGACTTCGTCGCGACGCTCGTCATGGTCAGCCAAGACGCATCCAACGCCACTCCGCCGCGTCAGAATCGTCTGCCGATCGACATCTGCACCGCACTGCGATCGCGCTGGTTGTTGTAGGTGCCGCCCCAAGTCGGCACCCACGCGATGTCGCCCGTGAACCCGCTGCGCCAGTTCGCGCGCAACGACACGATCGCGAGCTTTCGGCCCTCGAGGATCGCCGTATCGCCCGACCACCCGGAGACGTCCTGGCCGAAGAGCATCGATGGGACCAGGTCCACACCCTCGGCCACGTTGGCGTAGCGCGCCCCGACGACCAGGCGGTAGCCGAACGCATGGCGCGAGACGTAGCCGTCCGACGTGCATTGCGTCGGCGCCGCCGGCGCCGGACAGACCCCGTTCACCGGCCCCTGGCCGAAGACGTCGACCCGTCCGAAGCGAGTCACCGACGGATCCGGAAGGTCGGGTACGCCCTTGTAGACGACCTCTGCTCCCCAGTTGACGGTCGCGCCCGGCAGCACGCCCGCAACCTGGCCGATCGCGCCGAGCTGCAGCTGCACGTTCTTGTGGCGCTCGAAGCCGTTGAGGGTCCCGCCGGGAGGAAGAGCGCGCTCCTGGCTGCGCAGGGTCGTCGGCGCGACGGGAGACAGCACCGCGCCGAGAAGGTCGGCGGCGTTGAACTGGAGCGGCTGATTCGGGCGATAGGTCAGCTCGCCGAAGGCCGTGCCCCCCGCGAAGCGGGTCTCGAACGTCAAGCCGAACATGCGGACATCCGCGGGGAATTCCGTGAGGTACTTCGGATTCAGGCCGTCAGGGTCGCCCGGAACGAACGGCGCCCCGGCGGTGCGCAGCGACTTGATCACGCCGCTGTAGCCGGTGCGCGAATGAAATTGCGTGGCATACACGCCGAACTTTGTCGCCCAGGCATCGACCGTGTGCGTCAGCGCGGCGCCGAACTGGCCGCCACCGCCGGGCATCACGTTGTCGGCGCGCTTGAGAAAACTGCCGCTGGCCAGCGCGGCGCGGTCGGAACCGGCGCCGACCGTCACCGCGTTGCAACCGTCGGAGTACCAATCGACGCCTGAATAGAAGGTGCCGCACTGCGTGGGCGCGTTGCGCTCGAACCCAAATTGGTAGAAGCCCTCGATCGACGTCGACGCGGAAACGCCGAGCCGGGCGAAGATCTGCGGCACCGGGATTCGCGTCTCCTGCTCGCGCTGGAGCATTCCGGGTCGGGTCAGCGCCGGGATATCGATCGGGTTCAGGTCGCGCAGTCCGCCGAGGACGAGGAAGCGGTTGCCCCAGTCGAGCTTCTGATAGCCCAGGTTCCATTCCAGCGGCATGGCGGCGATGCTCTGGCGACCGCCCGCGTAGAGGTTGTCGAGCACGACGCCGCTGAAGCGCGTGCGCGGCTGGGCACCGGCGTCGCTCAGCGATGCGTCCGGCGTGTAGCCGTTCGGGATGTTCCCCCAGGGATGGCCGGCGTTCGCCAGCGCATAGTCGTACCAAGCCTTCACGCTCGCCAGGACGCTGTAGTCGCCGTTCCGGTAGGCGACGCTCAGATAGCCGTTCACGACCTCCGACACCGGAGCGCCCTTGTTGAAGTTGAGGTTGCCGTCGTCCTGGTTGCGGCCGGTGGTCGGCGTCAGCGCGGTGCCGGGGATGCCGACCAGCGAGCTGTTCACGTTCGCCAGCAGATCGGTGTCCTGCGACACGGTCCGGAACGCGATGCCGGCGGTGATGGAGCCTTTGACAGTGAACTGGCCGGCGGTCGCCGCATCGTCGCCGGCATGGGACGCGAGCGTTCCCGTCGCCAAGAGCGCGAAGACAGACAGGCGAGTCGAAATCGGACGACGATCGTGGAGGTTCATGACGACCCCGACTGCCATGGTCTGCCGGCCGGGTGGATCCGTCAATCGCTATGTCCGGGATCCTCCGGGATCCGGTCCGACCCGCTACAGCAGCCACTCGCCCGGCAACCAGCTTGCCATGCGCACCAGCAGGCGCTGCAGCCAGCCCGTTCCCGGCTCGTCCTCGATGTCGTCCGTCTTGCCGTCGGCCCAGCGGAGACTACCGTCGTCGCCCAGCGTCACCCGATAAGCCAAGGCCGGAAAGGCCTGATCGAGGACCCTGGAAAGCTTTCCCGCGAGCGTGGGGCTGTCGATGATCAGTCCCATCTCGGTGTTCAGCTTCGACGACCGCGGGTCGAGATTGAAGGAGCCGACGAAGATGGCCCGGCCGTCGACCGCGTAGGTCTTGGCGTGCAGGCCCGCCTTGGCGCTGCTGCCGACCTCATGAGCCCGCCTCATGATGTTCGCGGCTTCGGGCTTGAGCTCGAGCAGCTGCACCCCGCCGCGCAGCAGCGCCGGCCGCCGCTTGGCATAGCCGGCGTGCACCACCGTGACGTCGGTCGCCGCCAGCGAGTTGGTCAGCACGCGCACCCGGACCCCGCGCCTGGCGGCGGCGACAAGGCTCTCGGTACCGGTCTCGCCCGGCACGAAATAGGGCGAGATCAGGTCGAGCGTGCTCGCCGGGTTGCCGAATGCGGCCTGGATCTTCGGCAGGAGCTGCAGCTCGACCTCGCTGCTCGGTGCCAGCGTCTTCGCCGGGTCGTCGTAGACCACGCGAGCCGTCGTCCACTCGAGAGCAAGCGTGCCCTCGAGCAGGCCGCTCACCTGCGCGGTACGCAGCGTCGCCGCCGCGTAGGTCCCGAATCGCGGTGCCGCGACGATCTCCCCGGCGCGTCGAGCGAGCGCCTGGCGCTCCTCGGGAACCCCATCTCCCAGGAGGAGGCGGGCCGGATAGGCGGACGGGCTGTTCCAGTACAGGTCGAACTCCGCCGACACCGAGCGCACGGCCTCGCCGACCGCCAGCACGTCGAGATCCACGAGGCCGGTCTCCTGCCCCGCCTCGAAGTACTCGTCGGCGATGTTGCGCCCGCCGACCACGGTGGCGAGGTTGTCGACCGTGAACGACTTGTTGTGCATACGGTGGTTGAGCCGCTCGAAGTCGGCCAGCAGCCCGAGCCCGCGCGAGCTCCGGGCCGCGAACGGGTTGTAGAGGCGCACCTCGATGTTCGGCTGCGACGCCAGGAGCAGGAGCGTCGGATCGAGGCCGACGGTGTTGGCGTCGTCGAGCAGCAGCCGCACCCGCACGCCCCGCTCCGCGGCCCGCGCGACCTCCTCGAACATCAGGGTTCCGGTGGCGTCGCCGTACCAGATGTAGGTCTGGATGTCGATCGAGCGGGCGGCGCTGCGCGCCAGGTGCAGGCGGGTGTCGAATGCGAGGCGCCCGTCGTCGATCGCCACGACGCCGGTCTTGCCGGGGTGGTCCCGGACCAGCGAGGCGACGCTCCGCCCGAGCGGCGTGGATTCGTCGGGCTCGATCGCGTGGCTCTCGGCGCGGCCCTGCAGCGACGGCAGGCTGGCACACCCGGCGAGCAGGCCGAAAGCGGCGAGGCAGAGACTGCCCAAGACGGCGCGGTACGAGGGGTGCATGCGTCGGCGACGGCTGGGCGAGGAACGGGTGCCGGGGTCAGTTTTGTCGATGAACGCACCAAGGTCCCAGCGATCATGCCCAAATTCGCCCCGCAGGGGTGATCGCGCTACGGGCGCACGCGAAGCGAGAGCGGTCACGCCTACTGCACTAAAGGCCAATTCCGCGTCCTTCCGAAAGCTCCTATCGTTTCTCCGTGCTCCGAGGAACTGCCGACCAAGGGGCTTACGCCACCCAGTCCCGGGAGAAGCAATAGGAGCTTTCGATCCTGAGCCCCTGTCTGCTTGCGCTCGCGCTGGTCTCGGGCGCGCCCGGCGCTTCGGCGCAGACCGCTGCACCGGCCGCGTCCGCCGTCGATCCGGCGACGGTCCAGGCGCTGAAGAACATGGGCGCTCACCTGCAGTCTCTGCAGAAGTTTCACGTGACCAACGAGCTCACCGGCGAACGCGTGCTGACCGACGGGCAGAAGCTGCAGCACATGGCCAGCGCGGCGATGGACGTGCAGCAGCCGAACCGGATTCGCGTGAAGATGTCGAGCGCCCGCTCGCAGCGCGAGCTGTTCTACGACGGCAAGCTGGTGACGCTGTTCACCCCGGCGCAGAAGTACTACACCTCCGTGCCATTCGCCGGCTCGATCGGCGACCTCGCCACCACGCTTCAGGCCAAGTATGGCGTCGAGCTGCCGCTCGCCGACCTGTTCGTCCTGGGCACGCCGGCGGCACCGTTGGACAAGCTCGATTCGGCCATGAATGCCGGCCAGGACTTCGTCGGCAGCGACCTATGCGACCACTACGCCCTGCGCCAGGGCAATTTCGACTGGCAGATCTGGATCACCGTCGGCGACAAGCCGCTGCCGCGCAAGCTGGTGATCACGAACCGCGGCGACGAGGCGCGGCCGCAGTCGGTGAGCCTGATCGAATGGGATCTGAAGCCGGCCCTCGCGAGCTCGGCGTTCACCTTCAAGCCACCCAAGGACGCGAAAGCCATTGAGATGGTGCCGCGCAAGACGCAATAGAAGGAGCACGGTCATGAACAAGTCCTCGAGCAAGCTTTTCCTGGCCGGGCTGGCCTTGGTCGCCCTGGCCGCCTTCACCGTGACCTCGACGGCGGAGGCCGCGCGTGGTGGTGGTGGTGGTGGTGGTGGTGGTGGTGGCGGTGGCGGCGGCAATC
>Ga0207659_10001335_pt1 | contig 14756 bp, 10 predicted proteins | sample KBSM43metaG_FD_184330 | JGI IMG/M metagenome (GOLD analysis project Ga0207659, IMG submission 184330) | Miscanthus rhizosphere microbial communities from Kellogg Biological Station, Michigan, USA - KBS M4-3 metaG (SPAdes) (version 2) | ecosystem: Host-associated > Plants > Roots > Rhizosphere >...
GCATCATGACCTTCAGAAAGTGAGCAAAGCGCGAGCACGCGAGGATGTACTGCAACTGCGTGGATAACCGCGAATTCGCATTCGCATCGTTATCAAGGTAGAGTTGGGGCTTCTGTGCTGACTGTGCCCCCATGAACACCGCAGTATCGGTACCCTTGTAGTAGCAGAGAGGTATGAACCCCAGCTTCGACAATTCGTTCTCGCGCCGGTCTGTAATGGCGATCTCAGTGGGGCACTTGGTCGCCACATCGCCATCGTCTGTGATGAATGTGTGGGCAGGCAAGCCTTCGACCAACCCTCCGCCCTCTACGCCACGAATCGCCGCGCACCATTCATGTCGGGCAAAGGCATCCGTAAGCCTTGCGCCAAAAGCATAAGCCGCGTTTCCCCACAAGTATTTGGAGTGATCACGGCCGTCGACGTTTTCCTCGTAATCGAATTCGTCAACAGGCGTCGTTTCCTTTCCGTATGGAAGGCGCATCAAAACATGAGGCAAACACAGGCCCACGTATCGTGAATCGTCGGTCTTCCGGAACATGTTCCATTTCAGATAAGCCTCATTGTCAAAGATCTTTTCCAGATCGCGAGGTCCCGCAAGCTCCGTAAAACTCTCGAAATTGAACAGGGCCGGGGTTGCGGCGGCGAGAAAAGGAGCATGGGAGGTCGACGCAATTCCCGACATCTTTTCCAGCAGGGCAACGTCCTGCGGATGACGCCCAAACTCATAATCCCCAATCAGCGCACCAAAGGGCGCACCTCCGAGTGTGCCGTACTCCTCTTCATAGATTTTCTTGAACATTGCGCTCTGGTCGAACTCGACCGCCTTGTCCAAATCCTTGAAGAGATCCGTCTTGCTGATGTTCATCAACTTGATCTTGAGGCTGCTCGAGGTCTCGGTCTGCTGCACGAAATAGTGGAGTCCTCGCCACGAACCTTCCAGTTTCTGAAGCGGTTCGGCGTGCATGACTTCATTCAATTGGCGCGATATCAAGGCGTCCAGGTCCGCGATCCGCGTATTGATCATGGCCTCTGTATCTTTGGATACGGTCATTTGGCCGGTCATGACGTCCTGGATCAGGTCCTTGAGCCAAAGCTTCCCGCTGGTTCTTTCCTCGGCGTTCTGCCCAATCCGGCCTTCCTCGGCAATTTTGTCGAGAATACTCCGGCTTTCAGCAACGGTCTCTCCCGTAGCTTGCTGTTCCGATATCGGGTTCATTTCGGCAGCCATACTACTTCTCCTCCTCGGGAACGCGGACACCCGCTTCCGAGCCGGCTTGGCGTAACAATTCCTGATTCTGGACGATCTCCTGCAGCAGGTTTTCCAGCTTTTCGTTCCCGATGAGACTGCTCCTCAAGTTCGACAAGCTGTTCCTCAAGTCGAGCAGTTTGCGCAATGGCGTTATCTGGTTGGCAATTTTCGCCGGCGCAAAATCGTCCATGCTTTCGAAACGCAACTCTACGTTCAGCTTCGTGTCGTCTTCACTCAACCTATTGGGGACTTTGAACGCAAGACGCGGCCCTATCTTCTTCATGACGTCGTTGACGTTATCCCGATCGATAAGAACGAACTTTCTCTTCGCGATTGGGGGAAGCGGTTTCTCCGGCATACCTGAAAGATCAGCGAGAACGCCCACGACAAATGGCAAATCGCGCTTTTCAATCGCATCGCCGACCTGAACGTCGTAGGTGATTTGCACTCTGGGCGGGCGAACTCGGCCGACTTTCTTCTGCAGACTTTCTTTCGGCATGATGCAAAATCCTTGAAGGGACTAGCCCTTCCTAATAAGTTGTTCAGCTGGTTCGGTGTCCGGGATACTAGCATTTGCCCGAATACCGGTAAAGCTTTTACAGGTTCTCGATCGCAGTCATAGCAAGTGAAGCACCACATCTTCGGCTGTTGTTTCTCATAAGGCACAGCGTCCTTTTCCCGAGAAAACTTATCTCCAAGGTTAGATAAGCCTCACGATTTGGATAGAGGTTGGAAGAGTCTATCGGACCGCCGAAGCTGGACATTTAATCCCCTCGAGGAACTGTGGATGAAACACATCGATACCATTTGGAAATTCAGGAAAAGACATGCGCACCGGCGCTGGCTGAATGGGGTCCTCCTGACCACCTAGCCGAATATACTTCCATTCAATGATTGCGCTCTTGGGCGCGCGCGGTTCGGCATCGGCCATCATCCGAAAGATGCCCCATACCCCGCCGTGAGACGTGAAAGGATAAGCCACTGTGGTTCGGACCAGAGCGCGGGCGCCCGGCTTCTTTTCAGGCAACGCCGGCCACGTGAACTCCTTCTGGAAAACAGTGGTCCACTGGTGGGATTGCCCGTCTACTTCAACTTCTACTGTTGCACCCTTGAAACTGCTGTCGAGTTCGGGCCGCAAGCTATATGTAAGCTGCGGTCGAGTAGCCCCCTTTGGGTAGAATCCATCCTTAACGAGTTGTGCTCGGTTGAGAAAGGCGAGCATCTCCGGGGTTATCTGAGGTTTTGCCGATGGGTCCTTGAGTTTCCATTGAGAATTCTCGAACTGCGTGAGTGCGGCAAGCGAACCCATCTGAAACTTCCAAATCTGCCCTGCTTCCGGTGCGAACAACGCCGAGAGTTCATCCAGCGTCGCCTCCTGCGGTGACGACCTTCTAAATGGAAACTTCTCAAAAACGCTCGCGGCAGGTTTGCAAAGCTGTTGGAGCTTGTCATTGATTTCGTTCGCTGTGATCGGAACGGGATCGATTTGTATGAACTTTGCCGACTGTTCGATGGGTTCTCTCAGTAACCGCTGAACCTCCTGGTCCAACCCAGTTAGCTTGAACCTCATCGCAAGCTGCCGGACTGTATCGAGCGCGCTTTCCTTGATGGGGTTAGCTGCCTGATTTGCAGCAAGCCGAGTCGGCGCATCGGTACTGTTAGCAATCGCTTGCATGGCGCCGCGCAGACGGGCGAGGGCATCCATATACGCACTACTCTTTTCAGTGACCCAGAGTGGACTCTTTGCCGGCACCACTTCGTGAACGGGTTGGAAGAATTGGGTGATCTCCTCGGCACTGGATGGCGGTTTCGCAGGTGCCTTGGTCTGGGCTCCAATACCCACCGCCGCACCCACCTTTTCTTTGATGTCATCAACTTTCCTGGGTAGCCATTCATCCGGGATATTGGTCTCATTGGCCGTTAATGCGAACAAAGCCAACAATGGAGAGCGGTTCGACGAAAGAATGTCGAGCTTTCTCGCTGCATCGGCCGGCCCGGCATAGGGAATGATCGAGTAGCCGTTAAGGAACTCCCGCCACGCGGCCTTGTAGTCGCGGACATACAACCGCTGGATTTCGGGAGCAAGATCGCCGGCATTCTTCGGATCAGTCTCTGCCTGTGTGACTTGCTTCGAATCCTCGAAGACGCAGTCACCGAGTAAGGAAGACTTCTTGCCCTTGGATTCCTTCACGACAAGGGCAAAGCCTTCGGCGGTAAAGCCGGCCGGTACATCTCTCCCCTTGAGCACCTGGTTGTAGTTTGGAGCTAATTCGCCGAGGCTCTTCGACTTCGGCAGCTGTCGGGCTTTCGATAAGATGGCGTGGTAGTGCCGGTCCACGCCGGCGATGCTCGTCAGGTACTGGCGTCCTTGCCTGAACGCGGCAACGTCCTCGGCTACTGGAGATGGATTTCCGTAGACAAGTTCTTTCGCAAAAAAATCGATCTGTCCATCCGAGAGCCTTCGCCAGTCCGGCTCGCTCCTGGAATCGATTTTGTCTCTCGTTGTCTTCAATACTTGCGCCACGAGCGGAGGCTCCGCGGGACATGCTCCTGAGGAGACCATCAACCGAGTTTTGAGTATTTGATGCGCAAACTCGTAGGGAGAATTGAGTTCACCGGTATCAGGGAGCGCCTTCAGCTGGTTGGCCAGCTCGCGGCTGAGGTCATCGAGTACAAGGTGCTGAAACCGCCTGAAATAAGCCGTTCGTACCGCCTCGAAGACCCCGTTTCCCGAATACAGGCCCAAATGCATCCACCAGCTTGCGCCATTTCGCAGCCCCTCAACCTGAATTCTGAGAGCGTCAAGCTCGCGAAGTTGCGCCAAAGTGACGGGTTTGTTAGCCGGCGTCAGGACAGCAGCTCCCTCGACCTCCTTCAACAGGCTTCGATTCCCAATCCACGAAACGAAAAACCCGAGTGTTAGCAGCGCGCAGCAAATAAGAACTCCTGCGAATGCTCGACGTCGGAGGTGCTCGAAACGGGCATCGACGGGTGGGGCCGTTTGCAAAGGCCGGTCTACCAAAACGACACGGTGGAAAATATCGGAAACAAACGTCCATCGGCGCATGGTTTGTGCGGAGCGACCCTGGCGGATTCCAGGAATAGATGCTTCGAGCCGAAGCATCTGGGTGGCGTCTGCGGCGTACGATGGGCCCGATGCCATGGTGTGCCAATCGTCGGTATTCTGGATTGGGCCCGATCCGGCTACTTCGGTGTCCCGGACAGCGGTGAAGTAGTAGCCACGGAGAAGGGGGTTCGGCCGCAAGGGGTCAGGGCGAAAAATATCAACGAGAAACTGAACAACCGAGGCTCGAATCCGTTTGAGCTCCCTTGGAAATTCGTATATCGCCGGACGAAGCGCTCGATTGGCTTCGTACGCCAGCTGGGTGAGTCGACGTTCCGCCAGGGATTGATGGAGTTCACGGAATGCTCTCGTGAGACGTTTGGACTCGACCTCTGCAAAAATCTGCCCAGGTTCCGTGGGTGCTGCGAGGCTGAAGGGTAGAGTACAACCCAGAACCTGCTGCGTGTCCGACTCCGGAAGCTGGTGGAAGAACTCCTTGAAAAAAGGTATGCCGTCACACTTCGTGATGACCTGGTAGACGGGAAAGCGGATGCCGAACACCTCACCGATCGCCATGAGCCGATCGTGCCAGTGACGACAGGACCGTTCGAAACGCTGAGGATCTCCGGAAGCCGCAGAAAATTCCCGGAGGTCACAAACACCGACGACGCCTCTGAGCGCGATCGTGTCTTCGCGTTGCCCCAAAAGTCTCCGCCAGAGTGGAATGGTCTTTGACCCGCGAATCACGCGCAGGAGTTGTGTCCATCGCCCAAGATCGCCATCAAAAGCTCTCCCACCGATTTCTGCAAAGATCGTGTTATTTGCCAACCATAGATTACAGAGCTGTGTAGCGCCCTGTGTTGCAGTCCTGCCGTCCTGGCCTGACAGGAGCTGGGCCTCCATTCCGGAATTCACAAACAGGCTGGTCTTACCACTGCCTTCGGGCCCGATGAGGAGGCGCCAGGGAAGACGATGTATTGGATTGCGTTGACTTGCGTACTCGGGTGCTCTAATGAGCGCGGCATTTGCTTCAGCAATAGCCAAAACGATAGCCTTGTCATCCTCGTGAACGACAGGAAGTTCTTTGGGAGGCCGCTTTTGTCGTTGTTTTGGCGTAGCTCTCCATCTGCGCCACCAACCCATGACATGACCGCCCACGATGTAAAGAAACAGGGTTATCAGTCCGATCCCTGTCCATCTCAGCCCGAAACTGATGAATTCGGAATCTGGGTGGAGGTAGGCAGATCCGACCCAAACTAAACAGATATATAGGAATAACAAAAGCAGGAGAGTCTTGATCGTCACCGGTGGTCCTTTATGTCAACTAAGGTAGCTGGCTGCGCAAACTTGCGGCAGTCCAGTACAGGTCAACTTTGAAAACCAGAAAGCAAAGAACCGTGAATCCGATAGCAGCGAAAACAATCCAGCGAAGCGAGTCCGCCTTCCGATTCTCCAGAAACTCTTCAGTTGCCGGGCCTCCGGTCAACGCTCCTTCCGGTGAAATCGGGCGGCTACGCCCCCTGATGTTTTCAATCCGCCCCTTGAGGCGTTCCACAATCCTGTCCAGTCCTCCACGCATTTCGCCTGAGTATCGGCCTTCAAATCCAAGCAGCAGACAAAACAAATAGACTTCCAAGATATTTGCAAGTTGTTCCGAATCGCGGCGCAGTTGAAATTGATCGAGCTTTTCGAAAAAGACAACTCCCGCGTCCGTCTTGTCAAACAACTCTTCTTGAAGTAACCGCTTCTCCCAATCCTTCCGAATCGGATCGTTAGAATGAAGGACCACGGAATCGAGGAGAGCAACCACAGCAAAATGAGTGTCCCGAATATCGCGCCCGTCATAGCCCGCAGAGATCGAGACGTGCTCGATCTCCTGCAAAGTGCTCTTTATCCGTCTTCTAAAGGACTCAATATCCGGAACGCTTTGTCGTAAGGATTGCAGCCGGACAACACTCGTTAGTATGGAGTCATACCACAGCGAAAGGTTGCGATGCCCAGGCGAACCTTGGTCTGCATCTTTTCTGCGGACATCGGACTCGTGTGTCATGTTTAGGCGACCTACAGTACACCCAAGCATTATCCCAGGCAAGAATGTGACCATTCCCAGATCACTCGCTACCAACACGGCTATTCGTGGTAGCAAAGCAACGTGCGCTCACGGGGATCGCGCCTCGCCGTGCTACCGGTTATTGGTCGGCATGTTCTGCACTAGTGTCTTCTGCGAGAAGGGAAGATAGGCCAGCAGAGCGACGAACACCAGGGCTATCCCCTGTAACTTGCCTAGCAGCAGGAGAGGTGAAGCCGCCCAGATACTGTCGAGCAGCCACAGGATGGGAAACAGCAATCGGAACTTTTTAGGAAATTCCGGGTGATCGAAGGTGAGGGAGGACATCACATAGACTCGCGTTGCGATTCCGCACATCGCCAGGACTACCACAACAGTGACGCCTATCTCGGCGGGGACGTCAAAGACCGCTTCGAGGATCGATCTGACCTGATCAATGTAATAGAGCACAGAGGAATAGATACTCAAATACATGACTTGAATCGCCATCATGAGGAAGCGCGCTTTCCTCCGGGCGACGATGAATGTCGTGTGATGCTGATGAGGCGAACGGTCCCTTTGAACATGAAGGGGTGTCGGCCGTTCGTAACCCTCCCCAAGAGCCTTCTCGAGATCATCGACCGTCTGGAATCTTCGTTCAGGTTCCTTTTCGATGCAGCGGAGAATGACCTTCTCTACCGCATCGGGAATACCCGGATCTATGCTGCGGGGAGGCACGGCCGCTTCATGAACCTGCTTATAGGCGACGGCCATCGGCGTGTCGGCCCTGAAAACCTCTCGGCCGGTGAGCATTTCATAAACGATCAGGCCTAAGGCATAGATGTCCGCCCGCTGATCGACGTCTCTGCTCTCGACCTGTTCCGGAGCCATGTACGAGGGTGTGCCGGCGATTGCATTCAGTGTGGTCATGGAATGTCCGGAAAAGAATCGTGCGATTCCGAAGTCCATAATCTTGATACTGCCCTCGCGATCCATCATGAGATTTTCAGGTTTGAGGTCGCGGTGCGCGATGCCCTGAGCGTGAGCCTCACGCAGCCCGCTGCAGATCTGGCGCAGAATGTCGATCGCGCTTCGTACACTGAATACACCGAGTCGATTCAGCAGCGAGCGAATCGTTTCCCCTTCGACGTACTCCATCGATATGCATGGACCTTCGCGGATGTGGCTGAACTCGTAAATGCGGCAGACGTTCTTATGCGTGATTTTCCTCGCGATGCGGAGTTCGTTCTTGAAGCGCTGCATCACGAACTGGTCGTCCACCACTTCGGGCCTGAGAACTTTAATGGCGACAAACTCGGAGGTTTCCCGATCCATCGCCTTGTACACGATCCCCATTCCTCCGCGGCCAAGTTCCTGAAGAAGGTCGTATCGAGTTTCTTCTGTCATTGTGATGCAGCTGCAGCCAGCCGTTGCTGCGCTCTTTGCGCCTTCTCCCGCAAAATTGGATCGTGGTCACTGGCCCATTGGTCAACGGTCGACTGAAACTCTTTTAACCCGAGAATGCCGATCAAATGAGCGGCACAGGATTTCAGCCAGGGATCCTCAGTACCCATCAATGCCAGCAGCGCGTCGTCCTTTGAATTGATCGTCGATGGCAGAACACGATTGGCCAGTTCGACCCTTTCGGTCAAGCTGAATTCGCTATCCACCAGGGGTACCAGAAGCCGTCGAATGGAAGGCTTTAACGTGTTGTCGATAAACTCCAGCGCGCTATCGCGGGCGGTCTTGTTTCCGGACTCCAGTCCTACGAATGCGCTCCGAAGATCATGCTTCGGGTACAGCATCTTGAGCAGCCGGAAGATCCGTTCGAGTTCATGAATCATCGATTTCTGCAGCGGCCGGTCGAAGGATTGGTTTTCCCGGTGGGCATCCATCCTTCCGAGGATTTGATACGCCTGATAGCGATGCATGATTTCCGATGCAAGCACAGCCTCCACCGTTGTCGTATCCAGCTGCACGTCCGGGTAAAGAGTGTGAAGCTTATTCAACGCCGCAATAATGCGGAACCGCAGGACGTTATCGGACTGGGTGAGATTCGCAAGGAGCGGGTCGCGTGCCGCGCGCTTCGCGATGGTGACCAGAAGGTCGGGAATTTCCCTTTTCGCCTCCAGCGGAACTGCAGCATCCGACAAGTGGTCGCAAAGCGTGCCCTGGATATTCTCGCCATACTGCTCCAGGGCCTTGCCGGCAGCCGCTTTCACTTCAGGATTTGCAAGCAGTGCAATGAGCAGCGAAACGTACTGGCGGTGCGGACGGTTGCCGGCAGTCCGCACCGCTTCTCGCAGGACCTCAACGTCCTCGTCAGCCAGCAGCGGGCACAAGGAAGTCGCAAAGCTGTCGGGCAGCATCCGGATGACGCGCGCCGCCTCGAGGCGCCCCCGCATGCCCGCCGGACTGTTTTCTCTGATCATGCCTGTCAGAATGATGCGCGCACTTTCAACATTCGATCGGTCCTCGGATCGTGCAAGAAATGCAGTCGTTGCGGCTTGAATGGAAAAGTCCGGGAAATCTCCGAGATCCTGGATCCGCGACAATGGGTCAATACCGGTGAGCTGCGAGAGAAATAACAGGGCTTCGGTTCTGACGCTGAGGTCCGGGTCAGTCACAAGCTCTTCTATTCTTGGAAGGACACTGGTGTCTGAGAGGCGCCTCAAAATCGACGCAGCTTTGGCTCGAACTTCCGGCGATTCATGCCAGAGCAACGCTCGAATGGCGGAGTACGCATCCTTCCAGTGCTGTGCTTCCAGAAGGTCCAGCATGTAGATGATCTTCGCGGGATCGTCGCTCCGAAGTCCCGTAATCAGCATCTGCGTGGCAGAACTGCCCAGCGGCGAATCTTGAAGTCGTTCGGCGTCCAGTCGGTGCTGGCGGAGCATGTCACCCAGGGTGGCGATGTATTGCGTGCCCGCCTGCCGCGCAATGACAATCCAAAGCACCAGCATACCGAGAACGACCCATCCCAGCTGAGCGGGGCCCAGGCCGGCTACAGCTGTCAGCAAGAGCACGGCAACCGCCCCCACGCCATCGCCGGCCCTGAGGACGACAGTGTCCAGAAACGATTTCGCCTGGACCTTGATATCGCCTGGAACAGGCAGGAACAGTAGCTGCAGCGCAGCGTTGTCCACCGAATACCGCACCACGCGATCGGTGCCTCTCAGAAATGTTGCCGCCCACAATGCGCCCGAAACGATAACCGCACCCGTTCCTGCAGTGAGCGCAAGAGGCAGGATGGACAGGGCTGCACGAATGCCGAGGCATCGCATCAGACGGGGGGTAAGCAATACCTGAATCAGCATTGCCAACAGGCCCGTGATTCCCGAAAGCGCGCCAAGAAACGCCGCCATCTTATCTTTATCCGGAAAGGCATCCTTGACGATCGCCCTGAACTGCCAGCCCGCGATGTAGGTTGCGATCGAACAGGCGCATATCAGGGCGGCAATTAGGGACAGATGGCGTGACGAAACCACTTGGCTGAAGCTTTCCCGCAACGTTGCCGAACGTCGGCGGTCGATGGCCGGAGCGGTGTTGAGCGTTGCAGCAACGTCTCCACTTTTCGCGGCAATCACAAAAACCAGGACTGCAGAGATCGCGATCGATCCCCCCATCACAAGAAACAGGCTTTCCGCGCCCATCGATTGCGCCACAATAGTGGACAAAAAACCCCCGGAGATTCCGCCCAGGATCCCACCGGTGCCGACGAAACCGACCAAGCGCTTGGCTTCTCTTGTTGTGAGAACATAGTTTGTCAGCGTCCAGACCTGGCTTGTGGCCAGCACTCCGAATATTCCAACCCAGACGTAGACGACTGGATAAATCCAGTCAGTCTGCCGAAACTTCGCGATCCACCAGAACAGCGCAACGTTTGCTGCAAAAAAGCAGAGGGTTGACGCGAGCAGGTGCACCAGCGACATCCTTCTGCCGATTCGGAAATAGACCGCCAGAACACCACCGACCAGGGCCGCTACGACGAAGTCCACATAGGGCAACTTCACGGCTTCGTAGCGTCCGAGGAAAAGGGCATCGCGAACAACCTGTCCGCTGGTATAGGCGTTAATGATGAAGAAGTAATAGAGCGCGAGAAACGATCCCCGGTGGAGGTCACCGGGTCGGAGGTCGAAAAACCGTTCCACGTTCGATGGCATCGAGCAGTCCTGTCAGTCGGCAACGATCTTAGGGCTCTCGGACAAGGGTGTCAACGCAACGTCCCGAGGGAGTTCCGGTGACGTTGACCGAATTCGCGACGCGAGTCGGTCAACTTCACCAGAACTCGATTGAATTCGGTCAACGTCACTGGAACTCCGTATTCCGTCACGCCCGCTTGCACCCTCTTAAAGAAAGGTGTTACAAGTCGATTGCTTTAATGCCGTGGAGGATCTCTGAATGCGATTTGACTCTTCAATCCTGAAGGCGGCGGCGCTTGTAGCGCTGCCCTTTCTGATATCGGCGTGCGCAACAACCGAGGCCCCGAGCGGACCGCCGGCAGCCGTTGCCCCGCAGCGAAACCGGGAACAGAACATCGAACTCGGACACCAGCACAAGACAGCCGAGGATCTCTTTAAAGCTCTGAAAGAAGAAGCCAAAGGCGGCCAGAAGCTGGAGTGGAACCGCCTTCCCGACTGGAGCGGCGTTTACTCGCGTCCTTTGGACAGGGGATTCAATTTCGATATCGACCAGCCCAAGGACGTCGTGACCTCCGCAAAGCTGACCCCGGACTTCCAGGCGAAGCTGACGAAGCGGCTTGAAGACCTCAAGAAAGGAATCGAGTGGGATCCCATTTCCACATGCGCCCCGCCGGGCGTTCCCCGCTGGCTGACCGAACCGTTCCTCCGCGAGTTCATCGTGACTCCCAACCAGTCCTGGCTGATTAATGAAATGGTGAATGACATTCGCCGTGTCTATACCGATGGGCGCGAACACATCCCTGAGGAGGATCGGCTGCCTCTCCCCAATGGCGACACAATCGGCTTCTGGGACGGCCCGCGCCTGGTGATGCACACGAATCAATTGAAAGCGGGGATTTACCAACGCGGCAACCCGGACTACACCGACCAGGTGGAGACCGTCGAGGTCTGGCAGAAGACCGACGACCGGACAATCGGCGTCGACGTGTGGGTTTACGATCCCCCCGCCCTCGTTGAGGCATGGTATGCGCATCACACCTACATCAAACTGACGGATCCTCCGGATCAGCGCATCCGTTATTGGGATTGCGGCGAGAACCCCAACAATGCCGTCTTCCAGACGAAAGACGGCACGACCCAATTCAAGAGTCTGAACTTCTCTGACGAAAAGCAGAAAGGCAAATAATGAAGAGCACGCTTGTCATGGCATTCATCCTTACTATCGCCCTCTTTGCGACAACCGCGCCGGGTCTCGCCCATCATTCTTCAGCCATGTTCGATAACACCAAGACTGTCACGCTTGAAGGCGTGGTGAAGAAGTGGGAACTCACGAATCCTCACTCCTGGCTGTGGGTCGACGTCCCGGGCAAGGACGGGAAAGTCGTAACGTGGGGATTCGAGGCGGAGGGACCCAGCACACTGTCGCGCGCGGGAATCAAGCCGAGCGATTTCAAACAGGGAACCAAGATCACGATCACCGGAAACCCGATGAGAAACGGCGAGCCGGCGGCGATCTGGATCAATGCGGTCCGGGCATCGGATGGGAAGAAGTTCGATCCGAGGGCCGGGTTTGCGGTGAAGTAGCCAAATTACTGAGAACCTTCGTATTGCCTGCGGTGTCTCAAGTAATGCACACTCGGTCAGAAACGAGCGCACTTGATGACAGATCTGCCAGAATCGGTTCGCCCCATCCTGCGACGGCTGGCCCGTCGTGTCGCTGTTGGATTGTTTCTGGAAATCTGGCCGCGATGGGCGATCGGAAGTCTTCTCATTGCCGGCACCGCGGCACTTGTCTGCCGGATCTTCTTCAATAGCGCGGCTCCCTTTCTGCCATGGCTGTGGCTGGCGCCATTACTCTCGATCATACCGGTCCTCTTTCTGTGCGCGCGGCGTGCATACCGTCCCTCTGAAATTGCCGCGCTCGCCGATTCCCTCGGCGGCGGACAGGGCACGCTTCTGACGCTGCTCGAAACGGATGATCCCGCCTGGGGTCGCACGGCGGTGCTTGAAAACTTTAAGCAGCTTCCCATGCCGCGCTTGCGACTATGGAGCAGGCTTGGCCCAATACTCGCATCCGCCCTTTTCCTCGTGACCGCCCTACTGCTGCCGCAGCGGATGATCACGGCCCCCGGCACCACGGTCCTCGCCAATGACATCGTCGCTGATCTAAAGACCACTCTGGAAGAGCTCAAGAAGCAGGAGTTGCTCACATCTGAGGAACAAAAGACTCTCGATGAAGAGATCGAGCGCATCCGCAAAGACGCTCTCGATCGGGTGGATGCTTCTTCCTGGGAAGCTGCGGATGCGATCCGCGAGAAGATGACCTCGAGCCTCAATCAGAAAGAAGATGCGATGAACTGGGCGCAGGAAAGCCTCGCGCGCTACGCCGCCACAGCGCAGGCGGGAAATGCTCCCACCTCCGCTGAAGCCGATGAACTTGCGAGCGCCATAGAGAAACTTGCGCAAACCGGGATGCTTGATGATGCTCCTTCCGATCTCAAGAAGCTGCTCGGTTCGGAGGAAGCCCTTGCCAGCGGCAACTTCAAGCTTCCAACCGATCCGAAGGCGCTTCGAAAGCTTGCAGCACAATTGGCGCAGCATCTGGGCGATCGCAGCCGCCGTTTCGGCGAAATTCGACAGCTTCCCCGGGAAGCCGGGCGGTTCGATCCCGGGGAGTTCGGCGAATTCAATTTCGAGAAGCAGCCGGACGGCGATGGCGATCCCGGAAGTGGCGGACTTAACCGCGGCCGTGGCGATGCCGATCTGACATGGGGTGACGAATCCCTTCCCTTCGACCGATTCAAGTCCGTCGCATTGCCTCCTGGTTCCGTGCGGGGACCCGATGACTGGGCCCCGGTGGCCGCGCTGCCCGGCGCGCCCAAGGAAGCCGCCGAACGGACGTTCTCCTCGACCGGCATGCAGTTCTCCGGAACGGCTGGACAAAGCGCGTGGCGCAGGACGCTGGCTCCACGTCACTACAGCGCGGTGAAACGATATTTCGAGAATGCCGAGTCACGCTGACACCCAACGTTGAAAGGATCCCTGAATGACGCCAGAGCCCAAGCCTCTCCTCACTCCGGAAGCCGTCGCCGCGGCACAGTCAACCATCACCAGGCTCACCCAGGAATTGCGCCGCGTGATCCTTGGCAAGGAGGACATGATCGACGACGTCGTCGCCGCGCTGCTGGCCCGCGGGCATGTCCTTCTGGAAGGCCTTCCCGGACTCGGCAAGACCGAACTTGTGAAGGCGCTGTCACGGCTGCTGTCGCTCGACTTTCGCAGGATTCAGTTCACGCCGGATCTGCTGCCCACCGACATTACGGGAAGCCACATTCTGCAGGAGCGCGACGGGCGCAAAGAGTTCACGTTTCATCCTGGCCCCGTCTTCACGAACCTTCTGCTCGCCGATGAAATCAATCGCGCATCGCCGAAGACGCAGTCTGCCCTGCTTGAGGCGATGCAGGAACGACGCGTCACCACTTTCGGAGAAACGCGGACGCTTCCCGATCCGTTCTTCGTGCTTGCCACGCAGAATCCGATCGAACTGGAGGGCACGTATCCGCTGCCGGAAGCGCAGCTCGATCGCTTCATGGTGAAGGTGGAGATTGTCGGCGTCGATCAATCGGTGCTGGAGCAGATTCTCGTGTCGCGGGTTCACGGCGAGCCACCGCCGTTGGAGCCCCTGCTGAATCTCGCAAATCTGCAAGAGTTGTTCAGCGCTGTCGATGCGGTCCATCTGCCGCGCGCCGTAGCGAACTACATTTCAAGGGTTGTGGCGGCATCGCATCCGAAAGCGTCCGGCGCGCCGGAAGCCACGCGGAACTTCGTCCGGTATGGGAGTTCACCCCGCGGAGCTATCGCAATCGGAGCGATTGCGCGGGGATTGGCGCTGCTGCGCGGAAAGCCGAACGTAGGTTTTGACGAAGTCCGGCGCGTGGCCGTCCCGGCGCTGGCGCACCGGCTGGTGCTGGATTACGCGGCGAAACTGGAAGGCTGGGATGGCCGCCGTGTGATCGGAGCGATCCTCGAGGCTGTCCCGGAGGTTGAGCGCGGGTTGCCGCAGACTCTGGAAGCAGTCAAGTCATGAGAGGGGAGTTGTTTCGAGTCATGGGAACACAAGGTGCGCAGGTCGTGCGCCCTTCTCCCCCCGGGAGAAGGGCGCACGAAGGGCCGGATGAGGGATTTACGGGCCTGAAGATCCCTCACCCGTCGCTTCGCGACACCCTCTCCCGGGGGGAGAGGGGCGCGCTCGTC
>Ga0207659_10001336_pt1 | contig 14756 bp, 11 predicted proteins | sample KBSM43metaG_FD_184330 | JGI IMG/M metagenome (GOLD analysis project Ga0207659, IMG submission 184330) | Miscanthus rhizosphere microbial communities from Kellogg Biological Station, Michigan, USA - KBS M4-3 metaG (SPAdes) (version 2) | ecosystem: Host-associated > Plants > Roots > Rhizosphere >...
CTCGCGGCCCGTCACCGGGTCGACGTGCTTCTGGAGGCACTGGGCGCACACCTCTTTCATCATGCACTGCATCGGCGAGTTGATGCTGGCGATGGCGATGTGGTCGGGCCGCAGGTGCGGCGCCAGCACGCCGTGCCGCGCCGCCTTGACGGCCGCCATCATGCGGTCGGAGCCGATGGCGATGATGCGCGACACGGTATTGAGCGGCACGAGCGGCGTGCCCAGCTCGCCGGTCGCATACGCGACCATCGCCTGGACGATGTTGCCGCGGAAGTGGGTGTCCTGCGGACGTCCCGGCGCGATCGTGGCGCCCATGTCCGTGCTCCAGATCACCTGGTCGGTGGACGCTTCGATCTCCTCGCGCTTGTAGAGGTCCTCGCCCTTCTTGTAACCGGCGAAATAGATCACCTGATTGCCCTGATCCTTCAGTGCCTTGGCGATCGAGAAGAGCACGGCGTTGCCCAGGCCGCCACCAGCCAGCAGCACCGACTCGCCGTGCGGGATCTCGGTGGGCGTGCCGGTGGGGCCCATCACCACGACCGGCTCGCCCGGCGTGAGATACGCGATGAGCCGGCTCGACACGCCCATCTCGAGCGCGATCATGGAGAGCAGCCCCTGCTCCTTGTCGACCCACGCGCCGGTGAGCGCGATGCCCTCCATGAGGAGCGGCGGCTCGCCCGATGCCTTCGCGCGCGCGGCCAGCGCCTCGAAATTCTGCAGGCGGTAGAACTGCCCGGGGTGGAAGTGGCGCGCCGCGGCCGGCGCCTTCACCACCACCTCGACGATCGTCGGCGTCAGGCGCTCGACGCGCACGACCTCGGCCAGGAGCTCCGCGTCGAGTGTGCGCACCAACCGCGCCCAGGCCGTCTCGCGCGACGCCTGCGCCGCGGGGTCGAGCGACGCCACCGCCTCGTCGAAGAGCGCGGTCACGTAGCGGTAGCCGTGCTTGGCCGACGCCATCGCTTTGACGACGTTGCCGGCGTAGCGCGGGTGGTTGTCACCGTAGTACGAGATCAGCCGCCCGCCCTCGTTGTAGGACGTGAAGAACCCGCCCGGGTCCGGCGCGAGGGTGACGGCGCCGTTCACGCGCTCGGCGCGGAAGCCCTGGAAGAAGCGCTGCTTCGAGTCCATCCGGAAGGTGTTCGGCTTCTCCTTCTCGTAGGTGATGTTGGGCGACGTGCCGGCGGCCACGAGCACCGTCCGAGCCGGCAGCTCGACGCTGCCGTTGGGGCCCGCGAGCCGCATCGCCACGGCGTGGTCGCGATCGTCGGCCACGATCTCTTTCGGGTCGAGACCCTCGGCGAAGTGGATCCCTTCTTCGAGCGCCTTGATCACCTCTTCGTGATTCAGGCGGTAGGCCGGCGAGTCGGTCATCTTCTTGCGGTAGGCCAGCGTGACGCCGCCCCACCCGCGCACGAGCGGCACGAAGTCCGGCGCCTCGCCGGCCGCTGCCGCCCTCGCCCGCTCGGCCCGCACCGCGCGTCCGTGCACCAGGAACTCGTCGAGAATCTCCTGCTCCTCCGCGTCGCAGCCGGCACGCACCTCGGCCTCGCCGATCTCGGCGCTCAGCGCCTCGTAGCGCTCGAGCGTCTTCTCCACCTGGATCGGGTAATACGCGAAGAGCTCGGTCGCCGTGTCGATCCCCGTGAGGCCGCCGCCAACGACAATCGCGGGCAGGCGCGCCTGCAGGTTGGGCAGCGCGTGGCGCTTGAAGGCGCCGGTGAGCTGCAGCGCCATCAGGAAGTCGCTGGCCTTGCGCACGCCGCGCACCAGGTTGTGCTTCATGTCGATCACGGTCGGTTTGCCGGCCCCGGCGGCAATCGCGATGTGATCGAACCCGTGCGCCCAGGCGTCCTCGATCGGCAGCGTGCCGCCGAAGCGGATGCCGCCGTAGATGCGCAGCTTGTCGCGCCGCGCCAGCAGGAGGTGCAGCAGCGTGAGGAAGTTCTTGTCCCAGCGCACGGTGATGCCGTACTCGGAGACGCCGCCAAACCCTTCGAGCACGCGCTCGTCGAGCCGGTTGTAGATCTCGTCCCACTGCGCGATCGCCTGCGGCACCTCCCCGTTCCCACCGGTCAGCGCCGGCGGCAGCGGCTCGATTTTCAAGCCATCGATGGCAACGACGCCGAACCCCTCGTTCAACAGGTAGTGGGCCAGCGTGTACCCGGCCGGCCCCAGACCGACCACCAGGATGTTGCGCCCGTTGTAGGGCAGCGCGTAGGGCCGGCGGACGTTGAGCGGGTTCCACCGCGTGAGCAGGCCGTAGATTTCCACCCCGTACGGCAGCTGCAGCACGTCGGTGAGCACCCCGGTCTCGATCTGCGGGATGTTGACCGGCTCCTGCTTCTGGTAGATGCAGGCCTTCATGCAGTCGTTGCAGATGCGGTGGCCGGTGCCCGCGACCATCGGGTTGTCGATGACGATGATGGCCAGCGATCCGATGGCGTCGCCGCCCTTCCGCAGCAGGTGCATCTCGGAGATCTTCTCGTCGAGCGGGCAGCCGGCGAGCGGAATGCCGAGCGGGTTGTTCGTGATGGCGCCCGCTTTGTCCTTGATGCCCTTCGAGCACGAGTCCTTGTCGCGCTCGTGGCACAGTACGCAGTAGTGGATCTCGCTCAGGTTCTCGCGCGGGGTGTAGCGCGGGTCGGTGAGCGCGAACCCATCGCGCCGGCGCAGCCGGACGTCGGGGCCGATCATCGACTCCGGGAGCTCGGGCCGCGGGCGCTGCACCTGCACCAGGTGCTGGTAGTCGAGCGTCTCGGGGAAACGGAAGATCACCCACTCCTTGTAGGCCGGGTCGTGCAGGCACGAGGCGCACCAGCGCTTCAGGGCGTCGATCTGCTGGGTGAGCGCCGCCTTGTCGGCGTCGGTGCCCTCGGCGCGGAGCGCCGCCTCGCGATCGAGGAGACGGCAGCCGGCCGCGGCAATCGCGCGCTCGGGGTCGAGATCCGCGAACGGCTCGATCAAGGCTTCGACCATGGCGGCGTCGCCCGCCTCGCGGTGCGCGTGGGCGCCGCCCTTCACCAGGGGCAGCGACCGCTTCCGGACGAAATCCACCTTGAACCGGAACAGCTCGTCGAGATCGTGGGTGCGGGCGCGCAGCTCTCCACCGGCGCCCTCCACGCGGAAGAGCGCCTCGACGAACCGGCTCAGGTGCGGCGCCATCCGGACGATCAGGTCCGACACCTCCACCGGCGACCGCGGCGCGTCAGGCGCCGTGCGGTAGGCATCCCATTCCGCCCAGAACGCCGGATCGGCGGCGGCCACGTCCCGGCAGAACCGGTCGTGGAGCTCTTTCAGGCGGGCGGGGGCGTACAGGTCGGCGTAGGTGAACCCCTCAATGCCGAGGGGCATCGTCTGTGCGGTCGGACTCATGGGTGACGTCGGTGCAAGCTCGCTGAAATCGCAGGACAGGCCCGGCTCGCGCAGCGGGCCCCTCTGTGGGCCCGGTCCTCCCGAGCCCATCCTTGAAACGTACGTGATGGCGCCTGCCTAGTCAAACGGACGGGTCTCTTTTTGTCGCGCTTCGCGTCTTTTTGTCGCGCTCCGCGCTCCGGCTGGCGAATTGACTTGCCGGGAGCCGGCGGGTAGGCTGGATTTTGTGACCATTACCTTGAACGGCGAACCGTTCGAGCTGGAGCAGCCGCTGTCGGTCACCGACCTGCTGGCGAAACTGGACATCGACCCGCGCCGCGTGGCGATCGAGCACAACCTGACGATCCTCAAGCGCCACACCTTCACGACCGTCGTCATCGGCGAGGGCGACCGGCTGGAGATCGTCAACGCGGTCGGCGGCGGCTAGCCCCTCCGGGCCGGGAGCATCGTGACAGACACCCCCTTCGTCATTGCCGGCCGTACTTTCCGGTCGCGGCTCATCGTCGGCACCGGAAAATACCCGTCGCACCACGTGATGCGCGACTGCCACACGGCGTCGGGCGCCGACATGGTCACCGTGGCCGTCCGCCGGGTGAACATCTCCGACCGGTCGCGCGAGTCCTTGCTCGACTACGTCGACACCGACCGCATCTTCATCCTGCCCAACACCGCGGGCTGCTACACCGCGGAGGAAGCCATCCGCACGGCGCGGCTCGGGCGCGAGGCGGGCCTCTCCAACTGGGTGAAGCTCGAGGTGATCGGCGACGAGCGCACGCTGTTCCCCGACAACGAGGCGCTCATCGAGGCCACGCGCATCCTCGTGTCCGAGGGCTTCGTGGTACTGCCCTACACCAACGACGATCCCGTGGCGTGCCGCAAGCTGGAAGAGGCCGGCGCGTCGGCGGTGATGCCGCTCGGGGCCCCGATCGGCTCGGGCCTCGGGATCCAGAACGCCAACAACCTGCGCATCATCCGCGAATTCGCCACGGTGCCGGTGATCGTCGACGCCGGTGTCGGCACGGCGTCCGACGCGGCGCTGGCGATGGAGCTCGGCGCCGACGGCGTGCTCATGAACACCGCGATCGCGGGCGCGCAGCACCCGGTGCAGATGGCCGAGGCGATGTACCACGCCGTCGTGGCCGGCCGCCAGGCGTTCCTGGCCGGCCGCATCCCGAAGAAGATGTACGCCACGGCCAGCAGCCCGGTCGAAGGCATGGTGGGCCGCTGAGATTCACCGCGGTATGTTCTGGCCCCGCTGCGCGGGGCGTGCGCGTACACTGACACGCGCCGCATGTCCGACGCCGCCCGCCCGACGGAACCCATCGCTTCGATCGAGCACTACCGCGATCTGCTCGAGCGCCTGAACCGCGACTGGCGCATCGAAGGCTACGTCGCGGCCGACGGGTCGCTGGCGCGCCGGGCGTTGTATCAGGTGCGCCGGGTGCTGGCCCGGCTCCTCGGCCCCCAGGAAACCTTCAACTCCGAGGTGGTGCAGCTCGTGAACACGCTGGCGCCCATCCTCTCGTCGCTCGAACAGGTGGAACGCTACCGCGAAGCGCTGGCCGCGCGCGAGCGGCGCATGGAGGCGGCGTTCGATCAGCTGCGCGCGGAGCAGCAGGAGCTGCGGACCGTCGTGGCGGTGCTCCGGCAGTCGAATCACGATCTGGTCCGGGAAATGTCGCAACGCCCGGCCGGAGGCGCCGGGCCGGGCGCCACCTCAACGGTAGCGACGGGCGTGACGTCGTCGGAAGCACTCAGCCACAAGTACGTCGGCTTCGAAGATCAGTTCCGAGGCGCCCCCGAGGAGATCGCCGCGCGGCTGGCGGGATATGTCGAGAGCTTCGCCAGTGCCTCGGACGTGCTCGACGTCGGCTGCGGGCGGGGCGAGTTCCTGGCGCTGCTGCAGGCACGCGGGGTGCGCGCGCGCGGCATCGACGTCAACGATTCGATGGTCGAGGTGTGCGTGCAGAAGGGCCTGGAGGCATCGAAGGCCGACGCCCTCGAGTACCTGCGGGCGCAGCCGCCAGGGTCGCTGGGCGGCCTGCTCGCCGCGCAGGTCGTCGAGCATCTCGACCCGTCGTACCTGACCAGCCTGCTCGACGCGGCGTACGTCGCGTTGCGGCCCGGCGCGCCAATCGTGCTCGAGACCATCAATCCGGCCTGCTGGTTCGCGTTCTTCGAGAGCTACGTCCGCGACATCACGCACGTGCGGCCGCTGCACCCCGACACGCTGAAGTTCCTGCTGCAGGCGAGCGGTTTCTCGGGCGTCGAGATCCGCTATCAGGCGCCGTACCCGGAGCACGACAAGCTGCAGCGTGTGGCGCCGGCTGCGCTCGGCGGCGCCGGCGAGACGCTCAACGCCAACGTCGACAAGCTGAACTCGCTGCTCTTCACCTACCTGGATTACGCGGCGATCGGGACACGTTCGTAGGGGCCGGCTTTAGCCGGCCGGCGCCCGGGCCGCCTGAGGCGCCCCCCACGTACGGCTATGACGTGGGCTAGCCGCGGTACTCTCTCCCGGTGGAGGCGGCGACAGCGCCGCCGGGGATCGCATGGCGTTCGAGGTCGGCGTCCACCATCATCGTCACGAGCTGCTCGAAGGTGACCTCCGGCGACCATCCCAGCTTCGTCTTGGCCTTCGAGGCGTCGCCAATCAGCAGATCGACTTCGGCTGGGCGCAGGAAGCGGGCGTCGGTGCGCACGTACTTCTGCCAGTCGAGTCCGGCGTGGCTGAACGCGGTCTCGACCAGGTGCTTCACCGAGTGGGTGACGCCGGTGGCAATCACGTAGTCGTCGGCCGAGTCCTGCTGCAGCATCAGCCACATGGCCCGGACGTAGTCGCCGGCAAAGCCCCAGTCGCGCTGCGCGTCGAGGTTGCCGAGCGCGAGGTGGTCGGTCTTCCCGAGCTTGATCTTCGCCACGCCGTCGGTGACTTTGCGGGTCACGAACTCGAGCCCGCGCCGCGGTGACTCGTGGTTGAAGAGGATGCCCGACACCGCGAAGATGTCGTAGCTCTCGCGGTAGTTCACCGTGATGTAGTGCCCGAACACCTTCGACACGCCGTAGGGGCTGCGCGGGTAGAACGGCGTGAGCTCGGTCTGCGGCACCTCGCGCACGCGCCCGTACATCTCGCTCGACGAGGCCTGATACAGCCGGATCTTCGGGTTGACCTGCCGCACGGCCTCGAGCAGGCGCGTCACGCCCATCGAGTTGAAGTCGCCGGTGAGCAGCGGCTGATCCCACGAGGCGGGCACGAACGACATCGCGGCCAGGTTGTAGAACTCGTCGGGCTGCACGTCCTGGATGACGCGGATGAGCGACAGCTGGTCGAGGAGGTCGGCCGGACGGAGCGTGATCCGATCGAGCAGATGTTCGATGCGCCACAGGTTCGCCGAGCTCGAACGCCGGATCATGCCGGTCACCTCGTAGCCCTTGTCGAGCAGGAGCTCGGCGAGATACGACCCGTCCTGTCCGGTGATGCCCGAGATGATCGCGCGCTTAGCCATTGAGGCCCTCATTTTAGTCCGTCGTCTGCGGGCTGCCGGGCCGCAGCCAGCGGCCCAGCGCGTCCTGCCACGCCGGCATCGTGAAGCCCGCCGCCGCGAGCTTGCGCGGCGAGAGGGCACAGTAAGTCGGACGGGCGGCTTTCAAGACCACCTGATCCGACGTCATCAGCTGCAGCACCGGCTCCACGCCGAGCACGCGGGCGGCTTCGCGCGCCACCTGCTCCCAGGTCGCCTGGCCGCCGTTGACGCAGTGATAGAGGCCCGGCGCGGCGTCGCCGGCGATCAGATGCCGCGTGGCCGCCGCAATGTCAGCCGTGTAGCTGGGCGACACGACGCGATCGGTGAAGACCCGCACCTCGCGCCCGGCCCGCAGGCCGGCGACGATGCCGTCGACCGTGCCGCGCCGGCCGGTCCACTCGGCCGGAGAGCCGAACAGGCTCTCGACCCGCAGCACGAAGGCGCGCGGCGCATCGAGGGCAAACCATTCACCGATCAATTTCGAGGACGCATAGGTGCTGCGCGGCGACGGGGCGTCCGATTCCGTGTACGGCTCGCGCGCGCGCCGGCCGTCGAAGACGAAATCGGTGCTGTAGTGCACGAGCACGGCGCCGGCCCGCTCGGCGGCGAGCGCCAGGCTGCGCACCGCGAAGGCGTTCACCGCCAGCGCCTGTTCCGGCCGGTCTTCCGCGCCGTCCACGTCGTTGAAGGCGGCGCAGTTGACGATGACGTCCGGCGCCGCAGCGGCCACGGCGCCGGACACGGCGGCGGGATCCGTGATGTCGAGCGCGCGCCGGCCAAGTGCCACGACCTCGGACCCGGCAAAGGCGCGCACGACGAAGGAGGCCAGCTGCCCGTCGGCGCCGGTCACGAGCACGCGGGCGGGATTCATTCGATAATAGGGCGGCGCAGCGGCATCAAGGCCTCCGATCGTACCGCAGCGGCCTCGACGCACCAATGGAAACCATCGACACTGCCGTCATCGGCGCCGGCGTGGTCGGCCTGGCCGCGGCACTCGCCGTGGCCCGCCGCGGCCGCAGCGTCTGCGTGCTCGAACGCGAGCCGCGCCCGGGCATGGGCACGAGCACCCACAACAGCCAGGTCATTCACGCCGGGATGTACTATCCCGCCGGCTCGCTCAAGGCGCGCCACTGCGTCGAAGGCGCGCGGCGCCTTTATGAGTTCTGCAACACCTTCGGCGTCCCGCACGCGCGCTGCGGCAAGATCGTCGTGGCCCACGACGAGGCCGGGATCGCCACGCTCGAAGCCATCAAAGCCAAGGGTGAGGCCAACGGTGTGGAGGGGCTGATTCTGGTGGATCGCGCGTTCGTACACGCGCGCGAACCCCACGTGCACGCGCTGGCGGCGCTCTATTCGCCGAACACCGGCATGCTCAGCGCCGAGGGGCTGGTGCAGGCGCTGGCGCGCCAGGCCGCGGCGCAGGACGCGGTGCTGCTGCCCGGTTCGCCGGTGGTCGGCGCCGACGTCACGGCAGCGGCGATCCGACTGCGCACACCGGCCGAAACGATTGAAGCCCGGTCTGTCGTCAACGCGGCTGGCCTCTACGCCGACGAGGTGTCGGCAGCGCTCGGCGGCGAGGTGTTCACCATCTACCCATGCCGCGGCGAATACGTTGAGCTCGTGCCTGCGAAGCGGCGGCTGGTGAACGGCCTCGTCTATCCCCTGCCGCACGCCAAGGGGCACAGCCTCGGCGTCCATCTCACCAAGACCATCTTCGGCAACGTGACCCTTGGCCCCACGGTTCGGTTCCAGGACCGGAAGGACGACTACGAAGCCGACCGCATCCCGGTCGAACGCTACCTCGAGCCCGCGCGCGAGCTGCTGCCCGAACTCAGGCTCGAGGATCTGCGTCTCGGCGGCAGCGGCATCCGGCCGAAGCTGCACCCGCCTCGGGAATCGTTCGCCGACTTCAAGATCGGCCGCGACGCGCACAACGCACGGCTGGTGCAGGCGGCTGGCATCGAATCGCCTGGCCTCACATCCTGTCTGTCGATCGGCGAGCACGTGGCCGGGCTCGTCGAAGAAGTCCTCGCGTCATAGCCGGAACGGCGGGGTGCCCTGACCAGGGGTTATGGGAGGGCGTTCTGGAGAAACGGCACGATGCGCGCCCACGAGTCCTGGCTGGCGGCCGTGTTCCGCTCCGGCGTGCCGCCGAAGGCGAAGTCGAGCCCCAGGATCGGGTGCACGGCGTGCGTCAGGCTGAAGCCCAGATCGGGCATCGGCGGACCGATCACGTGACCCGCGCCCTCGAAGACGAGATGGTCGACGGGATACGGATGCCGATGGGCGCGAAGCCGGCGCACGGCGAACTCCGACAGGACCGTGGCCGGCCACACCTGGTCGTCGGTCCCTGAAATCAGCATCACGGGACCGTTGATGCGCTCGACCGGAATCCCGGCCGCCGCCACCCGCGCCGTGTCGGCCAGCCCCGCGAGAAAGCCCGGCGTGAGCGTGACCGGCCGCGCGTCGAAGTTCACCGCCGACACGTCGAAGCCGGCAAACGGGAGATCGACGCCGCCGCGCGTCCAGCCCGCTACCGGCGACGCGCCCATCGACACGACGCCACCGTAGACGAGCCCGCTCCCCACCCAGCTGATCGCGGCCCTGAGCTCGGGATACGTCGCCGCCAGGAGCAGCGCGAGTTCGCCGCCGCGCGAGGCCCCGGCCACCGCGAGCGCGTCACGCCGGACGTCACCGCGGCGCTGCAGCCACGCGATCGCGGCCCCGAAGTACTCGAGCGGGATGCGCTCGAAACTCCCGGGCAGCCCCGGCATCCCGAAGTAGGCCAGCGCCAGGGCGGCCACCCCCTCCGACGCGAGCTTCAATCCGGGAAAGCCGAATATGCCCGGACTGGAGCCTCCGACCACGATCACGGCCGGCCACGGCGGCGGCGTGCCCGGCTTGTAGAAGGTGCCGACCAGGCCGTCCTCGCGGACCTGGATCGTCTGAATGGCGGGATCGAGCGAGGGATGCATGGTCTCAGGCGGCGCGTGCCGCGCGCGACTGCACCCAATGCCAGACCACGGCGTACACGGTGAGGGCCACGACGAGCGTCGACAGCGCGGCCACGATGAGACGCCGGGCGAACGGCTGCAGGGCCCGCAGCGTCGGCTCGTCGGGGAACCGGCTGGCGACGACGGCGACGACGGCCGCCAGCACGACGATCCCGATGGCGGCGAGCAGCCAGCGCCGGACGCGAGGCGAGAGATCCGCCGCGACCGGCGCGGCGGTGCGGGGCGCCGCGCGATACCACCGCGCGAGCCAGGCGGCCATCAGCAGCGTGCCGATGAGCGAGCTCGCGTGCTGCAGCACGCTGAAGACGTAGAACGTATACCCGGACACGGTGAAGAGGCGCGTTTCGAGGGCGGGGAAAAGGACGCCGGCCCCACCCCCATGCGTGAACGAGTCCCACAGCACGTGCGTGGCGGCCCCGGCCAGCACCGAGAGCAGCACCGCGGCCGACCACGCCGGCGGCCGCGCCACGGCCCCGGCCGGCGGCAGCCGCCGCTGCACCGCCTCGGGCATCAGCGCCCGAAGCGGCCGTTCGAGCACCCGGTCGAAGAGCAGATACGCGGCGGCCCCGACCGGCAGGCAGAACCAGATCAAGCCGGTCACGTTGTGGGTCACCGTGCGGTGGAGCGGGAACGGGAGGAAGAACGGGACGTCGGGGGCGATGCTGCCGATCACCAGTGCCGGCAGCACGCCCATCCGGCCGAGCGGACGACGCAGCGGGATGGCGGCAATCGGGTGGGCGATGGTGACCGGCACGTCAGGCGCCCTCCTGTGGAGGCTGATCCGCGGCCGGCCCGGCATCGGCGCCCGTCCGCAGCAGCCACCAGCATCGCACCGCGAGCAGCACGCGCGCGAGTGGCCGTTTGGGGTTGAGGGCCCCGGGTGCGACGTGAGTCGCGTAGTACACGTAGGCGCTCTCGTGGAACGCGCGCAGCGACGACACTCGCGCGGTGCGGCTCGAGTGACCCACGCGGTGCACCGCCACCGCCGACGGCACGTAGCGGACGTGGGCGCCGGCTGCCCGCAGCCGGCGGCAGAGGTCCGCGTCCTCCCAGTACAGGAAGTAGCGTTCGTCGAACCCGCCGATCGCGGCCAGCGCTTCTCGACGCGCCAGGACGCACGCGCCCGACAGCCAGTCGACGACGACGGACGGCGACCCCTCGCGGGTGGCCTCGTCCAGGACGTTGCGCTTCGACACCGGCAGCCCGGGCAGCAGCCGGCGCAGCGCGGCGCTGCGTCCGAAGAGCCCGGTCAGCATGTCGGGATCGCCACGGGCGCTGCCCTGCACCGACCCGTCCGGGTTCAGGATGCGCGGACCGGCGAGCGCGCACCACGGGTGCTGCCGCAGTTCGGCCTCGAGCGCGGCCACGGCGCCAGGCCGCAACCGGCAGTCCGGGTTCATGACGAGCACGAACGGCGCGCGGGCACGCGCCAGCGCCTGGTTCACCGCCCGTCCGAACCCGACGTTGTGGCGGTTGGCGATGAGCGTCACCGCGGGGAACTCGCCGGCAATCGCGCTGCTGCCGTCCACCGAGGCATTGTCCACGACGAAGCCGTCCCACGCCCGCCCCGTCATCTCGGCCGCAATCGAGGCCAGCGCGGTTCGCAGCTCATCCCCCGCGTTGTAATTCACGAGGATCGCCGTCAGGTCGGGCACTGAGGAGCTCACCGGCGGCCTCCGGCCAGCCCGACGTCGAATCGTTTCTCGCTGAGCTTCGTCGCCAGCCACCGTCGCTCGAGCAGCGGCCAGATGGCGCCGGCGCCGACTCGCCGTGTCCGCTGCACCACCGCGCGCTGTCGCCGCACCCGCGGCAGGTCCGCGACGGCGGCGATCTTGGCGCGCAGAAATGTGCCGAGCAGGCCCAGGCGGGCGAAGTAGCCGGCGGCGGCAGCGGTGTAGAGCAGATGGCCTGGCATGGATCGCAGCAGGATACTGAGCGGCGAGTTCTTGAGGTACATCCACTCGAGGTTGCGCTGGCCGTGGTACACGGCGAAGGCCGTCGTCCGGCCGAGCGTCGCGCTGCCATGGTGACGGACGATGGCGTCGGCCGCATAGCGGCAGCGGTAGCCGAGAAGGCGCGCGCGGTAGGACAGGTCCACGTCCTCGTGCGACACGAAGAACGCCTCGTCGAAGCCGCCGAGCTCGTCGAAGACGGCCTTCGTCACCAGACAAGCCGCCCCGCACACGCCGAACACCTCGCCCGACTGCGCCGCCTCGGGCGCGCGCGTGCCGTGAAAGCGCTTGAACGCCGCGCCCCAGCGGAGCACCCCGTCGCCGGCGCTGTCGATCACCGCCGGATCGTGCATGTAGACGACGCGCGACGTCGCGAGGGCAGCGCGGACCGGATCGTCCACGGCGGCGCGCAACGCGGCGAGCCAGCCCGGCTCGACCACCGTGTCGTTGTTGAGAAAGACGAGGTGGCGACCGCGCGCCTCGCGCGCGCCGGCGTTGTTGCCGCCGGCGAACCCGCGATTGCCGTCGAGGGCGACGACCCGCACGGCGGGAAACCGCTCGCGCACGAATGCCGGCGAGCCGTCGCTCGAGCCGTTGTCCACGAGCAGGGTCTCGAACTCCACGCCGCGCTGGGCGGCCAGCGCCTCGAGGCACGCCTGCAGGTACTGGCGTCCGTTCCAGTTGACGACGATGACACTGGAGTCGACGGTGTCCCGCGTCATCGCCGCGCCGCCTGCTCGTACACCTCGTAGGTCGCCTGGGCGGTCCGCGTCCAGGTGAAGCCGGCCGCGCGAGCCGCGCCGGCGGCCGCCAGCGACGCGCGGCGCGCGGGATCGGCCACGACCGCCTGCAGCGCGTCGGCCCACGCCCGGGAGTCGGTCGGCTCGACCAGCACGCCGGCGTCGCCGAGCACCTCGGGAATCGACGACGCGCGCGAGGCCACCACCGCCGTGCCCCGCGCCATCGCTTCGAGCACCGGCAGGCCGAACCCTTCGTAGAGCGACGGATAGACCAGCGCCGTGGCATCGCGGTAGAGCGCGTCGAGCCGCGCGTCGCTCACCACGCCCAGCACCGTCAGCGCCTCGGCGAGACCCGCAGCCGCCGCCTGCGCCTGCAGCGCGTCCACGAGACCACGGTCGATCCCCGCCAGCACCAGAGTCAAGGCGCCCGCCGCCCCGCCGCGGCGGCGCAGCGCGAGCACCGCGTCGAGGACCACGGCGAGGTTCCGCCGCTGGTGGAGGTCGCCGACGTGCAGCACGAACGGCGGCGCCACGCCGGACGCGGCGGCAGCGGCGGCGAAGCTCGGCACCACGCCGAGCGGCACGACCGCGATGCGATCGAGCGGAATCGCGTAGGCCGCATGAATCTCCGAGGCGGAGAACATCGAATCGGTCACCACCCGCGTCGCCGACCGCGCGCTGGCGCGATAGAACGCCCGCCGCAGGCGGTCGCGCCGGTAGGGATACCACTCGGGATGGCGCTCGTAGCTCACGTCGTGAATCGTCACCACGACCGGCGTGCGGATGCCAACCGGGGCCGTATAGGCGGGCGCGTGCAGCAGATCGACGCCAGCACGCCGGGCCGCCAGGGGCAGGCCCACGAGCGTCCACCCGAGATTCGTGGGCGGATGCCACGACTCCGGTTCATGCGCGACCCCGGGCGGAACGTCGGCGGCCGACCCGCCGAGCACGACCAACTCGAGTGGCACCGGCAAGGCGACAAGCGCCGGCACGAGGCCGTTGACGTAGCGCCGCACGCCCGCGGCTGGTGATGCAAACGCGCGCCCGTCGAGTCCTACGCGGAGGGTCCCCGAACCCACTAGCGACATCTTCGATGGCCACGGCCGACCGGGAGGGAGCAGGTTTTCAGCGTGGCCATAGACGATGTCCGCCCCGCGGAACTGGGCCAGTCGACACTGCGGTAGCGAAGCGTTGCCACCCTACGCATGTGGCGCAGCTCCGCCCCGCGAAGCGGGGCCTGGAGACACTGCCGTAGCGAAGCGAAGCCGCCCTACGCATGTGGCGCAGCTTCGCTACAGGATCTCCATGTGGAAGCGGCGGACCGGGCGCTCCTGTTCGCCGCAGACGGCGCGGATGCGCGCCTCGACGCTGCCGTTGATGGCCGGGCTGCTCAGCACCACTTCGTCCACGGAATAGTGCCGCAGTACGAGTTCCAGATCGTCGATCGCGCCGCGCACCGGGACACCGGCGATCCAGTGGTGCGCCTTGGCAGGATCATCGTCGAGGAAGCCCACCGGGTTCATGTGCCAGTGCTGGTTGGCGCGCATCTCACGCACCAGGAGGCGCCCGAACGATCCGGCCCCGTACACCAGCACGCGCCGATTGCGCTTGCTGCGCGTCGAGGCGACGAGGCCCATGGCGCGAAACGAGCCGCGCGTGATGATGATGGCCAGCGTCAACAGGATGGGATCGAGCACGAGGACGCCGCGCTGGAATCCGGCGAACCGGTAGGTCAGCGAAGCCACCGCGAGCACGAGCAGCGAGCCGAGCCCGACGCCGCGGACGACCGCGGCCAGGTCGCGCAGGCCGAACGTCTCCCACGATCGCTGATAAAGCCCGGAGGCGTAGAGCGCCGGCAGGCGGCAGCCGAGCACCACGGGCAGCGACGAGGTGAAGAACGGCAGGAAGGTGTCGAGCTCGGGGCCGTCGAAGCGCAGCCGGTAGGCGCCGTAGTAACAGACGGTGATAAGCACGAGATCGAGCAGCACCTGCCCGGCGTGCCACTTGAACGCGAGGTCTTTGAGAAACGGCGCGAACGAGGACTTCTGGAGGGCGACGAAGTCCTCGGCGTTGTAGGCGGGCACGCGCGCCAGGTAGATGCCGACCAGGCCGAGGAGCACCGCGAACACGGCCACGAGCGCCATCGGCTCC
>Ga0207659_10001345_pt1 | contig 14658 bp, 13 predicted proteins | sample KBSM43metaG_FD_184330 | JGI IMG/M metagenome (GOLD analysis project Ga0207659, IMG submission 184330) | Miscanthus rhizosphere microbial communities from Kellogg Biological Station, Michigan, USA - KBS M4-3 metaG (SPAdes) (version 2) | ecosystem: Host-associated > Plants > Roots > Rhizosphere >...
CACCCAAGCACCCTGCACCCGACACCAGCACCCAGCACCAAGCACCCAGCACCAAGCACCTATAATTTTGCAGTGCACCGCTTCTTCGCTCCTGCGATGGACCCTGGCGACGAGAGCGTGGACCTGCCGCGCGACGAGGCGGAGCATCTGACGCGCGTCTTGCGGCTTGGCGTCGGCGATACGGTCGCCGTGTTCGATGGGCGCGGCCACGAGTTTCTCGCCAAGGTGGCGCTCGCGGCCAAACGTCAGGTGCGGGTCCAGCTGCTGTCGCGACTCGAGCCCGCGAGCGAGCCGGTAGTGCCGATCACGCTCGCTCAGGCAGTGCTGAAAGCCGACAAGATGGACGACGTCGTGCGCGATGCGGTGATGCTGGGTGTCACCGCGATCCAGCCGATCGTTACGCGACGCACCGAGACCACGGTCGCGGCGCTGATGCGCGGCGCCCGCGTCGAGCGATGGCAGCGCGTCGCGCTCGCCTCGATCAAACAATCGCGCCGGGCCGTCCTGCCCGAAGTCCGGATGCCGTTGACGCTTGAAACATATCTGGGCGATCCACCGGCAGCGCTGAGGCTGATGCTCGTAGAGCCCGCAGCCGCGGGAAGCGCGAACAGGCCCCGCAGGGATGGTCAGGGTGGTGAGGCAAGTGAGACAACTGAAGCAGGCGAAGAAGCCGAGCCAGTTCGAACACTGTCGTTTCTACAAGGGCAACGGCCCCCCCACGACGCCGTCGTGCTCGTCGGCCCGGAAGGCGGCTGGACGGATGACGAGTGCGCGGCGGCGGAGCGCAACGGCGTTCAATTGGTCACGCTCGGACAGCGAACCTTACGAGCGGACGCTGTGCCGATTGCCGCGATTAGCGTGCTGCAATTCCTCTGGGGCGAGTTGTGAACTGAGAACTGAGAACTTACTTTCTGATCTTAAAGTCCTGTGTCTTCACGTCACCGTCCGACAGCGTCACTCGAGCGGCGCCGGCGCGGTGTTCGTCGAGGTAGGCAGGCTCGAACCACTCGCCTTGCTCCGCCGGATCGACGGTCACGACAAAGTACTCGCCAGGCGGCAGTGTTCGTATTCGATACTGGCCGGTCTGATCCGGGCGCGCTGTCGCAATCTGCCGCGACTGGGGGCGCCAGAAGGCGGTATTGGTCGAGAAGGCCAGCACCGTGTATTCCGATGCGGGCACGCCTTGATCCGTTGTTACGGTTCCGTTGATCTCGTTGGTCTTGTCGGTGAACACGACACTGATGTTCGACAGCGATTCGCCGCTGCGCAGCTCGATCGGCGTGTCGGTGATGTCGCGGCCGCCGGCGCTGACCGACTGCAGCGTCCAGCCGCGCGGGTTGCCGGCTGGCCGGATCAAATGCGAGCCGGCCGGGACGCCCTCGAGAACGAACTTTCCGTCTTTATCCAGCCGCGCGTTCGGCTGCGGACCGACGAATCCCGGCTCGCTCGATGGCGCCGTCATCCGGAATTGCGTCACATCGGGTGGCGACGTCGCAGCCGAAGGAAAACTGGCGACTCCTGAAATCGTTGCGCCAGGCGTCAGGACGATCGCCATGTCGTTGATGTCGCCGCCGCCGACCGTCACTGGCACCGACGCGTACTGCGGCACGTCGCCATCGTCGCCTCGCGCGCGCAACATGTAGCGGCCCGGCGGCACGTTGGTCATGGTGAAGGCACCGTCCCACTGGATGCGCCCACCGAATGTCATGCCGATCTGGTTGCCGCGCCCGGCGGAACCATCGATCATCAGGTTGACGGTGCCGCTGGTCACCGGTGAGCCGTCTGGATTCGTGACGTGGCCGTTCAACCGCGACATCGGCACCAGTTGCATGCCGAAGTTCACGTCAAGCAGCTCCTGGCTGAGGCCGAGTGTGACCGGCTTCGCATCGGTCAACGACGATACGCCGGGATAGTAGGTTGGTGCGTAGCTGACGTTGTCGGAATCGCTGCTGTCGAGGAGTGCAGCCACGTTCGCGCCACCGAGTGCCGCAATTGCTGCCGGTCCGCCAGGCCCGCCGAAGGCGCCGCGCCCAGCGAATCCACCTGGCCCGCCCGCACCGCCACGTCCACCGCGGCCGCCTCCAGGAAGACTGATTCGAGCGATGGCGTTGATGTAGTAATCGCCAGGCATCAAGCCCCATACGCGGTAGGTACCGCGATCGTCGGTTTGTCCGCTGCCCGCCGGCGTGAGACGGCGATCGCCCTGCAGGTATTGGTAGCGCATCACGCGCACCATCACACCGGCCATCGGCTCGCCGTCTTCGTCCATGATCCGGCCGCCAATCACGCTGCCGCGCGGCAGCTGGAAGTCGACGCCTTTCAACTGCTGGCCGTCACCGAGTTGCAGCGGCGTTCCCGCCTGCAACGGACGCCGCTGCCCGTACGAAAGGGCGACAAAACCGGACTTCGAGGCGTTGACCGTATAGCGGCCGGCGGGGAGTTCGCTGAAATCGAACGCCCCGTTCTCGTCGGTCAACAGGCCACGACCACCGGGAAGTTCGGCAGCGTTGATGAATACTCGCGCGCGCTTGACCGGACGTCCGCTGTCGGCGGCGACGACGCGGCCGGTGATGCGGCCGGTCGGCGTTGGCGCCTGATCCTGTGGCAAGGCCGACGTGTCGCGAGTCGGCTGCTGAGGTCGCTGCCGTTGCGACGCTGGCGGTTGCTGCGCCGTCAGTCCGGCGACGAGCCCCGCGATGCACGCACCTGTCGCAACCCAGCGCATACCTACCCTATTAGACAGGAACCGGCGCAGTGCGGTTGACTGTCACGGTTTTTTCACGGCCAAGCCGATCCACTCGCCCTCTGACTGTTCCCAGACGACGCTGCACGGACGGAACGCCGCCCGCACTTCGTCGCTCTCGATGGTCATCAGTCCACTCAGCACCAGCGTTCCGCCGGGCACCGTCGCGGCCAGGAGCTTCGACGCCGCCCGGACGAGCAGGCCGCCGGTGAGGTTTGCCGTGACGATGTCAGCCGGTTCAAGTGCAGCCGACCCGAGATCCGCAACCGTGAAGGTGACGCCGGAACTCCGCGGATTCAGCTGAAGGTTCTCGCGCGCCGACTGGATGGCATCGGGGTCGAAGTCAATGCCGGTGACGCCGGCTGCGCCGAGCGCTCGCGCCGCAATCGCCAGAATTCCGGATCCGGTACCGACGTCAAGCAACGTCTTACCTCGTACATCGATCTGCTGCAGCGCCGCAAGGCAAAGCCTCGTCGTCGCGTGGTGACCCGTGCCGAAGCCCATCGAGGGGCGAATCACAAGCGCGTGGTGATTGGGGATTGGCGATTGGGGGTTGGTGTCGACGACGGTGATTTGGCCGACAATGATTGGTGGCAGCCCTTCCTGCGACCTGCGCGCCCAGTCGTCGTCGGGCACTTCGACCGGTGAGGTTCGGAATTGCGGCGCCAGCCCGCGGTGTGCGGCGTCGCGGTCGCTCGTCGTCAGAAAAAATGCGCGGATGCCGTCGTCGCGTTCCTCAATCGCGGTTGGTGAAAAATCGTCAAGCGCAGCGTAAAGCAGATCAACGTCGGAGAATCGCAGATCGAGCGCTGGATAATTCTTCACATCAGCGATTACCCGAACATGTCTTTAACGCGATCGAACAGGTTGCGCTCGTCTTCGTCTTCACGCTGGCGCGGCTCGAATTGTTCCGCCGGCAGCGCCTTCGCCAGTTCATCAAGCAGGCGGCGCTGCTCTTTCGACAGCCTCCGCGGAGTGCGCACCTGGACCGTCGCAAACAGATCCCCACGGCCGCGGCCGTTCACATCCGGCATCCCTTTACCACGCAGCCGCAAGGTCGTACCGGTCTGCGTGCCTTCCGGCACTTTCACCGATTCCGATCCATCGAGCGTCGGCACCTGGATCTCGCCGCCAAGCGCCACCGTGGTGAAATTGACGGGAATTTCGCAGAACAGGTTGATGCCGTCGCGCCGGAAGAACTCGTGCTCCTGCACCTGGACGACGACGTAGAGATGACCCGCCGGTCCGCCGAGAATTCCCGATTCGCCTTCGCCCTGCAGCCGTAACTGCTGACCAGTGCCGATGCCGGCGGGAATCTTGACCGTCAGCTTTTTCTCGCGCGTGAGCCGTCCAGCGCCGCGGCACGTGGTGCATGCCTTGGTGATGACCTTGCCGGCGCCGCGGCATTGTGGGCAGGTGCGAGCCACCGTGAAGAATCCCTGCTGAAAACGAACCTGTCCCTGGCCGCGGCACTGCGAGCAGGTTTGCGGGGTCGATCCGGGTGCCGAGCCGGATCCCTGGCAAGTCTCGCAGTTTTCCTGTCGCGGAATCTGGATCGAGGTTTCCGTGCCCTTCGCCGCTTCTTCGAAGGTGATTTCCAGGTCGTACCGCAGGTCGGCGCCACGCTGCGGACCGCCGCGCCGACGGCCACCGAAGATGTCGCCGAAGCCGAAAATATCGCCGAGTCCGCCGAGAATGTCTTCGAAGCCGGTGAAGACGCTCGGATCGAAACCACCGCCTGCACCGGCCGCGGAGCTGACGCCGGCATGGCCGAAGCGGTCGTACATCTGCCGCTTTTCCGGATCGGCAACGACCGCGTACGCTTCGGCGGCTTCTTTGAATTTCTCTTCAGCGGCGTGGTCGCCGGGGTTGCGATCCGGGTGATATTTCATCGCCAGCTTGCGGTAGGCGCTTTTCACTTCCGAATCGGACGCGCTGCGTTCGACGCCGAGCACTTCGTAGTAGTCGCGCTTGCTCACGACGATTTTGACACCTTCACCATGGCGGGCCGGAGCAGGCGCTCGCCGATTCGATAACCCTTTTGCAACTCGCCGGTGACTTCACCTTCGCGATGGTCCGGGCTGACTTCGTGGACAACCGCCTGGTGGATGTTGGGATCGAAGTCGGCGCCGAGCGATTGAATGGGTGTGATGCCCTTCTTACGCAGCAGATCCTGCAGCTTCGAATAAATCAGCTCGACACCCTTGCGATACGAATCGCCGCTGTCAGCGGCCGCTGCGGCGTCAATCGTGAGGGCGCGCTCGAAGTCGTCGGCCACTGACAACAGGTCCTGCAACAGGTTCTCGACCGCCGCGTCCGCGTGTTCACGCCGCTCTTTTTCGACGCGCCGCCGGTAATTGTCGAACTCTGCCGCTTTGCGCATCCAGCGATCGCGATAATCGTCGCGCTCGCGCTGCAGGTCGGCCGTCGGATCGGCCGGCGCTTCCGCGGCCGACGTAGTTTCCACCGGGTCCGAAACGTGTTCTTCGCTCATATCACCTTTGGTCAATTGGGATCGCGCAGCACTCGCGACACCGCCTGCGCCGCGCCGTCCACCACGGCGATGGCGCGCGAGTAGCGCATGCGGGTCGGTCCGATCACACCGACCGTCCCCGATCCCGTGCCTGCGTCGTAAGTGGACGCCACCAAACTGAATGGACGCAGACTCGGATCGAGGTGTTCGGCGCCGATGACGACCGTCAAACCTGGACCGTCGATGTATTCGTTCAGCAGGCTCAACAGCCGCCGTTTTTCCTCGATCATCGCGAGCAGCGCCTGAAGCATCGTCATCGACAGGCCGCTGCCTCCTTCGAGAAGCGACGATGTGCCTTCGACATAGATCGCCGGCTGATCCGGAAGGTCGGCAAACGTCGACGAAGCCAGACGCATCGCCCGTGCCAGCAGCGCGTCATACATCGACCGCTCTTCATCGATGCGCTCGAGCACGGCTTCGCGCGCACGATGAATCGGCAGTCCGGAAAATTCCGCGTTGAGATAGTTGGCGGCCTGGCGCAGGTCGTCGGCCAGCAACGGCTCGCCCGGGTCGATCACTTTCTGAATCACGTGCCCTCCGCGCGCGACGATCACTACGAGCACGCGCGTTTCAGAAAGGGGAACGAACTCGACGCGTTCGAACACCGCGCCTTCGTTCGAGGTGCGGATTGCGAACCCAACCGAACGTGAGGCTTCGGACAGGACATGAGACACCTGCGGCAGCAGCGTGTCGAGCCGGCGGTCGGTCGTCTCGCGGCGGAGCCGTGCCTCTACGGCGTTGGCGGCACGGCTCGGGCGCTTCGCCTCGAGCAGCAGGTCAACATAGAAGCGGTAACCACGGTCCGTCGGGATTCGGCCGGCCGAAGTGTGCGGTTGCTGGACGAACCCTTCTTCTTCGAGACGCGCCAGAATGTTGCGCACGGTCGCCGACGACACTCCGAGCCCAGCTGCCGTCACAAGTACAGACGACGCAACGGGTTCCCCCGAGATGATGAACTCGCGCACCAGCGCAGCCAGGACGCGTCGCGAGCGGTCGTGTGTTTCCATGTGGTGTCGGCTGGTTCGGGTACCGCAGTAATTAGCACTCAGACCCTGAGAGTGCTAAGTCATTATACAAGTAAAGGTAGCGCTCACAAACCTCGAGCAGCGGGTTCGGCGGTTGAGCATGATGAGGGACATGCGGCTCGAACAGCCTTCGCCCAGGTGGCGGTCGGCGTTTCTCGAGATGGTTCGCGATTTCGAGGCTGCCGGAGAGCACCGCTACGCGCCCGCGCTGCAGGACTTCGATGCCTATCTGAGTAAGGTTGAGGCTGGTCGCCGCGCTACGGACCTTCCAGTTGGCTGGGTTCCGGCGGCCGAGTTCTGGCTCGAAGACACCGGCCGCCTTGTCGCTTGCGCCCGCCTTCGACTTGCTTTGACACCCGAGCTCCTGGAGGAAGGCGGTCACATCGGCTACGACGTTCGTCCGTCGATGAGGCGTCGCGGATACGGAACTGCGCTGCTTCGGTTGGCGTTGGTCGAAGCGCAAACGCTCGCGCTCGAGCGAGTCCGCGTAACCTGCGACGATGACAATGTCGGTTCGATCAATGTGATCGAGCGAAATGGCGGCGTCCTGGACGGACGCGTGACGTCGAAGCGGACCGGCAAGACGGTCCGGCAGTACTGGATCGATTGCCAGCGGTGAACCCGGCCGCGAGTCGCGGCGTCTTGCCTGATTGACGAGGACGTGACCAGCCGATGCGTGAAGCGGCCGAGACGTTGGCGATTTCGGTGAGCGGCCCAGACGCCGAGCTCGAGCGGGACTTTGAAACACGCCTGGTCGAGTCTTCCACCCTCGCGTTTCGCGTCGCATTCAGCGTTCTTCGCCATCGGCAGGATGCGGAAGATGTCGCGCAGGAAGCGTTCACGAGGGCCTACCGCGGCTTTCGACAGCTGCGCGATCGGAATCGCTTTCGTTCGTGGCTGGTGCGAACAACCTGGCGTCTCGCACTCGATTTTCAGCGCGGCAGCCGGCGGCGCCTCGCGCGAGAGTCGGTCGTCGAAGCGACGACCGCGGCGGACGTCGCGGAAACCGTGCTGCAACGTGAGCGCGCACGCCGATTGTGGGCAGCCATCGATGCGTTGCCCGAAAAGCTGCGAGTCGCCGTTGTCCTGGCGAACATGCAGGAGCACGACGTTGCGGAAGTCGCCGCTTTGCTCGACGTTCCGGAGGGCACCGTCAAGTCGCGGCTGTTTCTGGCCCGCCAGCGGTTGAAGGAGCTGTTGCAATGACCATCGATCAGGAATTGCGGGCCGCGCTCAGCGTCGAGCCGTCGCCCGAATTCGTCGCCAGGGTTCGCACGCGAATCGCGAACCAGCCACAACCGCGCGGCTGGCGGATCTGGTGGCTCGCGGCGCCCGCGGCAGCCGCGGTGGTGATGCTGGCGGCGCTGTTCGTCTCGCGGCCGGCAACCGTCGTCGATTCACAGGGAGTGCCGCTGCTCGAATCGCGGACGTTGCCGGCCGTGATGGCGCCGAACGTCGCCGCGCCGAAACTGCAGGTTCATGAACCAGCCACGCCGCAGGTTGCTCGTGCGAAGCCTGAATCGGAGGTCATGATCGACCGGGCTGAAGCGAACGCTCTGAGGCGTCTGGTGTTTGGGCCGCCGCTGAACATCGACCAACCCTACGTCGGGACAACTCTGGCGGCGATTGAAATCACGCCGCTTGCGATTGAACCGCTGCCGATCGGCAGCGAAGGAGTACGACAGTGACCAATCATGTGAAATGGATGGCAATGGTGCTGTGTGCCGGATTTGCGGTTCCGGCCGCGGCCCAGCCCCAGCCGGCAGCCAAAGATGTGGTGACCCCTCTCAAAGTGCAGGTCGTGTTGTCGCGCTATCAAGGCGAGAAGAAGGTGAGCAGCATGCCGTATACGCTCGCGTTCAACGTGCTTGGCGCGGCGCCAGGCGGGCAGGGGGTCGGCAGCATCCGCATGGGCTCGAAGATTCCGATCAAGATGATGATGATGCCGGTCATCGACGGCCAGAAGATGCCGGCGGCCGGTCCGGTCCAGTACCAGGATGTGGGTACCAACATCGATTGCCGCACCGTCGCATTTGCTGAGGGCCGCTTCAGCGTCGAAGTGACCGTTGACGATACGTCGGTCTACGCCGATGAATCGGGCAAGCCGGCCGATCAACCCTCGTTCCGGTCGTTTCGTGCAACCAATTCGATGATTCTGCGTGACGGTCAGAGCGGCCAGTTCACCAGCGCGGTGGACAAGGTCAACGGAGAAGTGACGAAGATCGACGTCACGTTGACGGTGGTGAAATAAACCACAGAGCCACCGAGACACAGAGGAGCGGCGAGCGGCGCCGGCCTCAGGGCCCTCCAGTTCGGCGGTCCACCCGCCGAACTGAGAACCGTTCGCTCCGTGGCTCGGTGACTGTGTGGTGATCTTTTGCCAGCAGTTACGCGCGCCTGCGCTCGCCGAAATCTACGATCGGTCCGCGAGCTTCCGCGCCGCGGCGCGCGCGTCGGCCGCGACCTTCGCTCGATCGACGCGCAGCGGCATGAAGTCGTCCACCAACACTTCGCCATCGACAATCGTCGTGCGGACGTCGCTGCCGCGGGCGGCGTAGACCAGCGTCGAGTACGGATCGGGGCCTGGCGCCAGGTGGGGGCGATCGCGCTCGACGATGATGACGTCGGCTTTTTTGCCGCGCTCGATCGACCCGATTTCGTGTTCGAGCCCCAGCGTTCGCGCGCCGGACCGAGTCGCCATCCACAAGACCTCTCGCGCCGGCAGCACGCCCGGTTCTTTGCGCATCGCCTGCAGAATTCCCGCCAGCCGCATTTCTTCGAACATGTCGAGGCGGTTGTTGCAGGCTGCACCGTCCGCGCCGAGCGAGACGGTGATCCCTCGCGCCCGCATCTCGGCCACTGGCGCGATGCCTGAGCCGAGCTTCAAATTCGAGCCGGGGCAGTGCATCACCTTGACGTCGTGAGCTGCCAGCAGTTCCTGATCGCGATCGTCCGCCCAGACGCAGTGCGCCGCGCACAACCGCGGTGATGCCAGCTTGAGATTCGCCAGGTACTCGATGTTGCTCCGCGCCCCCGACAACTGTTTGACGATCGCAATTTCGTCGCGAGATTCGGCGGCGTGAGTGTGGACCAGCACGTTGCCCTGATCCGACAGCGCCGCCACTGATTCCAGCAGCTCGCGCGAGCACGACACCGCAAACCGCGGCGCGAATGCCGCGTGCAGCCTGCCGCCCGCCGCACCATCCCAGCGCTGCCGAATTGCCAGGCTCTCTTCAATCGATGTCCGGGTCTGTTCCTGTAACCGCTTCGGCACCTCGGAGTCGGAATCCATCATGCACTTGCCGATCGTGGCGCGCAGGCCGCTCTGCGCGACTTCCTCGAACACCACATCCGTGTCGTGCACCGTCTCCATCGTCAGCACCGCGGTCGTACCGCTCGACAGCAACTCGGTGGTCGCGAGCTGCGCGGCTGCGCGCAGCGTCTCCGGTGTGTGCGCCGCTTCCATCGGCCACACACGCGTGCGCAGCCAATCCATCAGCTTCAGGTCGTCGGCATAGCCACGAAACAGTGTCTGGCAGAGATGGACGTGAGTTTGAATCAGGCCTGGCAAGACGTAGCCCCCGGCCGCATCGATCTCTCGATCGTGACGGTCATTGATGTTCGACCCGATCGCGGCAATTCGTCCGTCGCGGATCGACACGTCGCCGTCGACGATTTCGAAGCGGTCGTTCATCGTGAGGATGATGCCGCCCCGAATTACGAGAGACATCGAAGTCTGAAGTATGAAGTCAGAAGTCTGCCTTGTTCACGAGCCGGTTGTCAGTCGACAGACTTCAGACTTCCAACTTCAGACTTCGTGAGGCTGGGAGGGTTCCACCTCATCGCCGCTGGATGTTCTTTCCCATGTTTCACCGCGATCAGCTCGGCGAGGATGCTGACCGCGATTTCCTGCGGCGTCACGGCGCCAATGTCGAGACCAATCGGCGCGTGCACTCTCGCGAGCACCTCGGGCGCCATGTGATCGGCCACCAGCGCGTCGTAAATCCGTGCCACTTTGGCGCGGCTGCCGATCAGGCCGAGGTAGCGCAGTTCGCGCGGGGCAAGCACGCGCAACGCTTCGAGATCGTTGGTGTGGCCGCGCGTCACGATCACTGCATAGGCGTGCGCCGGTAGATTCGCGCGATCGATCCAGGCCGGAATGTCGTCGACGACGACTTCGACCGCCTGCGGAAACCGCTCGCTGTTGGCGAATTTCTCGCGGTCGTCGACGATGTGGACGCGAAAACCGACGTCAGCGGCGAGGCGGCCGAGGTGAAAGCCAACATGGCCGGCGCCGATGATGTACAGCTCGGGCGATGGCTCGATCGGCTCAATATAGACGTCCATCGTGCCACCGCAGATCAGCCCCGTCTCCTGCGCGAAGTCGTCGGACAGCTCGTAGTGAATCAGTTCGGGCCGGCGCGTCTTGATGGCCTCGCGCGCTTTCCAGAACGCGTCGTTTTCGTAACAGCCGCCGCCGATTGTGCCGACGATTCGGCCGTCCGCGAACACCAGCATTTTTGCGCCGACGCGCTGCGGCGTCGAACCCATGGTCGACACGATCGTGACGAGCGCCGCCGATTCGCCCCGTTCGAGCGCGTCAGAGACTGCGGCGAAGACTTCCTGATTCATCGTCTAAACGGATTATACCGGCGGCTTCGACCCTTCGTGGCTTCGTGCACTAGCGGTGCAACTCGCAGGCGGTCGTCGGCTCGGTCCCCGCCCGGAATGCCTCGTTGAACGGTTTCGGACACGCCGGCGTCGCCAGTTTTCCGGTCAACGGGTCGATGTCCACAAAAGTAATGCCGTCCGGGACGTCGAACGGCACGCTGGACCGGCCGGCGAGCGCGGCCTTCATGAACTGGATCCAGATCGGCAGCGCCGCCTGCGCGCCGCTGAGCCCGACCGGCTGGTTATCGTCGAACCCCACCCAGACGACGGTCAGCAACTCCGGAGTAAACCCGACGAACCAGGCGTCACGAAGATCGTTCGTGGTTCCGGTTTTGCCCGCCGCATCGAGGGCAAAACCCTGCGATCGCACGGCAGCGGCAGTCCCCTCGTTGATCACACTGCGCATCATGTTTGTGACCAGATACGTCGTGTCGGGTCGCGTCACGGTCTTCGACCGTTCGCTCGAGGCGCGCGTCACGTCCTGACCGCCCTTGATCACGCGCAGCACGTTCTTGAGCGGCCGTTCGATGCCGCCGTTCGGGAAAATCGTGTAGGCGGTCGCGATTTCGTACGGCGTCGCTTCGAACACGCCAAGCGCGATTGACGGATAAGGCTTCGGGGGATTGCCGATACCGAGCGACTTCCACAGGTTCGAGACGTGGTTGTAACCCGCGGCCTCGGCGACGTGAATGGTACCGAGGTTCCGCGACTTGGCCAGCGCCCGGCGGTAGGTGATCGGACCGTCGTACTCGTTCTCGTAATTTGCCGGCTCCCAGACCTGGTCGTCGAAGGTAAACGTCTCCGGCTCGTCGTTGGTGATCGTCGCCGGCGTAATGTCGGTACGTCCGTCGGCTGCCGCCTGTTCGAACGCCGCCAGATAAACGAACGGCTTGAAAATCGACCCTGGTTGCCGTCGCGAGAGAATCGCGCGGTTGTATTGCGACTGGTTGTACGACCGGCCACCGACGAACGCGAGAATCTCACCGGTGCGCGGATCGACGGCAATCAGCGCAGCTTCGGCTTTGCCGTTCCGCTTGCGGCGCGACAGCAGTTTGTCGACGTTGGTCAGTCCGTCACGGACGGCGTCCTGCGCGACGCGCTGAAGATGCAAATCGAGTGTCGTGAATACATCGACCGACTGGTTGGTGGTCGTCGTCAGTTTGGGATACGAGTCGATCAGCGACTGAGTGACGTAGTCGACGAAATACGGCGCTTCGGCTTCCAGGGCTCGCGCCACCATGATCAAGGGTTCCTTGGCCGCCTGGTCGGCTGCCTGCGGTGTGATGTATTCGGCGTCGGCCATAGCCTGTAGCACGACGTTGCGGCGTTCCTTTGCACGAACCGGATTGTTGAAGGGTGAGAGGGCGGACGGCGACTGGATGACACCGGCAATGGTTGCCGCCTCGGCAAGCGAGACGTTGCTGACGTCCTTGCCGAAGAATAGCCGTGAGGCTTCGGCCACGCCAAAGACCGCGAACGATCCGCGCTGGCCGAGCGGGATATCGTTCAAGTACATCTCGAGAATTTCGTCCTTCGAGGCGCGCTGCGTCAGCACCAGCGCAACCCAGATCTCCAGCGCCTTGCGCTTCGGCGAACGGGCGCGCGCCTCCTGCAGCGTCATGTTCATCCCCTCGAACTTCGGCAGGAACACGTTGCGCACCAGCTGTTGGGTGATCGTCGAGCCGCCGGCGAGATAACCGCGGCGCCCGGTCACATACGAAAACAGCGCGCCGATCATGCCAATCGGATCGACGCCAGGATGTTCGTAGAAACGGTGATCTTCGATCGCCAACACCGCCTGTGTCATTCGCGGCGCGATGGTCGACAGCGCAACCGGGCGGCGCTTTTCGCGTTCACCGGAAATCAGCGACGTCAGCACCGGCGCGTCGAGAACGAGCCGCTCAATTGCCTTGTTGCCGAGCTCGAGCTGCAGCACCCGGTCGGCGGGGCGTTTTGGCGGCGGCGGTTTGCGCGCGGCCGCTGTGCGCGCGGCAGCCGGAGCTGGCCGCTCAAAAACGACCTTGACGAGCTGCCCGTTGAATTCCGGGCTGCGGGGGACCAGCGAGACGGTGCCGGTGCCTACGGCAAATTCACCGGCACGCTGCGCCGTCGTCCGCTCGGCGTAGCCAAGATCATTCAGGCGTTCGATCAACTGCCGATCGGTCAGCGATTGCCCGCGTCGCAGTTCGAGCGGCCGTGCCAGGACGCGAGGCAGGGTGGTCTGGCGTTCGCCGTGAAGCCGCTCGTCGATCAGCCCCGCGAAGCGGACGTAATAGTAGGCGGCGAGAAAACAGCCAATCACCAGCGGAACCGTCAGGGCAAGCGCCGTCATCCGCACCCAGCGCTTGCGCCAGATGCCGACGACGCGAATCTTCAACCGTGTTACGGCAGGTTTAGATGGTGACAATCCAATGACGCCCCAGGTCGAGCGGTAGCTCCTCGTCCAAACGACTGATCAGCGCCGGTCCGTAGTGATTCAGGAACGAAACGAAGCCAATCGTGCGTTCCTGTGCGTGGCCGCTGGGGAAGGCCAACGCGCGCGCGTGGATGAACTGGCGGCGGAGGGTTTCGTCGCGGCGTTTCGCCGCGGAGATCATCTTGTTGTGCAGTGTCTGCAGGTCGTGCTGCATGCGGGACAGCGTTGATCGCGCTGCTCGCTCGAGTGTCGGATCGAGCGCCGGCATCGCCTGGACGACGCGCTCCATTTGTGCCTCGATCGTGCGCGATGCTTCGGTGAACGATTCTTCGACCGCCGCCGGAATCTGGGTCTTCAACAGGTCGTTCAGCGCCGCCTCGTCCTGCGGTTGCAGCGCCTCGAGCGGCATCTTGTACTTGTGCAGGAAGCGCGCCGATGCCGAATCAACCAGCGTGGCGGTGGCGCGCGGATACATCAGCGGCATCGGCACGCCGAAGTGATGGTAGACGCCGCGCAACTGGCCGAGATAGGCGAGCTCGTTCGGCCCGGCGACGTAGCAGATCGTCGGGAAGATGGTGTCCTGTACCACTGGTCGCAACAGGACGTTCGGGCTGAATCCGGACGGGCGCTCGGTTGCCTGTTGCACGAATGTCGCGGCGGGATATCGATCGTCGCCGACGATGAAACTGCCGTCCTGCTGACGGATCGATCGCCGGCCACCTTCCAGATGGAAGAGGGCGAGGCTGTCGTCCTGCGCGTGCACTTGCGCGTGATAGCCGCGCGCCGTCAAATCCGATCCGGCGAGCGCCGCGAGCTTGACGGTCTGGCCCGGCATCGACAGTTCGCGGGCAAAGACCTGGCTGACCAGCGGCTTGGACGCGGCATCGGACGAGTCGTAGACCACCAGGCCGCGATCGCCGAGAACGTGCTCGACCCAGCGGCCGAACGCGTCGGCCATTCCAATGCCCGGCTCGTACGCTCGTCGCAGGCCGGCCATCACGTTGTCGCGGAATTCCGATGGCGGCAACAGTTGTTCGAGTTCGTTCAGTGCTTTGTTAATTGCGTCGGAGTCGAGGCGGATGGTGGCAACCGGGGCAGGGTCGGCGCCGGGCCGCGCCGGAAGTGAAACCGTGCGCGGCGTCAACGTGTCATCGAAGACGGTACACGACCGGACCTCCTCCCAGTCGTGATCTTCGGCGTCGATCCAGAACACGGCGACCGCCGGGACGTTGTGATCGCGGGTGACCTGCTCCGCCAGTTTGATCGCCGT
>Ga0207659_10001348_pt1 | contig 14650 bp, 12 predicted proteins | sample KBSM43metaG_FD_184330 | JGI IMG/M metagenome (GOLD analysis project Ga0207659, IMG submission 184330) | Miscanthus rhizosphere microbial communities from Kellogg Biological Station, Michigan, USA - KBS M4-3 metaG (SPAdes) (version 2) | ecosystem: Host-associated > Plants > Roots > Rhizosphere >...
CGCCGCGATTATTCCGGCGGGACGAGCCGCCTCGATTTCCCCAATGAGTGCGCTACGGACAGCGTGACTGGGGACTGGGGATCAGAAATTAGGAATTAGGAATTAGGAATTACGAATTCACTTGCTCGGCCGATAAGCGTCGATTCGCGCTTGAACGTCGACGGCCACTTGACTGGCGCGAAACTCGATGACCCGTAGGTCCGCCAGCCCGCGTGCGCAAAAGGGATCCTCGCGCATGATGCGTTCGATCTCGGCCTTATCGTTGCCGACCGCGACGATGATGCCGCCGTCGCGCGGGATCTTTCGGCCCGACACGACGAAATGTCCCGAGGCGTAGTAGCGGTTGAGGAATGCGACGTGGGCTTTCATCGCCGCGTCGATTTTGGTCAACGGGGCTTTGTAGATCAGCTCGATGATGAACATCCGTTACCGGCCTGCCTCGTAGCGAAACTTCTGCACGCGTTTGCCTTCGTAGGTTTCGGTGATGAATAGATCGCCGCGGCTGTTCACCGCGAGGTTATGTGCGCCGTAGAACTGGCCCGCCCAGTGGCCGGCGCCGCCGAACGTGGATACGACTTCGAGCGACCGGCGATCCAGCACATACACCTGCTGGTTCGTGCCATCGATGACGATGGCGAAGCGCTGCTCGGGATCGGGTGAAAAACCGATGTCCCACACCGAACCGCTGCCGAACGTCCGCCTGGCGAGGAACTGTTCTTTGACGAACGTGCCGTCCTTGCGAAATACCTGAAGCCGATCGTTGGTGCGGTCGCACACGTATACCAGACCATCGCGCGCGATGCGCACGGCGTGCACGATCCGAAACTGAGGCGGTGGCGGAGCATCGGGATCGTACTGACTGGGCTTGTCTTCATGCTGCACGGCGCCGCTGAACGGTGACGGTAACTGTTCGCCAGCGTTGGTGTAGTAGCTGTCGTCGGGACGCTTGCCGTAGGCGCCCCAATGCCGTTTGTAGACGCCGGTCAGCGAATCGAACACGATCACGCGGTGGTTCACGTAGCCGTCCGCCACGTAGAGTTCGCGCGTTGCGGAATCGACGACCATTTGCGCGGCGCCGCCGAGATTCTCGGTGTCGTTGCTGCCGCGGCCTTGCCCCTGACGGCCGATCTGCAGCAGGAATCGGCCGTCGCGGGTGAACTTCAGAAGCTGCGCATCCTTTTCGCCGCCGCCTCCGAGCCAGACATTGAATTCGTCATCGACCGCGATGCCATGTTCGAGCTGAGGCCACTGATACCCGCCCGACGGTCCTCCCCACGACGACAACAAGGTGCCATCCGCGTCGAATTCGAGCACCGGCGGGGCCGCGCGCCAGATCGAGCGGGTCTCGTTCGGCTGCAGCGTCGATGGCCGATGGGTAATCCACACGTGATCGCGGCGGTCGACCGCAACACCGGCGACAGCGCCGACGATCCAGTGGTTCGGCAGCGGCTTTGGCCACGCCGGTTCGACGACATAGCTGGGAATGTCAGCGACCGACGACCCCGCCTGAGCAGTCGATAATCCGATGGCGATCCCGACAGCCGCGACAATCGAATGCCCGCGCATGGTGAGCCATTGTCCACCATGACGACCGCAGCCTGCCAGACCAACGAGCAACGAGCAACAAGTGACGAGTGACGAGTGACGAGCAGCCGCGCGACGAGCCGCTGCTTGAGTCCGGCGAACCGTCGGTTTCAGCGGCAACGGACGTCGCCGCACGACGTTACGCGATTCGGCCGATCAGTGGGTATGCGGAACGGAAGGCTGCAGTCTCGAGTCCGACGGAATCACGTGAGAATGCTGCGCGCGGATCTCGCGCATGCCAGCGTCCTTGTAGAAATTGCTGACCGCGTAGCCACACAGCAGCGAGAAGGCGTGCGTCATCGCCAGCTGATTCCAGAGCCCTTCGAGACGAATTGCGGCCGCCGTCCGGCCGTCTTTCCACAAGACGTCCACCATTTCGCCATAGGCGCGAACCGTGCGGTCGCTGCCATCGCCGCGGAGACGCTCGATGATTGCCGGCACAATCGTCTTGAATGCAGCCGCGTCGGGGATACCGTCGGCCATGAAGGTCGCCAGCGTGTCGCGGGCGTCGAGCAGCAGCAGCTCTCCCGCGGCCTGCATTCGCTCGACGTCAAAGTTGCGGGCACGGAGTTGGTCGAGCACGCCGATGGTGTGAGCGTGCGTTGCAATCACCAGACCGGGCTGGTGATCGCGGAAGCCTTCGGCCAGAAAATCGGCTACCGTCCGGCACAGTGACGTTTTGTTCTCGTAGAAGCGCACTGCGTGAAAGTGACCTGGCGTGGGGCCTACCGACGTGCTCATCGTTACTACGATACAGGGACCAGCACCCCTCTGCCGTACGAAATCGTGAATCGGTTGGCGAATTCCTTCGGTCGCCAATCGGAACATTGCCGGCGCCTCGAACCTTGCCCGCGCCACCTCGGATATACTCGCCGCGATGACGCCGCGATTCGTAATCACCGTAGCGTTTGTTGTCATCGTCGCAGCATCTCCGTTCGCCCAGACCCAGCCGATGCCGAAGGGCCAGATGCCGGATCTTGGACGGCCGACCCGTCCCGGAGACGTCGCGCCGCCGCTCAATTTTGCGGAGTATTTCCTTGGTAGCTGGGGGTTCGAATGGGACGTGCCCGAAGGGCCGCTGGGGCCGTCTGGCCGCATCTCCGGTACGACGACATATAAGAAGGTAGACGAGACGTCGTTCGTGGCCGATACCGAGGCAACCGGACCGGCCGGATCTTTCAAGATCCACGAAGCGATCCACTACGACCGCGATCAGAAGATTCTGACGCGCGACATCACCGACAGCCGCGGCTTTAAGTATCGTGAATCTGCGCCGGTCACCGGTGATGCCGGCGGCATTTACTATGTCTACCTCGAAAGTTCGCCGTTCACGTACAGCGGCCACACGATTCGGATCAAACACAACCTGCGGCTGCTGTCGCCGCTGAACTATCGTGTCGCGATCAGCGTGTCGGACAACGCCGGTCCGTTCATCAATTACGGAAATCCATGGTGGCGGAAACAATAACGGGGTTCGCGAGGTTCGCGAGGTTCGCGGGGTTCGCGGGGTTCCGGGGTTCACGAGGTTCGCGAGGTTCTGAGGTTCTGAGGTTCTGAGGTTCTGGGGTTCTGGGGTTCTGGGGTTCTGGGATTCTGGGGTTCTGGGATTCTGGGGTTTGCGTTTGGCATTTGACATCTTGCATTCAGGGTGGCGTTTTTCGGCACCCTGGTAAGGAGGGGCGCGATGCGTGCAGTTGTGACGACGCTAATCGTCGGAGCGCTTGCGGTGGGACTGGCGGCGCAAGGCGACGGCGGCTACCGGCTGGTGGCGAACTGGCCGCATCTGCCTTCCGGAATGCACTTTGGACTGAAAGAGGCGCCGCCACCACCGGCGGAACGCGAAGCCCAGACCGCGGCGCGGCGTGCCAGCGGACGGAGCGGCGGCGCGGCGCAAAACGCCGGCGGCCCGACGAACCAGCCGGGCATTTCCGGATTGGCAATCGACCAGCACGATCGAATCTACGTCTTCAACCGCGGCGTCAAGCCGGTGATGGTCTTCGACACCGACGGCAACCTCGTGCTGGCCGGCGCCGATCAGGAGATCAACGGCAAGGCCATCAACCCGTCGTGGCAGCATTCCGGCGGCGTCGATTGGGACGGCAACGTCTATGTCATCGAACGCGACGCGCATCGCATCGTCAAGCTGAGTCCGAAGCTCGATAAGTTCCTGCTGCAGCTCGGCACCACCAACGAAAAAGGCAATGACGCGACGCACCTGAACCTGCCATCGGGAATCGCGATCCTGCGCAGCGGTAACATGGTGGTGACCGACGGCTACGGCAACAACCGCGTCATCCTGTTCGACAAGAACGGCAAATTCATCAAGCAAGTCGGGAAGGGCGAAGGTGGTCCGGCCGACAAGGGCACCGGCCCGGGCGAGTGGAACCTGCCGCACAAGATCGCGGTCGACGCCAAAGAAAACCTCTATATCATCGATCGCGAAGGGCATCGTCTCGAGGTGTTCGACAAGGATCTCAACTACCTCCGCGAGATTCGCAATGATTGGAATCCGTGGGATGTCAACATCTCGCGCAAGGGAACCGAGGACTTCGGCTGGATCGCCGATCACAAGGACGAACGGGTACTGAAGTTCAGTCTGACCGATGGCAAGATCCTCGCGGTGTGGGGTAAACAGGGGTGGGGCCCCGGCGAATTCGACTGGGTGCACGGTATCGTGCAGGACTCGAAAGGCGCGGTCTACGCGGCCGACACCTACGGCCAGCGCATTCAGAAATTCGTGCCTAGCGGCGGCGCCTCGACAGCCAGACGATAGGCGGCGCCAGCAGGATCGCAACGACGAAGACGATCGCGGTGATCCGGGCGCTGAGCCAGGACGGTGCGCGGAATTGTCCCGACAGGTCGAGCGGTACGCTCCAGGCGCCGCCGGCAATTTCCTCGACGACGATCCGGCCGTCGGCCCGACGCAGTGTCAGCGGATACGGATCGATGACCAGCCCGTAGTACCAGCGCAGCGTCTTCGCATCGATCGGCATGCGACCGTGCAGGCGGTGAATGTCTGTTTCGCTGCCGTGAATCAGCTCCACTGTCTCTGGCCGGATTTCGCGGCCATCAACCCACAATACGATCCGATCGGCGAAAGGACCGGGAATGGATTGCATGCGATCGCGTAGCCAGCGCGGATCGTTGGAGACGTCCACGATGAAGGAGCCGTCGCGATTGAAGGTGATGACGACCTGGGTTTTTTCCAAATCGTGGGTCTGAACATCGGCAACACAAACGACACAAAGGACACAAAGGGTACAAAGGACACAAAGGGATGGACGCGCGGCTAGAATACGGCCCATGGTGTTGGCGGCCATTCTAGCGGTCGGTCTGTATCAGTCGGCCCAGCCCTCGGCGAAGGACTCCGGGGGGCAGGGGCCCCCGGATAAGAGAATAGACATCGTCAGTATCACCGGTTGCCTTCGCGAGGCGACGCCCAATAACTGGACGCTCGAGAACGCCACCGAGCCCGTGCCGAGTGCGGCGAACGCGCCGTCCGCGAAAGAAATTCCGTCGACGCCGCCGGTTGGAAAGAACAGCTACCGCCTGATCGGCGTTTCCGAGTTCAACCTGCCGGCCCACAAAGGGCACACGGTCATCATTAAGGGGTTGTTCATCAAGGCAGCGCCGCTGAGCCGTGTCAACATGACCTCGGTGACGATGGTTGCGGCGTCGTGCCCGGCCGCGGCGAAATAGGCTAAACTGTTCCGCCTGCGCCGCTTCGCGGCTTCGGCGAGACTGCCGGCACGTGTGCCGGCGCCCCTGCTGCCTGGAGGAACTATGAGGCAAGTTATGCCAGCGGTCCTCGGAGCTCTCGGCGTTGCGGCGGCCACCATACTGAGCGCGGATGCGAGCGCGCCCGCGGTCGTGCCCACCTTCACGAAAGACATCGCACCGATCGTCTACAACAAGTGCACGATGTGCCATCGCGCCGGGGAAGTCGCGCCGATGGCGTTCATGACCTATGAAGACGTGCGCCCGTGGGCGAAAGTGATCAAGACCAAGGTGATGGCGCGCGAGATGCCGCCGTGGGGCGCTGATCCCGAACATTCCCTCAAGTTCCGGAACGATCGCAGCCTGAGCCGTACCGAGATCGACACGATCGCCGCGTGGGTCGATGGCGGCGCGCCACGCGGGAACCCGTCCGACATGCCGCCGGCGCCGAAGTTCGCCGAAGGCTGGACCGCCGGCCGCGAACCGGACGTGATTCTCGAGATGCCGGTCGACTTCACTATTCCGGCTGAAGGCGAACTCGGCGTGCAGATGTTCTACTCGAAAGTGCCGTGGAGCGAAGATCGCTTTGCCGAGACGCTGGAGATTCGGCCAGGCAACCGCTCGGTCGTGCATCACGCCGGCGTATTCGTGGTCGATATTCCAGAGGGCGCGCGCATCGACGAACACGGACGGTTGGTCGGCGCAGACGGGAAGTCAGCAACCGACCGTGGTAACGGCCTGGCCGGACGTGCCGATACCACCGCGCTGCCTGGAGCGAACAAGTTGCTGTCGTGGGTTCCCGGTCGCGGCGTCGACTCGCATCGCGCCGACATCGGCAAGCGGATTCCCGCCGGCAAATACATCAACTGGCAAATGCACTACAACCCGAACGGTAAAGAAACCACCGATCGGAGCCGGCTCGGCATCTGGTTCAACAAGCAGAAGGTGACGCACGAACTGTTGATTCGCCAGGCCGGCGATGCGCTGGCGACGACCAAGGGCGGCCTGTCGCTCTATCGTGCCGAAGGCAAGGAAGTCGAGTACAGCGCCGACGAAGGCAGCACGCGCCGTCGCAGCAAGACGCCCGACATCCCGCCCTACGCTGAAGACTGGTCGCTGACCGGCATCACGCCAGTCACCGAAGACATCACGCTCTACGCGATGTCGCCGCACATGCACCTGCGCGGTAAAAGCCTGAAGTGGGTGATTGTCTATCCGGATGGCCGCGAGCAGACGATCCTCGACGTGCCCAAGTTCGATTTCAACTGGCAGATCGAGTACGAGCTGGAAACGCCGCTGCGCATTCCGGCCGGCAGCAAGATTCTCGGCATCGGCAAGTACGACAATTCGCCGAAGAACAAGTGGAACCCGGCGCCGAACTTGCCGGTCTACTGGTCGGAGCAGAGCTGGGACGAAATGTATCAGCCGTTCACGCTCTACTCGGTCGACAGTCAGACGCTGAGTGACATCACGGTGACGAAAAACCCGCAGCAGTAGTCTTCTAGACCTGGACGCGGATTTGCCGGCGATACATCACGCCGGCGACCGCGGTCCAGACGCCGACAAAGCCAACCGCGAAGATCAGCGACGCCAACTCCATGCGGTCCGGCACGGCCGGCGCCAGCACTGTCCAGAACAGCCACGCTTTCGCCCCAACCTGCAAGTGGCCGACGACTTCCGACAGGAAATAGATCGCCAGCGGGTTGACGCCGAGCCACAGAAACGGCCTCGACCAGCGGCGCACACCGCGCACGTCGATCGCTCCGTAGAGTGCCGCGAGCAGCAGCGTTCCGACGCCGCTCGCCAGCAACGCGAACGACCCCGTCCAAAGCGGCTTGCTGATTGGCAGTACCGCCGACCACGCGGCTGCGATGATTACCGCGAATGTGCCGCCGGCAATTAGCCGTCGAATCCGAACGGCGGCGACGACCGGTTGTTGAAGCAAGTGGCCGGCCAGCGCGCCGAGCAACGCAGTCGCCGCCGCCGATAGAGTGCCGAGCAATCCCTCGGGATCGATCGGGGTCAGCAGGAGGTGGCGACCGAACAGCTGCCTATCCACGTAAAGGGCGACATTCTGGTCCGGCGACAGCGTTCCGGCGGCGTGGCCGGCGATCGGTACCAGCGCGAGCAGCGCCCAATGGCCAAGCAACAACGCGGCGATGACGGCCGACCAGCCGCGCACGTCGAACTGCAGCACCACGACCGCGGCAATCAGATACGACAACGCGATCCGCTGAAGCACGCCGGGAAACCGCAGCGGGAAAACCGCCGGCCACGCCGCGACCGCGTTCAATACCAGGCCGAGCGCGATCAACAGCACGACGCGGCGTGCGATGCGGCGATAGATCTGCGATGAGCCGTGGCCCTGCTGCCGGCGCCGTGCGAAGGCAAACGGCAGCGCGACGCCCATCATGAAGATGAACCACGGAAACACCAGGTCGGCCAACGTGCAACCGGTCCAATAGGCATGGACCAGCTGCGGGAAGACCGCGGTCCAATCGCCAGGATTGTTGACCAGGATCATCGCCGCGACGGTGAGTCCCCGAAAGACATCCAGCGACTCGAGATGGTGCGCGGCGACCTTCACCGCCGCGCTCTCGGCCGGCGGCGATAGCGTGTGGGCGGTGTTTCGGTGGCGACGTGGCTCTCGTCGCACCAGCATTCGGGAGCCGCGCTGCCACGGCCGTCGAGAAACAGCTCGTTGGGCCGCGCAAAGGCGGTGAGAAACTTGCCGATGACCTGCATCTGCGTCGGGTAGGCATCGACGAGAACGCGCTGTTTGAGCGCCGCTTCCTCGGGTGTCAGCGGTAGCGTCCGCCATTCGCCGGCGTTGTTCGGAAAGCTTGCCGGTGGTTCGAGCGGACTGCTCTCGGCGGCGCTGCTCTTTGGCCAGCCTTCATGATGAACCAGATACTGCAGCACCCGCGAATCGCTGGAGCGGGTCGCGTCGATCGCCTCGCGCGCGAATATCGATGTCGCGCAGTGATCCGGATGGTCGTCTTCAGAAGACGGCATGAGGACGATCGTCGGGTGATAAGCGAGCAGAATCCTCTCGAGCTCGCGCCGCACATCTTCGCCCCGATATGCGACCCCGCGGATGACGTGTTCCGACGCGGGTGGCTGGCGCCGGCCGGTGTAAGGCGACTCGAACGCACGCGACTTCGCCGTCAGATACTTCGACGCGATCAGGCAGAGGCCGCCGTCGGGAAAGCCCAGAAAGCGCACGTCGGCGCGTGAAAGCCCGAATCGCGCGAGCGCGCTGAGCGTTTCCCGTTCGCGCGTTTCGGCGTAGTGGCGATAGTCGCTCCGCTGCGGATCGCGTTTGTGCGTGGCCACCGCAACGCCTTCGGGGAACGCATCGCCGCTGGTCATCACGATCACGTGCACCGACCCACCGGCCGCTTTTACCCGCTGAATCAATCCAGCCGCACCGAGCGACTCATCGTCGGGATGCGGCGCCAATACAAGCAGGCGGCTGTCGGCATCGAGTGGCAGGGCGATTTCCGGCGGGGCATGGGGCACAGCAGATCGGCACGCGCTGGCCGTCGCGATCGCCATTACGAGTAGAATGACCGCCGACGAAGCAGGAGGACGGATGCGCAACACCATCGGGCTTGTTTTCGTCGTGCTGACTGCCTCGCTCCAGTTCGCCGGCACCATCACGGCGCAGTCGAAACCGACGCGTGCCTGGATTCCCGCGAAAACCGCGGACGGCCAACCGGATCTGCAGGGCACATGGACCAATCCCACCATCACGCCGTTCGAGCGGCCAGCGGCGCTCGCCGGCAAAGAATTTTTGACCGAAGCCGAAGCGCGCACCTTCGAACGCCAGGCGGCGAACCGCCGCGACGAGGATGGGCCGCCGCGGAAGGGCGACGTCGGCAACTATAACCAGTTCTGGTTCGACTCGGGCGAACGCGTCGTGTCGACCCGCCGGACTTCACTGGTGATCGATCCGCCAGACGGCCGCGTGCCGGTTCGTAAAGAAGCCGAAGCGGCGCGCGACTATGCCGCCGCCCATCAGGGCGATTCCTACGAATTCCTTAGCGTCTGGGACCGCTGCATTACTCGCGGCGTGCCGAGCGGCATGTTTCCCGCCGGCTACAACAATGCCTATCAAATCGTCCAGACGCCGGGCTATGTCGTGGTCCACTACGAAATGATCCACGAGGCGCGGATCATTCCAATTGACGGCCGCGACCATCTGCCGGCGCACGTCAAATCATGGAATGGCGACGCACGCGGGCGCTGGGAAGGAAACACCCTGGTCGTCGACACCACCAACTACAACAACAAAGGGTGGATTGCGACGCAGGCGGCCGCGGGACGGATCAAAGGCATCCCGCAATCTGAATCGCTCCACGTCGTCGAGCGGTTCACCCGGATCGATGCGGACACCATCGACTATCGCGCGACGATCGACGATCCCACGATGTTCACTGCTGCGTGGACGGTTGCGGTTCCGCTGCATCGCGATCCAACGTATCGGCTGTACGAGTACGCCTGTCACGAGGGCAACCATGCCGTCGAGAACATGCTGCGCGCTGCGCGATGGGAAGAGAAGCAGAAGTGAATCGGCGGGGCCGTGCCGGCAGCGCGCTGGTGCTGAGCGTCGTGTTTGGCGCGGCGCTGCTGATCCGCGCGCAGGACGAACTGAAATCTGGCGAATGGCGGTCATCGGGCGGCGACTCGACCTACAAGCGCTACTCCCCGCTGGCGCAAATCACTCGTAACAACGTCAAGGACCTGCGCGTCGTGTGGCGGCACGCCGCGCTCGACCCTGGGTTGAAGGAGCGGTTTCCCAAACTTCGCACCAACAACTATCTGCGGGCGACGCCGACGATGATTGGCGGCGTGTTGTATGGGCCCGACGCGGCCGGCTTGATTCAGGCGATCGACGCCGCGACCGGGCAGCTGCTGTGGCGTCAAGAGTCCCCGCCGGAGATGGCCGATGAAGCGACGGCGTCGAGCACGCGCGGTGTCGATGTCTGGAAAGGCGGCGCGTCTGACTATCGTCTGTTGACCGTCAGAAACGGTTACCTCTATGCGCTGGATCTGCGTGGCAAGCGGGTGAGCGGGTTCGGCGACAACGGGCGGGTAAACGTGCTGCCCGCCGGCGCCCACCGTTTCAACTGGAGCTCGGGACCGATTGTCGTCGGCAGCGTGGCGGTGATTGCCGGCAATCTCGACGGCGCGGGCGACGAAGGATGGAAGTGGAAGAGCAGTCCACCAGAAGACGTCCGCGGATTCGACGTGCGCACCGGCCGGCTGCTGTGGACCTTCCATGTCGTGCCGCGCAACGGCGAGTACGGTGCAGACAGCTGGGGCAACGGGTCGGGGACCTTGTCGGGAGATCTCGGGTCGTGGTGCTGCATTTCGGCGGACGAGTCGCTCGGCTACGTTTACATTCCACTGACCGCGCCGACCGCGGCCTACTTTGGCGGTTTCCGCCCGGGCGACAATCTGTTCTCGAACGCGCTCGTCGCGCTCGACGCCAAAACCGGCAAGCGCGTCTGGCATTTCCAGATGGTCCACCACGATCTCTGGGAGTACGACACGGTCGGACCGCCGACGCTTGGCGAGATTACGGTGGACGGCCGTCGGATCCGCGCCGTGATGCAGCCGAGCAAGACCGGCTTTCTCTACACCTTCGATCGCGTCACTGGCGCACCGGTGTGGCCAATTGAAGAGCGTCCCGTGCCGGCGTCAACCGTGCCTGGTGAACACGCCGCGGCAACGCAGCCGTTCCCGAGTAAGCCGCCAGCCTTCGCCCGCAGCGGTCTGACCGACGATGATTTGATCGATTTCACGCCGGAGTTGCGCGCGAGAGCGCGCGAACTGGCCAGGCAATTTGTGATCGGTCCGATCTTCACGCCGCCGTCGCTGGTCAGTTCGGAACCGGGCGGAAAGCAAGGCACGCTGATGGTCCCCGGATCGTGGGGCTCCGGCAACTGGAACACCGGTGCGTTCGATCCCGACACCGGCATCTACTATGCGTTCTCGCATGAAATCCCGCGCGTCTATCGGCTGGCCAAAACTACCGAGCCGGACGCGGAGATGGACTACTACAGTCCCAACCGCGACGCTCCGTACATCGATGGCCTGCCGATCATCAAACCGCCGTACGGCCGGATCGTCGCAATCGACATGAATCGTGGCGAGCACCTGTGGACAGCAGTGAACGGCGACGGGCCGCGTGACCATCCGCTGCTGAAAGATCTGCATCTGCCGCCGCTCGGCATCGCCAGCCGTCCGACCGCGCTGGTCACCAAGACGCTGCTGTTCATCGGCGACGGCAGCAACACGTTCGGCGGCCTGCACCCGTCGATGTGGGGGAAGAAGTTCCGCGCTTACGACAAGGCGACGGGCACCGTGGTCTGGGAAACCGAGCTGCCGGCCGGCACCACCGGCGGCCCGATGACTTACCTGGTGAAAGGCAAACAGTTCATCGTCGTCCCGATCGGCGGCCGCGACGAGCCCGCTGAATGGATCGCGCTGGCGCTGCCGTAACGAGCCGTCGCTCGTTGCTGGTCGCTCGTCGCTCGTTCCGCGACTCGCTAATTCCTTATTCCTAATTTCTCATTTCTGCCCGCCGTCGTCGGCCCTGCCGCTGCAATCTGCTTGAGCAGCTCCGCGACTGCCGTGTCGAGCTGCGAGTCTTTTCCCGAGTAGCTCTCTCCCACCGGCCGCTTGACTGGAACGTCCACCGGTCGCGGATGCATCTCCATCGGCGTGCCGTCGCTCCCGAAGATCTTCGTGCCCGGCATGCGAAGCACCGATCCGTCCACGAGCGTGACGCTGCCGGTGTAGATGATCCACCCGGCCGTGGGCTCGCCGACTACCTTGCCGAGCTTCAGCGTGCGATAGCCTTCGGTGAAGTCTTCGGCGTCGGACAACGAGTGCTGGTTGGTGACGAGAATCGTCGGCAGTTCGAGCGCGCGCTGGCCGAGCAGCGTGCGCGACGAGGTGCGCGGGTAGCCGCGCGAGGTCATGTCGAAATAACCGCGCCGCGCGAACACGTCGATCGCGTAGACGTTGACGAACCCGCCGTTGTTGTTCCGGACGTCGACGACGACGCCCTGGCGTGCGTGGTTTTCGGCGTCGAGGTCGATGTGCAGCTGCTCGAGCGCGCCGCCCGACATGTCGTACATATGCACGTAGCCGAGCTTGCCGTTGCTCGCCCTGGCGACGTAGGCGCGCTTCTGTTCTACCCATTCGCGGTAGCGTAGACCGCGTTCGGTCGGCTGGTCGATCGGCTTCACCGTCACATCCCGAGGCGAGCCGGTGGCGGTCGCAGCCACCTGAATCGGCACCCGCTTGTTGATCGAGTGATCGAGCAATTCGTCGAGATTGACCCGCGGACCGATCGCTCGGCCGTCAATCGACACGAGGTATTCACCGGGCTTGATCTCGGCCAGCGCCGCCGGGCCGAGCGGAATGACCCTCGAAACGCGCAGCTTGCCGCCGGCCTCGTACTCGGCGAGGTCGAAATCGACGGCGAGGCGTCCGAGCGTCTGGGCACCCGGACCGGCCGCGGGCGCGGAGACGCCCATGTGCGAAGCGTTCAGCTCGCCGAGCATCAGCGACATGAGCCGGCGCATTTCGTCGGGTGTCTTCGAACCGGCGATGCGCGGCTCGTAGGTCGCGCGGACCGCTTCCCAGTCCACGCCGTTCATCTTTTCGTCGAAGAACTGGTCGCGCAGATACGTCCAGGCCTGGTGGAACGACTCGACTTTCTCGCGCGAGAAGTCGACGTCGAGCTCTGCGGTGACGCCCACGGCGCGCGGCTCGCGCCGTTCGAGCGTGACGTTGAACACGCGCCCGCGATCCAGATACACCACCTCTTTACTGTCGGGCGTGAAGTGCGCGCTGCGCTTGGCGCCCGGCGTCGACGTCAGCTGGCGCGCCACGGCGGGGTCGCGCGACAGCTCGTCGAGCGAATACACGTACAGGTTCTGCTGTCCGGCGGCACTGGCCGTCAGCAGTAGCGACTTGCCGTCCGGGCTGATCGACAGGCTGCCCGCATCCACGCCAACCGGAATCGTGCTCGCCCGCGTCCGGATGTCGTCGAAGACGATCGACACGTTCCGCGCGGCACGGGCTTGAGGGGCCGGGGACGCAGGCGGGGAGGATGGAGCCGGCGGCGCCGGCTCGGCCGGCGGCGTCTTCGGTTGCTCGTCTCTGAACAGATCGCGGAACTGATCTTCGCGGAACTTCGGCGTGCGCGGCGTCAGATCGATGCGGACAATCGCGCTCGGCTCGGTCCGCTGCGACGTGCGAAATAGCAGATAGCTGCCGTCCGGACTCCACGCCAGCGATCCGGCGTTGGTGTTCGCGAGAAAACTGACCGGCCGGCCCTCGCCGGCTTTCATCGGCGTCCCTGCTGCAACCGGCGCGATTTGCACCCCGGTGAACGCCTTGGCGCCCGCAGTGAAATAGGCGATGAAGCGCGAATCAGGCGACCACGCCACTTGCTGGAGATCGAAGAACGGCGGCGTGTCGAAAACCCCGGTCGCGACGAGGCGGTCCTCTTTGCTCGCCGGATCGAGAACGCGAAGCTCGGTGGCATTGCGAAGGAAAGCGATCAGCTTCCCGTCCGGCGAAAAGTGCGGCAGGTTGTCGCGGCCTGGGCCGTTGGTCAGCGCCGTTTCCTTGCCGGTCGCAAAGTCGTACAGGAACAAGTGATGCACACGATCGCGGTCCGATCGGTACACGAGTCGCCGGCTGTCGGGCGCCCACGCCAGCTCCGCTTCCTCGCCCGCGGTGTTCGTCACGCGCACCGCGTCTCCGCCGTCTTTCGCCGAAGCGGAAAACACTTCGCCGTGCACGGTGAACGCGACCTTCTTCCCGTCGGGGGAGAGCGCGAGTTCCTGATACTGATCCGTGAACGACCGATGCTCGGCCGCCGCGGCAGCCGGCGCGCCGCGCAGCGCGATCGGTACTTCACGCGACTGGCCCGTCGCGGTGTCGACGGTCCAGATAGCGAAGTTACGCTCGAACGCGATCGTCTTGCCGTCCTTCGTAATCGAAGGCCAGAGAACACGACCGTCTTTGAAATTCGTCAGCGCCTTCGCCGGGCTGACGGCGGCTTGTGCCACCGCGACGCTCCACACGTTCTGCGCGCCGCTGCGGTCCGACATGAAGAAGAGCGTTTTGCCGTCGCCGCTCCACATCGGCCACGCGTCTTTCGCGCCACCGTTCGTCACGGCCTCGTAGGTCGGCGTTGCCGCTCCGCCCTTTACCAGCCAGATTTCACTCTCGTCGAGATGGCTGTGCCCATTGCGCCACCATTGAGAACCGGCATTGGCGCGCGCGGTGATTGCCACCACGTCGCCGGAGGCCGCCGGCG
>Ga0207659_10001349_pt1 | contig 14646 bp, 14 predicted proteins | sample KBSM43metaG_FD_184330 | JGI IMG/M metagenome (GOLD analysis project Ga0207659, IMG submission 184330) | Miscanthus rhizosphere microbial communities from Kellogg Biological Station, Michigan, USA - KBS M4-3 metaG (SPAdes) (version 2) | ecosystem: Host-associated > Plants > Roots > Rhizosphere >...
GGTGTGCGCGGGACCGAAGTTGTCCCAGCCATGTTCGTCCCAGCGCATGAACTGCACGCGAACCGGAGCGCCGGTTTCCTGCGACATGACCGCCGCCGCCTGCGCCACATCGTCGTAGCAGCTGCGGCCGAACGTCCCGGACCCCTCGTAATAGCGGACGGTGATGTTCCCTTCAGGCATCTGCAGCACGTCGGCGATCTTTGCGCGGGTTGCATAGGGGCCCTGGGTCGAGCACATCACAACCGCCGAATCGGCTTTGACGTCCGCAATGGCGCAATTCGGTCCGAAACCCGCGTGGATCTGGTAGGGCGAGTCGAACCTGTGAGACACGACGTGGCGCGCGGCCGCGAACGCGGCGTCGACGCCGCCGCGATCCATCACGACGGAGTCGATCGTCTTCGCAGCGCGCATCCGCTCGAAAAGCGCCGCGGGTGATGCCGGCAGGCTCTCCGGTTGATCCCACGTCACGCGGAGCTGCTGCGCGGCGCGAACCGCATTCCACTCCTCGCTCGCAACCACGCCCACGAAGTCGCGACGTCGCACCACGCGCGCACCGGGGATATCGCGGATCGCGTCGGCGTCCACGTTCTGCACGCGCGCGCCGTCTCCATACGCGCCTTGACCGCGAGGGCGCACCACGCGGCCGTGCAGCATTCCGGGAACGCGCACGTGCTGCATGTAGACGTATTTGCCGCTCGCCTTCGCCGGGATGTCATTCCGCGGTACGCTCGCTCCCACGACCTTGTGATCGCGGTAGTCCTTGATGGGTGCCTTCCCGGTATAGGGCACATCGAATCGACGGTCGCCGATGAGCGCACCATATGTGACCGACTGCCCGGCAGTCCCGGCCACCGACACGACTCCGCGGCTGACGGTCAGGCGCTCGACCGGCGCGCCGAGCCGCTCCGAAGCGCGCGACAGAAGGGCCTGCCGCGCATCCGCAGCCGCGAGGCGGATTCGTGGTCCTCCGCGATTGATCGACGCGCTCGCGTTCGTTCCACCCTGGTTCGGCGACTTCCCTGTTTCGACACGAGCGGCCGAGACCTGTGACATGTCGAGGTCGAGTTCTTCGGCCGCGATTTGCAACAAGGCCGTCGAGTTCCCCTGACCGAGCTCGACATAGCCGAGGAAGATCGTCGCCGTGTTGTCGCCGTGGATGGCGATCCACGTATCGAGCTGCTCCGGATCCGGTGTAAATGGACCCGCAATCGCACCCCCGGGCGGCTGTTGCGCATCGGCGCGCGGCGCGAAGGTGAGCCCGACCAGCAACGCGCCACCTGCCTTGAGGAAGTCGCGCCTGGGAAACGTCGTCGCGGGAGACTCGCTGCTCATCGTCCGCCCCCCATCGCGCGCGACGCACGCTGGATCGCTTTGATCATTCGGGGATACGTGGCACACCTGCACAAGTGCCCGTTCATCGCCGTTCGAATCTGCTCGACGGTCGGCTGCGGGCTTTTGGAAAGCAGCTCCGCCCCTTTGATGATCTGGCCGTTGTAGCAGTAGCCGCACTGCATGGCCTGTTCATCGATCACGGCCTGCTGCAACGGATGCAGCTCCGGGGCGCTCGAGAGCTTTTTCTGTTGAGCGTACCAGGCGGGCAAACCCTCGAGCGTCGTCACGGACTTGCCGGCAACGGCTGAAAGAGGTGTGACGCAGGAACGTGTCTCGACCCCGTCCACCAGCACCGAGCACGAGCCGCATTGCGCCAGCCCGCACCCGAATCGTGGCCCCTGCAACTCGAGATTGTTCGAAAGGATGTACAGGAGCGGCGTGTCCGCCGCCGCATCGATGTTCTGCACGCGCTGATTGACGGTGAGTGTCGTAGCCACAGCAGCCCTCCGCCGCCGCCGATCCTACACCTTCACCGCTCTATTAGATCGATCGCTGCGTCGGCGCGCAGTCCGAACCGTCCGCGGGCGGTCGACACGAGGCGCAGATTGGGACATTTCTCTTTCAAGCGCTGCTTCAGCAGAATCAACCGGCTTTCCAAGTTGTCTTTCACCGGGGGGAGCCCGAGCGAGGCGTCGAGCCGCATCTCCCGGTTCGAGAACTCGGTGCGACCCGTGCGCAGCCACTCGTTCAGCACCTTTCGAAGAATCCGGGCCGGGATGTTTCTGATCAGATATTCATCGTCAACGAAAATTGCGTCGTCGTTGCAGTAGTAGGTGACGCGGTGCCGGCACCTGGCGGTCCCCGTCGATGCGGTTGCCACATGCCGTTCCCGACCGGGCTCGGCAACCGCCCGTCCGACCGCGGGCTCGGCACCCTCGTCCGGTCGGCTCAGCATGCGATCGAGGCTGAGTGCGATCTGGTTGGCGATGATCTCGAGATACGCCTCGTGCCATTCGCTGAAGTGCATCGGATCGCGGTCTTCCGCAGCGATAACGCCGATCAGCCGGTCGCCGACCGTCAGCGGAATCGCCAGCACGCTTTGCGCGTCCGGCAGCCCAGGCAGCGGGATCTCCGCGGGTAGTAAGCCGGTCTCGTTTTCCGCCTCACGCCGGATGGCACGGCCGTATCGGAGATCGGCCTCGAGGCTCGTCAGACGAAGCAGCCGGCGCCGGCGGGCGACCGTCCCAATCAGCCCCTCCCCCAGCCCCACCTCTGCCCCGATGCCGCTCTCGCCGTAGCCGCGGCTCGCCATCGTTGTCAGACGCAGATTCATTTCGTCGAACAGCAGCACCGAGGTGTGCTCGAAGTGAAAGTACTCGTCGAGCGACTCGAGCACGTCGGCGAGGAGCGACTCGAGGTCTGGCGCGCGGTTGATCCGATCGGAGACCCACTGCAGCCCACGCATCTCGGTGCGGGCACCTTCAAGCCTGATTCGGTCGTTGTCGAGCGGCGGTGGTGCCTCGAGGAGGAACCCGCTGACCATCGAGAGCGACACGACCTCGAAGACATCTGCCGCGATCAGCCTGAAGACACCCTTCATGCCAGTGTGCGATGCAATCGCATCGATGCGCAGCGTCATCGCGTCGAAAAGAGGCCCGCTTTTTTCAGAACGCAGGAATCGCAGCCGCAATCGGTAGGCCTGTAAGGTCACGGGGTCGAGCACTTCCGCGCACGCGGCTGGGTTCTCGTCGAGATTTCTACGCGTCTTGTTGAAGAATTGACACGACAGCGCGACATGACGATCGTCGACCAGGAAGACCTGGCTGACGTACGTGATGTTCGGGACTCCGCTGCCGTCGGAGGTGGCGACGATACTCGGTAGCACACCCTGGAAACAGCGAGAGAGATCGGAGAGGCGCAAGGTCATCGGATGCGGTGCCCGGCCTGCGGACCGGGGGTCTGCTCGAAGATTTCGTCGACCCGAATTGTCACGGCGAAGGCCGGCCAGTAGGCGAAACGGCGCGCCAGCCCTCGAGGAAAGCCGAACTTCTCGAGCACGTCCACGAACGCATCCAGCCGGCTGCGCAGGAACGAATGCTCGTCATCCCGCGCTAGCCGCGCTTCGATGGTCGTCCCCTTCAGTTGCGTCGTGCGGTGGTCGGGCGGGTTCGATGCGGTGATCGCCAGTCGCTTGGTTGTGGCGACGTTCTGAATCGTCTCCTGGCTCGTAGCCACTGGCACGTACACCGTGACGGTGGCAAGACCGTCGGCAGACGAAATCGCGATCGCACGGCAGGTCGAAGGGATGTTGTGCGCGTCGACGCTGCCCACGACCACTGACAGACCCGGTTCAAGACATCGGTAAACGCGCTCAGTTGTGGTCACTCTCGCAAGGCAGTATGGCCCATTTAGGATTTCCTTAGGAAGCGGCGCCACCCCAACACCTCCGTTTAGGAAATTCTTCCGAACGGTCTAGTCAAGTCTTAGCAACCGCGGTTTTTCAGCTGCTCTACATTCGTGACGCACTCACCGAGGTGCGAATTTCAACGAGGAGAGCGCACATGAAGAACATCATCGTCATCACCCTCATCGTCGCCGCTGCGGCCTCGACCGTCGGCCTCTCGCAGCTCTCGGCGCGACGTTCGGCCGCGTCGAATGCAGGAAGCGTGGAACGGGGCCGGTATCTGGTGAGCATCATGGGCTGCAACGATTGCCATACACCGCTCAAGATGGGGTCCAAGGGACCGGAGCCCGATCTCGCGCGGTTCCTGTCGGGTCACCCGGAGCAAATGGGGCCGCTGCCGGCGACCACGGCGCAGGGCCCGTGGCTGTGGTCCGGCGCCGCGACCAATACGGCGTTCAGCGGTCCGTGGGGCGTGAGCTACGCCGCAAACATCACCCCGGACCAGAACACGGGGCTCGGCATCTGGACCGAGGAGATGTTCATCAAGGCGATTCGCACCGGACGTCACATGGGGACGTCGCGTGAAATCCTGCCGCCGATGCCGTGGCCGGCCTTCCGAAACGCGAGCGACGATGACCTGAAAGCCATTTACATGTATCTCCGCACAATCAAGTCGGTCGTGAACCACGTGCCCGACCCGCAGCCACCGGCGTCAATCGTGGCAGCGACGCGGTAACAACATCTTTGGAGGCAGCGGCAATGAGCCAGCGAAGTGAACTACAACGGATCGAAGCCTTCAGCGATGCCGTGTTTGCCATTGCATGCACGCTGTTGGTTATCGAAATTGCGGTGCCGCACATCGAGGACGTGCGGCGGCCCGGCGCTCTGTGGCCAGCGTTGCGGTCAGTCTTGCCCTCGTTCGTGGCCTATCTGATCAGCTTCACGTCGCTTCTGGTCGCGTGGGCAAATCATCACCGCGGTTTGAAGATACTGGTCAGATCTTCAGGCGCCCTCCTCTACGCCAATGGCTTCCTGTTACTCACCGTCACGTTCATGCCATTCCCAACGGCTGTACTCGCCGAGTACATCAACACTCCCCAGGCAAACATCGCGGCGGTTTTCTACAGCGCCGCTTGTTTAGGAATGAATCTCGGCTTCAACATCTGCTGGTTGTGTGTCCGTCGGCCGGTTCGTCTGCTTGCGCCGTCGGTCAGCAAGGCGGCGGAGAGGAACGTGACGATACAGATGTTGAGCGGCTTCACGTTCTATCTCTGCACAACAGCTCTCTCGTACTGGCTTCCCGTCACGGCGTTAATCATCATCTCTGGCGTTCAGGTGCTGTGGATTGTCACGTCCGTCGACGAGGGAGATCGCGACGTGGCGACGGACGCGCATCCGCTGGTGGCAGTGGAATCGAGGCAATCCGAGCAGGCGGAACCGTCGACGCCGGCGAATGCGCACGGCCCGTGGCTCAGCACGGTTGAGGTGTGAGATGAGGGACGGCTCGTTTGGGAGTATTCTCCCTACGCGGCAAGGGAGGGCCCTGCAGTGACGAAGCGGTCCTGTCATGGTTGCGTCATTCTGGTCGTCAGCATGGTGACCACCCTCGGTCTGTCCGCGCAAGGCACCGGACGCCTAACGGGGAATCCGACGCCGGGAACGCCGCAGCCCGATCCACCCAATCTGGCCGATCGGATCACGCTGACCGGGTGCGTGCGATCGGCCATGCCGGACGGTCGAGGATCGGTCACAGCGCAAGAACTAAACACACTCAGCACCTCGACATTCGTCCTTACGAACGCGGCGCGAGTGATGCGCGTTCCGCCTGGCACGGGCACGTCGGATTCCGCGAAAAAATCGGCGAGCCAGACATATCGGCTCTCGGCGCTCAACAGCGCGCTCGTCCCGTTTGTCGGTGCACGAGTCGAGATTTCGGGCGAAATCGACGACCGTCCGGCTTCCGGCGGACCCACGCAGGCGCCGATTCTCAACGTCGGATTCGTGCAGAGGTTGGGCAAGACGCCGTGCTCCTGAGAGGAGCATAATCGCCAGCGAGACCACGGTCTCGAGGAGTGTGCGTATGCTGCGCTACGGATGGCTCCTACTGGTTCTCATCGCGTCGGGCGTGCTGATCGCCACGGGGACGACAACAGCGCAGGATGCGGCCGGTGCTCCCGCCACATTCAGCAAGGACGTCCTTCCGATCCTCCAGAAAAACTGCCAGTCATGCCATCGGCCCGGGCAGATCGCGCCGATGTCGCTCCTGACGTACGAACAGGCGCGGCCGTGGGCGCGCGCGATCAAGCTGCGAGTCCTCGCGCGCGAAATGCCGCCGTGGTTCGCCGATCCGCGGCACGGATCCTTCGCCAACGATCGGTCGCTCAAGCAGACCGACATCGACACGATCGCGAAATGGGTTGACGGCGGCGCGCCTCAGGGCGACCCGAAGGACGCTCCGGCTCCACTCGATTGGCCCGCCGACGGCTGGCAGCTCACGCCGGACGTCATCGTCCGAGCACCCGAGTTCCGCGTGCCGGCGCGGCCGCCGAAGAACGTCATCGAGTGGGCCACCGCGATCATCCCGAGCGGATTCACCAAGGACACGTGGATCACGTCGTTCGAGATCAAGCCAAGCGATCTGACGGTCACGCATCACATCTGCGCGTCCTTCGTGCCGCATCGCGAAAACGTCAAGTACTACGAATGGAACTGGAGCGAATCGCCCCGCGACGAGGAGGGCGTCGCGACGGACAAGGGGGCGACACCGGCCGGCGCTGCCGCCGGCGTCGATGAAGCCGTCGGCGCCTCGGGCTTTGCGGGCGGGTTTACCTGCTATGTCCCTGGCGTCCAGGTCGACGATTTCCGGAAGGTCAACGCGGCCAAGCTGATTCCCGCCAACAGCGACATCTCATTCGCCGTTCACTACACGCCGACCGGAACAGAAGTCATCGATCGACCGCTGATTGGCTTCACGGTGGCTGACAAACCGGCAGAGAAGCAGTGGATTGGTTATGCGATCTCCGGGGCGAGCGCGGATTTCGCGATTCCACCCCAGGACCCGAACTACCAGAGTCCACCGGCCGATGTCGAGTTTGGAGCCGACGTCTGGCTCGTGCAGATGATGCCGCACATGCATCTGCGCGGGAAGGACATGACCTATCACCTTATCTATCCGGACGGCCGCGACGAGATCATCCTGAACGTGCCGAAGTACGACTTCAACTGGCAGATCGTCTACAACCCGATGAAGCCGATCTTCGCGCCGAAAGGCACGAAGCTGCACGTCGACGCTCACTTCAACAACTCGTCATCGAACAAGTTCAATCCGGATCCCAATCGCACGGTGTATCGCGGTCGGATGACGTGGGAAGAGATGATGAGCCCGTTCTTCTCGATCATCACTGACGCGAAGACGGATCCGAAGACGATCCTGAAACTGCGCGGGCAGACGCGTATCGACAACGGCGCGTAATCGCCGCTGTCACACATTCACGTCATCGGCAAGTGTGAGCTCGACCCGTCGAGCGCCCCGACGCAGCAGCCGCTTGTGCCGCAACTGATCGAAGAGTGAGTAGGTCACCGGCGTGACGACGAGCGTCAGCAGCAACACCAGCGTCTGTCCGCCGATCACGATCCAGCCAATCGAATGGTTGGTTGACGCCCCGGCGCCGCTGGTGACGACGAGCGGCACCATGCCCGCGACAAACGCGAGCGTCGTCATCAGAATGGGGCGCAACCTGTTGCGGCAGGCGAGGACGACAGCGTCGTGCGTGTTGAGGCCCTGCGCCTTGAGCTGATTGGCGTGATCGATTTGCAGGATCGAGTTCTTCTTGACCACACCGAACAGGACCAGGAGGCCGAGTGCGGACATCACGTTCAACGACTGCCGGAAGATGATCAGCGAGATAAGCGCAAACGGGAGGGTAAGCGGCAGCGACAACATGATGGTCACCGGATGGAGCCATGATTCGAACTGCGCCGCCAGCACGAGGTACATGAAGATCAGCGACAGCGCAAGCGCGGTAAGAAACGCCGTCACAGTCCGATTCAGCTCGCGCGCCTGTCCACCGAACTGGCCGCGGTACTCCGCTGGCAATCCGAGCTGCGATGCGCCTTCGCTGATCGCATTCTGCACGGCTGCCTGTGAGACGCCTGGCAACACGTTGGCGATCACCGTGACCTGCCTCTGCCGGCCCAGCCGGCGGATGTCGGAAGGTGAATCTCCTCGCGAAAATCGCGCGACATTGTCCAGCGTGACGGCGCCGAGCCGCGACGACGGCACCGGCAGTTGGCCGAGTGCGTCATCAGACGTGCGATCGGATGCCTCCGCGCGCACGTGCACTTCATACTGCTCACCACCTTCGTTATACGTCGTCACCGCGTCGCCGCCGACGAGAAGTCTCAGGGCTTCGGCCGCATCCGACAGCTGCACACCAAGGTCGGCCGCCTTCGCCCGATCCATCCGCACCGACAACTCCGGCTTGCCGTTGTCGAGCGTCGTGTCGGCATCGACAACGCCTGGAATGACTTTCACTTTTTTGAGAAGTTCGTCGCTGTACCGCTGCAAGCCAGCGATCTCGGGTCCCTGGAGGACGTACTGCACGCCACCGCCGCCAAAGCCGCCGCCTCCGACGTTGACGCGGAAACCGCGATCGGCGTACGGCTTGAGGATGTCAGAGCGCACCTGCGCCATGATGTCGAACTGATCTCGCCGGCGCGCCTCGAGCGGCAGCAGCTTGACGAAAATCGACGCATTGTTCTGCGTGCCCGCACCGTCTCCGGCCACCGTCAACAGCGTGTAGTCCACTTCCGGAATGCGGCGGATTGCGGTCGCTATTCGGTCGGCGAGCACTTGCGTGGCGTCGAGGCTGGTCCCCTCGGGTGCACGAACACTCAGGTCGAACGCCGACTGATCGTCCTGCGTGGTGAAGTTGAGCTGTACGAATCGAAACAGCGGTACGCTCGAGAAGAAAACCAATACGGCCAGCGTCGCGATGACGCCTCGGTGCGCCATCGCCCACTCCAGCATCCGCGCATAGCCGCGGTCCAGAGGGCCGAAGAGCCGCGAGTGTTTCGAGTCGTGGATGTGGCGATCCTTGCCTTCCGCCGGACGCTTCAGCTTCAGCCAGCGAGCCGACATCGTCGGGGTCAGGGTGAAGCTCACGACGAGTGAAACCAGAATCGCGAACGCCATCGTCAGGCCGAAGCTCGCCATGAACCGGCCGATAATGCCGTTCATGAACGCCACGGGGACGAAGATCGCGACGAGCGACATCGTGGTCGCCAGCACCGCCAAGCCAATCTCCCTGGTAGCCTCCACCGCCGCCTGCATTGGCGGCATCCCCTTCTCCTCGATGAACCGGTAGATGTTCTCGAGCACCACGATCGCGTCGTCGATCACGATGCCGACCGACAATGTCAGCGCCAGCATCGTGAGCATGTTCAGCGTGAATCCCATGTACCGGATCAGGCCGAACGTCGCGATGATCGACGTCGGAATCGACACGGCCGCTATCACCGTCGAGCGCAGGTTGCCCAGAAACAGAAGGACGACCAGCGCCGCGAGTATCGAACCGACCACAAGGTGCTCTTCAACGCTCCTGATGGACGCCTCGATGAACTCAGCCTGGTCGCGGACGATGCGCAGCTCGTAGCCGGCGGGGAGCGTGCCGCGCAGGACGGCCAGACGAGCCTTCACGCCGTTCACAATCTCCACGGTGTTGGTGCCGGACTGCTTGCGGATCTGCAGCAACACGGTCGGGCTGCCATCCACCGTGGCGACGGTTTGCGGATCGGCCTCGCCATCCTCGATGCGCGCGACGTCGCGGACGAGCACCGGATGACCGCCGATCTCTCGGATGACGATGTCGCCGAACTCGGCGGGCGATTCAACGCGGCCGCGTGTACGCATGGTGACGGACACCGCGCCCTGATCGAGCCTGCCGCCGGGGATGTCGGCATTTTGCGTCTGAAGCGCGCGCGCCACGTCATTCACGGTCAGGCTGTGCGCCTGCAGGCGTCCCGCATCGAGCCAGACGTTGATCTGCCGGTTACGGCTGCCAAGCACGAGCACCTGGCCGACGCCGTCGGCGCTCTCGAGCTGCCGGCGAAGCACCTTGTCGGCATACTCCGAGATGTCGCGCACGGGTTTGTCGGCCGTCACTGCGATCGTGAGCACCGGAAAGGCGTCGGGATCCCGCTTCTCGACAATCGGCTGTTGCACCGTTCGCGGAAGCAGCGGCAGGATGCGGCTCACCCGGTCGCGTACCTCCTGTGCGGCCACGTCGGTGTTCTTTTCGAGGTTGAAGCCGACGACCACCTGCGACACGCCCTCAGAGGAGACCGACGTCAGCGTGTCGATGCCGCTGATGGTGTTGACCGCTTCTTCGATGTGGTCCGAAATCTCCGTTTCGACCTGTTCCGGCGCCGCACCGGGCAAGCGAGTCGTCACGACGATTGCGGGAAAGTCAACGTTCGGGAACTGATCGATCCCGAGCTGCGCAAACGAGAAGATGCCGATGACGGTCAGAGAGAGGATGAGTACCGACGCGAAGACCGGCCGGCGGACGCAGAGCGCTGCAAGCCACTGCATGATCCGCCTCTACTGGCGCGCGGCGATGCGAACGCCGTCGCCGAGCTGCGCCACATTACTTGTCGCGACGGTCTCTCCGCGTGCCAACCCACTCGTAATCTCAACGAGATCGCCGGCCGTCTGACCTATCGTCACGATTCGCTCTTCAACGGTCCCTCCGCTGGAGACAACGTAGACCCTGGAGGTGCCAGTAGTCGTTCGGATCGCGGTGGAAGGCACGAGGATCGCGGGCGTCGAGGACGCCTGCTCGATCTGCGCAGTGGCAAAGAGACCCGGTTTCAGTTCGCCGGTCTCGTTCGGCACGACGGCTTCGATGACAAGCGCGCGCGACTCAGCTTTGAGCGAGGGCGAGACGTAGCGGATCTTCCCGGTGAACGTCTTGCCGGGATAGGCGTCCACCTGAAGTGAGACCGTTCGTCCCGGAGAGAGCGATGCCAGATACTGGCCCGGCACCGTGAGCTCCACGCGCATCGGATTGATCCGTACGACCGAGACGGCCTTCGTGCCGCGCGCGACGTAATCGCCCACCGATACGAACCGCTCTTCAACCGCCCCGGCAAAGGGAGCGCGCACGGACGTGTCGGTCAGCGCCTTACGGGCGAGCGTCAATCGCGCCTGCGCGGCGAGTAATGATTGGTACTGCTGTTCAGCGTTGTTGCGGGCGATGTCGTACTGACGGCGCGCGGCCTCAGCCTGCGTCCGGCTGCGGTCGAAATCGGCCGCCGACAGCAACTGCCTCTCATTGAGCATTTTGGCGCGCGCGAAATCGGCCTGCGCGAGATCGTCCGATGCCTTTGCGTTGGCGACCTCCGGCACGCGATCGATGTTGAACGAGGCATCGGCGCCGAAGGCGAGCCTCGCCTGGATCTGAGCCGCGTTCGCCTCTGCCTCCTGCACCTGGGCGCGAACTTCCGTATCCGAGATGCGAATGAGCTCCGCGCCTTCGCGGACCACTGTTCCACGTTCCACGGGAGTCGCCATGACGCGACCGGCCACCTCGGCTGAGACCTCCGCCTGCTCCTCGGCGGTCAGCGTGCCGGTGGCGGCGACGAACCGGGATATTGGTTTTTCGATGACCGCGGCTGTCGCCGCATGGACCGTTCTGACGTCAGTTGACCCTGCGGCCCTGGCTTCGCTGTTGACGCCCGGACGGCAGCCAATCGCCGCGAGGGCCAAAAGACCTATAAAGTTGGCGAAACGCATTCCGTGTTCAAGTGTTTCACAGAGGGAGCCGGAATTCGCTATCTCATTGGATCGTATCGACGTATCCACATCGCCCTTTACGGGCACGAGAGACACGCAGTTTCAGAGCAGCCCAGGGGCACGAGGCGCTGCACCTCGAGGCTCACTTCGGGGTCGTCAGACGCAACCTTGACGCAAGCCGGTGACGAAGCGTCCGTGGATGGGCATCATGGCATCCACCTGCAGACGTCGATACGTGATGTTCGACAGCAGGTTCTGCGTGAACGCCGCATGTCCGCCCGGTTCATCCGCCGTGAGGGTCCGCCGGTCGTCAGGGAAATACAGATCGGCATCCGTGAGAATGCGCCCTGTTGGGAAGTGCACCATCAACATCGTGGACGCGTGAGGCAGATCGAGCACGTAATACAGGTTCAGTACTTTTCGTTCCGCGTCATCAGACGCGTCGGCAACCGCATGCCATTGACGGTGACGTAGTCCCCGAATCGTGTCTCGCGCGATGCCTTCGTCATGAGATCACCTCTGTAGTCCGGCATGTGGCGTTGACGCGCGCAAGGCTCGTCGATCCGCTGCCGCATTTAACGACAGGATCGCGATAGCATCAAGTCATGCATCCGCGTATCAAGGAAGTCGTCGAAGCGCTCGACAGCCGGCGGGCTGAACTGGCGCGCGCTGTGAATGAGGTCCCCACGTCCGCTCGAGGCCGTCGTCCGTCAGAGGATCGCTGGTCGGTCGCCGAGGTTCTTGAACATCTCGCGCTGGTCGAGGAGAACATCCCGCAGCGTGTGAAGGCCCTCGTGACGGAACAGCGCACGAACCCGGAGCGCGAGTCCACTTCCATTGCAGAGACAATCGATTCGGCGTTCATGCTCGATCGCAGCAAGAAGCGCGTTGCCCGCGAAGCCATGCAGCCGCGAAGTGGGGTTGATGCGGCTGCAGCATGGACGCGATTGGAACGCGCGCGCCAAGTCACACACGAGACGCTGCGCGAATTGGACGGGGTGGCGTTGTCCGACGTGAGCGCCCCCCATCCCGCGCTCGGGCCCCTCAACGGGTACCAGTGGTTCCTGTTTCTTGCCGCTCACGAAGGACGGCACACCGCTCAAATACGCGAAATCACTGCGGCGATCGTGTAAGCGAACCTCGCCTGGACCTGCCGATTGCTTCCCTCGCCGTTGACAGTTCAGCGCTCGATGGAGGACAAGTCGAGCCGATTGAGCCGGTCTGGATCGGCCAGGATGTCCATCTCAACGACCTTGCCGTCCGCAATCGTGAAGCCGATCACGGAGAACAAGCGTCCGTCCGGAAGACGGCACACGAGGCCAATGTTGCCGTTGACGAGGACCACCTGCGTGGTCAACGCGACCTTCGAGAACGTCGCGGCTTGCGCGGTGACCGCCTGAGCCCCGCGCACGAGGCGTGACATGCCCTTGATCGCTCCGCCATCGGCCCGCAGTACGATTTCCGGATCGAGCACGGCGACCAGACGCTCGAAATCGCCCTCCTGGGCGGCCGCGAGAAACGCGTCGACGACGCGGCGCTGTTGCCGCAGGTCGGCGTCGGACGCCGGCGCCTGGCCCTGGACGCGTCGGCGCGCGCGACTTGCGAGCTGACGCGCGGCGACGACGGAGCGGTCCACGATCGGCGCGATCTCGTCGAATGTCATACCAAACACGTCGTGCAGTACGAAGGCGAGGCGCTCCGCAGGCTCGAGGGTTTCTAGCACCACGAGGAGCGCGAGCCCAACCGAGTCCGCGAGCATCGCGCCGGACTCGGGATCCGCGTCGGCGCGGCTGACCACGGGATCGGGTACATGCGTCTCCAAGGAATCCTCCCGGCGTGACGTTCGCGTCCGCAACATGTCCAGGCACACACGCGCGACGACGGTCGTGAGCCAGCCGCGCAGGTTCTCGACGGCGCTCGCATCGATCCGGGCGAGTCGAATCCAGCTTTCCTGGACCGCATCCTCCGCTTCGCTCGCCGAGCCGAGCATCCGATACGCCACCGCGCGCAAATAGGCCCGGTGCTTCTCGAACTCTTCGGCAAGTCGCTCAGGTGTGGGCATCGGTCACATTCCTCCCTCGCGCTCCGTCATGGTAGTGACGGACGAAACGTCGATGATGTGACCCGCCGTCGCTGCGCTTGGGCGGGCAAGCAGGAGGGAATATGAAATTTGTGCTGCTGGTTTATCAAGGGTCGACACCACTGCCCGGTTCGGATCGTTGGCAGGCGTTGTCAGAGTCGGAACAGAAGGCAATCTACGCGGACTATGCGGAGCTCAACAAGACCGAGGGCATCGCGCCAGGACTTCCACTGGGACTGCCTGATGCTGCGCGGACGGTGCAGGTACGAAACGGGAAGATTCACGTCACGAACGGAACGTACCTCGCGGAAGGTGTAGGCGGGTTCTCCGTGTATGAGGCCGAGAGCATGGACGCCGCAATCGCGCTGGCGGCGAGGATCCCCGCGGCCCGACTCGGTGGCGCGGTGGAGATCCGACCGGCTGAGAAGTACTGGTGACTCGGCGAACCTGTGTTGAGCCTGGGAATCTCGCCCCTAACCCGTAGACACGTCATAGTGTGCGAAGGCCTTCGTCACTCTGTGATCTGCACCGAAATGAAAGACCTCCGCCGCAAGTCGATCATGGGCGCCTTTGTAATAGAGCGTAATGCTGGTAACGCCAGCGAGTACCGATATCAATTCGAAGTGTAGGTCGGGGATAAACTCCAGAGCCTTTCTCCAGTAGGCACGTACTGCTGCCTTCCCGTGGAGCATTCCAGAGGGTTCGCCAACGAGCTGCCGGATCACAGGTGACGACATTTCGAAGTCGTCTGCATAGTGCGACAAGACTCTCTCGAGGTCGTGGGCGTTCCACGAATCGATCCAGTCGGCCGCGAATTGTTCGGCGAACGCCTTGTCCATTTTCGAATCTCCAATCGGTCGCGTTCGCGGAGCCGAAGGTAGGAACGTGTCGTTCATAACCTCCTGCCGCTCGCGAATATTCCAGGACCGGCGTGGCGTGTTCGGTCACATGCCGCGGTCGCGGTCCGTCATAGTGTTGGCGGATGAAACGTGGCTGATGTAACAGGACAACAAAGGAGCCTCAACCAATGGATGT
>Ga0207659_10001350_pt1 | contig 14637 bp, 11 predicted proteins | sample KBSM43metaG_FD_184330 | JGI IMG/M metagenome (GOLD analysis project Ga0207659, IMG submission 184330) | Miscanthus rhizosphere microbial communities from Kellogg Biological Station, Michigan, USA - KBS M4-3 metaG (SPAdes) (version 2) | ecosystem: Host-associated > Plants > Roots > Rhizosphere >...
CCCTTTCATGTTGGGATCGCCTTCGAGTTCGAACTTCTCATTGGCCCAGTAGTGGAACCCCGTCCCCAGCATGCCCGCCACCACCAGAAGCGTCATGGTGATCTGAAAGGTTCGCAGGCTGGCCGACTTTCTTTCGAGTCCATGCCATGCCAGCACCAGCACGCTCATCACGAGCAGAACAATGGGAATCAACTGGTCGATACCAACGGTGTGCCCCAGGAAGAGCAACTCTCCTCCCGTTCCAAAGACACCGAGCACAAAAACTGCCAGGACCATCCAGCGCATGCTCATGAATCCAGAAATGATATGACAAAACGGGAAGGTTTCGAGGGAGTCCTCTGCTTTTCCCGATAGTCGGCTGTCCGTTGATTGTTGTCCGTGATAATTGAACTTAACCGGCTATCTTCCGCCCACCTCCCGGCAGTCTGACCTGGTTAAATCGAGTTAGCCGGCCAGGTTCATCATTCATCGCACAACAGTCAACGGACAGCCGACTATTTGGAAGGGCAAGACCCGTGTCCCCGGCTTATTTTTCCTTTGACAGTGATTGTTGGTTCGGAAGATGCTTGATACCTGATTTCAAAGGAGTTCCAACCGCCCAGGAGGTCTGGATGGCACCTATCAACTTGACGATCAACGGCCAGAGGCAGAGCGTCGATGCCTCTCCGCAAATGCCGTTGCTCTGGGTACTGCGAGATACGTTAGGCCTCACAGGAACCAAGTTTGGATGCGGGATGGGACTGTGCGGAGCGTGTACGGTCCACGTCGATGGCCAGGCTCAGCGGTCATGCAGCACTCAGATATCCGCTGTAGCAGGAAAGACCATTACGACGATCGAAGGACTGTCGGCAGCCGGCACGCACCCCGTACAACAGGCGTGGGTGGAAGTCGATGTTCCGCAATGCGGTTATTGCCAGCCCGGGCAAATCATGAGCGCCGCGGCTCTGCTCAGCAAGACTCCTGATCCGACCGACACTGAAATCGATTCCGCGATGCGCGGAAATATTTGTCGCTGCGGCACGTACCAATCGATTCGCGCGGCCATTCACCGCGCTGCTCAGGGAGGCCGGCGATGAATATCAGGCTCGACCGACGTAGCTTCCTCAAGGTTGGCAGCACCGCGGCAGGTGGCCTGCTCGTAGGTTTCTATCTGCCCGGGAAGAGTGAACTGGCTGGACAGTCCGCAGGTTCCGTCAAGAACCTGAATGCTTTCGTTCATATCGGGACCGATGACCTCGTGACGTTCGTCATTCACAAGCCCGAGAACGGCCAGGGAACAACGACCTCGCTTGCACAGCTTCTTGCGGAAGAACTTGAAGTCGATTGGAAGAAAATTCGATGGGAATACGCGCCGATAGCTCAGGTGTATGCGAGCGGCGGACTCCAGGGAACGGTGGGAAGCCAGGCCATCCGATCGACGTACAATCCGCTGCGCCAGGCCGGAGCCGTTGCGCGCGAGATGCTGAAACAGGCGGCCGCGCAACAGTGGGGTATCGACAAAGCCCAGTGTCGCGCGGAAAACAGCACGATCATCAATACGGTAACAAACGCTCGGCTCAGCTACGGCAGTCTTGCCGATGTCGCATCGCAACTCACGCCGCCGGCGGCAAACACGATTCAACTGAAGCCTGCTTCGGAATTCAAGGTCGTCGGCAAACCGACAAAGCGTCTCGACACTCCAGCGAAAGTCATGGGTAAGGCGGAATTCGCGCTCGATGTACGGCGGCCCGGAATGCTGTATGCCGTTGTGGCGCGGTGCCCCGTCACCGGCGGATCCGTTGCCGGCTTTGATGCCACTGCTGCAAAGGCCGTGGCTGGTGTGAAGCATGTTGTGCAGATTCCGGAAGGCGTCGCAGTGGTTGCAGAGAACACATGGGCAGCGATGGAAGGCCGCAAGGCTCTCGTTGTCCAGTGGAACGAAGGCGAAAATGCCGCGCTCAATACCGAAGCGATCCGCGACATCCTGACGAAAGCGACAGCAACTCCGGGGAACGTTGCGACAAAGCGCGGAGAAGGTGAAGCGGCCCTGGCAACCTCTGCCAGACTGATCGAAGCAACTTACGAAGCGCCGTATCTGGCGCATGCGCCGATGGAGCCTTTCACGTGTGTCGCCGATGTGAAGGCGAACTCCTGCGAGGTCTGGGTCGGCAGCCAGCTTCCCAGTGTCGCAAACGGGGATGCCGGGCGTTCAAGCGGATTGCCGGCGAATCAGATCAACCTTCATACGCTGTACATGGGCGGAGGCTTCGGCAGTCGCGGAGGCGGCGCGTTCGTTACAGAAGCAGTCGGAATTTCCAAAGCGATCGGGGCTCCCGTCAAGCTGACCTATACGCGTGAAGACGATTTGCAGACGGATCGATTCCGCCCCGCATCGTATGTCCGTTTCAAGGCGGGAATGGATGCCAGCGGCAAGCTCGCGACCTGGACCGCGCGTGCTTCGTGCTCGTCGTTCTCCGCACAGGGCATGCAAAACGGCGTGGACCGCGAAGGAGTCGCCGGCATCAACGACATTCTCTACAACATTCCCAACATCCAGGTGGAATATCGCGAACCCGGCATCAAGATTCCCACGAACTATTGGCGTTCGGTCGGCCATTCGCAGAACACGTTCTTCACCGAGAGTTTCATCGACGAACTCGCGATTGCCTCCGGCAAGGATCCTGTGGAATTCCGGCGTGAGCTTCTCGCGAATCAGCCAAGGCTTCTGGGTGCATTGAATCTCGCCGCTGAGAAAGCCGGCTGGGGCAAGGCACTGCCTGCAGGAAGGGCCATGGGAGTTGCCGCGGTCAACTGCTTCGGCAGTTTCAACGCGCAAATTGCGGAAGTCTCGATTGTGCAGGGCAAGGTCCGCGTTCACCGCGTCGTGAGCGCCGTGGATTGCGGTCAGGCGGTGAACCCTGCCGGAGTTGAGCAGCAGATGCAGAGCGCAATCGTTTACGGTTTGAGTGCCGCGCTGCGCGGCAACATCACGTTTGAGAAGGGGCGGGTTCAACAGACCAATTTCCATCAGTACGAACCGCTGAGAATGGATGAAATGCCCGTCATCGAAACCCATATCGTGCCGAGCACGAATAATCCAGGAGGCATGGGCGAGGTCGGAACACCTGCGATCGCGCCCGCGGTTGCCAATGCGATCTTCAAGGCCACCGGGAAGCGCGTCCGAAGGATGCCCTTCATCCTCGAAACTTTTGTTTAGGAGGTCATAATGCGAACGAGTCTGTTAAGTCTCTTAATAGCCGGAATGCTTTTACTTGCAGTACCGCTGGCAGCGCATCATTCGATTGCTGCCGAATTCGATACCAGCAAGCCCATCAGCTTTACCGGAACGGTAAAGAAGGTTGCGTGGATGAATCCGCACATCTACACGCACGTCGAAGTGAAGAACCCTGATGGCTCCGTCATTGAGTACAGGGTGGAAGGCGGTCCACCGAATGCCCTGTATCGAAGTGGCTGGAGAGAAGACACACTGAAACCCGGCGAAACGGTGAAGGTTACCGGGATTCGGGCGAAGGCTCCGACCTCGATGAACGTCGGCCAGGCAACGATTACCAAAGCCGACGGTTCGGCGGTTTACGGTCGATAGTTTCGATTAAGGATTCGCAGGCTTGCCGGGATCCTCGGCGAGCCTGCTGCCCCACCGGTTGTTCTCCTGACAGATATATTCCTGAATCTCGCCTTCCGGATCCCACGTCACGTCAAACGCGACTTTCCATGGCGCTGTATATGCGCCCGGATCGTCAATCGTCGCTTCATAGTGCAGCGTATATAGATCGGTGCGCGTGAAACGCTCGACGAGATGGAGTCTGCTCGTGTGCGGTTTCCCGCCCATATCGATCCAGCTGCCTTCGTTGAACCCGACAACATCGATGACCAGCGTCTCCCCATCCCAGCGCCCCACAGAATGGCCCATCCAGGTCGGTGTCAGGGTGTCGGCCGGTGGATGCGCGCGACCGTCCATATAGATGTTGCGCCAGATGTGTGCGCCGCCTTCATAGATCATGACGATGCGCTTCTGCTTCGGCATCTGCAGGATTTCCATGGGATAGGGCGTTGTCATGAGACGTGTGCCGACGGGTGGAAGGCAGAGCCCATTGGGGTCATAGAGGGATCCCGAAGCCTTGCGCTGCGCGGCAAGCGCGGCGGCCCACGGTTGATAAGGGATCTCTTTCGGTTCAACGAGAATCGCCGTGTAGTCCTGATACTGCGCGGGCGCCCAGTAACCTTTATTGGGAACGATGCTTCCGAGATTGGGCGTTCCATCTTCGAGTTTGGGCGCGGGCGGCCGGCTTGCCGGAGGGCGCGGCGCGCGAACCTGCGCGGCGGCGACGTTGCAGACGAGCGAAATCAGAATCAACAGGATTACCCGTGCCTTCATGGCTGCGAAACTATAAGCGGGATCCGTGGGTGTCAAGGCTATAATCTGCCCACATTCGAGGAGGCAATCATGAGTCGTATTCGACGGTCAGGACTTATCGCGGGGATTCTTTTCATCACCGCGGGAGCGTTGCCCGCGTGGAGCCAGGGACGCGGTGCGGCCGGCCCATGTGGCGGAGCGCCACGAGGGGGCGATCCCGTGACGGCGGCGCGAATGCTGAAGCCGAATCTCTATCTGCTCACCGGCGGCGGGGCAAATTCGGTGATCATGGTGACTGCCGAGGGCATCGTCCTCGTTGACACGAAGAATCCCAGTGAGGAGCTGTATAACCAGCTCATGTCGCAAATCAAAGCAGTCAGTTCGCAGCCGATCAAATACGTCATCAATACACAGCACCATCCGGATCACGTCGGCAACAACCAGAAGTTCATCGACGCTGGAGCGCAGATCGTCGCACTCGAGGCGCTGAAGAGTTTTATGGCGAGCGACACCCGTACGTCGACTTGCACGGGCCGCCCGACACAAACGTTCGCAAAGGACACCGTGCTCAAGCTGGGAAGTGCCGAGGTTCAGGCGCACTTCTACGGACGCGGTCACACCGGCGACGATACGATGGTTTATTTCCCTGCCTCCAAAGTCGTGATGGTCAGCGACGAAATGACCGACACGAGCCCCGTTATTGACTGGGCCAACGGCGGAAGCTGGGTTGAATGGTCGAAGGTCCTCGACGGCGTGCTAAAGCTCGATTTCGAGACTGCGATTCAGGGTCGGGGCGAACCCAAAACCCGGGCTGACGTGGAAGCCTTTAAGAAGAAGGTGGACCTCGTGATCAGCCGCGCCTCGGATGCCATCAAAGCCGGAGCTACGAAAGAGACGCTCGCCATGCAGGTGAAGGTTGACGATCTTGCACCGTGGACGCTGAATGCCCAGTTCTTTGGGAACCTCTACGACGAACTGAAGAAGTAGGAAATCCGGCAGCCGCGACCGAATCATTGAGTTGCTCCGCCGCTGATCCGGGCGTCACGCCTCGTGGCAATCGACGTAGCGATCACTACTTCCAATGCCTTGCGTGTGGTTGTCGTAGGCATGGTTGGAATCTTTCGGCTTGCCTGCCCGGGCGCATACGGCACATGCACGAAGCCGGCGCGCAGACCGCGGTGTCGCGTCACTATGCGCATCAAGCCATAGAAGACGTGGTTACAAACGAACGTTCCGGCGGTCTGGGACACCGCCGCCGGGATCCTGCGTCTCCTGAGCGCGCTGACGATTGCCTTGATCGGCAGCGTTGACCAATAACCCACGGGCCCGTCCGCTACGATCGCGCAATCGACGGGGCACACTCCAGCGTTATCGTCGATCGTAGCGTCATCGACGTTAATCGCCACACGCTCAAGTGTGATCGCCGCGCGTCCCCCCGCTTCACCCGAGGCGATGACCAGATCGGGCTGCACTCGCCGGATTGCACGCTTCAGTTCGGCAATGGCTTCGCCGAAAACGCACGGAAGAATGACGACCACCACGCGATGCCTTCTGATGACGCGCCCATCGAGGCCTTCGGCCGCCAGCTTCGAGGCGTTCACACGCTGTCCGCCGAATGGTTCGAACGCAGTCAGCAGCACGGTTTTGGGTGCCGCGTTCGGTTTTCTGTGTTTTCCCTGAGATTGATTCAATTCGTGGTTCACTCCGAGCGCAAGTCTTTGCATTATACGGGAGAGAACCAACTGGCTGGATGGAGTCCATCCGGCGCTGCCGATCGGGGCTGATAACTCGGAGGTCCTTGTATGGAAAACATCATTTCGCAGCTTCTTCAAGATTTTGAAAACGGGAAGATGAACCGGCGCCAGTTCGTTCAGAGCGTGGCAATGGCCGCGACCGCGGCTTCCGCTGTTGGAGCGCAGGCGTCACCGGCGTTTGCGGCAAACGGATTCAAGACGGTCTCACTCGACCACATTTCTTATCAGGTGGCCAATTACAAGAAGACCCGCGACTTCTATGCGGATCTGATGGGCATGAAAGTACTGAATGACAACGGAAGCAGTCAGTGCGAGCTCCACTTTGGCGAGTCGATGGTGATTGCGCGGAATCGTCCGGCGGCCGCGACATCAGCGAGGGTGGATCACATTGCGTACCGGATCGAGGATTGGAACACAGATCGCGTGAAGGCGGAACTGCAGCGTCGAGGACTGAAGCCGCGACTCGACACGGGCGGCTCGACGCCGAACTACTCGAGCTTCCACGTTCAGGATCCGGACGGATTCGATCTGCAGATCAGCGGTATCGCGAAGCCCGGAGACTCTGCGTACAAAAAGTAGGGAATTGGTCGGCGGGTTCGCCATCCGAAAAGGACGGATCTCCGACGTTCCATCCCGAACCGGTCGTCACGCGAGAATCACTGCCGCAACAAAGCTCCTCTCGGCATACAGGAACTCGATCCACGACGCTGCGTCGCACCCGGGAGATGATTCACGCGAGTCGAGCATGACGATAGTCCGCCCCCCTGATTCCCCGAAATATCGGAGTTTGCTTCGCCCGGTTTGTTTCTATTCTGTTTCAGAAAAGTAGAAACAAACGGCTTATGCCGCATCCCTCCCCACCCGTAACAATCTATTCACATTCCATTCATACGCCTTTCAGTCCGTCTCCTTAGCCTGTCTCTTACACGATTTCGCATTCCTGGATGAATCCAGAACTGAGCACAACGACTGACCTAAGGAGGACTCCTTTGAAGGGACCATTCAGATTCTTATGTACCGCCTTGTTGATCGCCGCCATGTCGGTAATAGCTTTTGGCCAGGGAGATCAGGGGCGCATCGCCGGAACCGTCGAGGACGCCAGCGGAGCCGTAATTCCGGGCGTGACCATCACCATCACCAATGTTCGTACGGGTGAGCAGCGGACTGTGTTGACGGGAGACAGCGGAAATTACGTGATTGCTGCGCTAAGGGCTTCCGAATACGCGGTAACGGCAACACTCCCGGGATTTTCTACTTCCGAGCGCAAAGGCCTGCAGCTCGTGGCTGGCCAGAGACTGGATGTCAATTTAACCCTGCAAGCTGCCGCAGTTGCGACAACCGTGAACGTTGAAACGAGCGATGTTGCCAACATCGATACCAGCTCAGCCACCATGGGCATCAACGTGGACCAGCGCGAAGTCCACGATTTGCCAATCAATAGCCGTCAGCTCTCGCAGCTGTATCTCCAGGCGCCTGGAGCTCAGAACACGGGTTCTGGAACGTTTGGCGACATAAGATTCAGTGGCCGCGCAGTGGAGCAGAATGCAGTCCGTTTTGACGGCATTGAGGCTTCGGCCATCATCGATGCAAGCCCCGGTAACGTTGGAGGGGAGTTGGTTTCTCCTTTCCGCCTTCAAAGCAGTCTGGAGAACGTTCAGGAATTCCGCGTCGATTCCAACAACTACCCCGCGGAACTGGGGACTGGAACCGGCGGTCAGGTCAGCGTCGTCACAAAGTCGGGAAGCAATGAATTCCATGGGTCGCTCTTTGAGTACTTCCGGAATGACGCCCTCGATGCGCGCAACTTCTTTGACCGGGTTGGCAAATCGCCCCTGCGCATGAATCAATTCGGCGGATCAATCGGCGGGCCGATCGTGGAGAACAAGGCGTTCTTCTTCTTCAGCTACGAAGGCTACCGGCTTCGCAATGGCGCCAACTTCATCGAGGCGGTACCCAGCCAGAACGCGCTCACCAATCCACCGGCAGGCGTAACCGTTGATCCTCGAATCCTACCGATCTACGATTCGTTCCGGTCGCCTCAAGCGTTTACCCTTGTTGGCGCATCCGTAGACCCGAACTTCGACATTGTTCAGCTGAACGCGAAAAACACGGTTGACGAAAACTCGTTTGGCTTGCGGCTGGACTACAAGATTAATGAAAGCCACTCGCTCTACACGCGCTTCTTCCGAGATCAGGCAACAAGTGTTCAGCCTCAGAGCGTAAGCGGCCGCGAACTGCGAATCCGAAGCTGGCCGCAAAATGGCGTCATTGCGCTGCAGTCCATGATCTCTCCGACAATGGTCAATGAGGCCAAGGTCGGCTACAACGGCGCGCTCACACGCGGTTTCGGTTCAGCACCGGTACTCGCCAATGGCATCGACCCGTCGAACCTCACGATCAGCCTGACGGGCAACATCGCCAACACAGGAATTGCCGGTCAGGCAAGCAGCACTGGAGTTGCTACGGCAGGCGGTCTTGTCCGTCTCAACAGTCAGGCAAATGGACGAGGTGCGCCGTACACGCCATGGACGATCTCGTTCATCGACAACCTCTCTGTGTACCGCGGAAAGCACAACATGAAGTTCGGCGGAGAAGTTCGAACCATTCGGATGTGGATGAATCGGTTTGGTGGGACGACTTACTCTTACGCTAATCTGAATGCCTTCCTTCAAAACACCCCACAGAACGTTCGGTTCGTGGGTGATCTCTCGGATCCGAGTGTCATTAATGGAGGCGCAACCGGCGAGCGCAAGGGCGAGCAGGAGTACTACATTTTCTACGGCCAGGATGAGTGGAAAATGTCTTCGAAGATGACACTGAACTATGGCCTTCGTTACGAGTACTACACGCCGATGCGAGAGGCCAACAACCTGGACGTTCTGTTCGATATCCATACGGGCCAGCTTCGTTCGCCATCGGATGACTTCTACAAGTCGTCAACGACCAACTTCGGACCTCGAGTGGGCATGACGTTCTCGCCGAACGACAAGACCGTTCTCCGCGGCGGCTTTGGTATCTACTATGGCCCTGGACAGGGTGAAGATCTGATCCAGCCCATCGAAAGCGATCTTGTGAACGTTCTAAGCAACGGCGGCTTCTACCCGGTTGATCCGCAGGCGATCAAAGACAACTTTGCGAACAACCCCACCAACCGACAGTACGCTCCGCGAGCCTATGACACGGACTACAAGGTGCCCGAACGCATCTTCCAGTACAGCGCCTCAATTCAGCAGGAATTCCGCGGTGGATTTGTTGCGACTGCAGCATACGTCGGCAGTCAGGGTCGCAATTTGTTCGTTCGGAGCATCGCCAATCGAATCCTCTCGGTGGATCCCAACAACGGAACCATCACCCGTGAGTTTGATATTCCTCAACCTTCTGGAACGCCTCTGCGACCTTATGCGGAAATCGATTACAAGACCAGCGGCGGTCATGACGCCTATGACGCGATGCAACTCTCCCTGGTAAAGCGCGCCTCGTCAGGACTAACACTCAACGCGCAATACACCCTCGGACATAGCCGCGGAACCAGCGCGGGGTCAAATGAAGCGATTACTGTGGGCAATAATGCCCGGGACATCGGCGACTTTGACTACGATCAGGGAGACAATACCTTCGATATTCGCCACAACTTTAATGCCAGTGCTGTTTACTCGATTCCTTTCGGACACGGGAAGAAGTATGGAAGCAGCACCAGCGGACTGGTCAACGCATTCCTCGGAGGCTGGAACGTTTCAGCAATCGCGAATGCCCGTAGTGGGATTCCAATCAATGTCCTGATCGGGAGACCGGATGTGGTGTTCGTTGATTCCGCAGGTGTCGTCTACACTTCTGCGGGAGCCGGACGAACGGCGGTCGTCAATACACCCGGCGGCGGATCCAGTCGCTCGACGCGGAGGCCCAACTTGCTCCCTGGAGTTGATCCGTACCTGAACAACGACCGGAGCCTGCTCAATCCCGCAGCGTTTACAGTGCCTGCCCCCGGTACGTTTGGCAATCTGGAGCGCAATTCTCTGCGAGGACCCAATTTCCGTCAGTTCGATCTCGCTTTCCAAAAGCGTTTCGGTCTCACCGAGTCGAGTAACGTTGAGTTCCGCGCGGAATTCTTCAACGTTTTCAACCAGACGAACTTCGCCAACCCTGGATCGTCGCTGACGGCTCCAGCGGCCATCTCGTCGGCAACTCCAAATGCGGCGACAAATCCGTATAGCAATCCTGTCGGCGCGCTCTCGATCCAGCCAGGACAGGCTTTCACCCAGTCCATCGCCGGTAGCTCCTTCGGCGTGTTGGCCAGCACGGTGGAAAAGAGCGTCGGACTCGGCACCAACCGTCAGATCCAGTTCGCGCTCAAGCTCAACTTCTAACCCCAAAAACCGTCACGGCCGGTGCGTCAGCGCACCGGCCATTTTTTGAGGTCAGACCTGACTGACGTGACTGGCCTAATCTACTTCTTCAGTTCGGCACGAACGATCTGGGTACCGCGCACCATGGACTTCAGCTTGGCGAAGGCGATGGGCTGCGGAAGATGCAGGCATCCGCAATCGGGGAGCACGAACATACGCTCGACGGGAACAAACTCTGCCGCCTTCCGAATCCGCTCTGCCACCAGATCAGGTGTTTCGATTTCGTGATCCTTCACGTCGATCACACCGACACCGATCTCGAAGCGGCCTGAGAATTCCTTGAAGAGATCCAGGTCTTCCCCGCCTCTGCGCGCGAATTCCAGCGAGAGCTGGTGCACTTTAGCATCGAGGATTGTCGGGAACAGATACCGATAGTTTCCTGCCCACGTCGGCTTACCGTACCGATTCCCGTAGCAGATGTGCAGCGTGATTCTCGCGTCCACTCCATCGACAAGCGTGTTGAGCACGCGAACACCCCACGGAAGGTCTTCCGGGAATCCCGAGTAGTACGGCTCGTCAATCTGAAGGTGCTTCACACCGGCGCGAACGAGTTCCTTCAGTTCGAGGTTCATGATGCGCGCGATATCCGACGCGAATTCCTCCTCGCTCTTGTAAAACTCATTCCTGATTCTCTTTACCAGTGAGTGCGGACCGGTGACGTTGAACTTCGGCGTGCGCTCGGTGTTGCCGGCGAGAAACTTGAAGTCGCTGACCATGCCGAGGCCTGCCATCGGCATCTTCCCGCGAACGACGCTGTCGTAGAAGTCGTAGTAGAACTTTTTCGATGCGCGATCGATCTGGACGCCGGGCAATCGTTCGGCGAAGTAATCGATCAGGTTGTCCCGGCGGAGCTCCCCATCCGTAAGGATGTCCACGCCCGCAACTTCCTGGTCCTTGATCGCGGCCTTGACGGCCGTGTCGTGGATCTCATCGAGCTCCAGCCGGCTGATCCGGCGGAGGACATAATCGGTCTTGAGCCGTTCTAGCCAGCCTGGCATCGAATAGCTTCCAACAACCGAGGTGGGTAACAGGGGAAGACTCATGCGTTTACTCCCGTTGTGTCGTGTACAGAATCGACGTTTTCGAACCCTTGCGATAGCGGAACGGAGCAAAGTGCACGTCGTATCCCGATTGAGCGCCGACAACTTCCAGCAGCGCGCCATTCACCCAGTTCACGATCGACCCATCCATTTTACCCGGCCCGCGAAACCCGTGCAGGTAGTCGGTCAGTTTCTCCACGAAGATGTCCGAAACCTGGAGGACACCGCGCGGGTGAAGGAGTGGAATCGTATTGATAAAACTTTCCGTAGCTCCGGAGCTGAGCTGGAAGCGAATGTTCGCAGGCGCGTTTTCAATCAACCCCTCGATATACGAGGGCTTCATGCCCGTCGGCAGGTGCGCTTCCGACAGGTTATGCGCGGACACCAGACGCTCTTCCAGCCGCACCGCCGCCCAGACTTCCTGCCAGAATCCCATTGCCTGATCGAGAGATTCAAAAGACTCCGGGCCATCCTGCAGCAGCTTTTGAATCGATCGCTCGAAAGCGTTTACAGGCAGGTGGTACTTCTCGCAGATTCGAGTTGCCTCGGCGGCCGGCACATACGCGCGAACCTCAATGAAGAACAACTTTCCATCGCGAAGCACAAGCTCATCGGTGGGAAGGTTGTCATACACATTACTGAGGGTGATCAGCATCACCTTGTAGCGCAGGTGCGAGAGCGACTTGAAGGGATTCATCGCATTCACTTCGACAAAGCTCGACAAGTCGCGATGCGCCTGGAGGCTTTCCATGACGCGGTGCAGCGTCGCGACGGAATAGTCTCCGGCCAGGAAACGAAGCTTCGAGTAATACTGTGTGCCTTTTTCGCAGTCGAGAGCTTTGAACCCATCGAGCCATCGGCTGGCGCGTTCGCCGGTTCCCACGCCTATTTCGAGAATGTAGATCTCCGGCGGCAACAGATGCTGGCTTTCGATCTTTCGGAGCTGCTCCCAGAACTCCAGGACGGAATCGTTAATCGCCTGCGCGTTATGTCCGTCGGAGTGACCTCCCGGCAAAGCCTTCTCGTATCCTTTGCCTGCCGCCTGCTCCCAGATCGGAAGGTACTTCCAGAAAACCGCGTTGAACGTCCAGATGATGCTGGACCGCATCGGCGTAAAAGACTCCAGGTACGTACGCCGCGGTGTCTGCAGGGCGTCCGGACCGGCTCCATTGAGAGCCTCCGACAAAACCTTGCGAATAGTCTCCGGCTGCATTTGCCTGAGGTCCACCGCGAGGTCAGCAAGCGGAAGGAGTTCGTCGTCCCTCACAACCCTGCGTATCGAAACAGGCTCGCGGAAATTTGATTTGTACTGAACCCAGTCGATGTGAACGTTCAGGTGACCGAGCGTGTTGGGGTCGATGTCGCCGGCCTCGAGCAGCGAGAGAAGAGTCGAGACTACACCGCTCGTAGACTCAGAACGGCCAGGTTGCACGTGATTGATATGAAGGATCATCTCAGACGCCTACAGGGCCTCGGAAGGATATCATGTGCAGGACGGCAACGGGACTCCAATTCCCTGAGCCGCAGCTGGCACGACCAACATGGGATCTTGACCCACTCCGTTCTGATCGTTAAAGTAGCGCCGCTCAACTCTTATGACTCGCTCCTGGAACCAGTCTCGCGTTGGATTTGCTCTATTGCTTTTGGCGCTCATGAGCGTGCCGGCGCCCCGCCTTCGCCCAGAACTGGATGACCGATGCACGCCGCATTGGGATGGGCGGCGTTGCCGGCAGTGAGAACCTCGCGTCGAGGATGATTGAGGCCCCTGAGGGCGCGCATACCACGATCGTGATTCCACTCGGGCTCTTCCAGGTGCTCAACAACCTCGACATTTACAATCCTGATTCCGAGGATTTCGATCCGATCCGTGCGGTCGAGTATGCCGCAGCGCCCCTGCACTACACATTCAACCGCAACGGGACAGGCACCGGCATTGAGTTCATCAACGACTTGCTCGACGGCCGGCTGAGTCGCGACATCAATGACTATCGTGGGTTCATTCCCACGTCGCAGCCGGTGGCGTACGGCATCGTGGCGCCGAACTGGGGCATCACCATCCCTGTATATAAGAAGAAAAATGGAACCACGCACAGCGTGTACGCGGGCGGCGGCCTGTATCTCCCTTTTCGCGGCGCGCTCGAGGTGGACGACCAGCTGACGCAGATTCTCTCCAGCGATAACAACGTCTACGTTCCGAACAGCCAGTTCAGGATTTTCGCGGGGGTTCGCTCGGAGGTGCCGATCGCCATCACCGGCGGCTATCGCGGCCGCTTCAAGCTGTGGGACAAGAGTGACCGGGACGGACTGTACGTGGCGTTCAACTACAACTACCTGCGCGGATTCTGGTACGAGGATGTCTTCACGGCCCTGCGCCTGGACACTGACGCGCAGGGCCTGCTGACAACCCTCAATCCAGGCACGCCGCCACTTCCGGGCGGGATCGCTCTGCCGAACCCGATCGAAGTCGGGCGGGCGCACTCCACGAAAGGGCATGGCAGAGCGCTCGACGTCGGCGTCGCGGCTGTCGTCAAGCGCATCGAGGTGGGCTTCGGCATCAATGGTTTGGCAAATCGCATCAAGTGGACCGATGTCGAGTCGTCGCGCTACTCGTTGCCGAATATTCTGAACGGGGATGGGGATTTTGTTGAGATTACCGGGCCAGCCCCCGACGTGACTGTTGAGCAGCCGATCGAGTATGTGACCAGCGCCGGCTACCATGCGACGCGGTGGCAAGTGTCCGGGGAGATGGGCTTCCGTTCCTCGAACTATCCGCCGGACGACGGTCGGCTCGGCAAAACGTGGGCCCACACGGGTTTCGAATACCGCTTCGGACTGCTCGAGCCGCGTGCCGGTGCGTATTACTCGCGCGACCGGTTCTCGCCTGCAGCCGGCCTGGGGCTGAACTTCGGCAAATTCGGTATCGACTTCGCCGTGTTTTCGAACGATGACAACGTCGAACACACGCGCCACCCCTCGATTGCGCTGTCGCTGCGGATTGGAAGTCTGAGGAGAACGCCTTCGCCGTAGAGGTCACTAGAGTGGCAGAGATTGGGGTCTGACCAACAGCTGTCCGAAATACGAATGGA
>Ga0207659_10001354_pt1 | contig 14629 bp, 14 predicted proteins | sample KBSM43metaG_FD_184330 | JGI IMG/M metagenome (GOLD analysis project Ga0207659, IMG submission 184330) | Miscanthus rhizosphere microbial communities from Kellogg Biological Station, Michigan, USA - KBS M4-3 metaG (SPAdes) (version 2) | ecosystem: Host-associated > Plants > Roots > Rhizosphere >...
TCCGCCGCTCGGCGTCGGCGTCGGGGTAGGCGGGGTCGGGGTAGGAGTCGGGGTCGGGGTTGGTGTGGGCGCCGGAGTTGGTGCCGGTGCCGGCGCCGGACTTGGGGACGTTCCACCGCCGCCGCAGGCCGCGGCTGTCAGTATCGATGCCGCACATATCCCCAGGATCACTCGAACCCAGAATTGTTTCACCGCCAGAATTTCCTCGTGATGTTAAAGCCGAGAAACCAATCGTGCCTGGTTCCGCCGCGCGCTACCTGGCTGATTGTTGTCCCCACCCCATTTGAGACGTTCAGTTGGAACATATGGCCGCCGACCAGCTTTTCGATCCCGAATGCGAGGTGCGCTCGATCGGGATCATATCCCGCGAGCCGCGGCGCGCCTTCGACGACGACGTACACCGTTCTCCTGACGCGGAAACGTCCGCCGAGGCCGAACATGAACGTACTGTTGTGATCGACGATTTCCGACGGTAATGGATTCGTGTTGTTGACCCAGATCGGCTCAGCGTAGACCGTTCCTAATCTCCCCACCGTGCGCGACACGATTGCCCCGAGCGCAGGCGAGTAACTGTCCGTGAAATTGTTCGTCCCGTCGATTGCCGCGTACGCGTCGAGTCCAATGGGATGCGTGTCGGATTCCTTCATCACGTTGTGCTCAGCGAAGAACTCGATTGTGCGGTCGTTGGTGCGGTAGATGCCGCCCTGCGTGCCGCGGAAGAAACCGAACCGGAGCTCCAGCCCGATCTGTGCGCTGGAGTCGAGGCTGAAGAAATCGGAAAGCAGATCGCCGAAGTCGCCCTGGTTCAGAGGCCGTCCGAATCGGTGCGTGACGCGGAAATCGAATTTGTATCGCGGCAGTCGAAGCGTCGTCGGCAGCGTCGAGATGGTGAAGTCGGGTTGCAGTGCGTTGAGGTTCTGATCCGGGTCGCGCTCCGCGGGCGCCGCAGGTTGTGCCGTTTGCTGCGCATGCGCGGGGGTCACCCACAGGACCGCGGCGCCAAGCGCGGCGGCCGCAAGAAGTCGCCTGACTGTCATGCGGGCTCCTAATCGTTGGTCGCGCCGGTAGCAATCCAGCGCTTGAGGATGGTCATCTGCCCCTGGGTGAGGTACGGACCTCCGGTTCGCGGCATGCGCTCGCCGACAATGCCAGGCCGGCCTTCGAGCTTCTGAACGATGTAGCTGTCGTCCGCATCGCCGGGAATAACGCGGACCGCGCCGGCCTTGCCGCGGCTGGCGACGCCGACGAGCGACGCAAACGCGATCTCGTGACGCAGGTTCAGACCGCCGCTCGGCGTCCGGCCGCCGGCGTCGGTGTGACACTCGGTACACGCTGCGCGTCCGGCGGCATCTCGCGCTTCGAATATCTCGCGCTGAACGCTCGAAAACGTCGGCTCCAGATTCGGCGAAGGTCCGGCGAGGTCGGAGAGCTTCTCATCACACGCGACAGCGAACGAGCCGAGTCCGACAAGAAGAACCATCCAGAGCGATCGGTGAACGCAGGATTCGAACATGGTGGCAGACAGCTCCAGGTGAAGGGATGGGCGCCCACGTGCAAAGCTGGTTCCGATCTACTGGGGCGGAGTTTCGACGCGCAGGGCGACCGAAATCAGTGGACCGAAACAATAGCGCGTTTCTTCGCGGGTAAATCGCGACGCATCACGTAAATGTGCTGCGTCAGTCGATGCGGTACTTGGCCAGGTAGTAGCTCAAAGCCCGCTGGCTGATCCCCATCAACTCCGCCGCCTCTTTCTTCACCCCTCCGGACTGGTCCAGCGCCCGTCGGATCGTTTCGCGTTCGACCCATTCGAGGTTCTGATGCAGGCGCATCGAGGGGAGCCCTGGGGAGGGCGTTGACGACGCCCCGAGCAGCGAAACGGCGGAGCGTGTAATCACCGGGCCCGTCGCCAGGACCACCGCACGCTCGATGGTGTTTTCGAGTTCGCGCACGTTGCCGGGCCACTCGTATTTCTGCAGCGCGTCAACGACGTCGTCATCCAGTTTCTCGATGTGCTTTCCCGTCCGCTGGCGATGTTTTTCCACGAAGTGATCGATCAGTACACCGATATCCTCGCGCCGTTCGCGGAGCGCCGGAATCTGGACGGGGATGACGTTCAGCCGGTAATAGAGGTCCTCCTGAAATTTCTCCTCGGACACCATCTGTTTGAGGTCGCGATTGGTGGCCGCGATCACGCGTACGTCCACACGCTGCGTCCGTTCGGCGCCAAGCGGTTCGAATTCCCGTTCCTGCAGTACGCGCAGCAGCTTCGCCTGAATGGCGGTTGTCATCGTGCCGATTTCGTCGAGAAAAATAGAGCCGCCGTCGGCGAGCGCAAATTTGCCACGCTTGCTCATCGTCGCCCCGGTGAAGGCACCGCGTACGTGGCCGAACAGCTCGGATTCGAGAAGCGTCTCGGGAATCGCCGCGCAATTGACCTTGATGAGCGGCATGTCGCGCTGGGCGCTGCGATGATGAATGGCGCGCGCGACCATCTCCTTCCCCGTGCCCGTTTCACCCATGATGAGCACGGTGCTTTTCGTCTGCGCAACGAGCTCCGCGCGCTGAATCACCTCCTGCATGGCGCGGCTTCGGCCGACGATGCCGTACTGGTTGAATTCAGCGCTTCGTTCGCTGATCAAATACTGCCGCTGTGATCGGAGGCGCTGGTGTTCGAGCGCGTGGCTGACGAGCGCGAGCAGCTCTTCGACTTCGAACGGCTTCTGCAGATAATCCAGCGCGCCGAGCTTCATCGCTTCGATGGCGCTTTCGACCGTGGCGTGCGCCGTCATCATCAGAACTTGCGGGCGTTCCGACGGCGGCATCGTCTGCGCCATCTCGCGAATGAGCTCCAGCCCGGTCATCCCTGGCATCACGTTGTCGACGACCAGAAGATCGAATGACTTCTCCACGAGCTGGCGCTGGGCGCCCTTGGCCGAGGTCGTTTCGACCACCTCGTGCCCCTCGTCGCGTAACGCGCGTCCGAGCCGTTTGAGGATTTTTTCTTCGTCGTCGGCGAGCAGGATCGAACCGCGGATGCTGGTCACTGGTGTACCTCGGGAGGCGTGATCGGAAGATCGATCAGGATCTCGGTGCCGACGCCGAGCTCGCTGTCGACGGCAAGCGTTCCGCCGAGGCCTTCGATGATGTTTTTGGAAATCGGGAGGCCGAGTCCGGTTCCTGCGCGTCGGGTGGTGAAGTACGGGTCGAAGATGTGCGGCATGTCTTCAGCCGCGATCCCGACGCCGCGATCGCGGATGGAAATCACGACATGGCCGTTGCCGTTGCCACGGGTTCGCACCACCACGCCGGCTGGGCTTTCCTCGAGTTGAGCCGCGGTAACCGCGTGTCGTGCGTTGGTGAGGATGTTGACGAGCGCCGCACGCAGGCGCTCGGGATCCGTGGTGATGCGCGGCACCGACGAGTCGAGCTCCAGCGCCACCTGGCCGTCGAATTCGCCCGCCCATGCCGCCGCAGCCGACGCGAGGCAAATGTCATTGATGCTCGATTCGGCGAACTCGAACGTGATTGGCTTCGCGAAGTCGAGCACCTCCGTGACGATGCGGTTCAAACGCGACGTCTCCTCGGCGATGTCGGCCACGGCTTCACGCCGTTCGTCGAGCGTCAAATCCTGGCGCCGCAGCGTGCTGAGCGTGGCCTTGATGATCATCAGCGGGTTCCGGATCTCGTGTGCGATGACGGTGGACAACCGGCCGAGCGACGAGAGACGTTCGCGCTGCGCGGCTTCCGCCTGGAAGCGCGCGATCGATTCCGTCAGGGTGTTGAACGTCGAGGCCAGCAGCCGCGCATCTTCGTCATCCCATGGACCGCTGTGCAGCGAGACCTTCCGCGTCAGATCGCCGGTGGCGGCGACATCACGCATGGCGTGCGTGATGGCGGACACCGGCCGTGTGACGGTGCGGGCGACCGCATAGCTGGCAATTGTCGCCAGGATCAGCGTGACGATCAGCGCCCCCTCGAGGCCTGTCCGAATCGTGTCGAGGAAGCGAAGACGCTCGGTCCGGGATCGCAGCGTGATCACGACGGGCGACGGTTGGGTGGCCGCCGCTACGTTGCCGGGAACTCCGTTGGAGGGAACCAGCGGTCGCGCGAGTGCCAGGAATTCTTCGTCGTCGATTCGCACCGTCGCGATGTCTCGCGTTCCGAGCACGGGCGCCAGCGTCGTGCGCGAATCGGGAGGGAGCGTCGACGCGAGAATGCGATCGCCGCTGCCGAAGGCGATTTCGCTGTTCGTGAGCCGCTTGATCTGGTTCGCGAATCGATCGTCGAGAAAGAAGCCGACGGTCAAGCGGCCAAGGACATCCGGCGGTTCGCCCTCGAGGAAGATGGGAACGCTGACGACCTGCAGCACGCCGCGCGAGTGCGGCGCAAACGTCGAAATCTCGTCGGTCGACTCGACGTCTTTGAGAGCCGCGGGAACCGTGAGCTCGTCGGCGCCCGCACCCGATTGTCCGAGCAGCTCGCCGCGCTTGCCGGTCAGCAGCAGAACATCCGCTCTGACCTGATCGCGGTACTCGTCGGCGAGCGGCTGGACCGTCGGTCGATCGCCGGTCTCGACTGCCGCCTTCAGCTTCGGGAGATCGGCGACCAGACGCGCCAGCCGTGTGAAGGTGTCGGTCACGTCGACCCGATTCTGATTGACCAGAATGCCGGCCTCGTTCAGGCCCCGGCGCAGCTCCGCCTCCGCCTCGCGCGTGGCACGCGCGTTGACGAAATAGAACGCAAAGCCGAGCGACAAGGTCGCCACCAACGCGCACGCGATGAAGATGCGGTTGCTGAGCGAGGAGGTTGGGGGCATCACAGCGAAGACGAACTCCTTCGATTCGGCAAAGGTCGGGCCACCGCGACCGTTGCGTCTTACACCTTATCTTTTCGGATCGAGAAAGGTCACTTATACGTGTTGCGTAAGTCCTGTCGCAGATCGTCGGAAAGCGGCCATCGGAGGTCCACGACAATCAGCATCGTACCGGACTCCAAACGCGTCAGCTCGCGACTCGGATACGGCGAAACCAGGGTCCACGCCTCGGTGGGATGGCCGGCGGCGCCACGCGGTCCACGGGCGACAATCGGACGACGCGCACCGTAGAGTCGTGCGAGCCTGGAGCGGTCGTAGCTCCCGGTCTGGCCGAACGCATCGGAGGGCACGACTGGCGCCGGTACCCACGCACCGGGCGGATGAAGCAGCGACGGATCGTCCGCGAGTCGACCAAGCAGCCTGTCAATCGGCAGCGTCGTTACGAAAATGCGATATGCGTCGGCGCGCGGGCCGAACGGCGCGAAGAGCCGCAGATAGCCCGCCGCCTCCTGCCATGCGCCGGACGGCGGCAGCTGAGCGCTTGCGGCCGCCGCACCGAGCCACAGCATCGCCGCCGCAACGACCATGCGCCTCAACGCGTGAACCTCCGTTATACTTTCGCGCTGGACGGGGTGCCACCCTCGCCCTCGCTCGGAGCTCGGTGCGAGGTCGACCAGCAGCGCGCCCCCCTCAGGAGAGCTGCGTGGCGTATATCATCACCGAACCTTGCATCGGCACGAAGGACACGGCCTGTGTCGATGTCTGCCCGGTCGACTGCATTCATCCGCGGAAGGACGAGCCCGCCTTCGAAACGGCGGAGCAGCTGTTCATCCATCCCGATGAGTGCATCGACTGTGGCGCCTGCGTTCCGGCGTGTCCCGTTGAAGCGATCTTCGCGCTCGACGAAACGCCGGAAAAGTGGAAGAACTTCATTTCGGTCAACGCGCAGCACTTTCAGAAGTAGAGGCGGACCTTTAGGTCCGCCTAAAGGTATCGACGAGTCCCGCCTGACATCCACTCGGTTTCTCAGCCTCGGAGGTTCCGAACCCATGATGCGTTGGACCCTTCGCTCGTTGGTTTGTGCAGCCGCCATCGGGGCGGGCACGCTTGTTATCCACGCGGATGACAAGATCACGGCCGGCAACGCCGAACTGCAGTTCCAGCTCGGCAACCTGCTGACGGAAGAAACCCGGTTCCGCGAGGCGCTCGATGCGTACGACCGCGCGCTGCAGACCGACGACCACGACCTGCAGGTGCGTGCGCGCGCGGGCAAGGTCAAGACCGCGCTGCGGATCGCCGAGTTCGACCTCGCGCAGAAGGAGGGGGAGCTTCTCCGCGCGTCAGCTCCTTCTGACCCTGAAGCGCTGGCGCTCTACGCCGACTCGCTCTGGTCGGCCGGCCTCTTCGATGAGGCCGACGAGGTCTACCGGGAGGCGCTCTCGCGCAACATGGAGTCGTCGCGGGCCCGGTTCGGCCTGGCGCGTTCACTGGCGACGCGAAGCAAGCTCGACGAAGCGCTGACCGAGGCGCAGGCGGCGGCCGCGATGGCTCCGCGCGACGGCGAGATCCACGCCGAGATTGGCGAAATCTATCAGCGGATGCACCGCTTCGATGAAGCGGCCAACGCCTACAACAACTTCATCAATCTGTTGCCGAACAAGGACCGCAGCGACAAGGCGTCGTGGACGCGCTCGCAGGTCAAGTTCCTGAAAGCGTTCGAAGGACGCATACCGGTCGAGATCGCTCCTGAGGATCTGGCGTCGCCGCACACGATGCCATTCCGCCTCGTCGACGACAAGATCGTCATCCAGGCACGGGTGAATGGCGGCCGCCAGCAGGATTTCATCCTGGATACCGGGTCCGAGGAAACGGTCATCTCGCGCGACACCGCGCAGCGCGCGAACATCACCGCGATCACCTACACGCTGAGCGCGGGCGTCGGGGAAGTCGGGCTCCGCGGGCTGCAGTTATCGCGTATCGATCGCCTCGACATCGGCGATCTGCAGATCCGCAACGTGCCGGTGCTGATCAAGAACCCGGCACTGAGAGGTCTCCCGAAGCGCGAAGGCGAGAGCTTTTCACCGCTGTCGTTCGGGATGTCGATGCTGATTGACTATCAGCGCCGCCAGCTGACGATCGGCCGGAATCTGCCCGAGCCCGAGTCCGACTCGCTGCGTCTGCCGATGCGCGTCCATCGACTGGCGATGGTGCGCGGCATGCTCAACGCCACGCGTCCGACCTACTTCGTCGTCGACACCGGCGGGGAAGTCATTTCGATCAGCGCGGCCACCGCGGGGCACTTCAACCAGGGGAACTATCGGAAGATTCCGCTGAAGGTGTACGGCACCTCCGGCTGGGATCGCGACGCGTTCCTCCTGCCGGGCATGAATCTGAATTTCGATGAGATCGAATACAAGAACATGCCGCTGGTCGTGTTGAACCTGCGCGCGCCCAGCGTGCTCCTCGGCTTCGAGCTGGGCGGCATCGTCGGCCACAACTTCCTCAGTCACTATCGCGTGGCCCTCGATATGGACCGGAGTGAGCTGAGGCTGCAGAAGTTCTAGGCGCGTCTTTCGCGCCGTGCATCAATCAGCGTGCGTCCATCCCAGGGCCGACGTAGTTGTCCGATAACTCCGGCCGCAGGATCAGCGTGGTGAACGCGACTGCCATGATGTAGCGCCCTTCGGCGCTTCTCGACACGGACAGCGGCTGCTGGTGACGGATGTGCCAGTCGACGACGCTTTCCCAGACGCTGAGGCCCACCTCGATGAAGTCCGGAAACTTCTGATTGGCCTTGAGGAAGACGCGCTGTTGATCGCGAATGCGCGCAAGCTCCGGGGACGTTTGAACGGCGTGCTGAACTGTCGTGTTCAGCTCGTTGATGGCCTGCGCGACAGCCAGGTCGTCGCGATTGTCCTGGCTGCTGTTACGAGACTGCTGGACTGGCGTGAGTGCGGCAAGCCCCGAGAACAGCGTGCCGTTGAGCAGCGAACGTCGATCGACATTCATGGGAGTCTCCATGTCAATACGCCGCTGGCATCGGCGAGGGTATGCGCTGGTGGGTCGACAGCGAAAGGGCCGACGCGAGTCGGCCCTCAAGACGATCGAGCTACGAAGACGGTGACGAACTAGAAGTCGTAACCAATCCAGAGCGCGAACTTCGGTTTCCGGAACCAGCTCGACCCACCCTGCAGTGCATAGACGACGTCTTCGTAGTCCTTGTTCAACAGGGTTCTCCACGACCAGTCGAAATGCACCGGGAAGCCAATAAGGAATGTCTCCAGCCCGAGGCCGTACGACGCGCGCGCGTCAATAAGCCGGAAGCCGCTGACCGTGGTCTTGGGACCGAAGACCGGCTCCTGCAGCCCCGTCACGCGATCGGGAGCCGACAGACCAATGACCGGCGTTTCGACGCTAGAACCGGTCTTCCACCATGTAAAGGGCTGCCCATCGAAGTGAGCGCCGCCCATGCCGGCGAAGAACACGCCGCGGATGCCGCCGAGGACCCCGAGCGGCGTGAGCATCGCTTCGATAAGCGGGAATCGCAGCTCGGCATTGGCGAACGCAGTCTTCGAACCGAGGAACTCGAGATACTCATAGCCACGCAGCTCGGAGTTGCCGCCGAAGTAGATGAAGTCCGGCACCTGCCCCCAGCTCTTGAAACCGCGAAGTCGCAGCGCCAGCAGGCCTGTCGTACCGAGACGCGTGTAATGCCGGATATCCGCGTCGATCGTCTGACGCGAGAGGAGACTGCCAATCGCGGGCGCGGTCTCATACGACAGCCGCATCGTCCGACCTGACAGCGGACCGAATTCGCGGAAGATTGTCGTCTCTTCCACGAAGGTCGCGGTCAGCGGCAAGAACGTGCCGTTCTGAAACAACTGACGACCGAACTGCTGCTGTTGATAACCCTCGGAGTACTGCTGCAGGCTCGGATCGTTGAACGACTGGCGATACTGAAGGACGCCGCCGCTCAGCTCGACGCGCCGGTACCGGTTGAACGGATAGATGCCGAACGCCGATCCACCCTGAATCGTGCTGGTGGCCTGTGCCAGGTCGCGATCGATGAACCCACTGTAGCCAGGATCGTAGAAGACGTTCGCCAGCTGCCCGTAGAAGAACAGCGTTTGCGAGTACGCCTGCATCGCGTACTGGAAGCGACGCGACAGGTTGATGTAGGAGAACGACAGCGTGCGGTACTGGGAGATCGACTGTGCGTAGAGATTGAACTGCTTGTCGCCCAGCACGTCGCTGAAGGTCACCGCCGAGCCGCCGAACACATTGCCGCCGCTGGTCACGCCGACGTTCACCGGCGGACGGCCGTCGAGGAACAGCTTCTCGAACGCGCCCTTCTTCCGCTTGTTCGCCGCGATCAGCGTATGCGTGAGCGGAGCCTGGAAGTCGATGATCGGTCCCGGCGACCCGAAATCCGACGTGGACGTAGTGATGATTGGATCGCGTCGCTCGAGCGCGTGCAGCTCGTAATCGCCCTTGTAGTAGCTGACAAACGCGATTTGTGACCGATTGTCATTCTGACGAAGCACGATGGGACTGAGGTTGCCGCCGACCGCGTCCGTGTACTGTCGCAGTTCGCCGTTCTTCAGATTGAGCGTCCAGATGTTGTAGATGTTGCCGTTGCGCGCAACATCCGGATCGATCGGCTGATTCGGATCGGTGGCGGTTGACGAGAACACGAGCGTGTCATCGTCGACAAACTGCGCCGCGGCGTCGTCGTGCGTCCCGAACGTCAGCTGCGTCTTCATGCCCGTGGCTGGCTCCACCTTGAACAGCTTTTCGTTCCCGCTGACGCGCGCGACGTAGACGATGTACTTTCCGTCGGGCGACCAGGTGGGGCCGGAATCGGCGAAGTTGTCCTTCGTGATGTTCGTGATCTGCTTGGTGTCGAGATCGAGCACGAAGAGATCACCGACGGCACCCTGCAGACCGGCGAACACGACCTTCTTGCCGTCGGGGGAGAAATCGGGCGACTCGGGATCGTCGACGGTCTTGATCTCGATCATCTCCTCGACTTTTCGCGTCAGCACGTCTTGAATGACGAGCGTGCGCGTTTTCTCGCGACGGACGAAATACGCGAGACGATCACCGCTTGGTGACCACGACATCCACGGCACCCGGATGAAGCGCCCTCCCGGCGGCGCGAGGTATTCCCACCCCTTGTTCTGATCGAATCCGTTGGTGAGGTTGCGGATGACCGAACCGTCCTTTGCGGACAGGAGGACGATGTCCAGTTCGCCGTCTTTGCGATTGCCGGTTGCAACCGCGATCAGATCGCCCGAGGGTGACGGTTCGGCGGACATCGCCTGACTGAAGGCTCCCTTTTCGGGGTTCGGCGCGAGGTTACGGCCGTAGTCCGCGGGGCGTTCCTTATCGCGGAACGGCTTGAAGCGTTCCTTGAGATAGCGTTCGAACTGCTGATCGAATTCTTCGCCCTTGATCTTGAACGCTTCCTCGAACGCATCGTCGCCGCCGCCGATGACCGACTTGCGCAGGGCGAACAGGAACTGGCGAACCCCTTCCTTGCCCCAGCGCGACTCCATGAACTCGTAGCAGGCGTGGCCGAGGTTGTAGATCAGCCGTGGGTTGTTGAAGCCACCATACCCCTCGAGGCTGCTCATCTTCGGAACGATGTCGGCAACCGCGGCATCACGGACCGTCATGATGTCGAGCGGATCCCAGTAACCGGCCTCGTAGTCGGCGCCGCCTTCATTCAGCCACAGCGGAAGGTTGCGGCGAATCAGCGATGTCGGAATGATGTCGAACTGGAAGATGTGGGTGAGCTCGTGCGTGATGGTGCGATACAGCAGATCCGGCGGCTCGTCGAGCGGCAGGAGCATCCGATCACGTTCCGGCTCGGCAAAGGCCGCGACACCCTCAACGGCGGCGCCCGGGATGACGTTCTCCTGCTGGAACTCGCTGCTCGTCTTGAAGATGATGAGCGGCACCTTGAACGCGAGGTCGTGCTTCAGATCCGAGCTGACGTGCTGATACGCGCTCTCGGCATAGCCCGCGACCCGTTCCAGATGCTGTTCTTCTTCGGGGTAGTAGTAGATTTCGAAGTGGTCGGTGGTGTAGATGTTCCACCGGAAGTTCGTGTATCGAATCTGGTTCTTCCCGAAGTAGGGGACCATCGGGGTCTGCGCCGATATTTCGATGGGCGCCAGCACCACCGCGGCGGCCACAACTGCCAGGGCTGCCTTCATGAAGTTTCTCCTCGCAGGATTTCGTGGTACGTAGTTCCCGGTTCGAGACTGACGGCTCCGTCGCGCCAGCCAAACGGTGGGTCGCAAGGCGGTTGTTATGCCTAGCTGCATTAGTTGAGACACGCCACTAGTCGAGTGGGCATGTTAGTCGAACGCGGCGCAGGTGAGCAAAGGATGTACCGAAGAGTTGGAGCATTTTCTCGCGGGAACGCACGGGATGCTCACAATTAGCTGTCCTCGCCACGCGGCGTCGACTGTCCCCCCGCGTACACTGAAGGGAGGTCTGAAAAACAGGCAGTTCCGGCGACTTGGAATAAATCCTTCGGATGCCGGGTTACTCCTACGGGCCTGACCGATGTTCGGCCGACCGTCATCAGCCCCGTCGAGCGCGGATGATTTTTCCGCCGAGGCGCTTCAGTTTCTCGAGCCGCTGTTCGCGACTGCGATGCGGCTGACGCGGAACCGTGCCGATGCGGAGGACCTCGTCCAGGACACCTACGTCAAGGCGTTTCGGCACTCGGGGCAGTTCAAGCGTGGGACGAATCTCCGCGCGTGGCTCTACACGATTCTCCACAACACGTGGCGGAATCGCGTCCGCGACGCGAGCCGCGACACGGTTGACGTCGACAGCGAGCAGGTGGAGCAACTGGCCGCCGGCGGTATCGGAGGCGAGCACATTGAGACTCCGGAGCGCATCCTCATGCGGAGCACGCTCGACGCGGATCTGCAGGCGGCGCTCAACAGTTTGCCCGAAGCCTTCCGTGAGGCGGTATGGCTTCGAGACGTCGAAGAATTCAGCTATGCCGAGATCGCGGAGATGTTGAATGTGCCGATTGGAACCGTGATGTCGCGTATCTCACGAGGGCGACGGATGCTCTTTGAAAAACTGTCGCCCGCCGCGCCGGTGCCGGCGGAGGCTGCGGGAGGCCGGCGATGAAACCGACATGTCGCCGCATTTGTAATCTTCTCGCCCAGTACGCGGACGGGACGCTTGCGGCTGCTGAGCAGGCCGAAGTGCAGCGACATCTGGAGGCGTGCCCGCCGTGCCGCGTCATCGCCGGCAAGGAATGCGGCGGACGGCAGCTCCTGCGGGCCTGCGCCGATCGGTTGCGGGGCGGACAGGTGCCGGAGACGCTTCGCTCGCGATGTCAGGAATTGTCGCGCCGCTCAGCCGCGTCGCATCTGTGGTCGCGCCGCTTCGTCCGTCTCGCCGCGGCGGCCGTGCTGGTGATCTTTACCGGTTCCCTTCTTTCCGTTGTCACGCGTCAGTCCGACGCCCTCCTCGCTGCGCAGCTCACCGCCGATCACGTCAAGTGCTTCGCGCTCTTCGGTCCGGAAGATGGCCGCACGCTCGACGCCGCGCAGGCGCAGAAGATGCTGCAGGAGCGATTCGGGATGAACGTGCATGTTCCGCCAGGCTCCGGGTCGGGCGGGCTCGAGTTGGTCAACGCGCGGCGGTGTCTCTACGCCGAGGGCCGCGTTCCTCACCTGATGTATCAAGCGAACGGCCAGGATATCTCGCTGTTCGTGCTGGAAGGCCAGTCCCGTCCGCCGGCAGAATTTACGGCCTTGGGCCATCACACGCGCATCTGGTCTCGAGGCGATCGCACATTTGTGCTGATTACGCCGGCCTCGGAAGCGCCGGTCGCCGAGGCCGTCCGCTCCGTCGCTGAAGAGGCGCGTTAGCGCGTACAATAAAGGTCACATTCATGAGCGACGAACAGCTGCCCGACGAACACCAGGATCCTGTTCCGCATGAGTCCATTTCGCCCGCTGAGGCACCGCCCGGCGAGTCGACTGTTGCCGAGCGCAAGCCCAGCAAGCTTGCTGTTTTCATCGCCATGGCGGCGGTCGCGATCGCGATTCTCATCGTGATGCTCGCCCCCGGGTCTGACACGGCACCGCCTTCAACCGCTTCCAAGGGCAACTTGACTGGCTCGCCCAACACTGCCGAGGAAGACGCTGCTGCGGACGCGAAAGCCGCGGGCAAGCCGGCACCGCTCGGTTTCACGCTGAAGGATATGAACGGCGTCGACGTCAAGCTCGCCTCGTTCAAGGGGAAGCCGATCATCGTCAACTTCTGGGCGACCTGGTGCGGCCCGTGCCGCGCGGAGATTCCATCGCTCGTCGAGCTTCAGACGCAGTACGGGGCCGAAGGCAAAGACGTCGTCATTCTCGGCATCTCGGTTGACGATCCGATCGAAAAGCTGAAGCCGTACGCGACGCAGATGAAGATGAATTATCCGGTCCTTGTCGGCAACGGCCGCGACGACGTGCAGGACGCCTTCGGACCCCTGTGGGGCATTCCTGTGACGGTGTTCATCGATCGCGAAGGCCGCATCGCAAAGAAGCACTCGGGCATCGCATCGAAAGAGCAGTTCGAACAGGAAATCAAGGCGCTCCTTTAGTCAGGAGCGCCTCTCTTCTCTTCGCTCGCCTGAATCAACCTCATCTCCAGCACCGTGAGGTGCTCCGCGTACGCGTCCATGAGCGCCGTCTGGTACTTGATGTCGTCCTGACCGCGCTGCACCGCTTCGAGGGCGCGCTTGATCCACATCGTTCGCCGCTCTCTCTCGCGCGGGTTCCGGACGGGCTGAGCCAAGGCGCGCTCCAACCATCTTTGTTTGGCCTCGGCGCGCGATTTCCACAATTGTGTTTCCAGTTTGAGCAACGGTGTTTCCGCTTCAGTCGTTGCAGGCATTGTGTTGACCTCGTTTTTCGATTGAACCTTCGACGTGACAGCGCCGCCCATGCCGGCGCTGTCACAAGCGCCGTCGCAGTTATGACGCCGCGCGGAGCTTCGCGCCTACAGCGACCTTCTTGAGCATTCGGACACGGCGACGCAGTCGTGCGGCTGCCGTCGCAAATGCCTTCGCGCGACGACGATTGCGGATCGCCGCGATGCCGAGCAGACGGGCGCGCTTGCGGTTGCGCAACGCCGCGAGGGCAAACAGCCGCGCGCGCCGCCGACGCTTCAGTGCCGCGAGGCCGAGCTGGCGGGCGTGCTTGCGGTGACGCAGCGCGGCGACGGTAAGCTGCCGGGCGCGACGGCGTGTGCGCATGCCTTGTGCGATTCGCAACCCGGGGATCCGCTGACCGCTCTCTTGACCCTGTTCGCCTTCCTCCTCGTACTCATCTTCCTCGTCGCTGGCGTACAGCTCGGTCGGGTCCTCTTCTTCTTCGTCGTAGCTGTCGTCCTCTTCGTAACCTTCTTCGTCGCCGAGGCCCATCAGCTCGGTCGTGTCCTCTTCGTCCTCTTCGAACTCCGAGCCACCGAGTTCGTTCGAGCCCTCCTCTTCGTCGATTCCCAGAAGTTCAGTCGGATCCTCGTCCCATATCGTCTTCATCAGCATTCTCCTTGTCACAGCCACGGCGCTTCGAGAGTGATCACAAAATGTCGTGGGGGAACGAATCTGTGACTCTAATTGGTTGTCAAAAGCGCGTCGTTACTTTGAAGGCCGTCGCGTGCCGCCGCGCGAAGAGCAACGGACATTCCTATGCTGCTGGTGAAGAACCGCTGGCGCCCGCGGTGTAGTATGATCGCGACATGCTGAAGGGATTCACGCACGCCCGTCTCGCCTGCGGCTGCAGGCTC
>Ga0207659_10001355_pt1 | contig 14626 bp, 10 predicted proteins | sample KBSM43metaG_FD_184330 | JGI IMG/M metagenome (GOLD analysis project Ga0207659, IMG submission 184330) | Miscanthus rhizosphere microbial communities from Kellogg Biological Station, Michigan, USA - KBS M4-3 metaG (SPAdes) (version 2) | ecosystem: Host-associated > Plants > Roots > Rhizosphere >...
CGGGCCTGCGGTTGACGGCGTGAAGAGAATGACATTATCCGGACTCCACGCGCCGCCACGCCCCGATACCGCATCACACAACGTGATGACCGGTCCGCCGGCGGCCGCGACCTTCTTCATTTTTCCGCTCGCGAAAAAACCGAGCGAACGGCTGTCCGGTGACCAGAACGGGAAGGCCGCGCCTTCGGTCCCCGCCAGCACGTGCGACTCCGTCGATGCAATCGGGCGCAGCCAGAGCCTGAAGCTGCCGTCGGCGCTGGTCACAAAGGCGATCGTTCGCCCGTCGGGCGAAATTGCGACCTGCGGCGCGGTGCCGGTGCCGCCGCCGGTTGGCGTCCCAAAGGTGGTGCGATCCGGTGGCGGAATGCTGAACTGCACCGTCTCCTGGTTCGCGACGCTCCGCGGACGGTTCATGACAAGAGCGGCGACGAAAGCGACGGCAAGCGCCGCCGCAACGAGCCATCCGATCCACCCGCTTCGGCCGGCCGCCGGCTTCGGTGGCACTGTGGCCGCTTCGTCATTGCCGCCAGCGACGATCCACTCGAGCTCGTGGACGATGTCGCGCACGCTCTGCCAGCGGTCGTCGGGATCCTTGGCGAGACATCGCGTTACCAAACGGTCGAGAGTCTTCGGCGTCGTCGGCTGCAGCGTCGACAGCGGCGGCGGATTGTCTTTGAGAATCGCGCCGAGCAGCGCCGCGCGGGTCTTGCCCTGGAAGGGCGCGTGGCCGGCGATCATTTCAAAGAGCAGCGCGCCGAAGGCGAAGATGTCGGTGCGCGCATCCGCTTCGAGCCCTTCCACCTGTTCGGGCGCCATGTACTGAAACGTCCCGATGATGGTGCCCTGAGTGGTCATGTTCGGCGGCGTGGTCGGCAGCATCGACAGGCCGCTGGCCGCGACTGCCGGCGCGCTCGGCTTCGCCAGACCGAAGTCGAGCAACTTGGCGCCGGTACGGGTCAGCATGACGTTGGCCGGCTTCAAGTCGCGATGCGTGATGCCGGAGCGATGCGCGCGATCGAGCGCGCTACCGATTTGAATCGCGATCCGCACGGCTTCGGTCACCGGCAGCGGGCCTTCGAGCAATCGTTCGGCCAGCGTTTGACCGTCGAGCAGTTCGAGCACCAGGAAGTCGACGTCGTCCTGGCGGCCGACATCGTAGAGCACGCAGACGTGCGGATGATTGAGCGCCGAGATCGCGCGCGCCTCGCGCTCGAACCGTTCGCGCAATTGCGGATCCGCGGCGAGCCGATCCGGAAGGACCTTGATCGCGACCGAGCGATCGAGCCGCGTGTCGCGCGCCCGATACACTTCGCCCATTCCGCCCGCGCCGAGCGGCGCGACGATCTCATACGGACCGAGTCGCGAGCCTTGGCCGAAGCGCATGGCTGGCGAAATTATAGGAGCAAAACGAAAAAGCCCTGCGCGACGTTCGCCGCGCAGGGCTTTCAGTTCTCAGTTCTCAGTTCTTAGTTCTTAGTTCTAAGTTCTAACTTCCTACTTCTTCTTCGCCGTCGCCGTCTTCGTAGCCGGTTCCTTACCGCCGGTGGTACTGGCGGCCGCGTCGAACGATTTCACCGAATGCGGCTTCACCGACCCGTTGGCGTGCAGGAAGTTCCAGCTGTTCGAAGTCAGCTTGTCGCTGTACGGGGTACGAATCTCGATGGTGCCGATTTCGCCGGGATTCAGCAGACCGTTGATCACGCCCTCGCCGCCCGGAATGGTGCCGCCGCTCTTGTCGAACCAGGTTTCAATCACCCGCAGCCGGGCAATTGGCGCGTTCGACATGTTCTTCACCTGAATCTTGGTGATGACTTCGGCACCCTTGCGCGTGGTCACGGGCTTCACATAATCGACGTCGGCGGTTCCGCGAATCGGCGGCGTCAATTTCTTGCCCGCGAGAATCGGCTCCATCGGCGGGGCTTGCGCGGTCTGCGCCGACACCTCCGCTGCGACGAGGCTCGCGCTCACGAGCGCCGCGGCGACGGCAAAACGTACTTTCATAGATCCTCCCGGAATGGACGAGCTGAGCGAAATTGAAGATTGAGAGCGGCACGAATTATATAACAGCGTGTGCATGGCACGAGCCCTACATTTCGCCGTTCCAGTCTTCGGGTTCCGGATTCACCGACCGGAAGATTTCCATGTGCCATTTCCCGCCGCCCCACGGCTCGATCACCTCGGCCGCGACGACGTCGACGAGAATCTCGGAAAACAGCCGGCCTTCGGGATCGTTCTCCAGATGGTAGGCCTGCTCGTCCCACGCGAAATTGGGGTAGAGCATCAGCGTCAAAAACAGGTCGTAGCCGTCGTCGACGACGATCAACTGGCCGCACGGACGCTTGAGCGTCGAATGGTAGATCAAATATTTTTCGGCGCTGTGCGCGCGGATGTAGCGCTTCAGCGCAAACTCGCGCGCGACGATCTCTTCGACGGCAATTTTCTTGTCCCAGCAGTCGCGGCAGTATTTCTCTTCGCCGCGCGGCTCGGACACGTCCTTGGCGCCACACAGCGCGCACCGGGACTTGACCACCGCCTTGCGTGACATATTATGCAGTCTAGCACTATGAATAGACCCTCGCACGCAGGCCTGCGCCACCTCGCGTTGAACGTACGCGACATGGCGGCGATGAAGCGTTTCTATATCGATCTGCTCGGCTTCGCGGTCGAGTGGGAGCCCGACGCCGACAACGTCTATCTCTCGTCGGGCATCGATAATCTGGCGTTGCACCGGTCGCCGTCTCCCGCGAGCGGAGGCGCCGGCGAAACGCCGTCATTTTCACCGCTCGATCATCTCGGCGTGATCGTGCGATCAGCCAACGCCGTCGATCAGTGGGCGGTGTTCCTCGAAGGGCACGGCGTCGTCATCGACGCCAAGCCGCGTACCCACCGCGACGGCGCACGATCGTGTTATTTCCGCGATCCCGACGGCAACAAGGTCCAGGTCATTCATCATCCGCCGATTGCGGACAAGGTCTAAGACGTCAGACTTCAGACTTCGAAAGGCGTCTCTCCAGCGAAGGCGCGTAGAGACGCGACGTGTATTCCTTCACCATCCGTCGCGCCGAGAACCGCGGGGCAACCGTGCGGATCGATTCTTTGACGACCGCGAGCCAGCGGTGCGGCGTGCCGGCAGCATCGCGATCGTAAAACGCTGGAACCACTTCTTCCTCCAGGAGTCGATAGAGCGCCGCGGCATCCGCCGCGTCAGCGTCATCGTTGCCGATCTCGCCGCTCAAGGCGTTGTCGATCGTCCAGCCGTTCGTGCCGGTGAAGCCTTCGGCCCACCAGCCGTCGCCGATGCTCAAATGCGGCACGCCGTTGAGCGCCGCTTTCATACCGCTGGTGCCGCTCGCTTCGAGCGGCTTGCGCGGGTTGTTCAGCCAGACGTCGCAACCCTGCACCAGAAAATGTGCGACGTGGAGATCGTAGTCGTCGACGAACGCGATGCGCCCGGCGTAGAGCGGATCGAGCGCGCGGCGATACACACCCTGCAATCCATGTTTGCCGATGTCGTCGGCCGGGTGCGCCTTGCCCGCGAAAATGATCTGGACCGGCCGGTTGGTGGCGTTGAGGATGCGCGCCAGCCGTTCCGGGTCTCGGAAGATCAATTCGGCTCGCTTATAACCGGCGAACCGCCGGGCGAAACCGATCGTCAGCGCATTTGGATCGAGCAGCGTTCCAGCGGCGACCACGCGCGGGATGCCGACGTGTTCCTCGGTCCAGCGCTGCCGCGCGCGCTCGCGCACGAAGTTAAACAGGTAGCGTCGCAACGCCTGCCGAGCCGTCCACAACTCCTCGTCGGGAATCGCCAGCACCGCGGTCCACAGTTCCGGATCGTCGTGCCGCTCGAGCCAGTCGGATCCGAGATGCCGGTCGAACAGCGATTCGAGTTCCTGCGCGATCCAGGTCGGCACGTGAACGCCGTTGGTGACGGCGGCGACCGGACGCTCCGCTTCGGCGATATCCGGCCACATCGGCGCGAACATCGCGCGTGTCACCTGCCCATGCAGCTGGCTGACCGCGTTGGTCGAGCCGGCGGATCGAATCGCCAGCGCGGTCATGTTGAACAGGGTGCCGTTGCCGTTGTCGTAGGCGCCCAGCGCCATGAAGCGGTCGCGATTCTCGCCGAGCGATCCCCACGCGCCGGCGAGATGCTTTTCGATCAGCGAGAACGGGAACGCGTCGTGTCCGGCGGGAACCGGTGTGTGCGTCGTGAACATCGTCGTTTCGCGGACTTCGTTCAGCGCCGCGTCGAACGACTGGCCGTGTTCGCACAAGTCGCGAATGCGCTGCAGCACGACGAAGCCGGCGTGGCCTTCGTTGAGATGAAACACTGCCGGCTCGGAGCCGAGCGCTTTGAGGGCGCGGACGCCACCGATTCCGAGAATGATTTCCTGCTGGATGCGGGTTTCCGTGTTGCCACCGTACAAGCGTGCGGACAACTCTCGGTCCCACGGCGCGTTTTCTTCCAGGTCGGTGTCGAGCAGGTAGAGCGTCACGCGGCCCAGCCGGACTCGCCAGACTGCGGCCAGCACCGTTCGATCGCCGAGTGGCACCGCCGTGACACACGGCTTGCCGTCCGGCGTCATCGCCGGTTCGATCGGCGCATCCGCCCAGTCGAGGCGCTCGTAGCTCTCTTCCTGCCACCCTTCTGCCGAAACATGCTGGTGAAAATAACCTTGCGGATACATGAACCCGACGCCGATCAGCGGCACGCCGAGGTCGCTCGCTTCCTTGCAGTGATCGCCGGCCAGCACACCAAGGCCGCCGGCGTAAATCGGCAGCGACTGGTGCAAGGCGAATTCGGCCGAGAAGTAGGCAATCGACTTGCCGTTCAATCGTGGAAAGGTGTTTGTCCACCAGGTGTTGCGCGCGGCGCGCGCATCGTCGAGCGCGGCAATCGCCCGATCGTAGAGCCGCATGATTTCCGGATCTGCTGCAGCCGCGTCGATCGCTTCACGTGACATGGTGCGCAGCATCCGCACCGGGTTGTGCGCGGTGGCTCGCCACAACGCGTAGTCGAGCCGGCGAAAGACCGCACGGGCGTCGCGATGCCAGCTCCACCACAGGTCGGTGGCAAGTTCTTCGATTCGGGCGATGCGCTCCGGCATCTGAGGTCGTCCGCTATATGCCGTCATTAGCTATTGGGGGGCCCCACAGGCGCCGACGAGCGAGGCGAAGCGAGACAAGTCGATATTGCCGCCCGACACCACCGCGACGATTTTTCCGCGGCCGGCGCGTCCGCTCAGCGCGGCGGCGATGGCGCATCCTGCGGCGCCTTCGGCGATGACGTGGGTCCGTTCCGCAACCAGCTTCATCGCCTGCGCCACTTCGTCGAGCGTCACGACGATTGAACCGGCCAGTTGCGAAAGCAGCGGCCACATCGTCGGCAGCACCGACTTGCCGCCGGCGCCATCGACAAACGATGCCTGCCATTTGTCGAAATACTGCGGCGAGCCGGCAGCCAACGAGACCGACAACGGTGCGGCGGTTTCTGGTTCGGCCGCATAGACCCGCGTCGCTGGCCGAAGCTGGCGGGCCACCGCCGAAATGCCGGAAAGCAGCCCGCCGCCGCCGAGCGGTGCAATGATCGCGTCCGCGTCGGGCAGATCTTCGAAGATCTCGAGTCCCGCGGTCGCATTGCCGGCAATGAATTGATCGTCATCGAACGGGTGAACGAAGTGTCCGGTCATGCGATCGGAGGCATGCGATTCGACGGTTCGCCAGCACTCGTCGTACGAGCAGCGCACGATCGATGCGCCGAGACGCTCGATCGCCTTGATCTTTGTGTCCGGGGCGGTATCCATCACCATGACCGAGCAGCGAACGCCGGCCTTGCGCGCCGCGAACGCCACGCCTTGGGCGGCGTTCCCGGCGCTCACTGTCCACACGCCGTCCTTGAGTTCTTCCGGCGGCAGTTGGCGAACGGCGTTGTAGGCGCCGCGGATCTTGAATGAACCAATCGGTTGAAGGACTTCGAGCTTCAGATAGAGATCGTGGCCTTCGACCCGGATCAGCGGCGTGCGGACCGCAGCCGCGTAGACGTGCGCCGCTGCATCGCGCACTGCTGCGAGCGGAATCTGACGATTGTGAACGATCGCCGGCAAGACTCTCGGATGGTAATCCAACTTTATTGCTTCACCAACTGCAGAACGCGATCCACCGGAATGGCGTCGGCGCTGCCGTTTGCGGAGCGAACGCTGGTCGCCTGGAACAACGAGTTGTAGACCGCTTCCTCGGTGGCCTCCAGCGCCGCTTCGAACAGCGGTGAAGCGGCGTCGGGTCCGAGTATCTGCCGCGTTCGCGGCGTCGTGTCGTTGAAGCGGCTCCGCATTTCCGGCGATGTCGAGAATGCAATCGCAAAATCGCCGCTGCCGTTGCTGTAGGCCGATCCAGTTCGCGCCAGCCCAAACACCGCGCGCGCTGCCAGACGTCGCAGTTCGCGCGCATCGATCGGCGCATCGGTCGCGACAACCAGCATGCAGGAACCGTCCGCCGGCGAGCCGGCCGCGTCGTCGTCGTTGTGGTCGCCTGCAGGCCGCCGGCTGGGCGGTTGGAGCTGCTTGTATATCGGTACGCCGGCGATCGTGAGGTTGCCGCCGAAGTTGGTTTGCGCAAGCACGCCCACGACATAATTGCCGGCGCGTCGTGAAGAGGTTCCGATGCCGCCTTTCCAGCCGTAGCACACCGTGCCGGTGCCGGCCCCGACAGTGCCTTCCGGCACTGGTCCGGATTTGGCATTTCGGATTGCGTCAATCACATGGTTTCGCGAAACGTTCAGGCCGCGAATGTCGTTCAAGCCGCCGTCATTCGTTTCACCGACCAGCGGATTCACCGATCGCACTTGTTCATTTCCCGGCTGCGCCAGCGTGTAGCGAACCACCGCGTCCATCGCCGTGCCGACCGACAGCGTGTTGGTCAGGACAATCGGCGTTTCGATGGTTCCGAGTTCCGCAACCTGTGTCGAGCCGGCGAGCTTGCCAAAGGCGTTTCCCACAAAGACCGCGCCGGCGACCTTTTCCTGGAAAACGTTTCCGTCGTGCGGCACCACGGCGGTAACGCCGGTCCGAACGCGATCGCCCTCGATGAGCGTCGTGTGGCCGACCTTTACGCCGGCGACATCGGTGATCGCATTCAACCGGCCGGGCTCCAGCACTCCGGGTGCGATGCCCGCTTCGCGAGCCCGCGGCCGTTGTTGCGCATGAGCAACAATCCAAAAGGTCGCGGCGAGGATGACAAAACTCAAAACGAAGAACGAGAAAGGCTGCGTCTTCATAGGGACAAATTTTACAATCAGGAATTGATTGAAAAGAGAGTGACCCTTTGATACTGTGGCGCGACTATCTCGACAGCTATTTAGTTCCTTGATGGGCCACAGGGTCGTTTCCCCCACGACAGCTTTGAGGCTTGCCTCGATATTCGCTGCGTTCGTTGCGGTTCTCGCAGCCGTTCGTACGGTCTCATTGGCTCAGGGACTGATGCCGTCCGCAAATGCGAATCCCGGTTCGCAATCGGACGGTTCCATCCTGCTGCCCAACGGCTGGCGGGTCGCGCCCGCCGGCAAAATGCTCGCGGTCGGAACCTTGCCGCTGAATCTGGTCACCTCGCCTGACGGCCGCTACGCGATCATCACCAACAACGGTATCGCGAAACCGTCATTCAGCATCGTCGACCTCGCGAATTGGACGGTGAAGAACACCGTGCTCGTCGAAAACGCGTTCCTAGGTCTGGCGTGGAGCACTGACGGCACGAAGTTGTACTCGAGCGGCGGCGGGCAGAACAACGTCCAGGAGTTTTCGTACATCGACGGGACACTGACCCGCGCTCGCACGATGGCGCTCCCCACAAAACCGGGTGAGACCCTTGCCGGCGGCGTCGCGATGAGCCGTGATGGGCGCACGCTGTACGCGACGCGCGTGTTCGCGATGACGTTGTCGTCGATCGACGTGGCGTCCGGGCAAGTCACGAAAACGATAGCCCTCCCGGCTGAACCCTACACCTGCGTCGTCGCGCCGGATGGTCGTACGGTGTACGTCTCGTTATGGGGCGACCGACAGGTGCGTGGCTACTCCACGGATTCGCTGACCGAGACAATGGTCTTTCGGACCGGCGAGCATCCGAGCGCGATGGCGATTTCCGCCGATGGCCGTCGACTGTTTGTGGCCAGTGCGAACAGCGGTGTCGTCAACGTTCTCGACACCTTCAGCGGCGAATCGCTCGAAGACATCTCGACGACGTTGTATCCGAATGCGCCGCGAACCTCGACGCCGAACGCGCTGGCGTTGTCGCCCGACGGCAACAAGCTGCTGGTCGCCGCTTCGGACTTGAACGCGATTGCGGTCGTCGATACCAGCAATCCGGCGCGCAGCTTCGTCGACGGGTTTATTCCCACCGCGTGGTATCCGACCGGCGTCGCATTCTCGCGCGACGGCAAACAAATCCTGATTTTGAGCGGCAAAGGGATGACGCCATCGGCCAATCCCCTGACTGGCGGATCGGAAAAACGCCTGGTCGGGCTGCTGTCGATGGTGCCAACTCCCGACCGTGTCACGCTGGCCGACATGAATCGCCGCGTGATGTCGTTGACGCCGTACAGCGACACCATCCGGCTGAGACCTTCGAATATCCCGATCGGCTCGCCGATTCCCCAGGTGGTGGGCGGCAGCTCGCCGTTCAAGCACGTGATCTATGTGATCCGCGAAAACCGCACCTACGACCAGATTCTCGGCGACCTGACGGAAGGCAACGGCGATTCGAAGCTGGCGATCTTCGGCAAAGAAGTCACACCCAACGCCCACGCGCTCGCCCAGAATTTCGTCGTCTTCGACAACTTCTATGTCGACGCCGACGTGAGCTTTGACGGTCACGCGTTCTCGACCGCTGCTTATGCCACCGATGTCGTACAGAAGCTATGGCAGACGCTCTATGCCAATCGCGGCGGTATGTATCTGGGAGAGGGCGGCGGTTTCCTGCGCAACGCGTTTGGCAATCTCTCGACTGCTGAAAACGGCTACATCTGGGACTTCGCGACGCGTGCCGGCCTCTCGGTGCGCAGCTATGGCGAATTCGTCGATCATCAGGCGAAGACGTCGGCAGGCGATGTGCTCGCGGTTGCCGCCGTGCCCGGGCTGCGCGGTCTGGTCGCTCCGACCTTTGCCGGGTTCGATCTCGACATCTCGGACAACAAGCGGATGGACAACTGGCAGAGCGAATTCAGCGACTACGTCAAGAACGGCAACCTGCCGCAGCTGTCGGTCGTGCACCTGCCCAACGATCACACCAAGGGCACGACCCCCGGTTCGCTGACGCCGCGGGCGATGATTGCCGACAACGATCTGGCGCTGGGTCGCCTCGTCGAAGCCGTCTCGAACAGTGTCTACTGGAAGGACACGGTGATCTTCGTCGTCGAAGACGATGCGCAAAGCGGACCGGATCACGTCGATGCGCACCGGTCGGTTCTGTTGCTCGCGAGCGCATTCACCAAACGTAGCTTTGTCGATCACTCGTTCTACACCACGTCGGGCGTACTGCGGACGATGGAGCTCATCCTTGGACTCGAACCGATGAGTCAGTACGACGCCGCCGCAACGCCGCTCTACAACGCTTTCGTCGGAACGCCGAACCTGGCACCCTACACTCGCATCGTGCCGCGCGTGCCGCTCGAGGAAAAAAATCTCGCGTCCGCGTTCGGCGCGCTGGAATCGCTCGCGATGAACTTTGACGAAGAGGATCGAACGCCAGAGGTGCTCCTTAACGAAATCCTCTGGCGATCGATGAAAGGCCCCGATTCGCCAATGCCACCGCCCCGGCGGAGCGCGTTCATCAAGCCAGTCGGGTCAGCGCATTGAATAATCTGGCAATTTGTTGATCGGGTAATTTGTTAATCTGGTCATTGAATTGCTCGATTGAGCCGTCCAATTACCAAATTAGCCGATTATCCGATTACTCGATCCGCCGCGCTGCTTGTCGCGCTGTTGACCGCGTTCGGTTGCGGCCGTCCACCGTCCCCGCCGTATCCACTGGATTTTTCGATTACCGGCGCCGCCTCAGGCGCGATTGTTCAGTCGCGCGAGTCGTCTGTACCAGTAACCCTGATCAACACCGGCCAGCGGCCATGGGACCCGGCGCGGATTCACCTCTCGTATCACTGGCTTTGGCTCGTGCCGCGCGAGCTGCCGTCGCGGTCACGATGGGATGTGCCGTACCACGACGGCATTCGTACCGACCTTCCGGACGTCGTGGCGCCGGGAGCGCGGGTCGACCTCGAGGCCCGAATGCTGGCGCCTGAGTGGCCCGGTCTGTACTGGCGCCAGTGGGACATGGTGGAGGAGGGCGTCACCTGGTTCGCACAGGTGGCGCCGCGCCAACCCCGCCAGTTGGTGCTGGTGTTGCCGCCGCTGATCTGGTTCGCCGCGCCGTTGCCGTTCATCGCTGCGGTCTGGGGTTGGATCGCAATCCGGCGTCGCGCACAATTCGCCGCGATCACCGACGTGGTGTGGTGCGCGGCGGCGCTGGCGGCGAAGCCGTTGACCGTCGTCTACGACGCGCTGCTCGAGCCGACGAAGCTCGCGTACTGGTTGATCGCCGCGGCGGCGACCATCCCACTGCTGGTCGCGTTGTTTCTACCGAGGCGAATTCGCGCGCTCGTGCTGCTGACGCTGGGCACGCTCGGCTCGCTCGTGGTCCTCGCCGACGTCGTGTACTACCGGTTTTTCGGTGACGTACTGTCCGCACCCGCACTGCTGGCGGTCGGCCAGACCAGCCACGTCCTGGGGTCGATTCGCAGCCTGTTTTCGCCGCTGTTGCTGTGGCTGGTCGTCGACTTGCCGATTGCCGCTGCCGTCGCCAGCCGCCTCGCAGTGTTAAAGCTGCCACCTCCGCCGATCGCCCACCGAGCTCGAACCGCGGTGATGGCGATCGGCGTGCTGGTCGCCGGCGGCATCGCGGTGACCGTCCCGAACGGCGTCACGGCGCTGTCGCTCGATCAAATGTTTCGCGACCGCGCGGTTGTCGAGCAGCTCGGTGTGTTCGGCTTCCACTTGTACGATTTCTGGAACTATATGCGCGCCACCGTGCTTCGTGAATCGGCGTCGGACGCGGAGATCACCGACGCGGAACGCTGGTTTGCGGATCGCCGCTCGATGCGGGCGGACCGCCAGTCGCCCTCGTTCAGCGCCGCCCGGGGCAAGAACCTGATCGTCGTCCAGGTTGAATCACTTCAGGATTTCGTCGTCGACTTCCGCGTCGGCGACCAGGAGGTGATGCCGAATCTGAAGCGCTGGACGGCGGACAGCCTGCGCTTTACCAACGTCACGGATCAAACCAACGAAGGCCGAACCTCGGACGCCGAATTCACGACGATGACGTCGCTGCTGCCGTTGGATCACGGCGCGGTTGCTTTTCGGTATCCCGGAAATCACTACACGGCATTGCCGCGAGTCCTCCGCGACAACGGTTACTCGACGCTGTCCGCAGTACCGTTCGAACCAGGCTTCTGGAATCGACAGGTGATGCATCCGGCGTACGGATTCGAACGAAGCTTGTTCGAGCCCGACTTTCAGATGACCGAGCAAATCGGCTGGGGGTTGAACGATCGTGATTTCCTCCAGCAGATGATTCCGCGCTTGACTGAACTGCGCCAGCCGTTCGCGGCGTGGTTGATCACCCTCTCTCTCCATCATCCGTTCGAGAATTTCCCGGACCGCTACAAGACGCTCAAGCTCGGAGTGTTGGAGGGCACGTCGTTCGGCAATTATCTGCACACCATGCACTTTTTCGACGCCGCGCTCGAAACCTTCAAAGCGTCGCTGGCTGCGCGCGGGCTGTTGGATTCCAGCGTCGTTGTCGTGTTCGGCGATCACGACGCCGGTTTTGTCCGGGATACAGCACTATCGCGAATCATCGGCATTCGCGCGGACGACGTCGCGTGGACATTGAACGACCGGGTTCCGGTGTTCTTGCGGATCCCTGGTGCCGGAACGGAGCAGAAACTCCAGGGGCGACGCACGATGGCCGCCGGGCAAACCGACCTGGCGCCGACGCTGCTGGGACTGTTTGGCATCGATGCGAGCGGGCTCGCCTACGTCGGCCGCGACTTGCTCGGCCGCCCCGAGGGTCCGGTGCTGCGGCCGTACGGCGAATGGCTGAATTCGCATTACCTGTTCACGACCCGCGCAACGGCGGCGCTCTGTCGCGACCTGACGGCGAATCACGATGTCGCCAACGCCTGCGGCGACGTCGATCGCGACGCGCGACGCGCTCGCGCGATCAGCCGCCTGGTGGTCGAGACCGACTTGCAGGAACGGCTCCGCGACGGTTGGAGTACTTCGGCGCGCTGACGTGTCCCGCATCCACGCCGCGCTTCTTTACTTTTTCAGGGCGCTCCGCTGGACATTGCCCCCGCGCCGAGTGAACGGAGTAAGGGAGACACGGAGTGTTCGTAGCCGCGTGTACGCGGTCTCAGACGGCGCGCGAGCGAACCTCCGGTGAGGACCATCCAGTCCGGCGAGCGGCGCGCAGCGCCGCGGCAGGACACCGCGATCCGCGAAAATGAAACGCCCGGCGCCAATACGTTTCGTTTTCACGGATCGCGGTGTCCTGCCGTGGGCCTGGCTTCGCCAGGCCACTCGCCGGACGCAGACCCGTTTGCTCTGTGGCTCGGTGACTCCGTGGTGATCTTTTGCCATTGAATGGGCTGCCGGGCTCGCGGACGCAGCCTGCCAGACCGGCGAGATCAGTAAAGTACAATTGCCGCCTCCGGATGCGCGCGCTTACGGTCATCGTCTGCTGCCTGGTGGGGTCCGTCTCGGCGTTCGCGCAAGACCCGCCGCCGCGCATTCCATTGTTAGCCGTCGACCTTCACGCGACGGTGCCGCGGTTTCCGAGCTCGCAGGAGCTCGCCGATAGCCGCAACCTGACGTTGGCCGAATTGCCGGGAGCCGGGCTCGGCGGGCAAGCCAGCCTGCACCTTTATCCGGTTCGATGGCGCGCGATCACGTTCGGGATCGGCGGAGAGGTGGCAGGGAGCCGAGCGCGCTACTCCCCGCCGTCCGACGGCGCGACGACCCTTCAGTCGACCGAGGAAAAGTTTTTGACGGTGGCGCCGCAACTGTCGTTCAACTTTGGCAACGGCCACGGCTGGAGTTATTTGAGCGGCGGGATCGGTTGGTCGCAATGGTCGTTGATTCCCGATGGTCGCGAACCGTATCCGGGCGACACCGAGCGGCTGAAGACCATCAACTATGGTGGCGGGGCGCGCTGGTTTCCGAAGTCACATCTCGCGTTCAGCTTTGACGTGCGCTTCTACGCGATCAACCCCGGCCCTCCATACCTCGGTCATCCAGGTAGTCCGCGCACCACGCTCGTGATCATCGGCGCCGGAATTTCACTGAAGTAATTCGCGCCTCTACAGCCGGGCTTCCACACGGCACCTGCCTTGCTCTTTGTCGAGCTCGGAGGGCGAATTGCTGGGTAGATCGACGGCATGGTGGGTAGCTGGGTTGATCGCGACCACCGGCGCGAGTGCGTGCGGAAAGAGTAGCGCACTGATTCCGGTGACTGCGGATCGAACGTGGACGCTCTCGGGCGTGGCGGCCGAAACGGCACCCAACACACATCTGCTCGCGGGCGTTCGCATCCAGATCACCGACGGCCCGGACGCCGGACTTGTCGCGACCAGCGACAGCGGCGGATCGTTTCGCTTCGCGGTTCTGCGGCCAGGAATGGTCGGTATCGTCGCCACCAAGGACGGCTACTTGCCTTGGCGCGTGCTGAACCTGAGCGTCGAAACCTATCCGCAAATTCAGATCGTGCTTTACCCTGTGCCGCCAGTGAATGCATCGGGCACTCCCGCCACTGCGCGCTGCAACGACGGAACGTGGAGTTGGGAAACGTCACTTGCCAATCTGTGCGCCGCGAATGGTGGGATGGCCTACACGGTGTGCCCCGGGCCACTGTGCATCGGAGGTCGGCAGTAAGATGACGGCGTGCCTGTCTTCCTTTCGTGTTTGATCGCGGCGGTCGCCGGTCTCTGGCACATCAATCAACCCGCTGAGCTCGGAACTCTCCGGCTCCATTACGTTCAGAAGCCGATCGGATACGAGCGCTACAGCATCGCGCGAGATGCCAGCGGCGTCACGCTGACCGCCGATTTCGACTTCACCGATCGAGGCGGGCGTGTCCAACTGGCGTCAACGCTTCGCACCACGACCGATTACGCGCCGATTGCGTTCACCGCGAAGGGCAAAACCTACCGGTTCGTGAACGTCGATTCGCAGGTCAGGGTTGACGGCACGACTGCCACGGTCGTCGCCGATGGCGCCGAGTCGAAGGTTCCGGTCGATCGCACCTTCTACACCATTGATGGATATGCGCCGTTCGCGGCTCAGATGCTGATGCTGCGATATTGGAAACAGCATGGCCGCCCGCGGGTGATGCACACGGTACCTGGCCTGCCAGTCAACGACGTGATCATCGAAGCCAGGCCTGCTGAAACGGTCAGCGTTGGCGGCAAAGCCTTTTCGCTCGAACCGTTCGTTGTCGATGGCGTCGTCTGGGGTCGAGAAACGCTGTGGCTCGATACTGATGGAACGTTGGCGGCAGCAATGACACGCGCCGGCGGCTTGAG
>Ga0207659_10001358_pt1 | contig 14609 bp, 12 predicted proteins | sample KBSM43metaG_FD_184330 | JGI IMG/M metagenome (GOLD analysis project Ga0207659, IMG submission 184330) | Miscanthus rhizosphere microbial communities from Kellogg Biological Station, Michigan, USA - KBS M4-3 metaG (SPAdes) (version 2) | ecosystem: Host-associated > Plants > Roots > Rhizosphere >...
GTTGTCGTCTGCCGGTTCGGCCGTTTCGACGACGTCTTCCGCATCGGACGTCGCGGCATCCAACTGCGGGTCGTTCGTGGCGCTTCCGTTGTTCGAAGCCGACTCGCTCATAGCATCAACCGCATCACTCTCCAGAGAGTCTCCAGCGTCTCCAGGGTCTCCAGGATCGTCAGGGAGTGGATGGTCGTGCGCAATCCGCTTCGGCGCACCGGCTGCAACCTGCGCGTAAAGCGCCGCCGGCGCGTCATTCTTGCGTCGCTGCCGCGGCACTTTGGCGTGCTTGTACTCGTGTTCCGCATCGCACGTCGTACAGCGCGTCTGCTTGACGGTGTCGCCGACCATCGCCACCACGGCGTGGTTCGTCAACCGCCGCTCACGCGGACAGTAGTCGTCCAGAATGTCACCAAGCCGAAGCTGGCGCTGCTGCATCAACGCTCCCGAGATACCGCTGGCGGGGAAAAGAGGTACGAAAGGCTCAGGAATCTTAGCACAACTGTTGGAGCCATTGCCGTACCCCCGCGAGGCGCGCCGCCACTGCTGCTGGAGCGGTGGATTGCGGGGTACGCTTGGCGGCCACGGACACTCCCGGGGTCACGCGCGCCACGACGTCCGGACCAAATTTGTCACTCGCGGCGCGCCATTCCTCGAGCGACAACGACTCGAAATCCCGCTCTTCGGCGACTAATTTGCGAACCAGCGCACCGACAACTTCGTGCGCCCTCCGGAACGGCAAACCACGCCCTACCAGGTAGTCCGCAACGTCGGTAGCGAGGAGCAAGCCGGATGCCGCCGCGGCCGCGCGCCGGCGGTTCAATGTCAAACCGTTCACCACCGATCGCGCCACGGCCAGGCAGCCAGTCAACGTATCTTCCGCACCAAAGACCGCTTCCTTGTCCTCCTGCAGATCTTTGTTGTATCCAGTCGGCAGCCCTTTGATCGTTGTCAACAACGCGACCAGATGCCCAATCGCGCGTCCGGTTTTCCCTCGCACCAGTTCGAGGGGATCCGGATTCTTCTTTTGCGGCATCATGCTGCTACCTGTGCTGAGCGCGTCGGACAGTTCGAAGAACTTGTGTTCGTCGCCGCACAGGATGATCAAGTCTTCTGCGAGCCTGCTCAGATGGACCATTGTCAGCGAGCAGGCGAACAGGAAACTCACCGCAAAATCGCGATCGGACGAGGCGTCCATGCTGTTATCGACAACGCGTGAGAAGCCAAGCTCGCTGGCCAGCGCGTCGACGTCAATCGCGTAGGCGGTTCCAGCAATCGCGCCCGAGCCGAGCGGCAGCGCATCCGCCTCCTGACGAGCTGCCGCCAAGCGCTCGAAGTCGCGTTTGAGCGGCGCCGCATGCGACAACAGGAAATGTGCGACCAACACCGGCTGCGCCGGCCGGAAATGCGTGAAGGCCGGCATCAGCGCGTCTCCGGCCGCGGCCGCCTGATCCGCCAACGCACCGATAACTCCGGCCACGCCGCGCTGCAACAGCGGAATCCGCCGTCGCAGATACAACCGCAGATCGAGCGACACCTGCTCGTTGCGTGAACGGCCGGTGTGCAGCCGCCGTCCCGCATCGCCCAGTTGTTCCACCAGCAGTCGCTCGACGAAACTGTGCACGTCTTCGTCCGCCCCGCTGACGAAATCCGGCTCCGAACGCCCGCGTTCGAGCAGCGTCGTCAGAGCCGATTCAATCTGCGCGGCTTCGTCCCCCGGCAGAACACCCGCCTTCGCAATCGCCCGCGCCCAGGCAATGCTGCCGGTGACATCGTCTTCGAACAAACGCCGGTCGAAACGGAACGACGCGCCGAATTCGAACGCAGCCGCATCGGGCGCCGTGTCGAAACGGCCGGACCATAGGTTGCTCATGGTGGATCTCGTTGGTGATTGGTGATTGGGGATTGGGGATTGGGGTTTGGGGGCGGTCAGTGATTGGTCAATGAGTGATTTGTGCGCTCGCGTCGGTGCTGGAGCACCAATCACTTGACCTTCCCCAATCACTTGACCATCACCAATCCCTAATCCCCAATCCCCAATCACTAGTGGGTTTTTGCCAAAACGCGGAGGCGTTTTCCCGGCGTTTTTGCCTCTACAGGCTTCCGCCCGACGATGCGCGCGTCGCCTTTGAAGAGTTTCAATCGGATTGCGCCGCTCACTCGTTCCTGGATGCGATCGACGTACGCGTCGAGCGCTTCACGCAGCGGCGAAAACCAGGCGCCGCGCTCGATGATGTCGGCATATTCGCGGCTGACGGTCCGCGTGAACTTGACGACGTCTTTCGGCGTGACCAGCTTCTGCAACTCGGCATGGGCCATGTGCAGCACGGCGGCGGCCGGCGCCTCGCCGATTTCGCGGGCGCGTGACGCCGCGATGTCGAGGCGGCCGACACCGTGGCCACCGGCAATCATCCCGACTGTTCCGATGATGTCGATCAACGGCATCGCGACGCCGTTTACCGCCGTCGGGACGCCGCGTTCGAACGCTACGTCGACATAAGCCGGCTCGCCGGGACAGGACGAAGCCGGCAAGGTGAGGGCGAAGAGCTCTTCCGGCGGCTCGTCCCACGAGTCGGTGGCGTTGCCGGCAACCGAACGGCCCCACACGTTGGCGTCGGCGCTGTGCGGCAGGTCGACGGTGACCGGCACCGCAATGTTGCGGATGTTTGCGTACTCGATCGCTTCCAGCCGGGTGAGGTTCCAGTCGCGCGCCGGCGCGAGAACGGTCAGGTTCGGATTGAGCGCTCGGATCGCCGACTCGAAGCGCGCCGCCGCGGCGCGATCCGCGGCGCCGTGCGCCACCGTCGTCGCCTGTTCGATTGCGGCGATTTCGACCAGACGCCTCGCGATCAGCGGCACGGCGAGCGCCGGACCCATCGGCGCGCGGTCGTCGGCGAGTGCATCCGCCTTGAGGGCGCGCGTAATGAAGTCGCGCGCAAAATCGTCGCGGACATCCAGCACGTGGGCACGGACCGCACCGGTGGCGAGGGCACGATCGCGCACCTCTTCGAGCTCGCCGCCCTGCCCCAGGTCGAGGCTGATCGTGACGACTTCGACCGGCTCGTCGCCGTTGTTGTCGCCGCTCGCCGCCAGCCATGGAATGGCCACCGTGCTGTTGAGGCCGCCCGAGAAGGCGAGGACGACACGCCGCGGTTTCCTGCGAGTATTCATTCCGATGAATATTCCTTCAAGCGTTTGAGCAGCGCGGCGGCGCCGCGCGCCCCGCGCGCGATCACCAGAATCGTGTCGTCGCCGGCAATCGTGCCGACGGTTTCGGTCAACTGTGCGCGATCGAGCGCCAGCGCCAGCGGTTGTGCCTGACCCGGACCGGTGCGAATCACCACCATCTGTTGCACCCGTTCGACGCGCCGCAACAAGTCCGCGGTGGCCCGCTCTAGAGCGGCCAGCGCCGTGTCTGGATTCAGCGTTTCGATTCCCGGCCGCTGGTAGGCACCGTCGCCGGCGCGCTTGACCAGGCCAAGATCCTTGATGTCGCGCGAAATCGTCGCCTGCGTCGCTTCGAAGCCGCGCTGATGCAGCCGGCGGCGCAACTGTTCCTGGCTGCGCAGCGGCTCGCGGTCGACCAGTTCGAGCAGCAGGGCCTGTCTCCGGGCTTTCATGTAAAAAAGGGATTGTGATTATACATCGATTTTTGTTGCCTCAACTCGCTTCAAAATGTATAGTTATGCTTTTACATGCATACAGCAAGCGCTGCCAGTGCCACCGACCGACGCGCCGAAACCACTTCCGGCGTGGTCCGCGTCGCGATTGCCGGCGCCACCGGTTATACCGGTCAGGAGTTGCTGCGACTGCTGTCGCGCCATCCGGCGGCGACGATCGTCGCCGCGACCTCGTCGGGTTCGTCGTCTTCAGCGCGAAAGCTGCCGGCGTTGGCGCATCTCTGGAATGGCGCGATCACACCGCTCGCTCCCGAGTCGCTCGCGTCGGACGCTGACGTCGTGTTTCTCGCGCTGCCCGATTCCGCGGCCGCGGAACTGGCGCCGGCGCTGGTCGACGCCGGCGTGCGGGTCATCGATTTGTCGGGTGCGTTCCGGCTGCGAAACGACGCGGTGCGGGCCCGGTGGTATCCGGAAACGCACCGGCTGCCCGATGGCGTCGCCTATGGCTTGACCGAGCGCGAGCGCGGCGCCGTCGCGCGTGCGCGGTTGGTGGCCAACCCAGGTTGCTACCCCACTGCAACGCTGCTGGCGCTCGCACCGCTGCTCGAGGCCGGCCTGCTGGTAGCGGGAACCGATGTGATCGTCGACGCGAAATCGGGCGTTTCAGGCGCCGGCAAAACGCCGTCGGAGCGCACGCACTTCTCGGAGTGCTACGGCAGCCTGTCCGCGTACGGGGTGTTCAACCATCGTCATGGCGCGGAAATCGAACAAGGGGCCGGGCGTCAGGTGACGTTCACGCCGCACCTGGTGCCGCTCGACCGCGGGATCCTCTCGACGATCTATCTACGCGTCGCGGCGGGAACAACCGAAGCGACCTTGGAACAGGCCTATCGATCGGCCTACGCCGGCGCGACGTTCATCCGGCTCACCGGACCGCAGCTGCCGGAAATCAAGCACGTCGCGCACACCAACTTTTGCGACATCGGCTGGCGCGTGGACCCGTCGGGTCGCGCGATTCTGGTGTCGGTGATCGACAACCTGCTGAAAGGCGCATCGGGCCAGGCTGTTCAGAACATGAACGTGATGCTGGGGCTCGACGAGCGAACGGGATTGCTGTAGTGCATCCCGCCGACCGCTCGACCGAATCCTCCGAGCGACGACGCGGCAGGCCGCTGGTTCTCAAGTTTGGCGGAGAGCTGCTCGACAATCCGGCGCGGTTGGCGGTGGTAGTGCAAGCGGTCCAATCGATTGTTGCCGGCGGCGAACCAGTCGTGATCGTGCACGGCGGCGGCAAAGAAATCGACGCAGCACTGAATGTGGCGGGGATCGAGAAACGGCAGGTCGATGGCCTGCGGATCACCGACGAGGCGACGTTAAACGTCGTGGTCGCGGTGTTGGCCGGCGCCATCAACACGCGATTCGTCGCGGCGCTCAATGCGTCGGGGGTTGCCGCGGTCGGCCTGACCGGCGCCGACGCCCGCTGCGGATTGGCCGAAGCGGCGCCGCCGCATCGTGCGGTCGATGGGCGTGTGGTAGACCTGGAACGCGTCGGCGTGCCGGTCAGCGCGTCGGATACACGCCTGCTGACGACGCTGCTGAGCGATGGCTTTGTTGCGGTGGTCGCCTGCATCGGCGCTGGAGCGTCAGGCGAATTGTTCAACGTGAACGCCGACACGTTGGCCGGGCATCTGGCGGCACGACTCAACGCGAGACGACTGGTCATCGCTGGCACAACGCCAGGGGTGTTGAACAGCGGTGGCGCCACTCTACCAGTCGTCGACGGCGCAGGGATCGCCGCGCTGGTGAATGACGGTACGGCGACCGCCGGAATGATCGCGAAACTGCGCGCCTGCGAAGGGGCGCTGAACGCCGGCGTAGACGACGTGGTGATTGTGGACGGACGGGACGGGCCGGCGCTGGTCGCGGCCGCGTCAAGCGGCTCGCCGCAACAGGCGACGACGCTGGCCAAGGCAATGGGGAGCGCGAGGCACTAGCCGAGCGAAAAAAAACGATGGCAATGGTGATCGACGATGTTGTCGCGCGGGAAACGCGCCACGTTCTGCAAACCTACAAGCGCAACCCGCTGACCCTGGTCCGCGGACAAGGGGTCCGCCTGTTCGATACGAATGGCCGCGAGTATTACGATCTGCTGTCAGGCATCGGCGTGGCGTCGCTCGGGCACAGCCACCCGACGCTGGCGCGTGCCATCGCGGATCAGGCACAAACGCTGATCCATACGTCGAACTTGTTTTATCACCCGTTGCAGGGACAACTGGCGGAACGGCTCGCGGAACTGTCCGGGTTGCCGCGCGCCTTTTTCTGCAATAGCGGCACGGAAGCGGTCGAGGCATGTTTGAAGTTCGCGCGCCGCTACTGGCACACCAAAGGCGAGCCTCGCGCCGAGTTCGTCGCGCTCGACGAATCGTTCCACGGCCGAACCTTCGGATCGCTGTCGGTAACGTCCGATGAACACTATCGACAGCCGTTCGAACCGCTGCTGCCGACCGTGAAGTTCGTCAAGACGAACGACGCAGCGGCATTGACTGCGGCGGTGTCGACCGCCACGGCGGCGATCATCGCCGAGCCGGTCCTGGGCGAGGGCGGCGTTCGTCCGTTGACCCCTGATTTCGCGGCGGCAATCAAGGCGGCGTGTGCGAAGACTGGCGCGTTGTTCATCGCCGACGAGGTGCAGAGCGGCCTCGGCCGTACTGGTTATCCGTTCTATTTCCAGGCGCTCGGCCTGACGCCGCAGCTGGTATCGGTGGGCAAAGCGCTTGGCAGCGGTGTACCGATCGGCGCGGCGTTAATCAGCCAGCAAGTCGCCGACACGATTTCGTATGGCGACCATGGCACCACCTACGGCGGCAACCTGCTCGCCTGCCGCGCCGCCATCACCGTGCTGGAAGAAATCTTCGACCGCGGAGTTGCCGATAACATCAAGCGTGTGGGAACGATCTTCGAGCAGCGGCTGCGGGCGATCGCCGCGACGCATCAAGGACTCGTCAAAGAAGTACGCGGTGCCGGGTTGATGTGGGGCTTGGAATTGACCCGCGACGCAGCGCCGGTGGTCCCGGCGGGCATCGAGCGCGGCGTCATCGTCAATCGTACGGCGGAAACCGTCGTCCGTCTGCTGCCGCCGTTCATCATCACCGAGGCTGAAGCGCTCGAAGCGCTCGGCCGCCTCGACGCAGCGCTGGCTGCGTCAGGAGCGCAGGCATGACACAGACCGGGATCGCACTACGGACTGCCGAAAGCCGCGAGGGGAAGAAGCTCTACGCGCTGATTCAGGCTAACCTGGAAGAGGGCCATTTGCTGCCGCGTACGCTCAGCGAGCTGACCGTCCACGCCAACCGGTTCGTCGTCGCCGTGAAGGGACGTTCGATTGTCGGTTGCGGCGAACTCGCGCCGCTCAGCCCGACCGTCGCCGAGGTGCGATCGCTGGCGGTCGATGCGAAGGCGCGGGGCGGTCGCGTCGGCGTGATGATTGTCGAGGAACTGCGGCGCCGCGCGCGCCGCGAGGGCTTCGAGCGGCTATGCGCGTTCACCCACGCGCCCGGCTATTTCACCAACATGGGCTTCTCGATTGTGCCGCACACCTGGCTGCTCGAGAAAATCTTCACGGACTGCATCAAGTGCCCGCAATTTCGCAGTTGCGGTCAGTACGCGATGGTGGTGCCACTCGATTCGGCGTTCGACTCCGAACATGGCTATGGGGTTCCTGCGTCCGAGGCCGCGCCCCCGGCATAAATGGACCATCCGCAACGTTCCTCGACGCTGAGCGGCGGCGTGACGGCGCCGAGCGGCTTTCGGGCCGCCGGCGTCAGCGCCGGCATCAAGGCCAACGGTAACCTCGATCTGGCGCTGATCGTGTCAGACACGCCGGCCACGGCGGCGGCAGTCTTCACGATCAATCGTGCCCAGGCCGCGCCGGTCACGGTGTCGCGCGAGCACCTGCAACAGTCCGGCGGTGCGGCCCGCGCGATCATCGTCAACAGCGGCTGCGCAAATGCCTGCACCGGCGAGGCCGGCATGCAGGTGGCCCGGGGCATGGCCGCCGAAACGGCACGGCTGGTGAATTGCCCGGTCGAGCAGGTGCTGGTCGCATCCACCGGCGTGATCGGCGTTGATCTGTCGCTCGACAAGATTCGCCAGGGGCTGCCGGCAGCGGTGAGCGGGCTCCATGCGAGCGGTGGCGCCGACGCGGCGCGCGCCATCATGACCACCGATCCGTTTCCAAAAGAAGCGGCGGCAACCATCACCATCGGTGGCAAAGCAGTCACGATCGGCGGCATCGCGAAGGGCTCGGGGATGATCGAGCCAATGATGGCGACGATGCTCGGTTTCGTCACGACCGATGCCGGCGTCGCACCGGGGCTGCTGACGCGCGCATTGCGCGAAGCAGTTAACGACAGTTTCAATGCGATTACCGTCGACGGCGAATGCTCGACCAACGACTGCGTGATGCTGCTTGCGAACGGCGCCAGCGGCGCCGTCGTGGACGACAACAGCTATGGGGAGTTTGTCAAAGGGCTAAGCAGCGTCTGCCGTGAATTGGCGATGGGGATTGTCCGCGGCGGCGAGGGCGCGACCAAACTGGTCACCGTCAACGTGACCGGCGCGGCATCGGCAGCCGACGCGCGGATTTGCGCGAAGGCGATCGCCAATTCGCCGCTGGTCAAGACCGCCATTCATGGCGGCGATCCGAACTGGGGACGCTTGATTGCCGTCGCTGGACGCGCCGGCGTGCCGTTCGAATTGAATCGCGCGGCCGTCACAATCGGATCAATCGTGCTGTTCGAGAACGGCAAGCCGCATGACGAACTGGCGGCGGCGGCGGCCGACTACCTGAAGGGGAAGGATCTGACGGTTGGCGTTCACCTGGGCGCCGGCGTCGCGTCGTCCACGGTGTGGACGTGCGACCTCAGCGCCGAATACGTACGGATCAACGCGGATTACCGGACCTGATCGGGAGCAGCCGTGACCCAAGCCACCACGACCCACAAAGACTATCTCTCGGTTCTCAGCTTCGATGCCGCGGATTTCGAACGCTGCCTGCATCTGGCCACTCAGCTGAAGGCGGACCGCGGCCTTGGTCCGTTGGCGCCGACCGCGCATGCGCTCGGCAGCCGGCACGTCGCGCTGCTTTTTGACAAACCATCGCTGCGGACTCGCACGACATTTGAAGTCGGCATCCGCGAGCTTGGCGGCCACGTCGTCGTATTGCCGCGCGACGTCGCCGTCGGCGTACGCGAACCGGTTGCCGACGTGGCACGCAACCTTGAACGGTGGGTCGATGGCGTCGTCATCCGGACATTCGCCCAGGAACTGGTCGAGGAATTTGCGTCGGCAACCAAACGGCTGCACGTGATTAATGCGTTGACCGACGCAGAGCACCCGTGCCAGGCGATCGCCGACTTCCTGACATTGCAGGAGCGGTTCGGGTCGTTGAAGGGACGGACGATCGCTTACGTCGGCGACGGCAACAACGTCGCGACCTCGCTCGCGCACGCCGCGGCGATGCTGGGCGTCAACGTGCACGTTGCCAGCCCCGAGGCGTATCAGCTTCCGCACGGTGTGGTGCAACAAGCAACCAGCCGCGCCCGCCACGGTGCACGTTTGCGCCTTTTCAACGAACCTGCCGACGCCGTCGCCGGCGCGGACGCGGTGTACACGGATACCTGGACTTCGATGGGCCAGGAAGACGAAGCCGACGATCGCCGCGCGATTTTCGCGCCGTATCAGGTGAACGAAGATCTGATGGCCCTCGCCAAACCCGGCGCTCTGTTCATGCACTGCCTGCCCGCACACCGCGGCGAAGAGGTCACAGCTGAGGTATTTGAGTCGGAGTCTTCAGTTGTCTTCGACCAGGCCGAGAATCGACTGCACGGCCAGAAGGCGCTGCTCTTGATGCTGTTGGCGCCGCAGTCGACGTTGTAGGGCATATAATTCCCTCTTACTATTTCAGAGGGAGTCTTTCATGCGCCAAGTTTTAGCGGCGGCATTTTTCCTTGTCGCGTCCGTGGCGATTCCATACGCTCAGCAACCACCACCACAGCCACCGGCGCAGCCACCGCAGCAGACACCACCGGCCACCCAGACACCGCCTGCCGGCCGCGGCGGTCGCGGTGGACGCGGCGGCGACGGTGGCGCCCCTGTGGCACCGGCGAAACCGCTCGTGCCGGTTGCGGCGAGCACTGTCGTCAACAATCCCGACCAGTACATCGGCGAAATGGTCAGCCTTACCGCCACCGTCGAAGCGACGTTGACCAAGTCCGTATTTTCGGTGGATCAGGACAAAACCAAGACGGTTGACAAAGACATCCTGATCATCGCGCCGACGCTGCAGAACATGCCCGATGCCAACGTCTACGTGACGGTGCTCGGTGAATTGGTGAAGTTCGATCCGGATGCCCTCAAAGGCAAGACCAAGAACTACACGCTCGATCTCACGCCGGAACAAATCGCCAAGTACAAGGGCAAGCCAGCTGTGATTGCAACCGCAGTGGTCGTCAATTCGACCGGAGTGGACATCGCGAAAGTGATTCCGCCGCCGATGACGCCCGAAGAGCTCGAATTCCAGAAGCTGATGCGGCAGATCGGCCCGGCCAACACGGCGTTGCGCGCCGCGATCGATAAGATGGACGCGGCGGCGGTGAAGGAACAAGGGGCGATCCTCGCGACCGCGTTCACGAAAACGGAAGCCTACTGGAAGACCAAGAATCGTCCCGAGGCCACTGGTTTTGCAGGGGAGGCCAAGAAGCACTCCGACACCATCAACACCGCAATCGCCGCCGGCAATTGGGACGGCGTCAAGGCCGCAGCCGCGCCGCTGGCGCAGCAGTGCGCGGCTTGCCATGGCACTTACCGTGAGCGGCTCGACGACGGGACGTTCCGCATCAAGCTGGGCACGGGGTCTCGCTGAGAACGCCGTGGATTGTGCCGATCACCCTGGAGGTATGATCGGCTTTTGTGGCGGACCAATCGATCGGTGGTGACGGTGCCGGCTGGCTGAGCGGCCTTTATCGGTGGTTAACCAGGACGCCGACAGGTTCCAGTTCGACTGATCGCCTCGCCGATTCCGACGCGATCCGTGGCTTGCCGTCGCGAATCGGACACTACATCATCACGCGCCAGCTCGGCGTCGGCGGAATGGGCGTCGTCTACGAGGCGCGCGACGATCGGCTTCAGCGCACCGTCGCGCTCAAGATGATGAAGGGCCTCGAGCAGGACGATACCGCGCGCATGCGGTTCTGGCGCGAGGCTCGGGCCGTCGCCGCCGTCAACCATCCCAACGTCTGCCAAATCTACGACGTCGGCGAAGAGCACGGACAGCTCTATTTCGCAATGGAGTTGCTCGAAGGCGAGGCGCTCACCGAACGGCTGAAGCGCGGGCCGATGAGCGTTGACCAGGCGGTGCCGATCGCGATCGATTTGCTGTCAGCGCTTGCCGCGATCCACGCGCGCGGCATCGTCCACCGCGATCTCAAACCGTCGAATGTGTTCGTCACTCATCACGGCGTCAAGCTGCTCGATTTCGGACTTGCCCGGCCCGATGTCGAGCAGACGCTCGACCCGGCCGCGCTCACACGCAGCGGCGTCGTCATGGGCACGCCTCGCTACATGGCGCCGGAGCAGGTGACTGGCGATCCAGTCGACACGCGCACCGATCTATTCGCCGCTGGCGCGATCCTGTTCGAGATGCTCGCCGGCAGGCCGGCTTTCGGCGGCCGTACCGTGATGGAGATCATCAGCGCGACGCTGAACGAACAGCCACCTGCCTTGAGCGGATCTCCGGCAGTCGCGGCCGTCGATCGGGTGATCCGTCGCGCGCTGGCAAAGCGGCCCGGTGAGCGTCCGACCACAGCCGAGGCGATGCTGGAAGAGCTAAACGCCGCGCGCGACATCGAAGGACCTCAGTCTCGGAAGACTCAAGCGATGGCGCAGCCCCTGACGCGAGTGGTGGTGTTGCCATTTCGCGTGCTGCGGCCCGATCCCGACACCGACTTTCTCGCCTACAGCCTGCCCGACGCGATCACGACATCGCTCGCCGGCATCGGCTCGCTGGTTGTCCGGTCGAGCGCGACCGCGGCACGCTTTGGCGCCGATGCGCCCGACATCAAGGCGCTGGCTGCGGAGGCCGACGTCGATCGCGTCGTGACCGGCACTCTGCTGCGCTCTGGCGATCAGTTGCGCGCGGCGACGCAGCTGATCGAAGCACCCGGCGGCACGGTGCTGACCTCGCATACGGTCCAATCAACGCTCGGGGACTTGTTCCGGATGCAGGACGACATCGTGCGGCGTGTGGTGGATAACCTCGCCGTGCCGCTGGCCGGCGAGCGCTACTCGCCGTCGCCCGACGCGCCACAGAATCCCGGTGCCTACGAGTTTTACCTCCGGGCGAACGAACTGGCGCGCACCTACGAAGGAATGGTGAGTGCGCGCACACTCTACGAGCAAAGCATCGACCTCGATCCGAACTTTGCCCCGGCGTGGGCGCGGCTCGGACGATGTCACCGTGTCATCGGCAAATACCTCGATTCGTCACCCGACTGCGACGCTCAGGCCGAGGATGCGTTCAAACGCGCGATCGCGTTGAATCCCCGCCTGTCGATCGCCCACAAGTTCTACGCGAACCTCGAGGCCGATACCGGTCGCGCCCGCGAGGCCGTCGTCCGGCTGCTGAACGAAGCGCACCGGCTCGGCAACGACGCTGAACTGTACGCAGGGCTGGTACACGCCTGCCGCTACGCGGGGCTGTTCGACGAATCGGTGGCCGCGCACGCCGAAGCCAAGCGGCTCGACCCGAATATCCTGACGAGCGTTCAGCAGACACTGATGATGCGGCTCGATATCGATCGGCTGCTGGCGGCCGAGTCACAGGACAGGTTCCCGGGCGGCGACGACGGCATCCGCGTTATCGGCCTTGGTATGGCCGGTCGCCAGGAAGAGGCGCGGCAGATGCTGGCCAGAATGAGCCAGCGGCCGAACATCCCGACGTTCCGCGCCTGGACGGTGCACCTCGAGGCCTGGCTTGATCGGCGCACCGAGCAGATGGAGGCGACGGTCGCGAACATGACGCACCTGAAAATCTTCGACGACCCCGAGGCGATTTTTCAGGAAGGTTGGATGTTCTGCGACGCCGGCGACTACACGCGCGGACTCGAACTGCTGCATCGCGGCGTCGTCGCGGGATGCAACGCCGTTCACACTCTGGTGAACGCAACCCAGTTCGATCCACTCCGCGATCGACCGGATTTCCAGGCGATCCTCGGCAAGGCCAAAGCCGGACGCGATCGCGCTCTGGCAGCGTTTAACGAAGCCCGCGGCGGCCTGCTGCTGCCGAATTAATCTCAAGCCCTTCCGATGTTGAAGACTCTAGCGTCCAGTGCGGACAAGGCTGAAATCGTCCGCCGCCTCGGCGCGCTGCGGCCCGACAGCGCACGGCAGTGGGGCCGGATGTCGGCACACCAGATGGTCTGCCACCTCAGCGACGGCTACCGGATGCTGACGGACCGACGTGTTGCCGCTCTTGCGCCTTTTCCGCTGCCTCGCGGCGCGATCAAGCTGCTCGCACTCTATCTGCCAGTCAACTGGCGCGCCAATTTGCCGACGACGCCGGAGCTCGATCAGGCCGGGGCCGGTACCAAGCCCGCAGACTTCGCGCTGGACATCGCAGAACTGATGCGCCTGCTCGACGCGATCACGATCGACCCGGAGCGGTACGCCGACGGGCCGTTGCACCCGCTATTCGGCCGGATGTCGGCATCGGACTGGATGCGCTGGGCCTATCTCCACGCCGATCATCACCTGCGGCAGTTTGGTTTGTAGCAAGTGCGATCACCGGCAAACTGATCGGAGCAATCGATCGGGCGCGTCCGCTGAGGACCCTGCAACCCGTCGGCTATAATCGCGCCGCTGATGTCTGCCGCGGCGCCGTGGCTGGCCCATTACGACCCGGGCGTTCCCGCAACGCTTGCCCCGTATCCCGACCGCTCGCTGGTCGATTACCTGGCCGACGCAGCGCGTGATAGTCCAAACGATCCGGCCGTTCAATTCAAGGGCGCGACCCTTTCGTTTGCTGACCTCGAACGACTGAGCGACGCATGCGCATCGGCATTCGTTGCGCTCGGCATCAAACGCGGCGAGCGCATCGCACTGCTGCTGCCAAACTGTCCTCAGTTCCTGATCGCGCAGTATGGCGCGTGGAAAATCGGGGCGATCGTCGCGCCGCTGAATCCGATCTATACGGAAAGCGAGCTCGAAGGACCGCTGCGCGAGCAGGGCGTCGAGACCATCGTCACGCTGACCCGGTTCTATCAACGGATCAAGTCCATCCAGAAGCGCACACCGCTGCGCCGCATAATCGCAAGCAACATCAAGGACTACTTTCCGCCGGTGTTGCGGCTATTGTTCACGCTGTTGCGTGAAACGCGCGACGGTGACCGCGTCAGGTTGACGCCCGGCGATCACGACTTCGCGCACCTGCTTCTGGTCAACAAGGGACACCGGCCGACCCCGGTCAAGCTGGCCGTGGCGGATCCCGCGGTGCTGCTGATGAGCGGCGGCACGACCGGGACAGCGAAAGGCGTTCTCGGCGTTCACGGCGCCTATGTCATGGCCGGCCTCCAGGTGGCGGCCTGGCTGAAATCGGCTCTCGAACACGAACGGCGATCGGTGTTTGCGCCGTTACCGCTGTTTCACGTGTACAGCAACGTCGGCATCCAGTCGATGGCGCTGATTGCGCGCTTGCCGGTTGCACTGGTTCCCAACCCACGCGACATCGCTGATCTGCTGGCGACCGTGAAGAAAGTCAAGCCGGCGTTTTTCAACGGCGTGCCGACGATGTACATCGCGCTGCTCAATCAGCCCGATGTGAAGAACGGCAAGGCCGACTTCAAGTCGATCCGCCTGTGTGTTTCCGGCGCGTCCGCACTGCTCGCCGATACCAAACAGCGTTTCGAAGCGATCACTGGCGGCCGCATCGTCGAAGGCTATTCG
>Ga0207659_10001359_pt1 | contig 14607 bp, 14 predicted proteins | sample KBSM43metaG_FD_184330 | JGI IMG/M metagenome (GOLD analysis project Ga0207659, IMG submission 184330) | Miscanthus rhizosphere microbial communities from Kellogg Biological Station, Michigan, USA - KBS M4-3 metaG (SPAdes) (version 2) | ecosystem: Host-associated > Plants > Roots > Rhizosphere >...
CTCTACTGAAGTACATCTTTGGTCAGGAGCACAAGACCAAGGATCAGGCAGAAGTCGTTATCATGTTGACGCCTCACATCGTCCGTATGCCCGAGATTACAGAAAGCGATGTGCGCGGCATCGTCGTCGGCAGTGAGAGCAACCTGAGGTTGCGGCCGAGCTACGGTAGTCCAACGCCTCCTCCGGTGCCTCCGCAGCCGCCCCGACCACCGGCAGCCAATACCGTGCCTCCCGTTCCAACCGCGGCTCCGGCTCCGACGACGGTAACCGTGGGATTCTCCTCACCGGTCACCCTTGCTCCAGCAGGACCGACGGCGGTCAACGTTTCGATCAATGGGCCAAACATCCTCGGAACGGATTTAACTCTGTCGTTTGATCCCACGGCGTTCACCATTAAGGATGTCCATGATGGCGGGTTCCTGAGCCGCGATGGGCAGGTGATCGCGCTGATTCACAACATCGACAACAAGAAGGGAACGGCCACGGTATCGCTCGAGCGATCCCCTACCGCTCCGACGGTTTCCGGCACCGGTACGCTGGTGACGCTCAGCCTGGAACCCGGCACCAGGAAAGGTCCGTCTCCGCTTCGGGTGACTGAATTCGGCGTGCGTGATGCGCGGTCGACAGTCCATCCCGGGACTACGGCGGAAGTGCAGGTAACCGTGCCATGAGACGAAAATCGAAAAGCATCCGCGGCTTCACGCTGATCGAACTGCTGGCAACCATCACCATCATCGGTATTCTGGTAGGGCTCTCGCTGCCTCTCGCCAGGAACTCGATCAAGCGTGACAAGGAGCAGCGGTTGCGTGAATCTTTGCGGGAAATGCGAGTGGCGATTGACAAATATAAGGAAGCCGCTGACCTCGGGCAAATAGAAAAACCGAACGATACAGAAGGCTATCCTCAAACACTGGAGGCGCTGGTCGATGGCGTCCAGCTGATCGGACAGGCAGGCAAGAACATCAAATTCCTGCGGAAAATACCCATTGATCCGATGACAAACTCCACGGACTGGGGTATGCGTGCGTATCAGGATGAGCCCACATCACAATCGTGGGGAGGACAAAATGTTTTCGACGTCTATAGCAAATCAGACGGTACTGCCTTCGATGGAACACGGTATAAAGACTGGTAGACCTCGCGGTTTTACCCTGCTCGAATTGATGATCGTCCTGACGCTCATCGCTATTCTTGTGGGGATCGCGATTCCGGTTTACAAGACCATGATCCTCAGCAGCCGCGAGAAAACTCTGAAGGCAAACCTTCACACGCTCCGCGAAGTCATTGACCAGTACACAGCGGACAAGAAGAAGGCGCCGCAAACTCTGCAGGATCTTGTCGACGCGGGCTATTTCCGAAAAGACGGACTTCCCAAGGATCCGATTACCAACCAAAGAACCTGGCGTGAAGAATTCGATACAAGCGTCAGCGTGGCGGATCAGACGGAAACCGGCATTACGGATGTGCATAGCCTCGCGACTGGAATGTCTTCGGAAGGAACGACGTACGATACCTGGTAGCGGGACTAAGAGTCCCCAACCCCCAGGTCTTTCAACGCAGTCTCGTCATCACGCCAGCCGGAACTCACCCTGACGTGTACTTCCAGATACACCTGCCTCCCCAGCAGTTTCTCCAGGTCCTGCCGTGCAGCAATGCCAACCTCTTTTAATCGCTGCCCTCCCTTTCCGATCACAATTCCCTTCTGAGTGTCGCGTTCAACATGGACGGTTGCGAAGATCCGGCAAAGCCTCTCGCTCTCCTCAAAGCGGTCGATGCTGACTGCCATGGAGTAGGGGAGTTCGTCTTCAGTGCGATCGATGAGCTTTTCGCGGATGATCTCCGCAGCAATTGAGCGTTCGTGGCGGTCGCTGAGTTGATCCTCGGGATAGTAGGGCGGCCCTTCGGGCAGAAGCTTGAACAGAACCGTCATCAGAGTCTCCAGGTTTTCTCCCGGCAGCGCAGCGATGGGAACGATTTCTTCAAATCGGGCAAGCTTCGAGTACCGATCGATCAACGGCAGCAGGTCCGGCTTGCGGACTCTGTCGATCTTGTTCAGGATCAGCACCTTTTGGACCTGGATAGGCTCGACAAGGTCCAGCACGAATCGATCGCCTTTACCGAAAGGCTGCGATGCATCGACCATCACCGCAATCACGTCCACTTCACTCATCGCGTCGCGCACAGACCTCATCATCAGGCTGTTCATCCGGTGAATCGGCTTGTGAACCCCCGGCGTGTCGAGAAGTACGAGTTGCCCCTCGGGACGCGTGATGATACCGCGGATAACATGACGCGTGGTTTGAGGTTTACTTGTGACGATGGAGATCTTCTCTCCGACAAGCTGGTTGAGAAGGGTGGATTTGCCGCAGTTGGGGCGGCCAACCAGAGTGACGAGTCCCGCCCGGGCTTTCTCGGTGCTCATGCTCTCGGGGCGGTCGGAACCGTCATACGCAACCGGCGCACCTTGCGGCGATCGGCCTCAAGGATCTCAACGGAAACTCCATCATGTTCGATCTTTTCACCAGGCGCGGGCAATCGACCAAAAAGTTCCACCACTGCGCCGGAAACGGTCTTGCAACCGCTATCCTCGACAAACGGCGTCCCGAGCACGGGTTCCAGCGCCGTCAGTTCGAGGCTTCCGGGTACGAGGTAGCTGCCGGGATTCTCTTCCACCACTCTCTCTTCGGAAGACTCCGTGTCATGGATCTCGCCGACGATTTCCTCGATGAGGTCTTCCATCGTGGCGAGCCCCGATATTCCGCCGTACTCATCGACAACGACGACGATGTGATCGCCGCGCTGCTTCATCTCGTTCAGCAGATCATCAACCGCCTTTGTTTCGGGGATAAGATGGACGGGCCGAACGAGCTTGGCGAGCGGCGCAGGCGTACTGTCGATATCGGTGCGCTGCCAGTACCGGAGCAGGTCGCGCTCGTGAATGAAACCTTCAATGTTGTCGAGTTCATCGCGGAACACCGGGATTCGCGTATGACTTCTTGTAGTGATGAGCTGCAGGAGCTTTTCGACGGACGAATTGATGTCGATTGCGACGATCTGCGTTCGTGGCGTCATGATCTCGCGCACCGTCTTCTCTCCGAAGTGGACGATCGACTGAATCATTTGTCCTTCGGTGTCTTCAAGGATGCCCTCTTCCTGGCCCGCATCGATAAACGCCTGGATCTCCTCGTCGGACGCCTCCTCTTCCTTCGCAGGATCTTTCTCTTCTTCCCAGCTGTGGAAGTAGTTCAACGTAATCGTCATCAGCCGAGCGAATGGCCGGAACAGCAGCGAAAAAATCCCGAACAGCGGAAACATGTAGATCAGGACCATTTCGGGATTACGGGCCGCAACCAGTCGAGGGATCAACTGCCGGAACAGGATGATGAGGACGAACATCAGTCCGATGGTGCCCGGCATTCCTGCGAGGTAGGAAACCTGCCTCTCGTTAAACGCATAGAACAGGAAGACGGCACCGGCAACCATGAGCAACTGGATGAAGAGGTGGAGCGACATCAGGACTTCAGTCCGGCTCTCCAGCAGGGCTGCGAGCGCCGGTGCAGTCTTGAATTCCGGTTTCTCGAGAAACCGCCTGAACGAGATTCTGTTGATACTGCTGAAGGCAATCTCCAGCACGGACGAGACGAGCAGGACGAGGACAAAGAGAACGGCAATGGCCAGTTCCGTCGCGCTCAGCACTGGAATTTCCTCCTGAGCCGCCGTTCGATCGCCCGCATTTCGCCGTTGTCGGTTTCATGATCATAACCGGCAAGATGCAGCAGCCCGTGCAGCGTCAGACGGCGGATATTGTCGTCAAAGGACAGCGTTGGGGATTTTCGCGCCTGTTCCCAGGCGGTTTCCGTCGATATGAGGATATCGCCGAGATAGCCATCCTCACCGGAAAACGACAGCACATCCGTTGGCTTGTCGATATGGCGGTAGCGGAAATTGTAATCGTGAATCGCTTTGTCGGTGACGAATACCACAGTGAAGGAAGCCTCCGGCCGGCCCATTTCTTTCACCAGGCCAGCGAGAAAACGACGGATACTCCGCGAGTCGATGGGATGTTTCCGCTGCCGGTTCAACAGATAATAGCTCTTACCCGTTTTCACCGCTATCTGTCGCATCGAAGCTCAGCGACTGCTGGTGCAGAGTCTGAGCAGAGTACGTCTCGTAGGCCCGCACGATCCTTTGAACCAGCGGATGGCGAACGACGTCCCGCTCATTGAAGTGAACGAACCCGATCCCTTCAACGCGGGACAGAATGCGCTCCGCTTCAATGAGACCGGACATTCTTCCGTTCGGCAAGTCAATCTGCGTGACGTCTCCGGTGATAACCGCCTTGCTGTTATAGCCGATCCGCGTCACGAACATTTTCATCTGCTCGGGGGTCGTATTCTGAGCCTCATCAAGAATTACGAAGGAATCATTCAGCGTGCGACCGCGCATGAAAGCGATCGGCGCGATCTCGATAACCCCACGCTCAAGATGCCGATCCACGCGCTCCACGTCGAGCATGTCATAGAGTGCATCGTAGAGCGGTTTCAGGTAAGGGTCGATCTTCTCCTGAAGCGTCCCCGGCAAAAAACCAAGCCTTTCCCCTGCTTCTACCGCGGGGCGTGTCAGGACAATCCGATTGACCTTTTTATCGACCAGAGCGCGCACGGCCATGCTTACCGCGAGATAGGTCTTGCCGGTGCCCGCAGGACCGATGCCAAAGACCATGTCGTTTTTTTCGATCGCATCCAGGTACAGCTTCTGGTTGAGGGTTTTCGGAGTCAGGGTCCGCTTCCCCACGACAAGGCTTCGGGAGGCCGTCATGACCCCTCGCAGGCTCTGGTTCTCATCTTCAGAGATGATTCGAATGATCGACTTCAGATCGCCATTGGAAAACCGGACGCCTTCGGAACGGAGCTGGAGGTAGTCGGAAATCAGGCGCTCGACGAGCGCGACCTTGTCATCGGGGCCGTCGACGGTAAGAGTTTCGTCCTGAAGGTGAACCTGAACGTTGAGCAGTGACTCCAGATACTTGACGTTGCTGTCATGGGTACCAAAAAACTCGGCGATTCCCTCGCCTACCCGGATGCTCTTTTTCATTAACCTCCCGAAACTGTCGGTGATTATAGCAGCGTTGACGGGCTGAATCACCGGCTGTTATCATTCACCGTTTCGTTTCAACCGTTAAGGAGATCCGATGGCCAATCATCCGTCAGCCGTGAAGCGCTACCGACAAAGCGAGAAGCGCCGGCTGATCAATTCGAAGAATGGAAGCAAACTGAAGACTCAGTTGAAGAGACTGAAAACCGCAATCGCAGGCAAGAAGACCGCCGACGCCAAGGAACTGCTGCCGTCGACTTTCAGCCTGATCGACAAGTCGGTGCAAAAGGGCGTGATCAAGAAAAATACGGCGGCCCGCTACAAGTCGCGCCTTACGAAGTCCGTCAACACCATCCCAACAGCGTAGTTCAAGAATTCTCCGAGTCCGTTAATTCCCCTCCTCTGTTGAGGAGGGGAATATGGTCTTACGCCGTTAGTTTCCATAGCAGGATGTCGAAATACGCCTCGATGTTGGGGCTCGATGACTTGAACGCCCGATCTGCGTTGAGCAACTCACGGAAACCTTCCGTCAGCTGAGGCCATCCATACTTTCGGGAACTTGCCGCAAGCACCGGTCCTTTGAATGAGGGCGCGCCTGCTGCTGCAGCGACTTCGTTAGCGCTTTTCTTTCCGGAGAGTCCCTTCGCAACGAATAATTGCCGCCAAACACGAGCGATTTTCGCGAGGATCAAAAGCGGCTCCACGCCTTCCTCCAGCATCGCGCCAGCGACATGCACCGCCTTCTTGTAGTCGCGTTCGAGAATGGCATCATCGAGATCCCACGGTCCGAACCTCTCCACGTGCAGGATCGACACCTCCACGTCGCGAACCTCCGCCTTGCGAGCTCCGCCCAGGTAGGCTTCGAGTTTCAGCATTTCGTTATGGAGGGGATAGAGTTCCGTCCCTGCACTCTCAACAACATGGCGAGCAACCTCAGGCGAAAGACCGTAACGCTCTGCAAGCCAGCGCGTCACGTCACCGGGCTTTAGTGGGTCGATAGCCACTGAAGGAAACGCTTTAAGCCAGCCCTCGAGCGCCTTCGCGCCAGAACAAAGGAGGAGGACTCTCAGGGACGAGTTCGAGATCTCCTGCAGCGCCTGAAGCTCCTCTCCGCGCTTCTTCGACACTTTCTCTGCGTTTGCCACCATCAGCGCGCGGTTCTGTGAAAACAACGAGGGTGTCTGAGCTTCATCCATCAAACGGGCGGTGTCGATCTCGTCGAACTCCTTCGCATTCAGCTTTTCGAAAAACCAGTTGGGGCCGAAGTTCTCGGCCCATACCGAACGAGACTCTTCTACAAGAAAGTCGTCCTCACACACGAACACAATAACGTTGGGATTGCTCTTTGGACGAAGCTGGCGAAATTCGCTGAACTTCACTGGCGATGCACCAGAGATGCCACCACAGCGGATGCGAAGCTCGCGGCGAGGCGGTCGACGGCTGCCGGGTCTTCGGGCACGAAATCGCCGGCGTTCTCCGAGAGTTGGAATGTTTCTCGCATGCCAAGGGAACCGTTCTCAAAAAGCACCTTTCCCGTGGCGCTCTCTTTTATGGACACTCTCATGTTCAGCCCCACTGCATACTGCGCGGCACGTCCGCTCGGGTCGAAGACGGTCGGAGAAGTGTTGTAGGACAGGACCTCTCCTCTCAGCACGACATCGCCCGTATCTGCGGATGTGACCTTATAGTGGGTTCGCCGGGCAAGCTCTTTGCGGACCGACTCTGTCATGCGCTGTTCGATACGATAGGTATACGTATTGTTGATGAAAGTCGGCACAGCAATCGTCTGCCCCCTCCCTACGTCGCCTTTCCGGGAAGCCAGACGGTAGCCACAACCCGAAAGAGTGACGACCAACAAATAGAGGACGAGTATCCGGAGTCTCATAGCCCTGCTAGGATAGCCGATCGTGAACGAGATCTACCATCATGCTCTCAAGCTGCTTCGAAGGAGGGATTATACGAAGCAGCAATTGCAGGACAAGCTGAAGGCGAAGTTCGGAGAAGTGCCTGAGGAGGTCACCGAGACGCTGCTCAGGAAGCGATTTCTTGACGATAGGCGATACACCGAAAATTTTATCGCGAAGCATTCCGATTCTCACCCCGACTGGGTTCGCCAGGCTCTCGAGGAAGCCGGCGCCGACCGGCAAGTCATCGATGAGGCGATCGAAAACTCCCACTGGCAGTCGCTTCGCGATGTTCTCAAGGCTAAAATGCTTGTCTGGCGTTTGCGCCCCCCGCTGGAGAGACGGGATGTGGCCCGTCTTTTTCGCCTGTTAAGCCGTTTGGGATTTCCCGAGGAAGATATACGAGAGGAATTGGAACAGTTTCATGAACAGTAATGAGATACGTCGTCTGTTTCTGAAGTACTTCGAAGACCGTGGACACACGGTCGTGAAGAGTTCTTCGCTTATTCCGGCTGAAGACCCGACGTTGCTGTTCGTCAACGCCGGGATGAACCAGTTCAAGGAAGTATTCCTGGGACTGGAAACGCGCCCCTACAACCGCGCGGCTACGTGCCAAAAGGTTGTGCGGGCCGGAGGGAAACATAACGACCTCGACAACGTCGGCCACACCCGGCGCCATCAGACCTTTTTCGAAATGCTCGGAAATTTTTCCTTCGGCGATTACTTCAAAGAAGATGCCATCACGTTCGCCTGGGAATTACTCACGAAGGAGTTCAATCTTCCGGCGGGAAGCTTGTGGGTCACGGTCTTTCGCGAAGACGATGAGGCCGAGAAACTCTGGGCCACCAAAACCGCAATTCCCCGGGAGCGGATCGTTCGACTCGATGAGAAGGATAACTTCTGGCAGATGGGGGATACCGGCCCATGCGGCCCCTGCTCCGAGATTCATTACGACTTCGGTCCTGCAGCGAGCGAGCTCGGTCATTCCGGCTGCGCTTTTCCATGCGAGTGCGGTCGTTACGTCGAGATCTGGAATCTTGTTTTCATGCAATTCGATCGTGACGGGCAGGGCCGGCTCAATCCGCTACCGAAGCCATCGATTGATACGGGCATGGGCCTCGAGCGCATCGCATGCGTCCTTCAGGGAAAGCTCAGCAACTTCGAGACAGACCTGCTTCGACCGATCATCGATCGCGCCGCAGAGATTCTGAAGGTTCAGTACGGCAAGTCGAATGACGCCGATACATCGCTGAAGATCATTGCCGATCACGTACGCGCTGCAACATTCCTGATTTCCGACGGCGTCCTTCCTTCCAACGAAGGCAGGGGTTATGTGCTGCGAAAGATCATGCGCCGCGGAATTCGACAGGGGACGCTGCTTGGGTTCAAAGGGCCCTTTCTTTATGAGCTGTCGAGCTTCGTCACGGACCACATGAAGGAGGCTTATCCAGACCTGGTCACCACTCGGGATTATGTGATGCGGGTGATCAAGTCTGAGGAAGAACGTTTCGCCACGATGGTCGGCGTCGGGCTTGACCGGCTGGAAGGCGTCGTTGCTCAACTTAAAAAGTCGGGAAGCACGACGATTCCTGGAACAGAGATTTTCAAGCTCTATGACACCTTTGGCTTTCCGCTCGATTTCACAAAGGAAATCGCTGATGAGAAATCGATGACTCTCGACATGGCGGGTTTCGAAGCCGAACTCGAAAAGCAGCGGGAACGCGCCCGACAGAGTTGGAAAGGGGACGATAGTCGAGTCAGTCCGGTGTTCCAAAAGTTCGCGGATAACGGTGGCACCCAATTTCTCGGCTACCAGGCAGTGAAGTCGTCGAGCCGCGTCATCGGGCTCATGAAGGGCGGCATACCTGTGGGTGCGCTGGATGAAGTCAATGGCGAGGGTGAAATCATCCTTGATCAAACGGCCTTCTATGCCGAATCCGGCGGCCAGGTAGGTGACGTCGGGACTATCACATCTTCATCAGGCGCAGCTCGCGTGACCGACACGACTTCCCCGGTTCGCGGCGTCGTCGTGCACAAAGTCCGCATCGAGCACGGGAAACTTGCCGTCGGAGACAGCGTGGATGCCCATGTCGATGAAGAGCGCCGCAGGCGCATCGCGGCGAACCACACCGGCACTCACATTCTTCACGCCGTGCTGCGCGCTGTTCTGGGAACACACGTAAAACAAGCCGGCTCGCTGGTAGCGCCGGACCGTCTTCGGTTTGATTACTCCCATTTCGCGCCGCTGACTGAGACGGAGATTCAAGAGATCGAGCAGCGCATCAACAGTGTTGTCTTCCGGAACCTCCCAGTTCAGACCGAGGTGATGGAGATCAATGACGCGATCAAGACCGGAGCGATTGCATTTTTCGGCGAACGCTACGCCCAACAGGTGCGGGTTGTCTCCATTCCCGACGTCAGCAAGGAACTCTGCGGCGGTACGCACACGAAAATGACAGGCGATGTTGGCATGTTCAAAATTGTCGGCGAATCCGGCATCGCCGCCGGCATTCGTCGAATCGAAGCGCTGACCGGATTCGGCACGTACGCGCGCCTGGAGGAAGACGAGGACCTGCTCGGGACCCTGTCCCAGATCTTGAAATCGCCTCGGCAGGAGCTTACGCGGGCCCTGACACGGCTCGTCGAGCAGCAGCGCGACCTGGAGCATCAGATCGATAACCTCAAGCGCAAGGCGGCGCACTCCCAGATCGACGATATCGTGGCCAGCCAGACCCTGGTTAAAGGAGTTCCCGTGGTTTCTCGGAGAGTTGAGGGGGTGGATACCGCGGTTCTCCGAGAATTAGCCGAGCAGATCGGAAGAAAAATGCCTTCCGGTGTGGTTGTCCTCGCCCTAGCATCCGAAGGGAAGGTCACCCTGGTGGGCGCGGTGTCCTCCGATCTGCAGAAGAAGTTGCATGCTGGCAACATCATAAAGAAGGTTGCTGGCATCGTTGGCGGCAGTGGTGGAGGGCGTCCAGATTTTGCCCAGGCGGGCGGTAAAGACGTGGAAAGCGTAGACCAGGCATTAGGAGCTGTGTACAATATCGTGGCTGAGTTGTTGAACTGAGCCACCTTAGCTAGTGGTGGAAATGACAATAACTCTGAGAATGATTCTCGTCAGCGCGGCGCTTCTTGGGGGTTTGAAGTTAACTGTCCGGGCTCAGGATCGGGCCGTTACTCCGATTTCCGACACAGCGCAGGGGCTCCAGGTTTCAGCGGTACAGGGAAAACTTGTGGTCACAAATGCAGCGCATAATCCACCCCTGCTGGTTTCACAACCCGTATCCGTACGTCCAAATAACGACGCCAAGATGCCGGAAGACATCCAAACGCTGGTTGATTCTATTTCCGCAACCCACGGCGTGGATCCTCGGCTCGTCGCTGCCGTCATGAAAGTGGAATCGAATTACAACCACATGGCTCGATCGTCAAAAGGAGCCCTGGGCCTGATGCAACTCATTCCGGCCACCGGTGCCAGATTTGGGGTTAAGAACTTCTACGACCCCGCAGAGAACATCGAAGGCGGCGTCCGCTATCTCAAGTTCCTCTCAGACAAGTTCGGCCCGCACAACCTCGACTTGCAGCTTGCAGCGTATAATGCCGGAGAAAACCTCGTCGAACGACTTGGACGGGTTCCGCAGATCCGGGAAACTGTCGACTACGTGCGCAAGATAAAAAAGATCTACAACCAGGAGAGCGGGCCAAAGGTAATGTCGGCGCCCGTTGAAGCACAGACCGCCGCGGCGCCTGCGCCTCCACCACCGCCGAAGCCACCCTCCATCATTTACAGCAGTGTGGATGAGCGAGGCGTCACCCGCTTCTCAAATATGGGACCACCGAACTGATGAACGAAAAGATCTGCGCTGTCCTGATTGCTTTTGTTGTAAGCGCAACACCCGCGTTTTCCCAGTCGACGACCCAGCAGGCTGCGACGCAATTCAGGTCTGCCGAGAGAGCGGAAGCAGCCCTGAACGAGGAGCCCGCAGCAAGTCGCTCCCGGGCCGACTACCTGAGGGTCATTCGGTCCTACGAACGCGTCTACCTGATTACGCCTCACACCGCTTTTGCCGACAATGCGCTCACATCCATCGCGCGTCTCTACGAAGCGATGAACGATCCGAAGAACGCGGTGAAGACACTGCAGTTCCTTTTGCATGAGTATCCCCAGACCCCTTTCCGTGAGGTGGCTAACCGGGACATTGCACGCATTAACGGGGTGGGTGAGATCGCCTTCAAGGATTCCGCATCAGTGGAAAACATCCGTTTCTGGACAGAGGCTCGATCCGTCAAGATCGCGGTCGACCTCGCTGGCGGTGCAGCCTTCAAAGTGGGAGAAGCGAAATCACCCCAGCGTTACTTCGTGGATATTTCGCCCGCACGACTCAATTCCACATTGATCGGCAAGGAATGGGGCGTGGACTCGAAGACGATCCAGAAAATTCGGGTGGCTCAATACGACGACTCCACAGTCCGAGTCGTGCTGGACGGTCCCACGATGAAGGATGTGACGACGGCGAACCTGAAAGATCCAAATCGCATCGTCCTGGATGTCGCTGTGCCCGGTGCCCCTGCAGCACCCGTCACGCCCCCGTCTTCAAGAGCCATCACAAGCACGGCGCCTTCAACCCCGCCAGCTCCAACGGTCGCGCCAGCACCGCCTGCAGCGGTGAAAATAGAACCTGCCCCTGCTGTCCCGGCATCGGTTGTGGCGGACATTCCCCAGTCTCCGATTGCGGCCACAGCGGCACCGGTTGCCGCGCGCCAGGACCAAAATCGAGTAGTGACCGCAGCCAAACCGACCAGCCTCGGAGATCGGTCGCTGATCCGCAGTCTGGGACTCAAGCTCTCCCGTGTTGTTATCGACGCGGGTCACGGAGGGCATGACACCGGCAGTATCGGCCCAACAGGATTCACGGAGAAAGAACTGGTCCTCGATGTCGCGAAACGCCTCAAGACCCTTATCGAAGAACAGATGGAAGCTGAAGTCGTCCTGACGCGCGACACCGATGTATTTGTGGCACTGGAAAGCCGCACGCAACGCGCAAACCAGGAGAAGGCGGATTTGTTCATCTCAATCCACGCCAACTCCAGTCCGGAAAGGGCCGTTCGCGGCGTCGAAACATTCTTCCTCAACCTCAATACCCAATCCCGCGATGCACTGGCCACGGCCACGCGCGAAAACGCAGCATCCGAAAAGAAGATTCACGAGCTGCAGGACATACTTCAAAAAATCGTCCTGAACGATAAGGCGGATGAGTCCCGTGAACTTGCAAAGCACGTTCAGACAGCAATGAGCACACGGAGCAATGCTGGATCGAATCGTGGCGTGAAACAGGCTCCTTTCGTCGTGCTGGTGGGCGCGACCATGCCTTCCGTCCTGGCGGAAATCACCTTTATCAGCAATCCCGAAGAAGAAAAGCGGTTGAAGACTCCCGAATACCGGCAGAAGATTGCCGAGTCTCTCTACCAGGGTATAAAATCCTACGCTGAAACGTTGAGCAGCACGAGAGCCTCTAACTAGGCTCCTGTCTTCGTAGGAAGAGTCATGACGAGACGTTTATTTCACGTCGGATTGATCCTTATTGTCTTCGCTTCCATTGCGATTGCGCAGGACAGACAGACGCCTCTCCCCAACCTTTTAACTGCCCTTCACGACACTCCCGCTTTTGAGTCTGGCGGACCGCCTGTGCTCCATGATTCCGCGGCGCTCGATAACTTCGACAAGACGCTGGCACCAACACTGAAGCTTTACGGGACGAAGAGTGTCGCCGTCGAGGAAGGCCGAATCGCGGGCAACACGGTGAAAGTGACCCTTTTTCAGATGTTCGATGCGCCGGCAGCCTACGGCATCTACACGTCACAGCGATTCAAACTCGGCGGCGAAGTCACACCAATAGTGCTTGGCGCAGCAAGCTTTCAACGCGAGGACCAGATCTACTTCTGGCAGTCCAACTATGCGGTTCGAATCGAGGGTGGGAAGGAAGCGCGGGATCAGGTCGCAAAATCACTGTCGCGCGCAATACTCGGTCGATCGCAAAAGCCTCCGGTATCCGCGTATCTGCCGGCTGAGAATCTTGTGGATGGGACTGAAAAGTACCTTCTCCACGCGGAAGCAATCGATCCTTCAGCAGGAATTGATGCCGAAAAGCTCGGTTTCGACTCGAGCGCCGAAGCAGCGACAGCCACGTACCGGGTTGACGGCAAGTCGGCGCAACTGCTTCTCATGCTCTATCCCACCCAGCACATCGCGAAAAAGTACGCGGATGAAATGAACTCGGGCGGAACCTCAACGACGTTTAGGAAGAGGGTGGGGCCTCTTGTCGCAATTGTCTATGGTTCAACCAGCGAAGCGATGGCGTCCTCGATCCTGGATGGTGTGAGTCATGGCTTCAGCGTGACCTGGGAAGAGCCTCTGCCGGGCCTTGGACTCGGTCCGATGCTTATTACGATCTTCACCTTCATCGCGGTCGCTCTGGCCTTTACGACGATTGCAGGGATAAGCTACGGAGGCCTGCGCGTCATTGTAAAGTCACGCTACCCGAACCGGGTCTTCGATCGTCCCGAAACAATGGAAATCATACAACTCAAGCTAGGTCAAGGAGTTACAGACAGGCAGATCGAAGGCAAGAGTAGCAGCAGTTGAAGCTGGCGGATTAAGATCAACGCTCCGAACACTTTGCGAACGTCCAAAATAATTCGTTGACATCCCCTAACCCCCTACTTAAATTTACTGGCACTAGGAGCTTCGACCACGCGACTAGCGAGGTCCTTGATCCTTTTTCTCTTTGCCACTATTGCTCACCCCTAGTGGGTGAGCATTTTTTTGCCGGCGTAGCTCAGCTGGTAGAGCAGCTGATTCGTAATCAGCAGGCCAGCGGTTCAAGTCCGCTCGCCGGCTTTTAAAATGAGTCAGTTACAGCCACCGATCCGGTGGCTGTTTTCATTTGGCGGATAATCCAGGCCGAACGTCGGTCCGTTAGTAACTGAACGCTATGAGAATCGAATCTCCTGCCCAGGTACTTTCAGAGTGAACTTATCGCGCGACACGTCCGTGGGCAGTCGAACTGAAGTTGAGAAGCGTCTGGCTTCACTAACCCTCGGGCAATTGTGGCTACGGTACGAACATATTCTGAGCCTGATTTTGTTTGCTCTTTCCTGGAGTGCGCTTCTGATTTACTCCGGCACGCTCAATTCCGGTTATCACCTGATAGACGATTGGGAACTTCCGGCAATCAACGAAAGCCTTCACGAATCCGGTCTCTTTGCAGTCACCACCGACATCGTCCGGATGGATCTGATGATTCGTTTCCGCCCGTGGTACTACACACAGCGGATTTTTGCCTTGTGGCTTACGGGTTTCAATATCACAGCGCTTTCTGCCCTGCAGCTCGCCACAGTGGCCGCGACGTCACTCGTGCTGTACCTGTTCTCACGGCGCATCGGTTTTGGCGTCGTGAACTCACTGCTGTTTGGTTTTCTAACGTTTGTCGGCCCGCAGGCAGCCATCTGGTGGCGCTTAGGCACGTCCGAATCGATCGGCATATTCTGGTTCGCGCTGGGCCTTCTTTATATGGCAAAGGCAGTAGAGAAAGAGAGCAGGATTCGCAGA
>Ga0207659_10001361_pt1 | contig 14599 bp, 13 predicted proteins | sample KBSM43metaG_FD_184330 | JGI IMG/M metagenome (GOLD analysis project Ga0207659, IMG submission 184330) | Miscanthus rhizosphere microbial communities from Kellogg Biological Station, Michigan, USA - KBS M4-3 metaG (SPAdes) (version 2) | ecosystem: Host-associated > Plants > Roots > Rhizosphere >...
GACGGTACGACGACGCCGCGGGCGCGCGCGACCTGCTCGTCGAGGCGACGTGTCAAGGCGACCGCGTTGGTCCCCTTGCGCTTTGCGATCGAGAGCGTGATAGCCGGCCGAGCGCCGTGTTCGCGTGTATGCGTGAACACGTACGCCGTCGGGTCAACGGGCGTCAGCGCTACGTCCGCGAGATCGCCGAGCAGCGCCGGCACGGCGGCGCTGCCCACGCGAAGACGCTCGATGTCGTTGACAGCCTCCGGCCAGACTCCGGCATCCACGATCGTGGACTGCCCGTGTACGAGAACGCCGGACCGCAGGCGGCCATTGCCGTGCACGAGGGCATCGCGTACGGCAAGCGGATCGATGTCGTGGGACGAGAGCCGGGCGGGATCCAGGGTCACGAGCAATTGCCGCGGACGGCCGCCGAACAGCGTGATTTCGGCGACGTCGGGAACCTCCTTCAGCGAGTCGCGCAACTGCGCCGCGATCGGCCGCAGGCGTGCGTCATCCCACGCTTCACCGGAAAGCGTCAGCGCCATGACCGCGACATCGTCGATGGAGCGCGGCTTGACGAGCGGTGGGAGCGCTCCGGGCGGAATGAGATCCATGTTTGCGGCAATCTTCTGATTCAGCCGCACGAGCGCCGCTTCCTCGTTTTCACCGACGTAGAAGCGGACGATCACGAGCGCCTGGCCGGTGCTGGAGGTCGAATACAGGTACTCGACGCCGGGCACCTCCCACAAAAGTTTTTCGAGCGGCCGCGCGATCCGCTGCTCGATTTCGGCGGGCGACGCGCCCGGCATCTGGACAAAGACGTCGATCATCGGAACGATGATTTGCGGCTCTTCCTCGCGCGGCAGCGCAATGACGGCAAAGAGCCCGAGTGCGAGCGACCCCACGATTAACAGCGGGGTCAGCCGCGAGTTGATGAAGACCGCGGCCAGGCGTCCCGCCAGTCCATTGCCATTCGTCATCGACGTGTTTCCGTGTCGGCGCCCCGCACCGGCGCACCGTCGCGAATGCCGGTGGGCGAGACAATCACCTGCTCGCCGGCCGAAACGCCTGCGAGCACTTCAACCCAGTCCGCGCCGCGAACACCCGTATCGACGACCCGCATTCGTGCGCGTTGATCGGTGGAAACGACGAACACCGTCGAGAGCTGTCCCTGCGGCACGATCGCGCCCAGCGGAATCGTGAGGAGCTCCTGCGAGCCGGTCGCGAAGCGTGCTCGTGCGAACATTCCGGAGCGCATCGCTGGGTGCGCCGGCAGGTCGATCTTGACGAGGAAGGTATGGCTGCCGACATCGACCGTCCGTGAAATTTCATCGATCGTTCCGTTCAATAAAGTCGCTGACGTGTCTTCAGCCTGGTGATCGTCGACCTCGACCTCGACGAGCGCACCTTCGGCGATCGAGGTCAGCCGGGATTCATCGACGATGACCTCGAGACGGAAGCGACGCGCGTCTTCGATGCGCAGCAGGGGAGCGCCGGGCGTCGCGAGCGCGCCCGGGTCCACGAGCCGCTCGGTGATGAGCCCGTCGAACGGCGCGGTCAGCGCCGCGTACGATGCCGCGGCACCTGCCGCGGCTTCCGCCTGCCGCGCGCCGTCGAGCGATGCCGCGGCGGCAGCCACCTGCGCGTCGGCGGCCGCAACCCGTGCCTCGGCGCTGCCCAGGGCCGAGACCGCCTCGTCCAGTTCTTGCGCCGTCGCGGCGTCGCGCGCATGGAGCGTGGCGATTCTTCCGTGCGATGCACGCGCGAGCGTGACCACGGCTTCCGCGGCTGCGCGCTCGGCCACTGCCGCCGCGTGAGTGCGCTCGAGCGCCGTCACCTCTGTGGCGGCTCGCCCGAGATTGGCAGCGAGCTCCCGACCCTCAAACGTGATTAAGGACTGGCCGGCGCGCACCCGATCGCCGGCGGCGACGCGAATGGACAGGACCGGCGCGGTGATGCGGCTGGCAAGCGTCGCGGTCATGCGCGCGCGCACGACGCCGCCGGCTTCGAACGTCCGCGGCACCCGTTTGGTCGTGACGACCGAGACTCTTACTGGAACCGGCGATGCAGGCTGGACGGGTTCCGGTGGCGCAGAACTACATGCGGCGACGGCAAGCAGGGCGAGGAATGCGAGGCGTGTCATGGCTGGCCTCCGGAAGGGGTGACGTCCGGGATGCGCCCGAGCGCACGATCGAGCATTACGGAGGCGACGAGAGCGTCGACGTGCGATGTGATCTCGAGCGATTCGGCTGCGAGGACAGCGTCGGCCGCGTGCAGCACGTCGGTGACACCCGCAAGGCCTGCCTCATACCGTTCGCGGATGATCCGCTCGCTCTCGCGCGCGTGCGAGACGGCGCCGATGGCCACGTCTTCACGCGCCAGGGCGGCATCGAGGCGTTCCCGTGCCGCGAGCAGATCGACGCGTGCGGCGCGCTCCACACTCGTCTTCTGCGCGCGCGCCCGCTCGACTGCGTGCGCGGCCGCTCGTGCGCGCGCCGCTTCAGCGCCGCCAACCGACAGGGACAGTTCCGCGCGGACGCCGACAAGCCAGGCGGCTGCACGATTGGTCCAACTACTGCCGTTCCATTCGTAGCCGCCTTCAACGCCGACCCGCGGCATCAGCAGCGTCCGAGCTTCGCGCGCGGCGGCATCTGCCGCATCAACCTGAATGGCCGCAGCAGATACGTCGGGACGGTCGGCGAGGCTGACGTCCAGGGCGGGCGTGATTCGGGGCGTGGTAACCGGCGGCGGTACCAGTTCCCAGTCCGTGTCGGTCGCCACGCCGAGTACGCTGTTCAACTGGGCCCGCGCGATCCGGGCCTCGCCGTCCGCGGAAATGGCCCGCGCCTGCATTTCCGCGAGATGCACTTTCAGCGAGAGCACGTCCGCTGCGGTTGCCAGCCCGCGGTCGTGGCGAGCTTCAGCCCGCGCGATATCTTGTGTCGTACTTTGAATCGCGGCGCGGGCAACCCGGCCGCTGGCCTCCGCGATCAGCGCATCACCGTACGCCCGGACCACCGCAACGGCAGTGTCAGCTTCTACCCGGCGATGATCGACGCCGCTCAAGGCGAAGCTCGCGGCGGCGGCGTCGGCGCGAGCCCGCATGTTGCCGGCGTCGAAGATCGACTGCTGCAGTAGCACGGCCGCGCGGTGGTTGGAGAGCGGAGCTGGGTGATTCAGCGACTGGACGGCGAAGTTCGCCTCAGTGAAGCGCTGCTGCGCCAGCAGCGATCCGAACACGAAGACAGGCTGGTCGCCACGCTGCCAGCCTTCCTCCAGCGTGACCCGCGGCAACCAGGCGCGGCTGGCTGCGTCGCGGCCTGCGGCCGCCTCCGCTTGCGCAGCCCGTGCGGCGTCGACGTCCGCGTTTGCCGCAAGCGCCATCGCAATGGCGCGCTGCAGCGTCAGAGTCTCCCCCTGCGCCCTTGCGGCTGGTAGCAGGCAACAGAGAAGGGCAACCACAAGAGATACACGCGTCATCACGCCACTGCTCCGGAGGCACGCATTGACTGATCGATCTCCCGCGCGATGTGATGACGGCAGCATTCGGGAAGCTCGGCCCGCATCAAGTCGAGCACGCGCGCCGCTTTGGTGAGGAAATCGGGTGTGGCGTCGACGACAAATCGCCGCGGGTGCGTTTCCCAGATGCGCAGGATCCGCTGGTCCACCGCAGCAGCTTCGATTGCCGTCTCGGTGCGCAGCGGATTCCGCCGGTTGTAACCGTTCTCGAGGGGCGGCGTGCGAAGGTGAATGACCGCGTCGTACCGGCGGAGTTCGTCCGCGGCCGTCGTGTGCACGTTGCCGAAGAAATCATCGGGGCCGGGCCAGTACGCGGCCCCGTCGATGGTTCCGCGATCACAGAGGACAATGGCTGCGTTAGTGCCAGCGGCGGCTTCTTCGAGCTCCCGCTGGACGTGAAAAATCGCCCGCTGCGCGGCTCTTCGTGCCGCCGCGTCAGTACGCCGCGGGAACCCACCCCCGAAAACGATGCCGGCGGCTTCCGGAAGAATCTGGACGTGCTCGCAAAAGGACGCGCGGCGGATGAGTTCGAGCGTTGCCGTCTTGCCGGCGCCGGGGCCGCCGGTGAGGACGACACGGCGCGCAGCATGCGTATTCGTACAGTCGCAAGGGATCATGGCTCTCTCGCGGGATGAGACACCGACTATGCCAATTGGGTCTTTCTTGAAGTCGGTGAGATCCGCTCGTCTTGCAGCGTCGCGATCACGGCCGCTGGGGAATCGTTCGCAGACGTTCGGCTTTTTCCCGATCCGCGGAGGCGTACGGCGTCTGCGCCGTCAGAAGACGGTCACCGGCGCTGCAACAGCGCCTCGGTCAGGTCGGCGACGTGAAACGTCTGTTGGTTCACGACGTCGGCAACAATGGTCCGAAGCTGATTGGACATTGACCGCTGATCGCCGCGTCGACGATGGCTGGGTCAGCAACCGGGCGACCGATCTCGCTCACGAGAACGCAGTCGGCGGCGGTTGGCTGTGTACCGATCGACGAAGGCGCACGCGATGGTCAGCGAGATCTCCGATCCATGACGGATCCCCATGACCTTGATGTCCTGGCCGAGCGCAGGACAGCTGTTGCGCGCAGCCGGCCCGTTCAGCGTCCGTTCGACGTCGAGGACGACGCATTCGAGCTCGGTGAACGGGGCGAAGCCGCACCCGATTGACGTGTCGTTGGCAAGTGGGGTTGCCGTGCCGCGCTCGAAGAGGGCAGCCAGGTCCGGCGAACCCAGCTTGATGCGCGACGTAATCTGCACCCACGATCCACGTCCAGGTTCGGGAGGTGATGTCGCAGCCATCGTCGACACCCACCCAGCGCGATATCGTCAACCGGGATCGACTCATCGCCGTAGACCGACGTTGCGCGACCAGCCAGGCAAATTTCGATCGGCTTGATGATTTCGCCGCCTCCAAAAGTGGTCGTGCAGCACCGCCGACCAGCAGGATCTTATCGACGTTGTGATGGAGCACACGATTGAAGCGGTCGAAGTAATGTCGGCTCAGCGCTAACGACACCTGCTCCGCCAAGGCATCGCAAATCGTGTCCGGATGACCGAGGCCTTTGCGTTCGACGATCTCAATGTCGCCTGCCGCGGGATCAGACGCAGGTGAGCGGACGACGATCATCGAACGAGCCATTCGACGCATACGCCGACCGGCAGCGAGTCAGGAGGCCTTGTTCGGTCATGCAATAGTGAGAAGTACCGCGCTTTCTTCAAGCGCCAAGACGTCGTGGCGGATTCCACGATCCAGCGCCAGCAGCCCATCCTCACGGAGATTGAACGTACGTCCACAGGCTCGTACCTCAATATGGCCAGACAGCACCTGCACTCAGTCGCCCATCCGTCTGATGTTCCGGAACTTGCGTCCTGGCCTGAAGTGCCATCAGCACGACCTCCCTCGATAGGATTGCACTCGCCTGATGTGAGCTACTTCCGTCAGTGCGAAAACGATACAGACCGCCGAGTTGATGACGACTAGGGACCAGAGGCGATACGCGGGCGTCTCATGCATGGTGACGCTCCCCGTTACGGCTGCAGTGCTTGCGACTGTGCATCAGCATGTGAACCAGCGGGCACGCCGGGAGAAAGAGATCAGGAAGAACGAAGGCCCAAATCATGTATGTCTCTCGATTAGCCGTTCTCACGCGCTACACCACATGCGACCGCCAGAATCAGCAGGGTTCTCGAATGAAATCGGGTTAACGGTCGACGAAGAACGCGGATTAATCTCTAGGGCTGCGACTTTTTTCGCGAAGGGAGCTCAGCATGGAACGCGACGTCGTCTGCGGGATGCAGGTAGATCCCGCCAAGGCCGCGGGGAAGAGGGAATACAACGGAAAGACGTATTACTTTTGCTCTGTACCCTGCAAGAAGAAATTCGATGCAAACCCCAGCCAGTACGCCGGCAAGTAAAGAGGTCGTCGACCCCGTCTGCGGGATGACCATTGATCCCGCTGACGCCGTCGGCCACGTCGATTACCAGGGCCACACGTATTTCTTCTGTGCGGAGAGCTGCCTCGAACGCTTCAAAGCCGATCCATCCAGGTACGTAGCCACTCCTTCGGGCACGCCGGCCTCGGAAACTGCCGTTCTCGTCGCGCGCGGCACGCACAGCCCCGACTTTCAACGCCCGTCGTCGGCGCGGACAACACGAATCCCGCATCCCGAATCCCGAATCCCGACCGCAGTCACCAAGTGGACCTGCCCCATGCACCCCGAGATCATCCGCGACGGGCCGGGTTCGTGCCCGATCTGCGGCATGGCGCTCGAGCCGTTGACGATCACTGCCGAAGAGCCCGAGAACGAGGAGCTTCGCGACATGACGCGGCGCTTCTGGACGGGCGTGGCGCTCACGGTTCCAACGCTCGCGATTGGCATGGCCGATGTGATCCCTGGCCGCCCGCTCGAGCGGTTGTTCTCGCCATCGGCCGCCACCTGGACGCAGCTCGTGTTCGCGACACCTGTGGTGCTCTGGGGTGGGTGGCCATTCTTCGTTCGCGGTTGGCAGTCGGTGGTCAACCGCAGCCTGAATATGTTCACGCTCATTGCGCTTGGTGTTGGGGTGGCCTACGTGTACAGCGTCGTCGCGACGCTGGCACCCGGGTTGTTCCCGCCGTCATTTCGCGCTGAGAGCGGTATTGTCGGCGTCTATTTCGAAGCGGCAGCCGCCATCGTCACGCTGGTATTGCTCGGACAGGTGATGGAGCTGCGTGCACGCAGCCATACAGGCGCGGCGATCCGCGCGCTGCTCGGTCTCGCTCCGAAGACGGCGCGACAGATTCATGCTGACGGAAGAGAAGAGGATGTGCCGCTCGAGCACGTGCATGCTGGCGATCGGCTTCGCATCCGCCCAGGCGAGAAAGTGCCTGTCGACGGTGTCGTATTGGAGGGGAAGAGTTCGATCGACGAATCGATGGTGACTGGTGAGCCGATTCCGGTTGAAAAGGGTCCAAACGATCGAGTCATTGGCGCAACCGTCAACGGAACCGGGTCGCTGATCATGCGCGCCGATCGCGTCGGCCGCGACACGCTGCTGGCGCAGATCGTCAACATGGTTGGTCAGGCGCAACGGAGCCGCGCGCCAATTCAGCGGCTCGCAGACGTCGTGTCGGGATACTTCGTTCCGATTGTCGTCGCGATCGCGATAGCCACCGCGATCGTATGGGCCGCAGTCGGCCCAGAACCGCGAATGGCCCATGCCATCGTCAACGCGGTCGCCGTTCTCATCATCGCGTGTCCGTGTGCGCTCGGTCTCGCGACACCGATGTCCATCATGGTTGCAACGGGCAGGGGCGCAACTGTGGGCGTCCTGTTCAGAGACGCCGAAGCGATCGAGGTGATGCGCCAGGTGGATACGCTCGTAGTTGACAAGACGGGCACGCTAACGGTCGGAAAGCCGCGACTGATGCATGTCAAAACGGCGGCGGGATGGGACGAACCGCAGCTCCTGCGGTTTGCCGCCACGCTTGAAGCGGCAAGCGAGCATCCGCTTGCCGCGGCGATCGTACAGGGTGCCCTCGAACGCGCGATCTCGCCGGCGAAAGCGGAGCAGTTTGAATCCATCACCGGCAAAGGCGTCAAAGGACGGGTCGAAGGGCGTGCGGTGACGCTCGGCAACCGGCGCCTGATGGAGGACGAAGGGATTCCGACGACGGAGCTCGCCACCGTTGCCGAAGAGTTGCGGACGCAGGGTCAGACGGTGATGTTCGTCGCAGTGGATGGACGCATGGTTGGCCTTATTGGAGTCGCCGACCCAATCAAGGAGACAACGGTTGAAGCGGTCCGTCAGCTGCACGGCGAAGGCATACGCCTGGTGATGCTCACCGGCGACAACCGCACGACGGCAGAGGCGGTCGCAAGACAGCTGGGCATCGACGATGTCATTGCCGAAGTGCTCCCTGATCGGAAGGCCGAAGTCGTGAAGCGCCTGCAGCAGGAGGGAAAGTTCGTCGCGATGGCCGGTGACGGCATCAACGACGCGCCGGCGCTGGCGCAGGCGCAGGTCGGGATTGCGATGGGCACCGGGACGGACGTCGCGATGGAAAGTGCGGGTGTCACGCTCGTCAAAGGCGACCTGCGGGGCATCGTCCGCGCACGGCGTCTCAGCCGAGCGACGATGGGGAATATCAAACAGAATCTGTTCTTCGCGTTCGTCTACAACTCGCTCGGTGTGCCGATCGCCGCGGGCGTGCTGTACCCGTTCTTCGGATGGTTGTTGAGCCCGATGATCGCGGCGGCCGCCATGAGTTTCAGTTCGGTCTCAGTGATTGCGAACGCGTTGCGGTTGCGGCGGGTCGAGGTGTAGTCGTGCCCAGCTGCTGTCGCTCTGCCGTCTGCGAGGAAATATTCAAGCCGGGGAAGGCACGCGCGACGTTCCGACGGTATCGGAGAAAGGGTCTCGATAATCTCGAGCGCAACATGGTGTCGGTCGCTTCGGCGCAATCACTCGCCGGTGCTCGAGTTCTTGAAATCGGAGGAGGCATCGGTGCCATTCAAGCGGAGCTGCTGATTGCGGGGGCGAGCAGCGGAGAGATTGTCGAACTCGTCTCGGCGTACGGGCCATACGCGCGTCAGCTCGCCCACGACAAGGGGATTGAAGATCGGAGCGTCTTTGGACTCGCCGACGTTCTCGACCACCCCGAGGCCGTGGCGCCCGCCGATATCGTCGTCTTGAATCGCGTTGTGTGCTGCTCGGCCGACGGCGTGCGCCTGACCTCCGTCGCCGGCACACTCGCCCGGCGCATGCTGCTGGTGATCTATTCTCGTGATCGTGCGGCAGTACGGTTCGTCATGGGCGTCATGAACGGGCTGTTCCATCTGCTGGGCCGATCGTTCCGAACGTTCCTGCACGCGCCATCTTCCCTGCATGCGGCCGCGAGAGACCAAGGGCTGTCGGTCGTCGAAACGAGCCGTACCTTCGCTTGGGAATTCGCGGCGTTTCGCCGAAGGCCCTGACTGAGTTCGTCCTTATAGAAAACGGCTTGACAGCAGCCTTCAGTATTCAAGTAAGCTATTGATTACTTGAATAAGACCGACACCGCACACCGTCACTTCAAGGACCGCCTCTACGGGCACTTCGCCCAGTTGGGCAAGGCGCTGGCGAGTCCGGTCCGGATCGAGTTCCTCGAACTGTTGGCACAGAGCGGCCGCACGGTCGAGTCTCTCGCGGAAGAGAGCGGAGTATCGCTCGCGAACGCCTCGCAGCATCTCCAGGCGCTCCGGCGTGCGGGACTCGTTAACAGCCGGAAAGAAAAGTTGTTCGTGCGGTATCGGCTCGCCGATCACGCCGTCGCCGAACTGTGCATTGCGCTGCGAAAGGTGGCGGAGCAACGCAGCGCGGAACTCGATCGCCTCGTCCGCGAACATTTTGCCGACCGCTCGGACGCCGAGGCCGTCGCGATGGCCGATTTGCTGAAGCGAGCGCGCTCGACGGATGTCGTCATTCTCGACACGCGGCCTGCGAACGAGTACGCCGCGGGACACATCGTCGGCGCCATCTCCGTTCCGGTGGATGAATTGCAGCGTAGGCTGAAGGAACTTCCTAAGACCAAGGACTACGTCGCGTACTGCCGCGGTCCCTACTGCGTGTATGCGGACCGCGCTGTCGAACTGCTGCGTGCGAGTGGACGTCGCGCGCGGCGGCTACTGGGCGGTTTTCCCGAGTGGCGTCTTGCGGGATATCCGATTGATTCAGGCTCGGCCGAGAGAGGCGCATTCGCATGAGGTGACCGCATCATGATCTTCCGACCCTTCTATTACTACGACCTCGGGTGTGCCTCGTATCTGCTCGGCTGCGGCACCCTCGGCAAGTGCGCCGTCGTCGATGCGCGCACTGACGACGTGGAGACCTATGCAGCGTTCGCGGCCAGCAAGGGCATGCGCATTACGCATGTGATCGACACGCACGTGCACGCCGACCATCGTTCAGGGGGACGCATGCTGGCAGCGCTCGTCGGCGCCGACTACTGCCTTCACGAATCGGCCGATGTGTCGTTCGCGTTCACGCCGCTTCATGACAACCAGGAAGTCGAACTGGGGAACACGCGGCTGCGCGTGCTGCACACGCCGGGACATTCACCCGAAAGCATCTGCCTGCTCGGTACCGATCTCAGGCGCGGTACCGATCCATGGTTCCTGCTTACGGGTGACACATTGTTTGTCGGGGCGGTGGGTCGGCCCGATCTTCCCGGACATGCGAAAGAGAACGCCACGCTGCTTCACGCGAGCATCCACGACAAGCTCCTGACGCTCCCGGACGATATCGAGATCTATCCCGGTCATTTCTCCGGGTCGGTGTGCGGCGCCGGTTTGAGCGGCAAGCCAACGAGCACCATCGCGTTCGAGCGCCGCTGGAATCGGGCGCTGTCGCTCGACCGCGACGAGTTTGTTGCCTCGCTTGCGGACGTGCCGCCAAAGCCGATCGAAATGGAGCAGATCCTCGCCGCTAACCGGGGACGGCTCCGCGTCGAGACACCTGCGTGAACCGTCGCGCCGTCGCACCCGATGTGAAGGCACCCGTCCGTCTCGGCCTTCGGGAAAACATCGGTCAGTTCGGGCTGCTGGTGCTCGTCAACGCCTTTGTGGGCGCAATGGTCGGCATGGAGCGAAGCATCCTGCCGGCAATCGCGCAGGTCGATTTCCAGCTGGCCGCGCGTGCCGCTGTCCTTTCCTTCATCGTCGTGTTCGGCGTCACCAAGGCGTTCACGAACTACTTTGCGGGACGCCTGTCGGAGCGCTTGGGCCGTAAGCACGTGCTCGTCGCTGGATGGTTGATCGCTGTGCCGGTGCCTTTCCTGCTGATGTGGGCGCCAGCCTGGAACTGGATTCTGTTCGCCAACGCACTGCTGGGGGTCAGCCAGGGTCTGACGTGGTCAACGACCGTGATCATGAAGATCGATTTGGTCGGCGCAAAGAACCGCGGGCTGGCGATGGGGCTGAATGAATTTTCAGGATATGTCGCCCTGGCGCTCAGCGCGTTTGGAACCGGATGGCTGGCCGCGCGCTACGGGCTGCGACCCGAACCGTTCGTTCCCGGCATCTTCTTCGTGACGATTGGCCTCGCCCTGTCGGCCATTCTGATCCGCGACACGACGGATCATGTCTCGCACGAATCCGCGCTGCGTGGTGACGCCACACAGAAGATCGCGTTGACGCCGCGAGAGGTGTTCTGGCGCACGACGCTGACCGATCGCGATCTGTCCAGCGTCAGCCAGGCCGGCCTGGTCAATAACCTGAATGACGGGATGGCCTGGGGTCTATTCCCGTTGTTTTTTGCGGGGGCGGGTCTTGACGTCACGCACATCGCGACGGTCGCCGCGATTTACCCGGCCACCTGGGGCATCGTGCAGCTGTTCACCGGCGCGCTTTCAGATCGGCTCGGTCGCAAACGGTTCATCGTCGGCGGAATGTGGTGCCAGGCCGCCGGTATCGCCGTCACGATGGTGGGTGACGAGTTCGTCGCCTTCGCAACTGGGGCCGTGCTGCTCGGGATCGGCACCGCAATGGTGTATCCGACGCTGCTGGCGGCGATCGGTGACGTAGCCCGCCCATCATGGCGCGCATCCGCCGTCGGCGTGTACAGGCTCTGGCGCGACCTCGGTTATGCGATCGGCGCGCTACTCGCCGGCGTCACGGCTGATGCCTTTGGACTGCAGACAGCTATGTCGCTGATCGCGACGTTAACGTTTGCTTCCGGTGTGGTCGCGGCCGTGCGCATGACGGAGACGATGCGCCATCCCGCGACGGGAATGATGGCATGACCTCCGGGGAGTATCGATTGGCACGACAGCCATGGCCCGTCCGGGCCACGACGATCCTGTTCCTCAGAAATGACCCGTTCGTGGGACGCGTTCGTTCCCGGTTGAGTGCGACAGTTCACCGCGTTGAGGCGCGGTCGTTTTCGAGCCCGACATGCAGTCATAGTTGAAGAAGGAGATTCGGTCATGTTGCAGACGACGATCAATCCAAACAAGGCGCTGTGGGAAAAGGGAGACTTCACGCGTATTGCCGCCACCATGCGCGGAAGCGGCGAGGCGCTCGTCAATAGTCTGGGCGTTCGCCGGGGTGTGAAGGTGCTCGATCTCGGGTGCGGCGACGGTACGACCGCCTTGCCCGAGGCGCGGTTGGGTGCTGATGTCCTCGGCGTGGATATCGCACGCAATCTGGTGGAGGCCGCACGGCAGCGCGCAGCGGCGGAGGGGTTGTCGAACTGTCGGTTCGAGGAAGGGGATGCCACCAATCTCGAGGGTCTTGCGGACAAGAGCTTCGATCTGGTCGTCAGTATTTTTGGCGCGATGTTCGCGCCCCGGCCCTTTGACGTCGCAAAGGAGATGGTGCGTGTCACCAAGCCCGGTGGCCGAATCGTCATGGGCAACTGGATCCCGAACGACCCCACGCTCGTTGCGCAAATCCTGAAGATCAGCTCCGCCTATTCGCCGCCTCCACCGGAAGGGTTTGTCAGTCCGATGACGTGGGGCGTCGAGAGCCACGTCGAGGAGCGGTTCGGCAAGGCGGGTATTCCGCGCGAGAAGATTTCATTTGTCCGTGACACCTACACGTTCGAGTCTCCGGGCACGCCGTCTTCGTTCGTCTCGGATTTCCGGCAGTATTACGGTCCGACGATGAATGCATTCGACGCTGCGGGGAAGAACGGTCGGCAGGAAGACCTACAGAAGGAATTGGAGACCCTATTCGAGGCGCAGAACATCGCCCCAGGTGGGGACACCACGAAGATTCCCGCGACCTTTTTGCGTGTGACTGTTTCAGTCTGAGGTCCACATAGGCCAGCTCCGATGGCTCAGCGCGTCGCGAGCGACAGTGACAGTTGCGTGGCGCGCTGGCCGCGTTGAGGGTGAACCTACTTGCGCGCCGCACCTCGTTTCGTGATGTCAGCGAGGTCGGGCATGTGGGTTACTAGCCCATTGGCTTGAGTGATCTTCGAGTAGCCGGTCACTAGTTGCCTTTTGTATTCAGCGGGCGAGAAATCAAACGGATCCGTCGGGTCGTCGTCGACCAGCATCAAGTCAGCGTCAACCATGGTCAGCTTTCCAAACCGAAGCGTTCCGCCACGGTAGTACATGAAGTTGTGGCTTGCGGTGGGAGGAGTGATCGAATGGGTCGGTTTCTCGGCGCCAAACTGCTCGAACACCAGTCCATCGGCAATCCACGCGCGGGTGAGCTTCCCGCGGATTCGGGGAGGAGGCAACGCGCGCGCTGGATCCAGGAGCAGATCATCGCCGCTGACCTGCATCGGTGATTCGGAACCGACCTTCAACAGCGACTTGAGGTGAAGGCCGAAAAAATCAAGCACACCTTTCGGGATGATTCCCGCCGCCTTCATCGATGTGGGGTGTAGACGAAGTCTTCCATCCGGTGTCACATCAAGGGAAGCACGCATTGTGAAGGGAACGGAGACGCCTTTCCTCAGCGTCCCGGTCTGTTTGAGCTCAGCGCCATCGATCTCGACTCTCGTGTCCTTGATCGGTGCACTCGGCCCGGCAAACAGGACGTTGTTCATCAGGTTGGTCAGACTGCCGGCCGTCATTGAGACACGCGCCGAATCGATCTCGATCACGTACGAGTTCACATCATCGAATGTCGGGACCTTGCCGGGCGTGGCACCTGCCAGCCGTCCAGTGAGATAAGCCACCCGGAGCTCGACACCGTATCCAACGTGAAAGTTCACGTTTTCCATTCGCACCTGGACTCGATCGGCGCCGCCGGCGAACGCCAACCCCGGTGTCAGAAAGACGAGCAGGACTCCTCGAAGTCGCCGCACGTCATCAGGACATGCAAGCGAGCTTCCGGCTATGTTCGCGTCTTATTAATGAGTTACGGGCCTTGAAGGTTTTACGCATGTCGAAGGCCGCTGCCCGCATGTCGCCACGACCGATCGGACGCGAGTTCTCACATATACTTACCTCGATGTGTGCCCGGTTGATGGCGGTCACCCTCACGCTCGTGATTGCCGGCGCGCCGGTAGTGACGGCCGCATGCGAGGCTTTGTGTGCGGCGCGGGAAACTCAAGGCGCGACGGCGGGTGAGCATCACTCCTGTCACCATCCATTCTCCGCTCCAGCCGCCAGCGCGATTACGTCAGCGACTCACGAGTGCGGTCACTCTGACGAGGGCCCAAGCGCAGTCGGCCAATCGCAGTGGTCGCCGATTACGGCGCCGGCGATCGTCACGGGAACCTTCCCGCTCTCTCCAGAAACAACAGCTGCGCCGCTGATTCCGACCGCTGGCGCCGATCACAGTCCGCCTTCCGCCGTTCCGCTTTCCAGGCAGCTTCGAATCTAAGCCCACTCTCTCGCGACTTCGAAATTTCTCGCAGAGAGGGTATCGATGGGTGGTGTGTGCTCGCGCCTGCGCGGCGCGGCGATTGGTGTGGTGTTGACGTGCGTCTCGGCGTCCGCGCAATCAACGGCGCAGGGAACGGCGGCAAGTCAGCCGCAGTCCGACGTGGGGCAGGCGGCTGACACAACTGCGGGACACGACATGAGCGCAATGGCGCGTGAAGGATCGGGCACGAGCTGGCTGCCCGATTCATCGCCGATGTACATGGTCCATCGGCAGAGCGGCCCGTGGATGCTGATGGCGCAC
>Ga0207659_10001369_pt1 | contig 14552 bp, 10 predicted proteins | sample KBSM43metaG_FD_184330 | JGI IMG/M metagenome (GOLD analysis project Ga0207659, IMG submission 184330) | Miscanthus rhizosphere microbial communities from Kellogg Biological Station, Michigan, USA - KBS M4-3 metaG (SPAdes) (version 2) | ecosystem: Host-associated > Plants > Roots > Rhizosphere >...
TCAACGGACCCGGGGCGTCCAAAGTTACGGGCGTTACTCGCCGAGCGGCTGGCTGAGTTCGGCATTTCCTGTAGCTTCGAGGATCTGGTCATCACGGCCGGCGCCAATCACGCCTTCGCCACGGCAGTGACGACGCTGGTGAACCCGGGCGACGAGGTCGTGCTGCCGGCACCGTACTTCACGAATCATCAGATGCAGGTGCAGGCGTCAGGTGCGATCGCCATCGAGGCGCCGCTGGCGGACCAACGGACGTATTGCCTCACCTGGGACGACATCGCCCCGGCGCTTACCCCGCGCACGCGCGCCGTGGTCCTCTGCAATCCGAGCAATCCTACTGGTGCACCAGTGACCGCCGAGCACGGGACACGCATCGTGCGGGAGCTCGCCAGCCGCGGCATCATCGTCATCAGCGACGAAACCTACATGCAGTTCGTCTACGACGGCGACCACTGGAGCGCCGCATCCGTGGCCGACTGGCGTAGCAACGTGGTCGTGATCGGAACGTTCTCGAAGTCGTTTGCGATGATGGGATGGCGCGTCGGCTTCGTGCTTGCCGATCGCTCGGTGTGCGAGCAGGCGACGAAGATTCAGGACGCGATGATCATCTGCGCGCCGACAATCTCGCAGATGGCGGCCGAGGGCGCTCTGCGCGACGACTGGTCGTATGCGACGCAGTTTCATGCGGAGTTCGTGCGGCGGCGTCAGCTCGTCGCCGAGCGCCTCGCCACCATCCCGACGGTGTCGTGGTCACCGACGGGCGGCGGCTTCTTCGCCTTCGCGCGTGTCGAGGGCTGCACCGACTCGACGGCGCTCGCCACACGCCTGCTCGAGGAGGCGCACGTCGTCACTATTCCTGGCGCGGCATTCGGGCGGAGCGGCGAAGGATCCCTGAGACTCTCGTTCGGGTCCGTGTCCGGAGAGGATCTCGTCGAGGGGCTCGATCGGCTCGGACGCTTCTTCTTGTCAGTGCGGGCCTGAGTACAATGCGACGTTCTCCCTTTCACTCGCATGACAGCTCAGGTGTTACAGCAGATTGGCCGTTATCGCGTCGCCGCCAAGTTGGGCGCTGGCGGCATGGGCGCCGTGTATCGCGCCTACGACGAGAAGCTGCAGCGGGATGTCGCCATCAAACTGCTCCATAGCGGACCGGATGACTCAGGCCGGGAACGCATCCTGCACGAAGCGCGAACCTCATCGGCATTAAACCATCCCGGCATCTGCACGGTGTACGAGGTCGAGGACCACGACGATCAGTCGTTCATCGTGATGGAGCTGATCGATGGGCACCCGCTCAGCGACGTGATCCCAGCCGACGGGTTTCCCGTCGCCACGGTCCAGCAACACGGACTACAGATCGCCGGAGCGCTCGCCCACGCGCATGCGAAAGGGATTATTCACCGCGACATCAAACCGGCAAACATCCTCGTGACCCGTCAGGGACGCATCAAGGTCCTCGACTTCGGTCTCGCGACGCACGTCGGCCCACGGATCTCGGAACGAACCACGGAATCATTGGAGTCGTCAGCGCACGGCCCGATGGCGGGCACCCTCGCCTACATGGCCCCGGAACAGCTGCGCGGCGAGCGGGCAACGGCCAGAAGCGACGTCTGGTCGCTGGGTGTCGTGCTCTATGAGCTCGCCACCGGGCAGCGTCCGTACACCGGCGACACTGCGTTCACCTTGAGTTCATCCATCCTCTCGGGGGCGTTGCAGCCTCTGCCAGCACGAGTGGCTCCCGGAATAAGGAAAGTCGTGCTCCGTTGTCTGAGCAGCGACGCGACTGAGCGCTACCAGGACGGCGGTCAGGTGCACGCCGCGCTCGAAACGCTCGACGTCGCGGAGCGCTCGACCCCGGTCAGCCGCCCATCTCGGCGGACGTCGTCGACCCGTGTTCGCTCGCTCGCTGTACTCCCGCTCGAGAATCTCTCGCCAGGCGACGATGACTTTTTTGCCGATGGCATGACCGACGCCCTGATCACCACGCTCGCCCAGATACGCGCGCTGCGCGTGATCTCGCGCACGTCGGTCATGCGCTTCAAAGCCGCTCGACAACCACTGCCCGAGATCGCGAAGGCGCTCAACGTCGATGCCATCGTCGAAGGAACTGTCCTGCGGTCGCAGGGACGCGTACGAATCGCCGCCCAGCTGATTCATGCAGCGTCGGATACACACCTGTGGGGCAAGCAGTACGAGAGCGATCTGCGAGATGTCCTCACGCTGCAGAGCGACGTCGCCAGGGCCATCGCCGACGAGATTCAGGTGAAGCTGTCGCCACAGGAGCGTACGCGTCTCGCCCGCAGCCGCCCTGTCGATCCGGCCGCCTATGAGGCGTTTCTCAAGGGCCGTCATTTCTGGTATCGGCGAAGTCCAGACGCGCTGAAACGCGGCCTCGAACTCCTGCAGCAGGCGATCACGCTCGATCCCAGCTATGCGCTCGCGCATGCCGGCCTGGCTGAAGCCCACGCGAGCATGGGCTGGGACTTGTTTGGACTGGTGGCACCATCCGACGCGTTTCCGCTGGCGAAACGGGCCGCTCAACGAGCGCTGGAGATCGATCCCAACTGTGCGGAAGCACACGCCGCCCTGGGCAACACGGCGATGGGTTTCGACTGGGACTGGGTGACGGCGGAACGGGAGTTCCGCCACGCGATCGAGCTCAAGCCTCAGTACGGCCCGGCCCACATCTGGTACTCACACCTCTTGAAAGCCATCGATCGCACAGAGGAGTCGCTGGCCGAGAGCAAGCGTGCTCTCGAGTGCGACCCGCTCGGCCTGGTGCTGAACATGCACATGGGATGGCATCTCGTCTACGCGCGGCAGTACGAGAAAGCCATTGAGCAATGTCAGAAGACCCTGGAGCTCGATCCGACCTTCATCCTGGCGCATGTGTTCCTCGGCCAGGCGTACGAGCAGGCAGGCGCGTTCGCCGATGCCATCGCGGCATTCGAGAAAGCCGCCGAGCTGTCGCGGCGCCATCCGACCTATCTGGCGGACCTGGGGCACGGCTTCGCTATCGCTGGCCAACGGGCCGATGCGTTGAACGTGCTCGCCGAACTGCACGAGGTGTCGTCGCAGCGCTACGTGGCGCACAGGGGAATCGCCGAGATTCATATCGGCCTCGGCGAGATAGACGAGGCCTTCGTCTGGCTAGAGCGTGGGTTCCAGCAGCGCAATGGCTGGCTCATTCATATCCGTGACAACCCTCGCTACGACCCATTGCGAGCCGATCCCCGATACCTCAATCTGGTCCGGCGAATGAACTTCCCGGATCGGGATTAGAACGATCGACTCTGACAGCCGTCCACGACAATTGACGTCCCGCTGATCCAGCTCGCACGCGATGAGGCGAGGAAGGTCACGACGTCACCCAGTTCGTCGGCTCGACCAAAACGGCCGAACGGCAGCTCGCGCTTCACGTACTCGGCGATGGCCGTGGGATTTTCCTGCTGCCGTTTCCACCACGACCCGCCTTCGAACAGAAACGACCCCGGCGACACGCTGTTGACACGAATATTGGACGGCGCAAGCTGCTGCGCGAGTGATTTCGCCAGGCTGATCTCCGCGGCTTTGACAGCGTTGTAGGTCATGCGTCCGCCGGCCTCGCGGCCAAAAATTGAGGCGATGATGATGATGGACCCGCCGCCTCGCCGCGTCATGTGTGGGACGGCCAGTCGCGAGGCACGCACGGCTGGCAACAGCGTGTGATCGAACGCCGCCTGCCATTCGGCGTCGGCCGTCTCGAGGAGACCACCGCCACGGGCCAGCGCCACGCAGTTGACGAGGACGTCGAGCCCGCCGAAGCGATCCACTGTGTCATCGATGACGCGCTGCACGCCCTCCTCCTGCGTGAGGTCGGCGCGCACGGCGAGCACGCGATCGTCACCGCCGGCCACACTCGCCACCTCTCGTGCAGCGGCGTGCAGCGTGGCCTCGGTGCGCCCGGAGAGCGTCACGCGGCACCCTTCCGCGGCAAGCGCCTTCGCGCTCGCCAGGCCGAGTCCGCGACTCGATCCGGTAATGATCGCAACTTTGTCCCTCAGTCCGAGATCCATTGCTTCGCATCATATAAAATCACCGAGGGCGCCATCTGCGGTTGAATCCAGGCGCGACCCGAGGGGTTCAACTCGATGCGCATCGGCATCCCGGCCGAAATCGGTCCGGGCGAGACACGTGTGGCGGCCACCCCGGAAACGGTGAAGAAACTCACCGCCGGTGGCCGCCACTCCATCCTGGTCCAAAGCGGCGCCGGCAGTGGCGCCAGCATTCCTGATTCCGAATTCATCGCCGCCGGCGCGACGCTCGGCTGCGCCGCCGACGTCTACGCCCAGTCCGACATCGTGCTCAAGGTCGCGCGGCCTGAGCCATCGGAACTGCCGCAGTTGCGTCGCGGCAGCATCCTCGTCGGCCTGCTCTCGCCGCACGAGGACCTGTCGGAGCTCGCCGCGACAGGCGTGACGGCATTTGCCATGGAACGGCTGCCGCGCATCACGCGTGCGCAGAACATGGACGTGCTGTCATCCCAGGCCAACATTGCCGGCTACAAAGCGGTGATCGTCGGCGCCTACGAGTACGGCCGCTTCATGCCGATGCTGATGACCGCGGCCGGCACCGTGAAGGCCGCACGCGTCCTCGTGCTCGGCGCCGGCGTCGCGGGACTTCAGGCGATCGCTACTGCGAAACGGCTCGGCGCGGTGATCGAGGCCTTCGACGTGCGACCCGACGTGAAGGAACAGGTCGAATCGTTGGGCGCGAAATTCGTCGAGGTCGCCCTCTCGGATGAAGAACGCCTGGCACAAGCCAGCGCCGGCGGCTACGCGCGGGAGATGGGCGACGACTACAAACGCCGGCAGGCCGCGCTCATTGCCGAACGCGCCAAGGCCGCCGACATCGTCGTCACCACCGCGCTGATTCCTGGACGGCCGGCACCCGTGCTCCTCCCGGAAGAGACCGTCCAGGGCATGAAGCCGGGCTCGGTGATCGTCGATCTCGCGGTACGTCAGGGCGGCAACTGCCCGCTGAGCGTCAAGGACCAGGCGGTCATTCGTCACAATGTGAAGATCGTCGCGCCCTCAAATCTTCCCGCCACACTCGCCGCTGATGCGAGCGCGCTCTACGCCCGTAACCTGTTGAACTTCACAGCCCTTCTGGCTGATCCCAAAACCGGTGCGTTGACGATGGACCGGTCGGACGAGATTGTTGCGGCCACGCTCGTCTGCATCGACGGCGCGCTGGTCAGGACTTAGGGGAACACTAGAGTGCACGGAATCACGGTCGATCCTCTCATCACGAACCTGATGGTGTTCGTGCTGGCTATCTTCGTCGGGTATCACGTCGTGTGGCACGTGACACCCGCGCTGCACACACCGCTGATGAGCGTCACCAACGCCATCAGCTCGGTCATCATCGTCGGCGCGATCCTCGCCGCCGGATCCGGGGTGATCGATCGCGGCAGCATCCTCGGCGCGGTGGCAGTGGCGCTCGTCGCCATCAACACCTTCGGCGGGTTTCTGGTGACCGAGCGGATGCTGGAAATGTTCAAGAAAAAGGAACGTCCCAACCCGCCGGCGGGCGGGCAGGCAGACAGGGTCAAGAAGTGAACGAAACCCTGTCCCCCAATGTCATCGCGCTCATCTATCTCCTGGCGAGCGTGCTGTTCATCCTCGCCCTGAAGGGTTTATCCAGTCCGCTCTCGGCACGCCGCGGCAACCGCTTTGGCGTCGCCGGGATGACCATCGCGGTCGCCACCACGCTGCTCATTACACGCCGCATCGATCTGACATTGGCGGCGCTGGCCGTCGGCGGCCTCGTCGGCTGGCTGGTCGCCAAGCGCGTCGAGATGACGCAGATGCCCGAGCTCGTCGCGGCCATGCACTCGCTGGTCGGCCTCGCGGCGGTGCTCATCGCAATCGCCGTCGTCAACAATCCGGGGGCATTCGGGCTTCAGGATCCAGTTCCGGCCGGCAATCGCGTCGAGCTGTTCATCGGCACGTTCGTCGGTGCCATGACGTTCTCCGGATCGGTGATTGCGTTCGGCAAGCTGGCCGGGCTCGGCAAGATGCTGCGGCTCTTCTCGAGCGCACCGGTAGTCTTCAAAGGTCAGCACATCCTCAACTTGATCATGGCGGTCGTCATGATCGCGTTTGGCTTACTTTTCGTCGTCGCCGAGCCGGGTACTCACTGGCCACCGTTCATCATCATGACGGGGATTGCCTTCGTTCTCGGGGTGTTGATCATCATCCCGATCGGCGGCGCCGACATGCCGGTCGTCATCTCGATGTTGAACAGCTACTCCGGCTGGGCGGCCTCGGGCATCGGCTTCTCGCTGAACAACCCGCTGCTCATCGTCGCGGGATCGCTCGTCGGGTCCTCGGGCGCAATCCTGTCCTACATCATGTGCAAGGCGATGAACCGCTCGTTCATCAGCGTGATCCTCGGTGGGTTCGGCGCGGCCGAAGGCACGACTGCATCCGCCGAGCAGAAACAGGTGAGGTCGGGCTCGGCGGAAGACGTCGCGTTCCTGCTCGGCAACGCCGAGAGCGTGATCATCATTCCGGGCTACGGTCTCGCGGTCGCGCGCGCGCAGCACGCGGTCAAGGAGATGGCGCAGAAGCTGATCGCCAAGGGGATCAACGTTCGCTACGCGATCCATCCCGTCGCCGGCCGCATGCCCGGCCACATGAACGTGCTGCTCGCCGAAGCGGAAGTGCCCTACGACCAGGTCGCTGAGATGGAAGACATCAACGGCGATTTCGGCGCGGCGGACATCGCCTTCGTCCTCGGCGCGAACGACGTCGTCAATCCGCTCGCCGAACAGAAAGGCAGCCCGATCTACGGCATGCCGATCCTCGAGGCCCACAAGGCGCGCACCGTCGTCGTCAACAAGCGCTCGATGGCCTCGGGCTACGCCGGCATCGACAACCCGCTCTTCTACATGGACAAGACGATGATGGTGTTCGGCGACGCCAAGAAGGTCGTCGAGGACATCGTCAAGTCGATCGAGTAGTACGTAGTGTCCGGCTTCAGCCGGACCTGCTAATTCCCGACCAGATGCGTCGCGCTGCGGTTGTTCTCCCCGCACACGAACTCAATGAGCTCGGTCTCGGGCATCAGGCGCTGCTGCAGTGTGAAGGTGAAGGGCTTCGTGAAGGTCTTGAGATCGTCAACCGTGATCTCGATCGCGAGCGTCCCGTAGTTGACGCGCCGGAATCGTTCAGTGACGCGTGCCTTGTCGCTGCCTGGCGTACCGTGTTCGTCGAGCCAGGCCTGGTCCTTGAACCCGATCGACTCCACGACCAGCGTATCGCCTTCCCAGCGGCCCAGTGAGTAACCGTACCACCACGGCTCGAATGCTCCCGAAGGCAGCGGACGGCCGTCGGTGAAGATCTGACGCTGGCCGTCGTTGGCTTCGTACAGAATCGCGACGAGGTCCGGTGTCTGGACGATCTTTCTCGGCTGCGGGTGCAGATGCAGTTGGACGGGGTGCAGAGGCAGACAATGCGCGTCCGGATGATCCTTGCTGTTCTGTCCGAATCGTGAGGCCTTCAGTTGCGCCGCCCATGGCCGTATCGGGAGCCCGTCCGGCAACGCTGCCGCGAGGTCGCGGAAAGCCTGTGATGGCCCGGTTGCTGTAAAGGGTCCCGGCGGCGGAACTTCCCCGGGCAGGAGCCCCTTGTCCCAAATGCCCGTCAAGTCTGGCCTACCCTCGCGCGTGCGCGGCGCCGCCGCCAGCATGTCGACGCGGCCATCCGCACTACGGGGAGCGGTCGCGGACCGGACTGCAGGCCATTGAGCAAGAAGCGTCGCTGGCACCAGAAGGACGGCGAGGCAGACGACGGTCTTCACAGGACGTACTGTAATGCAGTCCTCCGATGTCTTCGTAGTGTCCGGCTTTAGCCGGACCGTCGTCGTCAGCCGGACCTTCGTCATCCTGCCCTGGTGTTCAGCTGGGATCTCAATCCCACGGTATCGCCGATCAACACACCCTTCGTGCAAGGATGGTCCGCACGTAATCGCCTTCGATCGCGCCACCGATCAGACTTCCAGCGACGATGCTGCCGCCAACGCCCAGGAACGTTCCCGCCACTCGGCGCGGGGCGAACGCCGTGATCGCCATTCCAGCAAACATCCCCGGCCACACACCCTTGGGAACTTGGGCCGTGCAACGTGTCACCAGACAGTCCACTGCCCCGCCGAGCATGGCTCCGAAAATAGTGCCAGCGTGTTCGCGTCGCCGATCTGCTCACGATCCGCGACGTCTCGAAATGTCACCAGCACGCCTCCGACACCGTTTGACTCAGCGCCGACGTGCAGAGGGCGAACGTCGTGACCACCGCTGCGATTACGTGACGCATAGCTTCCTCCAAGAGGCTGACGGTGAGCGATTCGCCTCGTTGCTCGACCATCGTGGCTCGATCCCTGGGGGATGTCTTGATGGGTGTGCTGAAAAGTCCTGAATGTGCGGGTACTATTCATTACCCCCGGAGGACATCATGGCCAAGACCAAGAAGAAGGCGAAGAAGACTTCGAAGGGACGGAAGGCCACACGCGCCGCGAAGAAGCCCGCGAAGGTCTCCTGGCTTGCGAAGGGCTACCCGGTGTTGTCGTCGGTGGTCGTGCTCGACGATTGCGCGCGGGCGATCGATTGGTACAAGCAAGTGCTCGGCGCCAAGCAACGGCTGCGCCTCGACGGACCAGGCGGATCCGTTGCGCATTGCGAGCTCGGGTTCGGCGACGCGGTGTTGATGATGGGAAGCCCGATGCCGCCGCAGTTCCCGCCGAAGAAGGCCTCATTGGCGATCTTTGTCAAGAATTGCGATGCGACCTACAAAGGGGCGTTGAGCGCGGGCGCGCGCTCGATGCAAGAACCCACCGACCAGTTCTACGGCGATCGCAATGCTCGGTTCGAGGATCCCTTCGGCAACGAGTGGTCGGTCATGACCCACATCAAGAACGTCAGTGCGAAGGCGATGAAGAAGGCCATGGCGCAGATGACGGGCGCCTGAGATTCGCTACTTCCCGATCACGCGCTGCGCGTTCTCGATGAACAGATCGCAGAACGGACGGCGGAGCCCCTGCTTCGCCGTTGCGCCTGACGTCGCGAACTCGACGTAGTCGCGAGATTTGGCGTCGAACTTCGACCACTTCGGCAGGCCTGGGCCGTTGGGATCGCCAGTCTTGGCGAAATTCGTCCAGTAGCGCTGCATCACGTCGGACAGGCGCGCATCGGCCTCGGTCGCCTTCGCCGGAGGACCTACCGCCATCACGCCCTGTTCGTAGGTCCCGAAGACGTGCGAAAGCTCGGACGCGTGCGTCGCGCCGAGCGCCGCACGTTCCGGCGGCACATGTACGAACTCGTATTCAAAGGCCGCATTCCCGGCGGCCGCGTGCCACATCGCCTGCGTGACCGTCGAGCATCTGAACGACGAGTCGGTTCCCCACTGTTCCGCCGGTGTTCCGTACACCGGGTCAGATGCGCCGACGTACAGCGTCAGCGCGCGTGGCGCGAGCGGGCCGTACCTCTTCGCAATCGCGTCGGGCAGATCTTTCGCCAGTGTGGATCCAGGAACCTGCTCGCGGCCGTTGCTCCCGAGCAGCATCGGCACCCGATGCTGCTGCCCAACCGCAAACACCTGAGCAGGCTTTCGCGGGAACACGTAGCCATCAACGGTGATCCCGAGATTGGGAAAATTGTCGGCGATCCCCTCGCCAAAGAGATTCGGTTCGGCGGCCAGGATGTCGGCGGTTGAGACCTTCCTCAAGGCATCGAGTGATGCCTCGGCCGGAACCTTCCAGCGGGAGGCGGCGGCCTGCCCGCGCTTCTCGGCTTCGGCGAGTGTCGACGGCTCCCCAACCAGTACGACCGCGCCGCTCTCGGCGATCGCACGATGGAACAGCCCTTTCGACAGCGGCGACGTCATCAGCACGCTGACGTCCAGCGAACCGGCTGACTCTCCGAAGATCGTGACGTTCTTCGGGTCGCCGCCGAAGCGCGCGATGTTCTCCTGCACCCACCGCAGCGCCGCAATCTGATCGAGGATGCCCTGGTTGCCCGACGCCTTCCGCGGCGACTCGCGCGTGAGGGCGGGGTGCGAGAAGAACCCGAACGCGCCGAGCCGGTAATTGAGGGTCACCACAACCACACCGCGCCGCGCGAGGGGCTCTCCGTCGTAGACCCCCTGTGACGCCGCGCCGGCGAAGTTGCCGCCGCCCGGAATCCACACCATCACCGGCCTCGCCGGTCCGGCACCGGGCCATTGCGCCGTCCACACGTTCAGAAACAGACAGTCTTCGCTGGCGGTCTTGATGGCATCTCCGACGATCGGTGAGGGCGCTTGTGGACAGATGGCGCCAAACCTCGTCACGTCACGGACGCCGGACCACGGCTGCACGGCCATCGGTTCGCGCCACCGGCGCTCCCCCGTTGGTGGCGCCGCGAACGGAATCCCCTTGAACACCGCGCCGCCGCCGAGCGCAGCACCGCGAATCTGCCCACCCGTCACGCTGACGACCGGAGCAGACTGCGTCCGACTTCCTGACGTGGCGACACATGCGAGCAGCACCGCGATGATTACCCGCATGACACCTCCCCACTCACCGTTGATCGGCGAGTCGTTTCAGTTCCTCTAACCAATTGGTGCGCAGTTGGATCAACGTCTGTTTGGGCGCGTCCGGAGCAGAATCCACCGCATAGAACGCACCGTCCATGTCCACGACGTAATCGCGATTCACATCGACATTCCATTCAAACAGCTTCCGCTCCGGACCGAGCTTCACGGTGTCGCCAGCGGGCTCGATCGTCACAGCCAGTACCGACCTATCGCGCAGGTAATACAACTCGCGTCCATTGTGCGACCACACCGGGTTGCGGCTGCCCGGTTCGTGACTGACTGTTACACGCCGCTGCGAGCCGGAGAGCGGCGCGATATAGACATCGAAATTCCCGCTCGCCGTCGAATCGTATGCCAGCCATCGTCCGTCCGGTGAGGGTCGCGCCGATGCCACCGTACCGCTGTCGACGAACAGAGTGTCCTGCTGGCCGTCCAGTCCGATCCGTATGAACGACGAACCGGAAATGGCCGACGTGAACGTGAACGCCACGACGTGAACGTTGTCGGGGAGCCACCCGGCGACATGAATCTCTCCTTCGATAGGTTTTCCGAGTGGCACGATCTGGCCAGACCCATCGACGTTCTGCGCGAACGCACTCCATACGCCCGTGTTGTCAGCCGCTCCGGACAGCGCGAGACGGCGCCCGTCGGGACTCCACGCCATCTGAAACGCCTCGACCGTCCCGCCGCCGGGCAGCTTCGTACGGGTGCGGCGCGTGAGATCGAACAACCATCGCGAGTCGTCCCATGTGCCGGCGATGATCGCGTCGCCGCCAGGCGACAGTGCAAACCCGCGCCGGAAGAGTTGCGACTCGAACGGCAACACGGTTGTGGTGCCCGATGGGGTCACGCGTATCATCCGCAACGGCTCCCGACGGCTCCATCGCAAATAGCCCTTCGCATACACGAACGTGCCTGTCCGCGAGAATGCGACGGCGGGAACATTGTTGCGGCCGTACGCGATATCCGGCATCAGCGCGACGGGTGTCCCTGTCGTCCGTCGCGTCGCCGCATCGAACGGCACGGCCATCAGCGACGCATCGCGGCTGCCGTACACGATGTAGCCGCCGGCAACAAACTTCGCGCCGGTGCCATCCAGGCCAAGACTCGAGAGCTCGCGCGTCTCGAGATCGAGCACGGCCAGCGTTCCGAACGTCGAGGTGCCCCAATCGGTGATCACCACCGCGCTGCCGCCGGGAAGCGGATCGGGCCAGGCCAGCGGTCGCATCTGGTCCTTCCCTTTGATGCGAACCTGACCAACGAGCGGCATCGGCGTCCCGCCACCTGACGGCACCGTGTAAAGCCCACGGGGCTGCACCCCGACGAAGACGATCGTGCCCTGCTCCGTCCAATATCCGCCGAAGTAGTCATCGACGGTCGCAATGGTCTGGGTGAGCTTCGTGTCGAGCGAATACTTTCGCAACTCCGGCGGATGTATCCCGGTGATCGAGGTGCCAACGGCAAACGCCAGCCAGCGGCCGTCCGGAGAAAAGAACGGTCCCTCTGCCGTCTCACCCCCTGGCACGACAACGGCGGCATCGTCATCGAGCCGGCGCACATACAGCCGCTGATAGCCACTACTCGCATCACGGGCAAGGAACGCGACCGTGTGCCCGTCTGGCGACAGTGCCAGCTCCGGTGGCCCTGCGCCATCGAGCTCGAGTCCGGCAGGGAGCGCCACGGCGACGCGCAGCGATTCTGCTGGCGGCGGCGCGGGCGTCCTCAGCGAGGCGACACCAAGTCCAATCGCGACCAGTCCGGCAACGGCAGCAACCACCATCCACATCCGCTCGCGACTTTTCGATACGGGAGTTGGCAACGGTGCCTTCGGTGTGGTGCCGACCTCCTCCAGTTCGATCCGGGCATCGCCGATCGACTGCAGACGTTTGCGACGATCCTTCACCAGGCATCGCCGCACGAGACGCGCCAGCTCCGGCGGCGTACTCGTGGGAATGCGCGTCCAGTCCGGCTCCAGCTTGAGCACAGCGGCCATCGTGTCCGTGGTCTCGCTGCCATCGAACGCGCGCACGCCAGTCAGCATCTCGTAGAGCACGCAGCCGAACGCCCATACGTCCGCGCGTGCGTCAACGCGGTGGCCCCGTGCCTGCTCGGGCGCCATGTACGCGGCGGTGCCGAGGATCACACCGAGTTGTGTCATCGCCGGGGTCGTGATCGTCGGCGACAACGAGTGGGCGGGGCTCGCGCTCAGACCCGATGCCGACGCACCATCCATCGCCTTCGCGAGACCGAAATCGAGCACCTTCACCGTGCCATCGTCACGGATCTTGATGTTGGCCGGCTTGAGATCGCGATGGATGATGCCCTGCTCGTGCGCCGCCTCGAGCGCTTCGGCGATCTGCCGCGCGATCGGCAGCACCTCGTCGAGCGGAAGCGGTGTGGCGCCGATGCGGTCGGCGAGCGTCGGTCCCTCGACGAGCTCCATCACCAGCGCGCGGGTTTCTGCGTGGTGCCCGACTTCAGCCGGACCTTTCTCGAGGCCGTGAATGATGGCGATGTTGGGATGGTTCAGCGACGCGAGGGTCCTGGCTTCGCGCTCGAACCGCGCCAGGCGATCGGCATCCTGCGCGAACGCCTCAGGGAGGACCTTGATCGCCACATCACGTCCGAGGTTGTGGTCCGTCGCGCGATACACCTCGCCCATGCCGCCAGCACCGAGCGGGATACCGATGGTATATGCGCCAAGGCGGGTGCCCGGCGTGAGCGGCATGAAGCCAGATTCTATGCGATTGCCTGTGTAGTCCTTTTGTGGATCAGTCAGCGTCCGCCCGGCGATCGAGCAGCCAGATGTTGCCGGTCATCTCGGAGCGCTCGAACACGACGAGGTCGCCGCGCGCGGACCAGTCGGGATAGCGGACGAACACACGCGGCGGACCGGGCGGTGTGATGATCTGGTCGCGGCCACTGCTCACGTCGAGCCAACGCACACTCCACTGACCATCGCGCAGCACCGCGGCCGCGAGGCGGCGGCCATCCGGCGACCAGCTTCGCACCCACGTCTGCCCGCTCGTATTCGTCAGCCGGCGAAGTATGCCGGTCTCGACGTCGATCACGCCGGCCTGCGTGGAACTACCCTCTTTGATCTCGACCGCGATATGCCGCTCGTCAGGTGACCACGACGGATAGCCGACCGACGTGGACCCGTCCGTGAGACGACGCGGGGAGAGTGGCTCGAGGCCAGTCGCGTACAGCACGCGGCGGCCTGTTGGCGGCTCGCGAAGCGAGAAGGCGACTCGCGTCGCCGATCGCGAGAGCCGCACTTCGGCGAGCGGCGCGACCGGAGGCGGCACAACGGACGAAGGCCGCAGCGCGGCAAGCGGCACGATCGGACGGGTGGTTCGGGTCGCAACGTCGACGGCCATGACGCGCTCGTCATTACCGCCTTGCGAGAGATACAGGATGCGCGTGCCGTCAGACGACCACTCTGGTTGCGATTCGAATTCGTTGTCCGAGGTCAGCTGCAGCGGATGCTGTCCATCGACGTCCATCATCCAGAGGTTCGGACGTTCGCCGCGCCGCGATGACATGTACGCGACCTTTGTGCCGTCAGGCGATATCACCGGCACCGAGTTGCGGCGGCTCGTATCGCTGGTCAGCGCTCGCGGCTCTCCTGCCGGCGACCCGTCCGCACGCACCGGCTGCGCCCAGATTTGACTGCTCAAACCGAGTCCGGCAAACGCGAGCCGCATACCGTCGCGGGAGATCGACAACCCGCGCACGCCTGGCACTCCCGGGACCGGCATGATCTCCGGACTACCCTTGACGCTGCCGGTGGCCGCATCGAAGGGCAGCCGCATGATGAGTGCGTCTCCACCGGCGATGTAGATGGACGATCCGTCTGGCGCGAACACGGATTCGTAGACCTCATCGCGGCGATGCAGGATGCGCACCGCACCACTCTTCCGATCGAAAAGCCACAGTCCGTTC
>Ga0207659_10001372_pt1 | contig 14537 bp, 9 predicted proteins | sample KBSM43metaG_FD_184330 | JGI IMG/M metagenome (GOLD analysis project Ga0207659, IMG submission 184330) | Miscanthus rhizosphere microbial communities from Kellogg Biological Station, Michigan, USA - KBS M4-3 metaG (SPAdes) (version 2) | ecosystem: Host-associated > Plants > Roots > Rhizosphere >...
TCGCTTTGAATCTCCGCCAGCAGACGGGACCGCGCCTGTTCATACTCGTCGGCGGCCCCAACGGAGTCTCCGAGCCCAAGCCCGATGGCGCCGGTAATTGAGGCAATGAAGCAGCGGCGATCCATACCTGCAGCCTTGGGCTGTAGCGATCGGGTGGCGCGATTCTGCGCCTCGTTGGAGCTCGGGGCCGAGGGGCGATGCGACTGCTCAAGTGCAGCGGTCGCTACGTCCAGTCGACAGTCGGCGCGACGGCAAACGGCTGCCACCCCGTCGATGGCCCCGGAATGGCAGATTGAAGGCACAGCCGACGGCTGGAGCCAGATGTCTTGCGGATAGTACTTTGTACAGTATTGCTTCCGCAGGCGATGAGATGTACCACGACCACCTTCGCTACGCCTACAGCCCGAGCCCGATCCACCTGCCCCGCTGGGTGCATCGACTCTGTTCGTGGTTCTGAACCGATCGAGGCGCGATGCGGTCTGCGACGCGGCTCAGGGCGTGAGGGCAACGCCGCTCGGCTGGCTGCCGGTGGCCAGCGCCGCCCCCAGCTGGCTCAAGGCACCGGTGCTGGCATCGATGGCGAAGGCCGACACCGTGCCGCTGCCGAGGTCCGTCACGTATAGATGTGCTCCCGCGCCGTCGAGCGCCAGTCCCTGGGGAACGGTGCCCGCGGGCGTCGCCGCACCCATGGCCGTCAGGCTGCCGCTGGCGGTGATGGCGAAAAGCGTCACGCCGTTGCTGGTGCTCACGTAGAGAAACTGGCCGCTCGGATGGATGGCCACCGCATTCGTTCCCGAGCCCGAGTTGTAGTAGCCCTTGACGCTCAGCCCGCCGGTGCTGGCGTTGACGTTGAAGGCTGCCACCGCGCCGGAGCCTCCGTCGGCCACGTAGGCCAGGCTGCCATTGGGGTGCATCGCCATCGCGTTCGGCGACAGGACGGAATTGGCCACAGTCCCGGACTGCAGCGTCAAGGCGCCGCTGCCGGCGTCGACGGTGTAGACGGCGATCGAGTGCGAGGCTTCGCCGGCGACGTAGACGAAGTTGCCGTTGGGGTGGACCGCGACGGTGCGAGGCAATGTGCCCGTCGCAAGCGGCGCGCCGACGGCGGCCAGTGCGCCGCTGGAGCCGATGGCAAAGGCCGACACGGTGTTGAAGCCGTAGTTGGCCACCCATAAGAAGCGCCCGAGCGGATCGACGGCGATGCCGTACGGGTTGTTTGAAACCCTCGAGCCCGAAGGGATCGGCGCGAGGGTGCCGGTCGCGCGGTCTATGGCGTAGGCCGAGATCGACCCGCCGACGAGGTTGCCGACGTACGCGTAGAGCCCGTTGGGCGAGACCGCGACCGCGTACGGGTTCGCACCCGTCGCGACGCTGCCCAGCGAAGTGAGCGCACCCGTGGTGGCGTCGGCACGCAGGATCGACAGGCTGTTGCCCAGGGAGTTGGTCACCAGCGCCAGCGACCCCGACGCGCCGCAGCTGACGACGACGTTGCTGACCGCCGAGCCGGCCGTGCCGCTGCCGTTTTGCACCGCGCAGCTCTGCCCGGAAGGCTGGCTCAACACGGTCACGACGTACGGCGTCCCGGGCGGCACTCGGGTGGCGAAGCTGAACGCGCCGCTGGCGGTGATGGGCAGGTTGTCGCCGCCATTGTTCTGCAATACCAGGCCGGCGCCGGTGAGACCGCTGACGCTTCCGCCGACCGACACTGGGGCAGGCGTCACGCTCAGCGTCGCGACTTGGCTGAATACCAAGCCGGCGCCGTTGTAGACGACCACGCCGTAGACCGCGCCGCTGTCGGCCAGCGTGAGCGCGGGGGTGGTGTGGCTGGCCGATGCCGCGCCGACAATGGCGACCTGATTGCGCGTCCACTGATAGCGCAGTGCGTCGCCGGTGGCGGCGACCGTGAACGTCGCCGCACCCCCTTCGACGGCGCTTGCAGGGGTCGGTTGTGCGGTGATGGCCGGCGCGCCAACCAGGATGAGTTGCGCAGCGCTCGAACCCACGCTGCCCGCGCTGTTGCTGACGGCGACCGTGTAGGTGCCGGCATCGAGCGTGTTGACGCTGTCCAGGTGCAGCACCGCGCCGGTTGCGCCGTTGACCGGCGCGCCGTTTCGGGACCACTGGTAGGAGAGCGGCCCGCTGCCGCTGGCGGCAACCGCCAGCGTGGCCGCCGAACCGGGCATCACGACCAGGGTCGCGGGTTGGGTGCTTATCGACGGAGCGGTCGGTGCAGCGGTGCCCGCACTCACGATCAGCGTCGCCGCGGCGCTGACGACCGTTCCGATGCTGTTGGTCACCCTGACGGAGTAGGTCCCCGCATCTGCCATCGAAACCGACGCGATGCCCAAGCTTGGGAGGTCGCCTCCCGGTATCGGCGCCTGTAGGCCGTTCTTCATCCACAGGTAGGCGTATGGCCCAGTACCGTTGACCGACACCGCGAAGTTGGCAGCGTTGCCCTCGGCCACGGTGATCGAGGCCGGTGGCGCGGCAATCGTCGGCGGCAGCGCCACGGGCGTGCCCTGCGTGACCACCAGTACCGCCGCCTCGCTGGTCACGCCGCCGGCGCGATTGGTGACCACGAGATCGTAGCGACCGGCGTCGAGCGCGTTGACGTTGGCAAGCGTAAGCATCGCCGAATTAGCGCCTATCAGGTTGGCGCCATCGCGCCGCCACTGGTAGCTCAGCGGCGCGGTACCCGAGACGGTGACGGCGAACACGGCGCTGCCGCCGACGCTGACGTTCAGATTGCCGGGCTGGGATTGCACGAGCGGGGGTGCAAGCTGTTCGACTACCGTGAGCAGAGCCGCCTCGCTGGGCGTGCTGCCCAGCAACGTGGTGGCCACGGCACGGTACAGGGTTGCGGTGTCGTTGAGCGTGGTGGGCGGCGTGGTGTAGGTCGAGAGAATCGCACCGTCAATCGTGGTCCATGTTCCGATGCCAAAGGCCGCCTCGACCAGAGGCCGCTTTTGCCATTGGATGTCGGCATAGGGCAGGCCACCGGTTCGGACCGTGAAACTCGCCGTTTGACCGACCTGCACGATCTGCGGGCCGGGTTGCGTCGTCATCGTCGGCCTTTCAGTGAGGACGACGAGCTGGACCGGCGCCTTGCTCACGCAGATCGACGGCAAGGCCGCAGCGGGCGGGTCCGCTGCGATCGGCTTGGAGCAGGCCCAGGCCCGGTACCACCCTGCCTGGGTGGGCTGCACGTTGGGTATGACGATCGAGTAGTAGTGACCGTAGAGGAAGAAATCTCGGAGCGAGGTGGCCAGACCGTCATCCCGGATGTATTGCGCGGGCACGGGGAGCTTCTCCCAGTTCGCCGCATCGTGCGAATACTCCCAGGCGATCGACAGGCTGGTGCCGTCGAACTCTTCCGCGAACGGCAGCACGGCAGTCAGACCATTGGGCACACTGACCGGAGAATCCATCGCCTGCACGCCGGTATAGGGTTGCCAGGCAAGAATCCGGCTGGCCAGGTTGAGTTGAAACGAGATCGGCACGGCTTCGATCAGCAGGTTGCAGTCGGTGGCAATCGTCGTCTCGATCAGCATCCGACCGTTGTGCTGTTCGCCGTTGAAAAGGATGTGGCCGGACCACATGAGCAGGTCGTTGTCGGCGCTGTTGCCTGACGGTGGCAAGGCCCAGACATCGGGCGCGCCGGCAGGCACGAAGGCGCCGCGGCGTGGCATGTCCTGGCCATAGACGTGCACCGCGCCGAAGCCCGGCAGCACGTCGTCCGTATACAGGCGGCTCAGGCCATCGAAGGATATTTCGCTCTCGACCCGCGGATAGTCGCTCTCTGCGCGTTGAAAGATCGGGAAGTGAAAGACATCGGCTGTCAGGGCCTGGGTTCCGTTGCGCAAGAAGCGCCACGCCGCACCCGTGTGACCCAGCGATGTAGGCATGCAGACGCGCGGCGGCGCCTGGTAGGGCAACCCTGCCCTGACCGCCAGTGGCGGCGCCGGGAAAGTGAGTTTGGCTTGAAGATACGCGGCGGAGTACTGAAGCCACGTATCGCGATTGAACTCGAAGTCAGGGGAGAAGCGGCCGATCCCGGCGCCACCCACGTTGTTGGAGATTCCGGTGCCGATGTCGACGCCGCTGCGTCCCATGGTGGTCGTAAGCGACGGCATCGACAGGTTGGTCAAAACGATCGCCTGGAAGAAGGAGAAGTGCATCACCGGCGCGCGCAGCACACCGTTGGCGTAGGTGGCGCCCGAGAGCACGCGCCACTGCGTGTCTCCGGGTTCGGCGGTGACAAGGAGCAGTTGCTGGTTGTCCGCGATTTCGGTGATCTGGACCGGAATCGACACCTCGGCATGTACGGCGAAGGCCTCGCCGTGCGGCGTGATCGAGAACACGGCGCCGGCGGGTGTTGCTCCGGCTGGCAACGGCGGCGCGCCCGTGGAATCCTTTGCGATGCGCACAGTCGTTTCGGAGCGCAGCGCATCCTTGGGAAACACGACATGCGCCCCGGACTCGCCCGTTGCCATGCCTCCGGCCGTGCCGATGGTCGCGACCTGCAGGCTCGCCGTCGAGACGTCGCTTCCTCCACCACAGCCCGCGATCGAGGCCGCGAGAACCACCGCCACCACACTGTGAATCCAACTCGTCGTCATTGCCGGCCCCTCGGATGGGACCTGCATTGGCCCACTTGACCGACTTTGTACGGATGCGGCGTTAGGAAAGCGTTATGCCGCGCCCGATGCCGGAATGCGGCAGACATCGCGCTCATTTGCGCACGAGCGCACGACCGAATTGCCTGACGGTCAGATTGCGGTGTCATCTCCGGAAATTGCAGGATGCGTCCCAACAGGGAGCAGGCCAGTTTGCTTAATTCAGAAGGGATTGCCCGCCAAGATCTCGCCGGTTGCGGTCGCGGACCAGCCGACCGTTGCCGCCTCTCTGAGCCGCCGGTCAGCGGCCTCTCGCCACCCTCAGGGATTACCGGTGGAATACCCTATCACTGCCAGTTCGAGGGGTGCGAGGTCCGCGATGTCAGCTTTGCGGCCGGCAATTCGATAGTCTGACCGGCAGAAGAGGGTCGAAAGCTGCCCCGCCGAGCGACAGTCGACCGCCACTAGCTTAGCTACTTTCCGGCGCAAAAATCGGCGAGGGTCTGGCGGCCCTGAGTGGGTATGGGCATCGCGTTGGCGATGTTGATGAGGTTGTCGGCGATGACGCCCAGGCCGACCCATCGTCGCATCCCGGCAGTTCCCTTGTAGCGGCAGCGATTCAGTCCATGACGGCGCTTGAGCAGGCTGATGCGGCCTTCGCAACCGGTGCGCCACTTCATGGCTGTGCGGAACCAAGGCTTCTTCTGTAGGACCTTGCGCTCGGCGCTCTTGGTAGCCAGGTTGGGTATGGCCACCCGTTTTACGCCGCGAGCGTAGGCGCTGACCTCGTTGCGGGCGGAGAAGAAGCCCGCGTCTGCGGTCACCAGGCGTGGTACATGGCCGAACTGCTGCTCGTGCACTTCGAGCGAGGGAATGAGCAGCTCGCTGTCGCTGGGCCGCTTGTCATAGACCTCGTAGTGAGTGACGACCTGCCGTTCGGCCTCCTGGAGCTTGATCATCTTGCCGAATTCGGTCGGCTTACCCGCCTTGCCCTTGCGAATGACCTCGGTCTGGGGCTCGAACAAGCTGACGATCTTGCCGGGAGCATGCGTATTGCCCTCGTCAATGCGTTCTCGTGTTTGGCGAATGACTTGTTGAACGCGAGGGACCATCGACTCCAGGTACTTGCGCTGGCGCTCGACCGCCTTGTGGTGATGTCGGCGCTTGCAGCGCTTGATGCCGTCGACAAGCTCGCGCACAAAACGACTGGCTTGGCCAACCACCCGCTGCGCAATCGCCGTCAGCCTGCGGTAACACTGAAACATCCGTTGCCGACCCTGGTCACCTCGGCTGCGCGAAGCGCGGCCGATCTGGATGAGACATCGGCGGGTACTGCGAGTGCGATCCCGAAACGTGGCGCCAGAGAGGATGGTCCGTTCCGCAATTCGCTTCATGGCCCGAGTGAGAACCCGAACGCCGTCCCCGAGCAACGACGCATCGGTCGGGTAGTGGATATTTGCCTCGACGACCGTCGTGTCTACTCGCATCTTGCGGCCGCTGATGACCCCATGCTCTTGAGCGATTGCCACGACCCTCTGGTGGATCTGCTCGATGATCCCCGGGCCCATGGCGATACCCAGCTTGCCCAGCGTCTTGGCATCCGGCACCTTCGCGGCTCCGACCCTTGTGAACTGGCGATACACGAGGTTGGAGCGGACTTCGCGCTCGAGCACGGCATAGCTCCAGTTGCGGATGTGCTTGAGGATCAGAAGACGGATGACGACGTCAACTGGTGTGCCCTTGCGTCCACGGGTGCGACTGTGGGTCCACCGGGATGCCAGGGCTGCGTAGGCCATGTCCAGCAGCAACGCATCCTCGAGCACGCTGTCGACGTTGCGCATCCAGTCCTCCCAGAGATCGCCCACCTCCTCGGCGATGAGGCCGTCGCCGAAGCTGAGTTGGCGGCGACACAGCTCGATCACGTCAAGCCTTCGCGCGTCCCTTGGCCCGATGAGCCTTGGCCGACTGCTTGAATGCCTCCAGGGCTTGCAGGAGACGTTGTCGGTTGTCCGCAGCCATTTGCTCGGCGATCGCATTGAAGCGCTGCCAAGCACGATGGGACTCCCTCAGAGTCTTCTGCTCCTCGGGCGGGACATAGATCGAGTACGACTTGCCGTCGGCGGTGAACTTCAGGTACAGGTGCGGCCCGTGACGTCGCGCCGGATCCGTCGCACACGCGCACGATGGGTCGCCGCATTGACGCGTTACCTCGGACAGCGAGCCATGCACCATGACGTGCGCCAACGCTGCCAATTCGGAGGTCAGAGGATCCTTACTCTGCATCCTGGTTAAGGTACTCACCGGAGGGCAAAAAGTCAAGGCCAACATCTGTGACGCCGGCCCTATCGGCCGCGATCGGCTCAGCACCACTGCACGGGCTCGATCCAGTCGTCTGCCCTCGATCGCGGCTGCCGCGAAAAGCGGCATATTTGCGCCGGAAAGTAGCTAGGCAGGTCGCCGGGAAGCGGTCGCTCAACGCGTGGCGACAGCCTTTCACGGACCTGAGCGTGAGTACGCCACCGTGCTCACATACCCATCCCATTCTCGGACTACGCCGAAGCTGGCGTGATGCGCAGCGCGGACGCGGACAAGACGGTCGCGCTGCAAACGCCGAAACCGATGCGACGCGCACCGCTTCGCTCGCAGAAGCCGCGGAGCGTGAGCGTGTCGCCATCGACGAGAAAGGTGCGGGTCTCGCCATTGGGCAGTGTGATCGGCTGCTTGCCGCCTTGTGTCAGTTCCAGCAACGAACCGGCCTGGCCGGGACCGGGACCCGACAGCGTACCCGAGCCGAACAGGTCCCCCGGCTGCAGGTTGCAACCGCCGACTGTGTGATGCGCGACCAGCTGCGCCGGCGTCCAGTAGGCCGCCTCGCGTGTATTGCTGCGGGTCAGACGCACTGCGCTCTGGCCCGCCTCGCGCATTGCCGCAGTCTGCAGCCAGACCTCAAGCTCGATATCGAGCGCCCCGTGCGCGCGGTCTTGCCCTGCGTTCAGGTACGGCAGCGGATCCGGGTCGCCGGCCGGCCGCGCGAGTGGTGCACGGAACGGCGCCAATGCCTCCATCGTCACGACCCAGGGCGACAGCGTGCTGCCGAAGTTCTTCGACAGGAAGGGCCCGAGCGGCTGGTATTCCCAAGGCTGGATGTCGCGCGCCGACCAGTCGTTGAACAGTGCCACGCCGAACAGATGCCGTTCGGCTTCGTCGATGGCGATCGGTTCGCCGAGAGCATTGCCCGTGCCGATCAGGAAGCCGAGCTCGAGCTCGTAGTCAAGATTCTGGCTGGCACCGAACAATGGCTTCTCGGCACTTCCCTTGGTCTGGCCCGATGGCCGTCGGATCGGCGTACCGCTGACTACGATCGACGAGGCGCGACCGTGGTAGCCGATCGGCACCCACTTGTAGTTCGGCAGCAGCGGGTTGTCGGGGCGAAAAAGCTTGCCCACCGTTGTCGCGTGGTGGATCCCCGTGTAGAAGTCGGTGTAGTCGCCGATGCGCGCGGGCAGTGTGTATTCGGCATCGGCCTGTGCGACCAGGCAGGGCTCCAGCAGCGCGCGTGCGGGCGAGCTGTCGCGCAGCCCGCGAGACAGCGCCAAGCGCAACGCCGACCAGGACACTGGGCCGAGTGCCATCAGCGCGTTGAGCGAATCGCCGGCCGCGGCCTTCGCCGGCTGAGTGACGTGGCCGTCGAAGACGCCGTGCGAGACAGCAGCAGCGAGATCGACGATCTGCTCGCCGATCGCGACGCCGCCGCGAAAGGCTTCGTTCTTGCCTCGACGCCGGAACACCGCCAGCGGCAGATTCTGGATCGGGAACTCGGTCGCCGCCGCGTTCGCGGAATCGACCCAGCTGCGCAGCGCCGGGTCGTGGGTCTCGTTCAGGGTCGTCATGCTGGGCTCCGCGCCGACGCAGCCAAGCTGCCGTCGTGCATCCAGGCCGCGTGCTTGGGCGCGCGCTTGGTTTTGGCCCACTCATCGAGCATGTCCCACTTCACCTCGTCGAGCTTCTTCATCATCTCCGGCGTGCCCGTGTTGGCCGCCAGTTCGACACGATGACCGTTCGGGTCGAGGAAATAGATTGACTTGAAGATGGTGTGGTCAGTCGGGCCGAGCACCTCGATGCCGGCCGCTTCCAAGCGCTGCTTGGTCGCGACGAGCGTCTCCACCGAGTCGCACTCCAGCGCCAGGTGCTGCACCCAGGCCGGCGTGTTGTGGTCGCGGTCCATCGGCAGTTGCCCGGGCAGCTCGAAGAAGGCCAGGACATTGCCCTGCCCGGCGTCGAGGAAGACATGCATGTACGGGTCGAAGGCCTTGGTCGAGGGCACTTCGTCCTCGGCGATGGCCAGTACGAACTCCATATTGAGGTGCTTCTGATACCACTCGACCGTCTGCTTGGCGTCAATGCAGCGGTAGGCAACGTGGTGAATCTTGTTGATCAGCATGGTGAATCCTTGGTGTCGTCGGTTTGTCTGTCCGTAGCTCACAGGTCCTGCAGGGCGGCCTGCAGGTGCTGCTCGAACCGCTCAGGGTGGCCGAGCGCGTTGGCGTTGAGCAGGGCCAGCTTGACGAGGAACAGCTCGGTCTTGTCGGCGCCGGCCTCGTCGATCGCACTGGCCAGAGCGTCGTAGACGGTCTCCAGGCCGGGAATGGTCAGGGCTTTGTTTGTGGCGGTCATGAGGCTCTCCTTACTGGGGCAAGGCGGTGTTGAGGGCGGCCTGCAGGCGCGTGGCATCGAGCGTCAGCCAGCGTGCGCAGACATGTTGGTCGGGCCGGAGCAGATACCCTGCGCCGCTGGCCTGCACGCCGTAGCGGCGGCGGAAATGTCCGTCCGCGTCGGCCAGGCTCACGTCGGCGCCATCTACTTGGCCCACGGCGCCGACAGCAATCACGCGCAGCGGAACACCCCGCGCGCGCACCGCGGCGACGACGCCCTGCAGCGACTCGGGAATCGCCGCTGCTTCGGTGAAATAGATCAGCTCGAAACCACCGCCCAGGTGGTCGAGCAGGAAGTCGTCGGCCGAGAGGCGGATGTTCTGCGGCGGCGCGCCGTGCGCCGGGCCGGATCTGAAGAGGGCGTCGTCGTCGCCGGCGCTGTTGAGGACCGAGTCGGTGTACTCGTGCGGACGCGACGTGCGCCAGTGGTACAGCGGGCGCACGAACTCCTCGCTCATCGACAGCGACAACACCGCGTCGCGCAGGAGGCGAAAGCCCCGGCTCGGCGGCGCCATGAAGCGCGTGCTCTTGCCGGCCTCTTCGATGATTTCGCGCGCCGCGCCGACGCGCTCGGCGCTGTAGTTGCCGAGCAGCTTCTCAGTCGCCAGCCCCTTGGCAACGAAGGCCAGATGCCAGCCCAGCGACTGCGCGTCCTGGAAGGCGGTGTTCGCGCCGCGCACGCCGAAGATCGGCAGCAGGTGCGCGGCGTCGCCGGTGAAGAGCACGCGGCCGTGCACGTAGTCCGGGAGCGTGAGCGTGCGCGCCGAGTACACGGAGCACCAGTCCATCTCCCAGCGCGCGCCGGCGTGGCCGATCATCGCGAGTTGCGCGTCGATGCGTGCCTTCAGCGACTCCGGTTGCAGCGCCTGCTCGGGCGTTTCGCCCGCGGGCAACTGGTAGTCGACGCGCCAGATGCCGTGCGGTTCGCGGTGCATCAGGATCGTATTGCCGGGGTTCCAGTCGGGATCGAAATAGGCGAGCCGTTCGGTCGGCAGCGGCAAGTCGATCTTGATGTCGGCAATGACGAAGAAGCCTTCGTAGGAAGCACCTTCCATCTGCAGGTTCAACGCGGTGCGGATGGGCGAGCGGCCACCGTCTGCCGCGACCAGCCACTCGGTCTCCAGCGTATAGGCGCCGTGCGGCGTGTCGATCTCAATGCGCGCGAAGTCTTCCTCCTGTTCGACCCCGATCACTTTGTTGCCCCAGCGCAGGTCGATCAGCGGGTTGGCGGCGCAGGCGTCCAGCAGGTACTCCTCCATGTACTGCTGCTGGATGTTCAGCATCGGAAAGAAGCGGTCGTCGGCGTCGTGCGGCGCTTCCATGCGAAAGACTCGCTGTCCGCGGTAGTAGGAGTTGCCGAAGCGCCAGGGCAGGCCGTTCTCCGTCATCCGGTCGGCCGTCTCGACCTGCTGCAGGATCTCCATCGAGCGGCGCGTGAAGACGATCGCGCGGCTGCCTTGCGAGACCTGCAGTTCCGAGGTGACGATCACGCTCGGCACACCGTGGCGGGCCAGCTCAAGCGCGGCGACCATGCCGGCCGGACCTGAGCCTGCGATGACGACTTTCTTGCGCTCCTGGGTTGCATGAGCCGATGGCAACCAGGGCTTGTGGACCTTGTAGTCGTAGTAGATCGAAGGCCGGGCTTCGGTGGTGGGGCGGTGCATGCTCGTTGCTCCTGCGCAGGTTCGGATGGATGGATAGACATGGAGAGTGGGTTCAGTCGTCAAGCTACGGACCTGGTGGCGTTTGCCACCCTGGGGGTCTTCGGAATCGGAAGAATCAGCGCGATGGCGCAGCCGATCACCAGCAGGACCGACGCGTAGATCAGGCCGGTGGTGAAACTTTGGGTGAGATCCTTCAGCCAGCCGACGATCAGCGGGTTGAACGCCGAGCCGATGTTGCCCACGGCGTTGATCACCGCGATCCCAAGGGCGCGCGCTCCGAAACTCAGCGCATGGTCCGGCGTGGTCCAGAAAATCGACATCGCGCTGTACGCGCCGGTCGAGGCGAAGCAGACGCCGAGCAACTGCACGGCGGGATGCGTGGACCAAGCCGTCATCAGCCACCCGGCCGCGGCGAACAGCATCGGCAGGATGAGGTGCCAGCGGCGCTCCTGCGCACGATCGGAGCGGCGGCCCCACCAGATCATGCCGACGACGGTACAGACCTGCGGAATCGCGGCCAGCAGGCCGATGGTCGTGTTGCTGGCGCCGCCACTGAAGCTCTTGACGATCAAGGGTGTCCAGACGGCGACCATCGCCAGGCTGTTCACCAGGCAGAAGTAGGCGATCGAGAACTTCAGCACCGTGGCCGAGGTCAGTTCGGAAAACAGGCTCCTGCGAGCGCTGCCGGACTGCGGCACCGGGTCCGCCTTGTGTTCTGCGGTCAGCATTTGCGAGAGCGTGGCCTTCTGGTCGTCGGCCAGCCAACGCGCCACCTTCGGCGAGTCGCTCAGGTAGTAGTACGCCACCACGCCGAGCACCACGGCCGGCAGTCCTTCGAGCAGGAACAGCCACTGCCAGCCCCTTAGGCCGTACGTGCCGTCGAGGCCGAGAATGAGGCCCGAGAGCGCAGAACCGACGCCGGCAGTCACGGGCATCGCGATCATGAACAGCGCGTTGGCGCGAGCCCGGTACGCGGCCGGAAACCAGTACGTCAGGTACAGCAGCATGCCGGGAAGGAAACCGGCCTCGGTGATGCCCACGAGCACCCGCCAGAAGTAAAGCGACTGCGCGCTGGTTGCGAACATCGTGGCGGTCGACGCCAGCCCCCAGGCGATCATGATCGTGCCGATCCACCGGCGGGCGCCGATCCGTGCCAGGGCGATGTTGCTCGGAACCCCGCACGCGATGTAGGCGAGGTAGAACAGCGTCGTCGCGAAGCCGAACTGGGTGCTGGTCAGCCCCAAGTCCTTCATCATCGTCAGACCCGCGAAGCCAATGTTGATGCGGTCGAGGAAAGACACCACGAACAACAGAAACAGGAATCCCAGCAGGTGGCGGGAGACCTTCTTGATCACCTGCTGGTCAGGGCTGAGGGTGGTCCCTGGCGCAGGCAACGGCTTACGAGGGGGTGTGGACAGGACCGGAATGGATGAGGTCAAAGTTGTCTCCTGTGCCCCGGTCGTGCCGCTGGGCGTCGTGGTCGTCGTCGGGTACGGCGACTCCGCGTTCGGGGCTGGGTCGGCGCTGCGCTGCCCGACGCGATCGACTCTGCTGGAGAGAGAGCCGTATCGTTGCGGGCGCAACCATTATGGTCGACCGCCCGGCACAATGCACCTAGGGGTTTGTGCTAGTTGCGCGCGCAACTACATCGCTGTATTTGGTTGCGCCTGCAACGACATAAGCGTATAGTCCTACAGAATCAAACCCAGCCGGCAAGGACACCTCGGTGAGTTCCGCCAAGCGCAGCCCTCCTCCTTTGGATCGCACCATCACGCATCGACTGCACACGCTGTCGAAGACCACCGACCGAGTGACCCAGGCCGCCTACGAGTCCGACGCCGGCATCCCGTTCAGTGAAGGCCGATGCCTCGCCGCGATCGGCGCCTTCAGCCCGCTGTCGGTCAACGACCTCGCGCAGCGCGCCAACCTGAACAAGGGCCAGGCCAGCCGCGCTGCGCAGTCCCTGGTCGATCAGGGACTGGTGCGCAAGGAGGCCAGTGCCACGGACGGCCGCGGCGTGGTTCTCACGCTGACGGCCAAGGGCGAACGCGTCTGGCACCGAGTGATGCTTGTGATCGAACGTCGGAACGCCGAGATCGTGTCCTGTCTCAACGCCCCTGAGATCCAGCAGCTCAGCGCGCTGCTGGACCGCCTCGTTGAAAACGCCCTGAGCAGCGCCGGCGAAGACGTCGACGCGACTGAGTAGGTCGCGCGCTCCCGGAACACGAGTGGACGGTCACCAGCGTGGCCGCTTGGAGCGCAAAACTCGACAAAACAGTCGGCGCCCAGCGCCTGAGCAGCGCTTGGTCGCCTGCGCTACGAGGCGACTGGGTCAGATGCCGGGAGCCGCCCTTTGCCAGCGGCAGCTCCTGGCCGGCTGCGGATGTACGCGAAAGTCGGCTGTCGGCGGACCACCGCGAACGGCAGGTTGTGGGCAAGGCAATCGGGAGCGGCAAGACCCGAAGTCGACCCCAAGCGGTGCGACGACACATCAGATTGCTCGCCCGGAAGTCGCCGTTGATCCTGACAGTCGAGCCGCCTTGCTGTGGTCCTGAGAACCTCGGACGCAACCGCACCTCCGCGCCCGCGCCGCTGGGCCGCTAAAACGTCGATGTGTGGAAACCTGCGCTTAGGCCGCGATCAAAGGCCTTCCTTCGTACCGCCTGAGTTTCATCGCCGATCACGTCTCCTTTTTTGACCACCTCAGAATGAACGACATGACGAAGCGGGCAAGCTTTTTCGCGGCTGCTTGATGCAAGGCGAGCAAGCTTCTGCCCTGCGACGCTTCGGCCGCGACCTGCCGCCTGAGCGGCGCGTCTATGCGGCGTTCTTCCTGTACGCATTCGCGATGGGCGGCATCTTCCCGCGGCTGCCGGAGATCCAGCGCTGCCTCGGCGTCGCCGAAGGCGCTTTCGGCATTGCTCTGATCGGCACGGCCTGCGGAACCATGGTGTCGCTGAGCCTCGCAGCTCCGGCGATCGAACGCATAGGCCACCGCCACGCGCTGCACGCTCTGACAGCCTTGCTGCCGTTGCTGTATGCCGTCGCCTCGCTAGCCAGTGGAGCGGTCATGTTCTTCGCACTGCTCGTGCCGGCGGGCCTGTGCATAGGTGCGCTCGAAATCGTTGTTAACCTCGAAGCCGATCGCGTCGAGCACCGCAGCGATCGGCGCATCATGAACCGCGCGCACGCCTTCTGGAGCGCCGGCTTCTTCGTCGCCGGCATCACCGGCGCAGTGCTGTCGCAAGCCGGCATTTCGCCGCAATGGCATCTGGCGCTGATGGTGCCGCTGGTGTGGCTGGGCCTAGCGTTGCTGCTCGGGCGTTTCGACGCCGCGCCGCATCGCACGACAGCGCACGGAGCGGCGCCAACGCGCTTCGCCCGGCCGACCTGGGGTGTGATGGTGTTGGTGGTGGTGACTTTGTCGGCGATGGTCCTCGAAGGAGCCGGTGCCGACTGGTCAGCGATCTACATGCGCGACGTGTTCGGCGCGGTGCCGTTCGTCGCCGGCTTGGCGGTGGCCATCGGCGCGTTCGCGCAGGGAG
>Ga0207659_10001374_pt1 | contig 14529 bp, 10 predicted proteins | sample KBSM43metaG_FD_184330 | JGI IMG/M metagenome (GOLD analysis project Ga0207659, IMG submission 184330) | Miscanthus rhizosphere microbial communities from Kellogg Biological Station, Michigan, USA - KBS M4-3 metaG (SPAdes) (version 2) | ecosystem: Host-associated > Plants > Roots > Rhizosphere >...
CAGCTTCGAGGTTTCGTCCGGATCGCTGCCGGCAGCCATCAGCAACAGGTCGTCGGCCGAGGCCTTCACTTGATCCAGCGCCGGTTTCAGCGCCGCCTCACTCAAAGCTTTCACCGAGCTGAGCGGCGGCGCCCCGGGCCGAACCCAGATCAGGCCGGTGAATCCCATCTGCTTCGCTTGATCGACCAGTACGTCGAGCTGACTGCGCGAATACTTGTTGCCGCCGGTGACGCTGAAGCCACGGACGGCACCGCCCTTGGCGACAATCTCCTTGAAGACGCGGAACTCCGAGTCCTTGAACACCGCCGAGAGATCGTGAATTTCCATCCCGCAGCGCAGGTCCGGCTTGTCCGATCCGTAGCGGGCAATCGCCTCGGCGTAAGCCATCCGCCGGAACGGCAAGACGACCTCCTTGCCGATTTCCTTGAAAATGTCGCGCATCAGCGGCTCGATCAGCCGGTAAATCAGCTCTTCGCGCGCGAACGACATCTCCACGTCCACCTGGGTGAATTCGAGCTGACGATCGGCGCGCTGATCCTCGTCGCGGAAACAGCGGACGATCTGAAAGTAGCGATCGGTACCGGCGATCATGAGGATCTGTTTGAAGATCTGCGGCGACTGCGGCAGCGCGTAGAACTCTCCCGCGTGGGCACGGCTCGGCACCAGGAAGTCGCGCGCCCCTTCCGGCGTCGACTTCGCGAGGATCGGCGTCTCGATTTCCCAGAAGCCGTTGGCATCGAAGTATTTCCGGACCGCCATCGCAACACGGTGGCGCAGGCCGATGTTCGACTGGAGCCGCGTGCGCCGCAGGTCAAGATAGCGATATTTCAGGCGAACCTCTTCCGAAACCGGCGAGTCGTCGGCGATCTGAAACGGTGGAGTCTTCGCCTCGTTGAGGATGCGAATTTCCCGGGCGACGACTTCCACCTCTCCCGTTGCCAGCTTTGAATTGATCGTGTCGGCCGAACGCCGCTGCACGATACCTTTAAAGCCGACGACGTATTCGGGACGCAGTTTTTTCGCGACCGCCATCAACCCGTCATGCTCCCCGCCGGGGCCCCTGTCCCCGGGCGCGCGGACCACCACCTGCGAGATCCCGTGGCGGTCGCGTAGGTCGATAAACGTCACGCCGCCGAGGTCGCGAATCCGGTGGACCCAACCAAGCAGCACCGCGTCCGCGCCGACATCGTCCGCACGCAGTGCGCCACAGGTATGGGTTCGTGTCAAATCACCCAGCTGCTCAGCCATCGACAACAGTTCTCAGTTCTCAGTTCTCAGTTCTCAGTTCTCAGTTCTCAGTTCTCAGTTCTCAGTTCTCAGTTCTGCTTGCAGTCTTCGCGCAACCCACTCAGCCGCCTCGCTACGCGCAACGCTGGTTTGATCGCCGCTCTTCAAGTCTTTGATGGCGATGGTTCCGGCCGCCCGTTCATCGTCGCCTTCAATGGCCACGAACGGCACGTTCCGGCTCGAGGCGTACTTGAACTGCTTCCCCAGTTTATCGGGTTCCGGGTACAGCTCGACGCGCAAACCACCCTGGCGCAAGCTCGCGGCGAGCTGCACGGCGTCGCCCTGGAGGGCCTCGTTCCAGACTGTCACCATGATGTCTACGCCGCCGCCGGCGACGGTCGCCGGAAACATGTTGCGTTCGGTCATCACGACGATGATCCGCTCCATGCCGAGGGAAAAACCGCACGCCGGAATGTCGCGCCCGAGAAACATGCCGATCAAGCCGTCGTAGCGACCGCCGCCGCCGAGACTGCCGGCGAGGTCGGCGACCGCGATTTCCATGATCGCGCCGGTGTAGTACGACAGTCCGCGAGCGAGGCTCGGATCGACGCGGATCTGCTTTGCCGACGCTGCGGCCACGATCTCGGAAAGATTGCGGACCGACCGATCGTCAGCACCAAGCACTCCGGCCAGGCGGCTGAGGGTCTCGGCGGGCGGCTCGCCGGCGCGGCTCTCGAACAACTTCAGGCACGCCTGCGCCGCGGCGTCGCTGATCCCACGCGCGAGAAATTCCTGATGAACGCCGGCCGCGCCGATCTTATCCAGCTTATCGAGCGCAACCAGCGCGCCGCCGTGAAGGTCGGCGCTGACGCCAGCCGCGTTCAACAAACCGGCCAGCACCGTCCGGTGATTCAGACGCACGGTGAAGTCGTTGAACCCGAGCGTCACCAGAATCTCGGAAACGGCATTGATGATCTCAGCTTCCACCAACGGCGAGGTCGACCCGATCGCGTCGATGTCGCACTGATAAAACTCGCGAAAGCGTCCCTTTGCCGGCCGGTCGGCCCGCCACACCGGCTGGATCTGGTAGCGCTTGAAAAACTTCGGCAGCTGATTCTGGTACTGCGCGACGACCCGCGCCAGCGGCACGGTCAAGTCGTAGCGCAACGCGAGATCGGCCTCGCCGGTGTGCTCGTGCTCGCCGCGCTTCAGGATCTTGAAAATCAGCTTGTTGCCTTCGTCGCCGTACTTGCCGAGCAGCGTTTCGATGTTCTCGAACGTGGGCGTCTCGAGCGGGACGTACCCGTAAGACTCGTAGACTTCGCGGATCACACCGATCACGTACTGACGCCTGCGGATGTCGTCGGGCAGAAAGTCCCGGGTGCCGGCCGGCGGCTTAGTGGAGATAGTCAAGGCGATACTGAACGTAGTGATCGGCGTAGGTCTGAATGTCGGCAATCTCCGCACCGGTCAGCAGGCGCTTCACTTTGCCCGGACTGCCGACGATCAGCGACTTGGGCGGAACCTTGATGCCTTCCACCAGCAGCGTGCCGGCCGCGACGATCGAACCGCTGCCGACATGTACGCCGTTGAGGAGAATCGCGCCCATGCCGATCAGACACTGATCGTCGATCGTACAGCCATGGATGATCGCACCGTGGCCGATCGTCACGTTGTCGCCAATCGTCGTCGCATGAGTCCCGGTCATCCCGTGAACGATCGCCCCATCTTGGATGTTAGTGCGCCTGCCGACGCGGATCCCCTGAACGTCGCCACGCAGCACGGCGCACATCCAGACACTACTTTCTTCGCCGATCTCGACATCGCCGATCACTTGTGCGGATTGGTCGATAAAAGCCGTGGCGTGCACGCGCGGGGAAATGCCGCGGAAGGAACGAAGCACTGCTCGATTATAGGTGACGGTGATTAGCGATTGGGGATTCGGGGTTGGTGATGGTCAGTGCCTGGTGTCGCCACTGCTCACCTGACCACCACTAATCCCCAATCACCAATCCCCAATCACTTAGTTGTTGTTAGCGTTCTTCGCCGCGCCCGCCTTCGGCGACGGTCCGCCGCGGAACGTCATCAGATGATCGCGGATCGCGCGAATCTGTGTTTCCGCGTCGCCGCCCATTTGCGGGTAGAACGACTTGGGATAGTCGGGCCAGAACGACGGCATACGCGTGCCGGGCAGAATGACCGCCGGATTCTTCAACCACGAAAGAATCCAGTCGGGATTCAGGCGTTCCGACGACATGCGCAGGTCCGGCGCAAGGTTCGAGGTCGGCTGGTCCTTGGGAATCGCACCCAGCACGTGACACTGCTGGCACTTCAAGAGTTCGAACAGGGCCTTGCCGCCGGCGTCGCCGGCCGTATTGGCGGCCTTCATCTCGTGCGTCTGGAACGGACCGATGGTGTTCGAGACGGCGCCGAAGTAGCCGATGATGCCATTGAGGCTCGCGTCGTCGAGGCCGAAAGTCGGCATGCGCACGTTCAGCCACGGCCGGATGGAGATTGGCCCGCGCAGGAATGCGTACAGCCAATCTGACTGCACCCGCGCGCCTTCCGGCGTCAGCATTGGCGGACCGAGCGATGGATCCGCCACCAGCTTCACGAAATCGCCGCCGTCGCCTTCGATGATGTGGCAGCCGACGCAGTTACGCCGATGCACCATCGTGCGGCCGTTGACTTGATAGTCGTAGCGGGCGCTTCGCGCCGGCATTGCCGCCGGCGGCTGAATCTCGCGCTGGAAACTCATGATCGCCGTCGCCAGGCGCTGAATCTCGACGTCGCTGAAGTCGAAGTTCGGCATACGCAGCTTGTCGAGCGGCTGCAGGATGCGTCCCTTGTCGAAAATCCGCGGGTCGTGCAGCTTGGTGCGGAACCATCCCAGCTTCGAGGTGTGCGGAATGTCTTCGACGAACGCAAAGTCGAGCCGGGTGACCAGCTTCGTGCCTTCCTCGGACAAGTCCGTGCCGATCGACTGCGCCTTCTCGAAGCCCTTGATATCGTGGCAGCTGAAGCAGCCGTAGCGATTGATGACTCGCTGCCCGAGTTCCACCTGTTTTTGCTGCGGGCTCCATTCCGCGAGTCGCGCTTTCGCGTCTTCGACGAACATCACGTTCTTCAGATAGTCGAGCAGCACTTCGTCGACGACTTTCTGATCGGCGTTCGCCTTCGCCGCGTCACCGGCGGCACCTTTGAGCCCGGACAGATAGGTGGCAACGTCCGCCACCTGCGCGTCGGTCAGCCGCAGGTTCGGCATGTAGGTGTCAGGACTGTAATGCTTCGGGTCGCGTACCCAGTTGTAGATCCACTCGTAGGTGGTCTTGTTGCCGATGTTCTCGAGCGGCTGACCGAACGTGCGGCGAGGACTGATCTCGTCGCGCTTGCCCTCGCCAACCACGTGGCAGCCCTGACAACCGATTTCCTTGACGATCTTCTCGCCGTTTTTGGCGTCACCGTGCGGTGGATTCTTCACCGCGAATTCGTGCTTCTCGCTGTTCGCGAACAGGTAGGCAGCAATCGCGTTGATTTCCGCCTCGTTGCGCGGCGCATCTTCGGGACCGCTGTTGTTCGAGTTGTAAAAGAACCGCGGCATCCAGGTCGTCGGCTTGACCGCCCGCGGATTGCGAATCCAGGTCTTCACCCACTCCTGGGTGAGCTTTGAATCGATTCTGGTAAGAATCGGTCCCGGCTTACGGATGTTGGTGTCGAAACCCTTCGTCTTATGACAGGCGTAGCACCCTGCCCGCTCGTAGGTGGCGTAGGCAATGTTCAGCTGTTCGGCCTTGGGAACATAGATGTTCTGCTTGTGGCACTTCGCGCACGACGCCTCGGTCATTTTCGTCGGCAGCATCGGGTAGTCCCACTGATGTGGTTCCTCCCAGTGAAACTTCTTCTCCCACTCGACTTTCTTTTCTTCCGTCGAGGGCGTGTGCTGCGCGTCACGGAAGCTGACCGATTGGCCGGAACCTTCGTGGCACGCGGTACAGCCGGTCTTGTCGATCGGATGCGGCGACGCACTGCCGACGTACTGGTCAAGGTTCGGATGAGTCGTGAACGGCTGCGGATATTTTTCGTAGCCTTTCTTGTCGATTGCCAGGTGGCAGGTGGTGCAGCGATCCATCTTGGGGACGCGGATGAAATTCACGTCGTCCATGATGTTCGGCAGGATCACCTGCTGGACCTTGAGGGTCGGCGCCATGAAATCGAGCAATGGCGCGTTCCGGAAGTAATCCTTCAACGCGCTCGGCGCAATCACCCCGAGCCGCTTGTTCAGGCGCGACTCTTCGGCGTGCATTTCCTCGATCTGCTTTTGCAGCGTCGCCAGCTGTCCGGTGTACTTGCCCAGTTCGGTCTGGACCGCGGTTTTCTCGGCGGTAATTTTCTCGACCTCGGCGTTCTGTTCGACCACCTGCTTGGCAAGATCGTCGACGTGCTTCTGGTCCTTCTCCAGGCCGGTTCCACCGCGTGCCCGCGCCGCCTCGAACAAGTAGCGATCCTGGTCGTAGGTGGCCTTGGTCGTCTGGTAGTCAACGGTGGCCTTGAACAGCCGCTTGTCGACGTCTTTCAGCTTCTCTTGAATTTCGTCAACCTTGGCCTTGTTCGCATTGACGTTCTGCTGCTGTGTCTGAACACCAGCCTGCAACTGCGCCAGCTTGGCTTTGTTCACGCCGCCGGCCGCGGTCTGCAGCTGCGCCTGCGTCACCTGATATTCGAGACGCGCGAACTGCCGCTGCGTGTTCTTCCATTCGCGGTCGAAGTCATCCCAGACCATCCAGATGACCGACAGGAACAGAAACAAACTGGACGCCGCGAAGACGACGTTCAGGAAGTCGACGTTATACGCGTGCCCGACACCCTTCTTTTCAGCCATATCAAATGTTGAAGAAGAATTCTGGGATTGCCACGATGTATTTCAGGTTGAAGAGCCAGCGCATCAGCATCTTGATCGGCAGCGACATCATCGAGAGGAAGAGGATGACGCTGACGTAATAGCGCGGTGCACCGAGTTTCTCGTAGTAGCCCTTGAACCACGCTTTCGCCAGAATCACCGGCAGCGCGAAGACGTAGAACAGGACCAGCAGGATGCCGACGATTTCACGCACCAGCCAGAACGTCGGCAGTGCGGTGCGCAAAGCACGGACCCAGACGTACTCCGACAGGTTGACGTTGGTCAGTGCGGCAAGCTTGTGAATGTCCCAGTACTCGAACGGGCCAAAGAAGTTCCAATTCGGTCCGCGCAGGAACGTGCCGAGCACAATCAGCGAGCACCACAGCACGACGAAGCCGAACAGGAAGATGGTGATCTCCGCCTTCCGTTCGTTGAACGTGTAATAGCCGTTCCCCTTCGGGTTCTTGTCAATGTAAGGAATGCAAATCAGGCCGACGATGATCAGGCCGGGCAATACGACGCCGGCCAGCCACGGGTCGAAATACACCAACATTTCCTGAAGGCCAAGGAAGTACCACGGCGCCTTCGACGGATTCGGCGTGTTCGCCGGATTGGCCGGCTGCTCGAGCGGCGCCTTCAGCAGAATCGACCAGACGATCAGGATGACCGAGCATGCGATCAACGAGATCAGCTCGGTGTAGACCAGGTCGGGCCACACCCAGACGCGGTCGGACTCGTCCTTCTCGATTGGTCCAGCGCCGGCGGTAATGCGGCGGTCGTTCAGCACTGCTTCGCGAATCGAGTACCAGACGAAGAACAGCAGCAGAAAAATCAGGCCGACGATCGGCACGTTGTCGGGCTTGGTGACGATCAGGCGGAAATTCCCGTCGAATGTGCCCAGACCGAAGAACAATCCGAGAACCGCCAGCATGCCGTAGCCGACGGCGTTCGACGCCACCAACTCGCGCTTCCAGACAACGACGACCAGCGCCGCGCACGCGAGCAGAAAGAACAGCCGCGGATCGGCGACGGCGTTGATGATTCCCTTTATGAAACCCATGTCATCTCCAAGTGCGAAGTCGGAAGTCTGAAGTCTGCAGACTTCGAACTTCAGACTTCATACTTACAGTGGGCCACTGATGCCACCATCTTTTCGCACGCGCCAGAAATGCACCGCCATCAACACCGCGATGCCGAGCGGCAGGCCAACGCAGTGAAGGACGTAGAACCGCAGCAATGCGCCTTCGCCAACGAACGTTCCGCCAAGCAGCGCAAACCGCGCGTCGTCTGCGGAATGGATCAGCGGCACGTCGCCTAAGCGCAGCAACGCGGCGCCCGGGCCTTCGTGGCCGAGGAACGGCGTCGCGCGCGCCATGTTCGAACCGACCGTGATTGCCCAGATAGCCAACTGATCCCACGGCAGCAGGTAGCCGGTGAACGACAACAGCAGGGTCAGGACGAGCATGATCACGCCGATCGACCAGTTGAATTCGCGCGGCGGCTTGTACGAACCGGTCATGAAGACGCGGAACATGTGCAGCCACACCGTGATCACCATCGCGTGGGCGCCCCAGCGATGCATCTCGCGCATGATCCCCAGTGGCACGTGCTCGCGCAGGCCGATGATGTCGGTGTAGGCGTACTCGAGCGTCGGCCGGTAATAAAACATCAGGAGCAGACCGGTGAACGTCAGCACCAGAAACAAGAAGAAACTGAGGCCGCCCATGCACCAGGTGTAGCGCAGCTTGACGCCCGACTTCCGGATCCGCACCGGGTGCAGGTGCAGGAACACGTTCGACAACATCACCAGCACGCGGCCGCGATCGGTGTTCGGTCGGTCGTGGCGGAAGATCGACTTCCACGCCTGGGTCTCGGTCAGCCAGTTCCAGAATTGGGTAACTGCGCTTTCCCTTGGTGCAATCGTTTTGGTTTCTGCCATATCGTTTGACGCCGCGCCAGCGGCAGATTCTCAAATCCTCAGATCCTCAAATCCTCGGATGCCAAAATCCACGGTTCAAGCCTTTAGAAACGCCTCAGGGTCGGTCCACTGGCCAAGCTCGCGCTGAAAGTGCCTGCTCTTGTCCACGAGAATCTGACCGTCGTCGGCGAGCACGACGCGGACCCGTTCCAGCGGCCGCGGCGCCGGCCCTTCGAAGTTCACGCCGGTGGTGCGGAAGCCGCTGCCATGGCACGGGCATTTGAACTTGTTTTCCGCCGACAGGTAGTTGGGCGTGCAGCCGAGATGCGTGCACGTGACGCTGAGCGCATAGAAACCGGCGGCGTGCTGCTCGATGTCCTCGGTCGTGCGAACCAACCAGACACCGAATTTTTCCTTCCAGCGTTCGTCGACGCCGATGCCGTATTCGTTGGGAAAGCCGGCCTTGAATTGCTGCGGCGGCTCGTTGAGCACGTTCGGAAACATGAAGCGGCCGGTCGCGGCAAGCGCGGCGGCCGATGCCGCGGAAAACGCGCCCCATGCCAGCCCGAGCCAGGCCCGGCGCGTCAGCAGTGGTGACGTGTCGTCGGGATCACGCGTCGCTGTTTTCGCGGCGGCCGGCGCCGAGGCTTTCGCCGCCTGTCCTCCCGCAGATGCTGCGTTGGTCGTCTTGCCAGCCAGATCCGGAATCACTGGCGCCGGCTTCGGGGGAACGGCCGGCTTCGCCGCGTGCGCGCCCGCAGGAGTCGCACCGGTCGCTGCCGCGGCGCGCGCGGTCGCGGCCGCGTCGGCAGCAGGCTTCGGCTGCACCTGCGGCGTGGCGGCCGGATTCGCGCCAGTTGCCGGCGCGCTCGGTTGTTCAGGCTTCGTGTCGTCTGCCATTCGCGGTTATCCCATCACCTTTAACGCCTCGAGTGCCGCGTCGCGAACCTTCATGCTCCGGTCACTGGTGCTCAGCGCCGAAATCGATGGTTTCAGCGATTCGTCCTTCAGCGTCGCGGCGGCACGCAGTCCGCTGATCATCACGTCGGCGATCGGGTCTTTGTCTTCGTCGAGCCGCACTTCGCGCTTCACCGTCTGCTCGACGTAGGCGCGATCGAGCATCTGTCGCAACACCGGGACGCCTTCGCGATTGTTTTTCCGCGCGAGCGCCACCGCCGCGTTCCACCGCACGTCGGCGGTGTCGTCCTGCAGCGCGGTGCGCAGCGTGTCGAGTTGCGTCGTGCCGGGAAGCGCGCCGAGCGCATACACGACGATCTTGCGAACGCCCGGATCCGGAACGGCAAACAGCGGCGTCAAGCGAGCGACCACCCGCTCGTCGCCCGAACCGCCTAATGCCCAAATCGTGCTGATACGCGTTTCCGCCATTTCCGGGGTCCAGCCGTTAAAACGCGACCAGGGGTCTGGGGTCCACGGCTTCTCGGGAACGTCGAGCGATGCGAGCAGTACGTCGACGGCGTCAGTCGGTAATGGCGGATCGACGCGGCCGATGGCCAACGCGAGATACTTTCGGACTCGCGGATCCGCCTCTTTCGAGTCCGCGAAGGCTTTCACGAGTTCCGAGGCCAGCTGTTTGTCGGAGCGAGCCTTCGGATCGCTCATTGCCGCCGACAGCTCGAGCGCGGCAGGCCACGCACGCGAAGACCCGCCGTTCCGGATCTCAGCCAGATAGTCGTGCGGCGATCGGGAGTCGGCTAACAGCGAGCGAAAACCGACGTAGACACCGACCGCAATGGCGACGACTGCCAACGGGATCAGAAAAAACTGGACGGCAAGGGCTGGCGCGGCGACGAGTGGGTTTCGAGGCGCATTCTCGCGCTCGACAAGTTTGTCCATGTAATTCGGAAGCGGCGTGCAGGCACCGGGAACTCCGGAACCGGGCAAGTTTTATCACCTGTATGGGTTACCGTCAAGCTGCCGAGCCGTCAGCGTGGCCCTTCCGGCCGCCAGTTGGTGACCACGGTGAGCGGCTGCTCGTCACCCAGCAGGTCCGTGACAATCGCAAGGAATCGTTTGCCGTCAGGCGCGACGTCATAGTCTTTCCAGATCCGTCGCCCGGCCAGCGCGAACAGCGGAGTTGGCTGGCCTAGCGCGACGCTCGACGATGCCTGAACCGACACGGCCATCATGCGGCGATCCGGCGCCAGAAAGAAGAGCTCTTTTCCGTCGTGACTCCACCGTGGCACCGTGCCGCCGGCGACAGACGCCGGCGTTTTCAGCCCGCTCGGCGGATACATCGACACGTAGACCTCATTGCGACCTGATTCGTTCGACACGAAGGCGAACAAGCGCCGGTCCGGAGAAAACCGCGGCTGATACTCATTGAACGCGGTCTTGACCAGCGGTGACCGCTGGTCGAATCGGTCGGCGGGTGCTGTGAAGATGTCGAAGCTTGGAGTGCGTTCGACAAACATCAGCGTCTTTCCATCAGCCGAAATGTCCTCGGGATTCTGCAGCCCGGCATCCCGGCCCCCGAGTTCGGTGTCCTGGCCATTCGCCAGGGTTTTCCGAATGATGTGTGGCGTCCCGACGCCACCGGCAAAAAAGAGCGCTGAGCCGTCCGGCGACCACACCGGCCTCACTTCGCTTTGCGGATCCGATGTCAACCGTTGTTCAGTACGGCGTTCCAGGTCGGCAACCCAGAGGTCGAAGGTGCCGATCCGCGGCGCCGCGCGGCTGAAGGCCACGCGGCCGCCGTCAGGGCTGATGCGAAGCGTGATGAACAGACCCGACGCCACCTCACCCGATTCGTGGCCTGACCGATCGAACCAGACCAGCCGTTCAGCGTCCAGGTGCGAATGGTAGGCAACCGCGCCGCTTCGAGAAGCGCCAAACCGCGCCACACCCGTGGAATAGAAGTAGCGGACGGAATCGGCAATGGACAGCGGCGCGCCGATCATCACCGCGCGGTCGGCGTCGAACCGCTGCGCGACCAAAGTACCCTCATGTGCATAGACGAGATAGTCCGGTTCGACGAACTGCGCGTTCGTGACGCCGCTCATCAGCTGTTTGGCCGGCCGACCCGGCTCCGCCAGCATGACCGCTCCATCGTCGTTTTCGAGCCGAACCGAATAGACATAGCGACGGCCGTCGGACAAGAAGGAGGGATAACCAGTTTTCCGCTCGTGCTTCGCCTTGTCGGCCGGGCGATCGATGACGGGCGTTCCACCGCTCGCCGGCACGCGATAAACCGCATCGCCGATCACGGTTGCGAACACGATGTCGCTGACGCCCCAGGCGCCGTCGACGCCGACGCCGTTGGGCACATCGCACAACACGACGGGCGAGCCGTTCGGTAGATCGATCCGCTTGAGTTTGCCGTTTGCGAAAACTCCTATCGAACGCCCATCAGGCGACCAGAAAAGGGATCGCGCACCCTCGGTACCCGCAAGTGGCGTGGCGTCGATCTGCGAAAGGCTCCGAATCCAGACCCGTTGTTCGCGGTCATCCGAAGCGACGAAACCAAAACGCGAACCGTCGGGAGCCATCGCGACGGGAACAGTCTCGAGGTTGTCCCAGAAGGCGTTGCCGCTTGGCGGCGCAACCGAAAAACGGACTGCCGGAGTCTCGGTCCGAGCCGGAGCCATCGCCAGGCGCGCGACACTGATTGTTGCCACCGCCATGGCCGCCGCCGCAACCGCCCAGGGCCGCCACGCTGTTCGCGCCGCCGCGACGTCCACCGCTGGCGTCGTCGCCACGGCGCGCAACTGCAAAACGATGTCGCGGGCAGACTGCCAGCGATCTTCGGGATCATCGGCGAGACAGGTGCGCACGATCCGATCGAGCGCCGGCGGCGAAATGACGCGCGACGTCGACCTGAACAGCCGCTCGCCGGTAGCCATCTCGTAGATGACTGCACCCAGCGCCCAGATATCACTGCGGTGATCCGCGCCGCGGCCCGCGAGCTGCTCTGGAGCCATGTACTGAACTGTGCCGGCGACCGCGCCAGCCGCACTGAGGGGCGACGTCACGGCAAGCGTTGCACCGCTCGCCGGCGCGTTTTCTTTCGCCAGTCCGAAGTCCAGCAGCTTCAAGCCGGACTTGGGCAACATCACGTTACCTGGCTTGAGATCGCGGTGCACGATGCCGGCGCGATGCGCGGCGTCGAGCGCGTCGGCCATTTGCGCCGCATAACGCAACGTCGCATCGAGCGGCAACGGTCCCTTGATCAACCGAGCTGCGAGCGTCTCTCCTTCGAGCAGTTCCATGACGAGAAACGCCTGGCCGTCCTCCGTGCCGACGTCGTGCAGCTGGCAGACGTGTGGGTGCGAAAGCTGCGAGACGGTTCGCGCTTCGCGCTCGAAGCGGGCGCGCGCGTCGGGCGACGCCGCGATATCCGGCGAGAGAATCTTGAGAGCGACGGACCGCCCGAGCCGCGTATCGCGCGCTCGGTACACTTCACCCATGCCGCCCGCTCCGAGCGGCGCCACGATCTCGTACGGTCCAAGACGGACCCCGGGAGCGATCGTCATCGACCCGTCGTCCTCGGCATCCAGCCCATCATGACCGTGACCGGCTTGCGGCCCGCCGGCTCTGGCACCACAGCGAGGAAACGTTTGCCGTCCGGCGACGGATCGAAATCTGTCCAACCATTGTTCGGATTGAAATCTCCCCCTGCACTGCCGGCAGGGATATCACACAGCGGAGCCGCCGAGCCGAGCGCGATCGGCACACCCGGAGAAACCGGGACCGACATCAGGTGCCGGTCGGCTGCGACGAAGAACAGCTCATCTCCGTCGCGGCTCCATCGGGGAAGCGACCCCCCGGCTGTCGACACGCGCCTCTTGACGGCGGCGTTCGGAAATGTCGCGATGTACACCTCGTACCGTCCTGATTCGTCAGACTCGAACGCGATGTGCCTGCCGTCCGGCGAGAACCGGACGCTCGCTTCGTCGAAAGGCGTCTCAACGATCGGCGAGGCCGACGGTGAATCGCCAAGCGTCGCCGACCAGATGTCGAAGGTACCGCGCAAGGTACGCCGCCTGAACACCACCGTCTTCCCGTCCGGCGACGTGTCCTCGGCCACGTCAAACCCGGGACTGGATAACAGAACTTTCTCGGTACCAGTGGTCAGATCTCTCTTAATCAGGTGCGGCGGCACTCCGCCGCTGTAGATGATCGCGTTCGCTCCGCGCAACCAGACTCCGGAAATTTCGCTCATGCGCGCCGACGTCGCGCTCTGCTCGACGGCGCGATCGATATCGTAGGTCCACAGATCGTAGGTGCCAGTCCGGGGCTGAGTGCGATCGAACACGACGCGAGTCCCGTCCGGCGAAATCCGGGCGTGCGCCGTCGTGACCGTCGAATCTCCGATCGAACCGCTTTCCTTCCCCGCGCGGTCGAGCCAGACGATGCGACCCTTCAGCAACGGCATCACCAGAAAGCGGATCCCACCCTCTTCGCCGACATCGAACAACGGACAGATGTGCGGATGCGAGAGCTGCGAGACGCTGCGCGCCTCGCGTTCGAAACGCGCGAGCGCGTCCGCTGATGGGATGGCGGCAGTGTGCAGGACCTTGATCGCGACGGTTCGATCGAGCCGGCTGTCGCGCGCACGGTAGACCTCGCCCATTCCTCCTGCGCCGATTGGCGAAAGAACTTCGTATGGCCCGAGCTTCGTACCTGCGGCGAGGCTCATGAATTGACCGGAAGAGCTTAACCGCACCGGCACCTCGGTTGCACAAACTGACCACCGGGAGGAGCTGATGCACAAAAAGCTCATCGGTATCGTCGCCATAGCTGCGATCGCGATCGGCGTGACTCCTGCGTCCGCACAACGGCGGACCACGACGCAACGCACGACCGCCCCGCGCGTTCCGGCCGCAGGCATGTGGGCGGGAGGCGGATCCATCGGCGCTTCCGCGCCGATGGACGCGGCCCTGCAGAACGGCATCGATCTCGCCGGCAACATTGAACGGTTTTTCACACCCCGCGTGTCGGTCCGTGGACAAATCGGCGCCACATGGTGGGACATTCAGGGCCATTCGTTCAACGGCACCATCCGGCCATTTTTCGCTGATGCGAATGCGGTCTACAACTGGGAGGGCGGCGCCGTCCACCCGTTTGTGACGGCCGGAGTGGGTCTGTACAACTTCCACGCGTCAGAACCGACGCTGCGAACCAGTTCGGACTCCGACACCAAGGCCGGCGTCAACTTCGGCGGCGGACTCGATTTCTTCATCGATCGCCGCACGACGATGGGCGGTGAACTGCTGTATCACCATGTCGGCGCATTCGACTCGCCGCTGGCGTCGTTCGGGGATGGATCGTTCTGGCGGTTCGGGTTTGGGTTGAAGCGGTACTTCTAAGACGATTCAACGCAAAGGACGCGAAGACCAACTTTTCTTTGCGCCCTTTGCGAACTTTGCGTTTTGTCGTTATCTCGCCCCAACGGTTTCTTCGGTCGCTATCGGTTTGAGGAACGGCATCAGCGCGCGCAGTTTCGCACCGACCTGTTCGATCTGTGCGT
>Ga0207659_10001375_pt1 | contig 14524 bp, 8 predicted proteins | sample KBSM43metaG_FD_184330 | JGI IMG/M metagenome (GOLD analysis project Ga0207659, IMG submission 184330) | Miscanthus rhizosphere microbial communities from Kellogg Biological Station, Michigan, USA - KBS M4-3 metaG (SPAdes) (version 2) | ecosystem: Host-associated > Plants > Roots > Rhizosphere >...
GTCATCTCTCACCGGTTCTCGACGGTGCGCATGGCCGATCGCATCGTCGTGCTGGGCGAGGGGCGCGTCCTCGAGGAGGGCACGCACGAGGATCTGCTCGCGCGCGATGGACTCTACGCGGAGCTGTTCGAGATGCAGGCCGCCGGCTACCGCTGACGGCGCGCTACTGTTTGGTGGTGACCTCGATCACCCCGCCCATCACGTCGTTGCCGTACTTCTGCTGCGCGTCGTACGCTCGGTACAGGTGGATCGCCTGGACCTGCGTCGCCGAGATGTTGCGCAACGACTGGACCTCGCCGTAGCGCACTCCGTCGAGGTAGACGACCGGCATCGGCGAGGACTTGCCGAGGATCGTCGTCTTGCCGCGGTTGCTCAGGAAGTTGCCCCGGAGCCGCTGCACGGCCTCATACGCGTTGACGGCGCTGGACGACGCGATCTCGTCCTCGGTGATCGTGTCACGATCCCCTGTGCCCGGGCGGCTGCTCGCCCGCGTACACGCCAGAATCGGCAACACCAGCAGGAGCAGTAATCGGGCAGCTCTGGGCATCGGCTCTCCTGGTGAACGCGACAACGCCTCCGGAGCGCACGCGCTCCGGAGGCGAGTCGGTCAGTTCATTACTTGCACGACACCGTCAGGTTCGAGGTGCCTCCACGCGCATCCGCTTCGGCCTTGGGAATCGGGAACGCGGTGTTGTACGGATCGCTGGCGAGTTCGGCCAGCGTGCTCCCCGCCTTCAGCAGCCCGTAGGCACGCAGATCGACCAGACGCTGCGGTCCCTCGAAGAACAGCGAGTAGCGCTTCTCGTAAAGCAGCGCAGCGCGGGCGCTCGCCTGATCGGCGAACACGGGATACGCCGTGAGCCCGTACGCCGTGTGCACCGAGTTGAGATCAGCCGTCGCGTTCGCGAGCTGATTCGCCTCGATGTACGCCTGTGCGCGGAGCAGCACGAGCTCCTCGTCGCGCAGGATGCCGACTGGCCGCGTCTGGTTTGCAGTGTTCACGGGCGTCCCGACGTAGGTCAGCGTGGTGCTGAGCCCCTGACCGGCGAGCGAGGAGCGCGTCACGATCTTGCTCGACCGGGTATCGCCCGTCTGGAGTGCGGCCTGCGCCTTCGGGTTGAGACCCACGCGAGAATCGGCGAGTGGGTTCGCCGCGCCCTCGGTGCCCGTGGGCACGAAGGTCACGTAGGCGCCGTTCTGGAACGAGGACGCCGGCACCGCGCCCGGAAGCGCGCCGCCGAGCGCCTGCGTGAGCTCCGTGATGGCGGCCGTGAACGCACCCGCCGTCGGGCTCGAGTGCTGCAGGCCGCGGTACACGTCCACCTTTCCCTTCAGGCCGCGGTTGAGCAGGATCAGGTTCGCCGGCGTGCGGTAGTTGCGGCCGAACGCCGTGAAGCCCGTGGGGGGCACGAACGGCAGCTGCGTGGTGCCCGCCGCGGTCAGCGAGGTGAGGCCGCTGTCGAGCACCGCTGCGATGTAATCCAGCACGTTCTTCTTGCAGCTCAGTGGCGTGACCTCGTCGAGCTTGGCGGTCTGGATGGGCACCCCGATCGTGTCGCGCAGCTCGAGCACGCGATAGTAGTCGAGCGCCTTGATGGTCTGAACCAGGCCGGCCGTGACGGCCTTCTGTTGCGGCGAGACCTGCGATTCCAACGCGCCAGGCAGCGCGTCGAGCAACGAGTTCGCGGCCCGGATGGCGACGAAGCCGTTCGTCCATCCGCCGCCGCCCGCGAAGCTGCCCGGGTCGGGCTGTCCGCCGAGCGTCTCGGACACGTAGCGCGGCTCGTTCGGATCGATGCGATATGCGTCGCGCGCATAGATCGCGGTGAGCGTGAGATAGGTCAGATCACCGCGCACGAGCGCGCGATCGGCCGCCAGCACGCCGATCGCGAGCGTTTGGACGCCCGCGGTCGTGAGCGCCCCAGAGAGCGCGTCGACGGTCGGCGCGTTCTCGGGGCTCACGATCGTATTGTCCACACAGCCCGCTGCCAGCGCGATGCCGGCAGTGAGCGAGATGAGATGCTTCCGCATATATGGAGTCACCCGTCGATTAGAAGGAGGAGATGACCGAGAAGAAGAACAGGCGGCTCGGCGGATACGGCGTCACGTCCTGGAAGCGGCCCAGCGGCTGGTTGCCGAAGTTCGAGACCTCGGGATCCATGCCCGTGTACTTCGTCCAGGTCTTGAGGTTGCGACCGCTGAGTTCCAGGCGCAGCGACTCGGCGCGGCCACGGAACATGGTGCGGATGAGCCGTTCCGGAATCTCGTAGCCGACCGTGATCTCGCGCAGCTTCACGAAGCCGGCGTTCTCGACGTACGGGTGCTGCGCGGCGTTGAATTCGGCGAGCCGCTTCGCCGAAGCGAGCGTATCGGCCGCGAGGTTCGACGAGTCGAAGTAGTTGTTCGTCAGGTTCACTACGTCGCCGCCCTTGCGCCACTCGAGGAGACCGGTGAGGCGGACCGGACCGATGTCGATCTGGTTGCTGAACCCCATGTTGAAGTCGGGGTTCGCGTCGCCGGCGAGGCCGAGGATGCGGTTCGCCGCGGCGCAGGTGCCACTCGCCGGCACGCCGCCGGTGCAACCGACCGTCGACTGGATCACCGTCGTGGACGCGCCCTCCTGGATCCAGGCGTTGCCGTACCGCGGGCTGAACGAGCCAACGCCCGGGTTGAATGGCGCGATCCCCTCGGGCAGATCGTCGACGAAACCGGTCTGCTTCGCGAAGGTGGTGTTCGACACCCAGATCAGACTACCACGGCGCAGGGGCGTGAGATCGAGCTCGATCTCGGTGCCGCGGTTCGTGATCTGACCGCCGTTCAGGTACTGCGTCGTGAAGCCGAGCGAGGGGACGATCGGCGCCTGCAGCAGCAGGTCGGTGATCTGCTTCTTGTACCAGGTCGCGCTCAGGCGCACGCGCGAGTCGAGCGCCGTCGCGTCGAAGCCGCCCTCGATCTCCGTCGCCTGCTCGGGCTGGATCGTCGGCGAGCCCTTGATCGTCGAGGCGCGCGTGCCGGTGAAGCCCTCGTACAGCAGGTTGGTGAGGAAGGTCGTGCGACCCGCCGTCGGCAGGTTACCGGCGCGTCCGAACGCGGCGCGCGCCTTGAACTCGCTCACGAACGACGGCAGGAAGGGCAGCCGGTACGACGCGGAGACCTTCGGGTACGTGTAGAACTTCCCCTGGTCACCGTTGCCGCTCGACTTCTCGGTGTTCACACCGGCCGTCACCAGCAGCCGCTCGTCCAGCGCGAAGAACTCCTCCTGCGCGAACAGCGCGAAGTCACGGGAGAGCCCGATCGTCTGGTCGGGGAACGTCTGTGCCGCCGACGCGAGGCTCGTGACGGTGGGGAAGATCACCCCCTTTCCCGTGAGCTGCGTGACCATCGACTCACGGCGTTCCTGCCGGAAGCCGGCAGAGGTCTGCGCCGAGAACTTCTTCATCGCCAGGCGATGCACGATGGAGCCGTTGATGTTCGCGTTGAGCAGCGCGGCGTCGCTGTTGAACAGCGTCCCGGCGTTGGCGCCGAACGCGGCGGCCTCCGTGTAGCCGGTCGCCGGCGAGATCAGCCGGTCCTTCGACGAGTAGGAGTCGATGCCGCCCGTGAAGTTCGCGTCCACCGAGTTCCGCGACGTCTTGTACAGCGAGAGCTTGCTCGTCAGGCTCCCGATGAAGCGGTACGTGTTGTTCGGGGTCTTGACGAGATCCGCGTTCTGGAACGGGTTCGAGCCGGGCAGGAGCCCCGAGCCATTGCGCGGGAACGTGCCATCGGCATTTCGCTGGAGGTCGTAGAACGACGGCGTGTTGGAGAAGATGTCACCCGGCGTGATGCCGGTGTTGTCGTTGCCGGAGATGCCGCGCTGCGTGAGCGAGTGCAGGATCTCGGAGTTGGCGCCGACGGTGAAACGCGGACCGAACGACTGGGTCACGTTCAGGCGGAGCGCCTGCTTGTTGTAATAGTCGTTCGGCGCCAGCCCGTTGTCGTGGTGCACCAGACCCGACACGAAGTAGTTGGTGCCCGCCTGCGTGCCACCGCGGAGCGACGCCACCGTCTCGTAGGACAGATCGTCGTTGGCGTAGTACTCCTCCTCGTAATCGTGGCACTTCGTCGGCGCGGCAGTCCATTCCGCGGCCGCCGCCGTCTTGGACTGGCCGAGGTTCACGTTCGCCCAGTCGCCGTACTCGGTCGCCGACTGGAAGCACCGCGAGCCGAGCTTGTTGGCCAGCGAGGCATGGCCGACGCGCTGCGTGAAGTCGACCGTCGGACGGCCGATCGTGCCCTGCTTGGTCGTGATGATGATGACGCCGTTCGTTCCCTTCGACCCGTAGATCGACGACGCCGACGGTCCCTTGAGCACCTGGATGCTCTCGATGTCGTTCGGGTTCAGGTCGGCGATGCGATTCACCGACTGGTCCTGCGACGACGAGAAGTTGCCCGCGCTGCCGGCCCGCGAGGCGTTGGTGATCACGTTCAGACCGCTCTGGATCGTCGAGTTGTTGACGATCACGCCGTCGACGACGTACAGCGGGCTGTAGGCGCCGAGGATGCTGGAGACGCCGCGGAGCTGCACCTGCGTGCCGCCGCCCGGCGCGCCCGAGTTCTGCGAGACGATGGCGCCCGCGATCTTGCCCTGCATCGCGTTGTCGATCGTGGGTGCCGCGACTCGCGTCAGTGCTTCGGCGGCGATCACCGTGACGGCGTTCGCGGCGTTCTCGCTCGCGACGGCCGTCGACGTGCCGGTCACGACCTGCGCTTCGAGCTGCAGCACATCGCGCTCGAGTGCGACGGTGACGTCGTTCTGCGACGTCGTCACGACGATCGTGCGAGCCTGATAGCCGATGCGTCGGACGCGGAGCGACACGGTGGTCGCAGGGGCCATCACGCTGAACTTGCCGTCGGTGCCGGTGTAGGCGCCGGTGGTCGTGCCCTGCACCGTTACGGACGCCGACGTGAGCGGGGCGCCGCCTTCACGAGCGGCCACGGTGCCGGTGATTCGCCGCTGCTGCGCGCCTGCCGTGCCGGCGCACAACAACGCGATCACCACGAACGAGAGAGCTCTGATACGCACGTCTCCTCCAGGATGGAGAGATCGAGCCGGCAGGGTCCGCGGCGCTCTGGCGTCGGAGGAGATGCGAGACGCCCTCATACAAAGCGCTCGTGGACCAGGGCGAGGGGGCGCTGGTCTGCACGGCAGATTGGGGAAGACGCCGGCGACGTGCTCGGGTTTGGTCGCCGGCGTTTCTTTGGATGGCGTAGAATGATATTGCTCTCGGCTGCGCGCCAGAGCCCGCCGAAAGTTTTTTTGCAACGCAATTGAAGTGACGCGCGCACGTCTCGTGGAGTCGCGGCGTCCGAGAACATTGCGTGAGCACTGCTCACACATCGGTATCCATTCGTCCACAGCGCTCGCGGTGCCGACGCGTCGATCGCATCGACCCGCGTGCGACGCGCGGCAGGAGCGAGTGTACGCGCGCAGCATCGGCAAAAGAACGAGGCCTCGAGCGTTGTGCGCTCGAGGCCTCGTGTTCGACGCGGAATGTCTGCGTCGCGATCAGGTTACTTGTCCCACCACACCTTGGCCGAAATGTCCACGCTGCCCTGCGCCGTGCTGGCGGCGGTGAGGTTCTCGTTGTTGAGCGAGCTCTCGACCGCAGGATACGGCAGGCGAGTCGGCACCGTCGGCGTGATCGCGTTCGGGCCGGGCTTCAGCACCGGATAGTCCAGCCGGCGCCACTCGGCGTACGCCTCGTTCTCGAGATTGAACAGCGAGACCCACTTCTCGTACGCGATCTGCTTCAGACCGGTCGCGGGATTGTAGACCACACCCGGCTTGGCGAGGTACGTGGCGATATCGGCCGCCGCCACGCCCCACTGCTGCATGGATGCCGTGATCGCCTGCTCGTACAGGGACTTGGCATCGCCGGCGATCCAGCCGCGCTGCGCCGCCTCCGCCCGGATGAACAGCACCTCCGAGTACGTCATGATGTAGCTCGGCGACGTCTGTGAACGGATGGAGAGCGTCGGGCGCGAGAAGTCCGCCAGACCCATCGTCTTGCCCGTGCAGGTATTCTTGGGAAGCGTTGCCTTGCCTGCTTCCGAGATACCGTTGGGGAAGCCACGATACGTCGAGTCGCACGGCGTGGCGCCAGCGGCCGTCGAGGCCGACGTCGGTGCCGCGTACTTCGCGAGCCGCGGATCGCCCGTGACCTTGAGCGTGTCCACGAAGCGCTTCGAGATGCGCTGGTCGTCGCGCGTGCCGGCGCAACCCGTCCAGTTGCCGCAGAGCGGGTTCGTGATCGTGCCACCCGGCCACGTCATGAACGCGTTGTCCGCGTTGCTGGTCATCACCGGCCCGGCAAACGCCTTGACGAGTTCCGCCTTCGCCTTCGTGCCGCCGTCGACGTTGCTGAGGCGCATGGCCGCGCGAGCATGGAGCGAGTTGGCGAGCTTGACCCACTTCGCCGCCTGCGCCGCCGCCGTGATGCCAACCGTCTGCCCGTACACGGGGTCGGCCGCGAGCAGGACGTCGCCCGTGCCGGTCGTGATCGCTGCCGCCTGCGAGAGCGACGCGAACAGGCTGTCATAAATCACCTGCTGCGAGTCGTACTTCGGCGTCAGGTTCGCGGAGCCCTTGCTGGCCTCCGTGAACGGCATGTCTCCCCACAGGTCCGTCATCTCCTCGACGAGGAACGCCCGCATCGTGAGCGTCGGCCCGAGGATGCTGGGCGAGCCCACCGACTGGTTGAGGATCTGGGTGTAGTCCTGGAGCGAACCGGAGTACAGCACGTTCCACAACCCCTCTACCGTGGAGCCGCGCGGATTGTTGACGTCCGCCTCGGCGTACTGGATCTCCGCGTAGTGCTGCACCCAGAGCGAGCCAAGTCCATGTTCGAACGAAGCGCCGCGAAGATTGCCCATGGCGCTGAGCGTCGCATTCGTGAAGAGCGTCTGCGACTGGACCTTCTCGGGCTGATTTGGATTGACGTTCACCTGCGTCAGCTTGTCGTTGTCGCAGGCCACGAGGCCTGCGACAAGCGACGCTGCGACAAGCGACGTCGTGAAGAATTGCTTTCGCATCATTATATGGTGTCAGGTAAGCGTCGAATCGATCACGGAGTGACGCTGACCTGGAAACCCAGGCTGCGCGTCGCGGGAAGCTGACCGAACTCCTGGCCCTGCTGATTGCCGGCGGTGAACGCCGTCTCGGGGTCGATGTTCGGCGAGTTGCTGTGCGTGAGCAGGTTGCGACCGACCAGCGCCACGTTCAGGCGGTAGCTCGTCCAGTGCACGAGCGACTGTGGAACCGCCCAGCCGAGCCGCACTTCGCGCAGCTTCACGAAGCCTGCGTCGAGAACGTTGGCCTCGTCGCCCGAGTTGTAGCCCTGGCCGTGCCAGTAGTCCTCGGCGGTCGCCTGAAGCGTGACCGGCGCGCCAGCGCTGTTCACCCCAGTCGTGGTGACCGGGGTCTCACGCTGCTCGGTGACCTTCAGGATGCCGGCGTACTTGCCCCACGCGTTGGTCGCGCTGTAGAGCTGTCCGCCGATCCGGGCGTCGATCTGTCCGGAGAGGTCGAAGCCCTTGTAGCGGAAGGTGTTGATCAGACCACCCGTCCATTTCGGCTGGATGTTGCCGAGGATGGACGTCGTCGTCGCGCGCAGCGGGACGCCGTTCGCGCCGAGCACGACCTGCCCGGAGGCGGAGTCGCGACGGAACTTGTAGCCGACGATGCTGCCGTACGGCTCGCCGACGCGCGCCTCGATGCTCGTGTTGAAGAACTTGGAGCCGATCTGGTACGTGGTGGACTGACCGTACAGCGACTCGAGCTTGTTGCGGTTGTGCGCGTAGTTCGCGGTGACGTCCCAGCTGAAGCCGTCGGCCTGCGACGCCTTGATGGGCGTGCCCGTGAGCTGCACCTCGATGCCCTTGTTCGACAGCGCGCCCGCGTTGACCGCGGCAGCATCGAAACCCGTCGTCCGGGAGACCGACGCCGTGAGGATCTGATCCGTGGTGCGCTTCTGATAGTAGGTCAGGTCGACGCCGGCGCGCCCATCGAAGAAGCTGAGCTCCGTGCCGACTTCCCAGGCCTGCGTCTGCTCGGGCTTCAACTCCGGATTCGTCACCGTCTGCGGGACGGCGAAGCGGGACTGGCCGTTGTACGGAGCCGCGGGGGTATACGTGAGCGCCAGCAGGTACGGATCGGCGTCGGAGCCGACACGCGTCCAGGCGGCACGCAGCTTTCCGTAGCTCAGACCACCGGTCTTGAGGGCCGGCAGAACGTCCGTGAAGACCAGGGAGCTGGAGATCGAGGGATAGAAGTACGAGTTCTTCCCCTTCGGCAGCGTGGAGGACCAGTCGTTACGGCCCGTCACGTCGACGAACAGGTAGTCGTTGTAGGCGAACTGAGTGGTGCCGTACAGCGAGTTGATCTGCCGGCGCTCGTCATACTGGAAGGCCGGGTAGATCGTCGCCGCGTTCGACATGTTGTACACGCCGGGCGTGATCAGCTTGTCGGTGAACAGCGAGCGCTGGGTCTGGTTCTTGACGCGACGGTTGCCGCCGAGGTTGACCGTGAGCCCGAGCCGCTCGAGCGGCGTCGCGACGGCCGTGACGAGGAAGTCGGTGTTGTTCTCGTTCACGAAGAACTGCTCGTTGACGAAGCCGCCCTGCGTGAAGTCGCTGTTCGTGCCCGCGACCGTGTAGCCGCCGATCCAGCCCTGCGCGATGTTGTTCGCGCGGGTCGTGTTGTAGAAATCGGAGCCCGTGCGCACCATACCGGTCAGCCAGCTGAGGGGCTTGAACTGCAGCTGCGCCGAGCCGATGAACCGGCTGCGGTCGTCGCTGTTCGAGTTCTGCTGGATCGCCCAGTACGGGTTGTTGTGGTAGTTGTAGTTCCAGTTCACCTGATTGGTGAAGTCGATCCCCTGCTCACGGTTGTACTCGCGGAGCGCGGAGTCGTTGACGAACGCCTGGAGCTGCTTGGTGTCGACCTGACGGCCGAACCAGGTGAAGCCCATGATCGGGTTCAGCTCGTCGTAGCCCGTGCCGGGGCGGTTGTTGGCCTTGTTGCGCACGTACTGCACGCTCGCGTTCGCCTGGAGCTTCTCGCTGAGCGACGCCGTTCCGTTGACGCCCGCGGTGATGCGCTTCAGGGCGCTCGTCGGCACGATGCCCTTCATGTTCTCGGTGCCGAACGACAGACGGAAGTTCGCGCGGTCGGCCGAGCCGGTGGCGCTGATGTTGTTCGAGACCGTGGTGCCGGTCTGGAAGAAGTCGCGGACGTTGTCCGGGCTGGAGACCCAGGGAGCCGGAGCTCCGGCGCTGAACCACTGCGGGATGTTGAGGCCGGCGTTGAGCTTCGGACCCCAGCTCTCGTCCACACCGTCCTGCGTGCCGTTGCCGGTGCCGTCCACGAACTCGAACTCGCCGCCCGAGCCCTGGCCGTAGCTGTTCTGGTAGTCGGGCAGCTTGGAGATGTTGTCGAACGTGACGTTCGAGCTGGCGCTCACCTGGAAGCCGCGCGGCGCGCTGCGTCCGGACTTCGTCGTGATGACGATGGCACCAGCGGCGGCGCGCGATCCGTAGAGCGCGGCGGCCGCGGGACCCTTCAGCACCGAGACGCTCTCGATGTCTTCGGTGTTCAGATCCGAGATCGCGGAGCCGTAGTCGAAGCCACCGTAACCGCGGGCCTGGGTCGCGTTCGTGAAGTTCGAGTTGTCGATCGCGATGCCGTCGACGACCCAGATCGGCTGGTTGGCGCCGCCGATCGAGTTCTCGCCGCGGATGACGATGCGCGCCGAGCCGCCGAAGTTGGTCGAACCGGTGACCTTGACGCCGGCAACCTTGCCCGAGAGCGCGTTGACGATGTTCGGAGTCTGGGTCTTGTTCAGATCGGCGCCGCCGACGCTCTGCGCCGCGATGCCGAGCGACCGCTTCTCACGCTCGAGACCGAGCGCGGTGACGACCACGCCTTCGAGCTGCGTCGTCGCGGTGGCGAGACGGAAGTCGTGGGTGACGGACGTGCCGGTGAGAGCCACGGACGCCGTGACCGGCGTGTAACCGATGCGCCGAGCGACGAGCGAAACGCTCTGGCCCGATACCCGGTTCGCCGGCACCGTGAACGTGTACCGACCATCGTTGCTCGTATACGAGCCAACGCCCAGCGATGGGATCGAGACGCTGGCACCGGGAACCGGAGCCGCCGCCTCGTTGGTCACGCGCCCGCTGACGGTCGCCGCCTGCTGGGCGGATGCCATGGCTGGCACCGCTCCCACCAGAATCGACGCGCCGGCGAGCATACGATACAGATTGCTCGTCATGTACTGTGCGTACCTCGGAGAAGGTTGGTGTGCAAAAACAACGTGCCGGAAATGCTGCAGTGCGCCCCGTCGTAGAGACGTGGCGGCACTGTCGTCGTTCTTGCAACTCTGACCACGACGCTGAGCGGCAAGACCGATCGGTACACTTCTGCAGGGGTGGGCCTGCAGTCCCCCCGCGTCGAGGCGCGACGTGCGCGACGACGTTCGTTCGGAGCGCGGGACTGAACACCGGTGTCGTCGGAGCGACCTGCCCACGTCGCGCCCCGAGGCACTACAAACCGATCAACTGGAACCTAGACCGGTCGGTGTTCGATTTTTCCGGAATCGGAAGTGATAGGAGACCGCCCGCGACCCGTCAAGCGACTACCCGATCTGCCTCTCGCGCATTGATGATACGCACCCAGACCCCAGGGGGGTGGAGTGCGTCACATGGGATCGCGTAAATGTCGCCGCCACATGTGCATACAATTAGAAAGATGGTCGCGCTGGCAGGCGAATTCGGCCAGTCTGACGCGGTCTGGCGCGCCCCTTCCGACTGCTCTGTCCGCCATAATGGCGCGAGGCGCCGCGCGGTCCATTCGTCGCCGGGAGTCACCGGGAGAGCTCGTTGCGGAACCGCAATCGAGAACGTGCTATCGCGAACGCCTCGGAGCTGGTCAGCGTTCGCTCGAAGTGCCGCGCGTAAATCGCTGGCGCGACTACTGTTGTGTCAGCTGGCTCGCGTTCAGGATGACCCTGCGCGAGCGCAACGGCAGAAAGCCCGTCGTTAGCTCGAGGTCGCTACGGACCAGAGAACATCCATCGATCGCTGGGCCATCGCCGCCCAGGTCAGCTCTCGCGTGCGCTCCAGGCCGCGCCGCCGCAGATCCCCGTGCAGCGCCGGATCGTGCAACACGGTGCGCAACGCGCCGGTCAGCGTCTCCGCCTTCCCGTCCGGGACGAGGTAGGCCGCTCCCTCGGTCACCTCGATCATGTTCGGGCGGTCGAGCGTGATCACCGGAACTCCGCTCTGCATCGCCTCGAGGGTCGTCAGGCTGAACCCTTCCCCCTCGCTCGCCAGGACGAACAGCCCCGCTCCCGCGTAGAGCAGCGGCACGTCGGCGTCCGGCACGAAACCGTGGTAGAGCGCCCGCCCCTCGAGACCGAGCTCGGCGATGAGGCCCTCGACGTCGAGCTGAAGCAGGTTTGGGCCCGCCAGCAGGAGCCGGTGAGGTACCTCGGCGCTCACCTCACGGAAGGCCGCGAGCAACTCAGGGATGTGGCGACGGCGCGAGAGCTTCCCGACGAACAGGATGTACGGAGCGTCCGCCACGCCGTATCGCGCAAGCGCGGCGGCGAGCTCGGGATCGGTCGCCGGCCGTGGATGGAATCGCGCGTCGGCGGCGAGGGGCGCGTAGTGGACTCGCTCACGCGGCACGTGAACTCGCAGCCCCAACTCCAGCGTTTCGAGGATATTGCGGCTGGAAACTATGATGGCGTCTCCATGACGCGCGGCGTTCCGCGCGAACGGCTCCCATCGGATGCGAGCCGACCACGGAAAGCTGGCCGCCATCTCGGGCGAATAGGCGTACATCATCACCACCCGCTTCCAGGGCGCGACGACGGGCATCGTGTCCGATGGGGCGAGGAAGACGTCGAGATCCCGTACGCGTGCGGGAAGGACGACCTGCTCCCAGAGGAGCCCGGGCACGTCAGGTCCGACGACGGCTTCCCGGAATTTGGGATGCGCTGGTATCAACCCCTTCGGGAGGGGGCGAGGGCTGAGCAGCCGCACCTCGTCGAACGGCATCGGCAACCGCTGCCATTCCATGAGAATGGAATGGATCACCCGCGCGACCCCGGTCCGAACGCCGAGCAGGCGCCGCATGTCGACGCCCAGCCGCCACCGGTGACCTGCGGGTCGAACGGCTCGATGCTTGGCGGCCTCTTCCGGAAGCCGTGCGGCGGTCAAGCGTCGGCCCGGAGCTGCATGACCGGATCTCGCCCGTACCGCTCCTCCAGCCACCAGGGGATGTACGCTCGTCTGGTGGTCGGCAGGGGCCGCTCACAGCGGATCAGCCAGGTCTGCGCGAACTCGGTCATGCGCAGGACCTTCACGCAGAAGTGGAGTACGGCCGCCAACGGCTTGTGGTCGCGGTGGCGCACCCCTTCCCCCTTCGCCCGTACCGTCTGGAAATAGCCGGAGAGGATCTGGCGCCAGAGCTTGAGGTCGGCCAGGAAGAAGTGCGTCGTATCGAGGATCCCCGAATACGACCACGGGGACGGCACCCGCATCGTGAAGCTGGCGGAGGGCGCGAGCACGCGGTGGATGGAGTCCAGCACCTCGTACGGGTCGCGGAAGTGCTCGAGGAGGGAGGACGCGAGCACCTCGTCGATGGAGCCGTCGCGAAAGGGGAGCATCGTGACGTCGGCGACGACGTCGACGCCCGGCACGCTTCGGCGGTCGACGTTCACCCAGCCCTTCAACGGCTCGTTGCCCGAGCCCAGGTTGACGCGAACGGTGGGTGCGGTCACGTGGCGCGCTCCGGTCTGCGCGCCGTCACGAACACCACCGAGATCGGAAAGGTCATCACGCCTCCGCGCTCCAACGTTCGACGGCATTCGTCCATGAACTCCCGCCGCACCTCGTTCTCCACACCGGCCGGAGCGACGAGGAGCCGCTTCCGCGAATCGCTCCGAATCGTGCGATGGAGGTCCCAGAACTCCTCGGCGCTCTCGATCTCGTTCTGATAGTTGCGCCACGAGACGTCGAGGTCGGTGAACCCGGCGCCGCGCACCAGGTCCCGAAGGAGAGGCACGCGATTGAGCCGGGTGGCCAGCGGCGCACCCTCGGGCACCTCGACGGAGCGGCCGACGCGGCGATCGACGATGCGGTCGAGCAGGTCGGCCGTCAGCCGGCGGCCGCGCAGCACCTGGATGCGCCGGCCGATCTCGGCGACGGCGTGCCGAAGCTGCGCGCCGGATCCCGAAGGCGGCCGGCTCCCGAGCGCGATGCCGAGACGGCCACCGGGAGCGAGCACGCGAAAGATCTCACGCATCGCGAGCTCGGGCCGGGGCACGTGGGTGAGCGCGAAGCCCGAGAGCACGACGTCGAAGCTCGTGTCGGGGAGCGGCATCTGCTCCGCGTCCATGCGCTCGAAGCGCACGCGTGGATCGTCGTTCAGCTCGTCGTGCAGGCGACGTCGCGCCGTCTCGATCATCCCGGCCGAGATGTCGACGCCCAGGATCGACGCGGGGGGCTCGGTCGCGCGTGCGAGGCTGAACGGCAGCAGGCCGGTGCCCGTACCGACATCGAGCACACGGTCGCGGCGGCCGACCTGCACCAGCTCGGCGAGCCGGGCGGCGGCCCTGCCGGAGAGACGCCGGCTGTGGCGGTCGAAGGCTTCGGCGACGCCGTCGTAGCTGGCGGCGTCGAGCTCCTTCCATCGTTCGGTGTCGGGGGAGGACTTCGTCACGGGGCGCTCGCGATCCGCCACGAGCGAAGCCACGCCCGCTCGGCTGCGCTCATGGTCATCCACAGCAGGAGACTGACCGCCACCAGATAGGCAACGCGCAGCGAGAGGCCGCTCGCCGAGAGCTCGGCGGAGCCGCGAAACAGCGCGCCGGCACCCATGATCGCCGCAACGCTCGCGCCGCCGCGCACGAGCACCACCGAGCCGATGCGCGCGTGAAAGCGAAGGGCGAGTCGCGCGGCGGTGCCGATCGCATTGACGACGGAGGCGACGGACAGCGCGATGGCGGCGCCCCCCAGGCCATAGGCGTCGATGAGCGGACGGAAGACGAGTGCCGCACCGACGTAGGCGACGCAGTTGAGCGCGGCGTAGAAGCGGACGTCGTCCAACCCGATGAGCAGCTGGAGGTAGACGTTGACGAGGTGGTGCAGACACTGCCACACGACGAACAGGAAGAGCACCCCCGCCGCCCCGGCGAACTTGTGCGAGAAGAGCACCGTGAGCGCGAGGCTCGGGAAGAGCGAGACGGCGACGCCGCCGAGCAGGAAGAGGGGTGCGATCTTGGCGGCGAAGTCGTTCGCCACCCCGAGCTTCGCGACCACCGGCATCTGACGGTTGAGCACCGGCGCGAGGTAGAGGCCACTCATCGGCGTCATCACGGCACCCACGGTGAGGGCGATGCTGAGCAGCGCCTGCAGCCACCCCGCCCCGGCCGGGCCGAGCGCGTCGAACACGAAGAAGCGCGTGACGAGGACGGCG
>Ga0207659_10001379_pt1 | contig 14507 bp, 10 predicted proteins | sample KBSM43metaG_FD_184330 | JGI IMG/M metagenome (GOLD analysis project Ga0207659, IMG submission 184330) | Miscanthus rhizosphere microbial communities from Kellogg Biological Station, Michigan, USA - KBS M4-3 metaG (SPAdes) (version 2) | ecosystem: Host-associated > Plants > Roots > Rhizosphere >...
AGTCGAACGATCGAAAAGTCCGTGGCGTACACCGATCGACCGAGCCCGAGAAACGGAAGACTCGACGGCAGCCAATACAGACTTGGCTTGATGCAGACGGCCATCACCGCAAGCTCGATCCAGCGCACGACACCATCGACCACGCTCGGTGCGGGAACCTCCGCGTAGAGTGCGCGGCACGCCGTCGCAATTTCAGGATGGCGAACAGCGATGATGCCGCCATGACCGCACGTGAGATGCTTCCCTCGAGCGAGACTGAAGAGCGTTGCATCACCGCGGGTCCCGAGTAAGCGACCGTCACGACCGGTCACACCGAGTGCCTGTGCCGCATCCTCGACGACGAAGACGTCGGGGCGGCACAGCGATCGAACGCGATCGACGTCCACCGATACGCCGAACAAGTGCGTCGGCAACACACAGAGCAGATCCGGCCGCTGCAGGACCTGACGCAGGGACGACTCGTCGAAATCGAGTGTGCGCGGATCGACGTCGATCAGGACCGGGTTCAGCCCGGCGCGTACGACAGACGCGGGCACCGAATAACACGTGTACGCAGGGATCGCAACCGAGCGGCCAGGCCGCAACGTGGTCAACGCCTTGAGCAGCACGGTCAACGCCGCTTTGCCGCTCGAAAAGAGAAATGCTTCGTCGGCGCTCACGAACTCGGCGAACTCTCGCGTCAATTGAGCGGACCGATCAGGCGTGATGGCCGCCCACGCTGCGGCGAGCAGCGCCGGTCCGTCAAGCGGAGCGGCCGTTGGCGCGAGGACTCGAGCGAGCATTACGGAATGTTCCTGACAATCGCCGGTCCGATGAGGTTGGTCACGCTCAGCGGTAGGCGTTTCCAGATGTCGATCGCCACGCGGTACTTCGGGTTCGCCGGCGAGAGGTCGGGAACCTTCCCGCCGGGGCGCACCCAATAGTGCCAGTACAAGGGCAAAGGTTTCGCACCCCACTGCTCCTTGAACCGATAGGTCCCGGCGTCCGGGCTAGATCGCCCGAAATCGAAGACTCGGTAGCCCTGGTCGGCCGCGTACTTCAGAACACTCCAGTACAGGAGCATGTTCGGTGCCAGCCGGTTGACGCTCCGCAGTGAAGATGCCCAGGGAATTTCGAGGGTATCTTTGAATCCCACCAGAAATCCGCTCGCGACCGGTTGATTCTGGTAGTAAACGGAGACAATGCGGCAATCCGGTCCAAATTCCCGCAGAACGGTCTCGAAGAAGGCACGGGAATACACAGGAGTGCCCAGATCCCGCATGTTGATCGAGAAGACTCGATAGAACGCGTCGAGCTCCTCGAGCCCGCCGACCCGGGCCACCATCCCCTCTTTTATCGGGCGATTAACCTGATTACGCAGCTTGGAGGGGAACGATTTCCAGAGCGAATCAGCATCTTCGGCCAGGGCCAGGCGCATGGAGACCTTCGACGCCTTGACGTGCAGCCCGAAGCCTTCAGGCGCCGTCAACCGGAGCTCGAGGTGCTGGACGTTTTCCTCACGCGCCAGACGGACCGCCTCGTCGACCAGCCGCGATTCGGTTTCGGCATCGATGGCACATGGGCCACCGTAATTGAGGTACGGCAACGAGACCAGAAAGTCGCCAAACAGCCGGCTGCGGAGGCGCGCCAAAGGCAAGATGCCGTTCACACTGCCCGAGGCATCTTCGGAGATCAGCTTGTACGTCTGCTGCCCGAATGCGCGCTCGATCACCGACGTCCATCCCGCGCGATGGTAGGCGTGCGCACCAGGCGCGGCCTTCACGAAGTCCTCCCAGCGCTGATGCTCCGATGGTTGAAGGTGATGCACGCTCACGATGATCTAGCGAGGGAGGTACGTCTCGAGCACCGGCGCGACTAACGTCGCGAGTCCTTGCACATCGGCAGCTACCTCACGCAGATCAGCGTCAGATGCCACATCAGCCGTGAGTGTCACGACCGCGCCACTCGTACGCCGTCGCACCAGCGCGTCCCACGTCGTCCACGCCTTTGCCGAGTAACCGTTCGCGGTCGAATGGCCGTTCAGTTCGTACCACGACAGCACGTACTGGTTTGTCCCCTTCGCAGTCCGAACCAGTTCGCTCGCGTCCTTATTCCGGCCGTCTGCCATTCGAAGCGTGAGGGGTTTTGCACCCTGCATGAGTGCGAGCGTCTGCTCAGTCACCAGTTCCCGCCCCTGCGACTGATCGACGAAATACCCGATGTAGAGCCGCACCTGACGCCGCGATGGCGCGAGATACGTCCGCGTCAATTCGTGAGTAGCGCCGCGCGCGCGAAACGGCGGAGCCGTCGCATCGCTCAGTAGGGTGACCCACGAGCCGAGCTTCGACGGAACGTCGGCCAGCGGCCGGGCAGGCTCGACAGGACTAACGCGCCACGCGGCGGCGGCGGCGGCCGTCATCAACAGGACCAGCGAAACGGTGATCGTCAGCCGCGTACCCAGGCGCGATGGCGTGAACGACTCGACCCGAGTCTCGGCCGTCACGTTCGACGAGGACTTGCGGGGTGATCGCTTCGACAGCAGCACGATCGTCGCGAAGAGCACCACGAAGCCGACGACCGCGACGGAGAGTCCCTGTAGAACATGCCCAGGTCCATGAACGTCCGGGCCGCTTCCGATCGTGTACGCCAGCACGCCAATCAACGCGACGCGCAGCCCGTTGGTGACCAACGCCACGATCGCGGCGAACCCGGCAACAAAGATCTGAAGACCGATGCCCTGGAGCATCAGGTACGCCTGCGGCAACGCGAGGGCGAGAATCGCGACGAGGAAATTGACGCCGCTGCATGCCTGCGCAACCTCGAGCGTCATGTTGGGGAGCTCGATGAAAACGCCCTCGATCCTGATCGGAATGCCGACCGTGCGCAGCAGCGAGGCACCGATCTGCGCTGACAGCAGTTGAAATGGGGCATGAAGACGATTGGTCACCACGTCCCAGATCGGGATCATGAACAGCAGGAACAAGAGCGGAAACACCGTCCGCGCCAGCATCGTTTTCCCGAAGAGCAACAGCACCAATCCAAGAATCGCGACGATCAGTGACACTTGTTCGAGAGAGATCACGCCTCCGACGTGGCCAACGAACAGCATCGCCAGCGCCGTCCCGAACAGCAGTGAGCCGGACACGAGTGCCGGTTCGACGGGGGAGCTCGCTAACAAGGCCCGTCGATCCCAGAGCAGATACGCGCTGATGAACGGAATGAGGATGCCGTGCGCGTACATGTCGTTCGACATCCACTGCTCGAACAGCGACGCAATCACCCCCGCATAGCACACGACGAACGATAGAACGACGGCGCCAACCAAGACGGCGTCTTGGCGCGGCGCGCTATCGGCGGCGATGGAATTCGCACTCACCAACGTGTTCTTCACAGCTTCGCGTTCGCAGAGATTTTACGGGCGACGCTGCCCAGCCGCAGCGTCTTCGGATCTGGGGGCCGATTTACCGGGCGAGTGAGAGCCCAGCCATCCCCTGAGCGGATGGGACGTAGGCCAACAGCGCGCTGCACTGCGCGGCCATGCGGGAATTCCCAAGGATGGCGCAGGCCCGGGCGACCTGGCTCCGCACATCGGAGTGTGCATCGAACACCCGAGAGGGTTCGAGGACAGTCGTGGCGAAAACAATGCCCTTTCGGTGCACGTTCCGGTAGTAATCGATCGTGACGGGCGTGCCGGCCGGGCCCGCGAGCAACAACCGGCCCCATCGCGGAATCACTTCGAGCAGCACATCGATGACGTCAGCACGGCCACTCAAGTCCACAGCCGCGAACCCGGGCCGCGTCGAAACGAGCGTCACGAGCCTGGTGGCGGCCGCTTCAGTATCCGCGAGATGGACCTGCTCGACCTGTCGGGGGTCGTAGACCCCGGAGGGTTCGCCGAGCTCAATGCCCGGGCACGCTCCCCGCCAGAGCGCCGCCTGACCGACGAGCCCCGACAATGGTCCGCCGCTCGTCCAGACCGCGGCGTCTCCAAGTTCGAGGCGCAGCGTCTCCCAGAGTGCAAGCGCCGCCGCAATCGGCGGCACGAGCACAGCGACCGCCGGATTAAGAGACGCTGGGAGGACTACGCAGTCAGACGCAGATACTTCAACGTCTGAGCCCGCAACATGCGCCCCAGGCACAAGGATCGTCCGCGGCGCACCAGGAGTGCCCGGCCGCATCGGCGTGCCTGTCGCGTACGGTTGATACGCGGCGAGCGCAGCCGCATCAGTGGCCGATGCCTCGATGCGAACTCGGAGTGACTCGCCCTGCCGCTCAGACATGCGTCACCTCCAGGCGAGGCTCGTATGCCGGCACCTCCACCGCCACACCCTTTTCCATCGATTCGTAGGCTTTGGCGATGAACGCGAGATTTTCCCACCCTTCACGCGAGGAGACTGGCGGTTCGGTGCCGCTGCGAACAGCTTTCACGAAGTCCCTCACCCAGTCTGCCGTCCAGCTCGCCTCGGGGAACTTCGTGTAGCTATGCACCTGACCGGGTTTCTTTCCATCGATCGGCCGCGTGGAGTAGAACTGAATCCCCGCCGCGTTCAGCACCATGGTGCCGTTTGTTCCCGAGATCCGCTCCTCCTGCTGCGGAAAGCCGCGCGTGATCGAGCTGCCAATCACGCTGCCGACCGCACCGTTGTTCATCTTGAACGACACGCTGATGATGTCCTCGACCTCGGCGGGCGAGCCGAGCGTCCCGTATTCGCTGTAGATGCGTGAGGCCTTCAGACCAGTCACGTAGTAGATGTAGTCGATGGCATGGCAGACGGTCATGATGAGGAAGCCGCCGCCGCACTTCGCCTTCGACGCGCGCCAGTCGTCGGGCGAATTGCTCTGCGCGCCGAGCCAGTAGCCGCGATCCTTGAACTGCTGCCAGTTGATCTGTACGCCGGTGATCGTGCCCAGCGCTCCGGCATCGATGAGTTCCTTCGCTTTGAGGATCTTCGGAAGATATCGGAAGCTGTAATTCACGGCCAGCGCGACGCCGTGGCGGCGGCACGCATCGATCATCTCCTCACCTTCCGCGATCGTATTGGCGAGCGGCTTCTCCACCAGTACATGCTTACCGGCACGGGCCGCCTGCACCGTCATCGGCCGGTGCAGGTGATGAGGCGTGGACATGAGCACGGCCTCGAGGCCAGGCGTCTCGAGCAACGCTTCGTAGGTCGGACAGAACGGCGCTTTCAGCGCCTGCGCCATGTCACGAGCGACTTTGTGGTTGACATCGAATACACCGGCGATCGTGGCGACACCCGACTTCGCCGCTTCCGTCGCATTCCGCTGCGCAATCGCGCCAGCGCCAACGATTCCAATCTTCAAAGGTTGCATCTGCACATTCACCAGTTCTGCGTTAGCGGCCCGCGCCCTGCGGTACCGTCGTTGCCTCGGGAGTACGCCAATCGAAAAGAATGCCGACATGATGCGCGCCGCCAGAGGCGAGCACCTCGTAGACGGCGTTGCATTCATCCGGACGTGCGCGCCACGTAATGAGATCGGCGAGGTTCAGCCGGCCCGTGCGCAGCAGCTCAAAAAACAGCCGGCCCTCTTCCGCATACGTATAGCGCTGAGGGCTGATATCACGATCGGGCAGGACGCTGATGTGGGCGCCGATGAGCGTCAAGCGCCGCGCCTGCGCTACGGAATAGATGTCGATGTTGCGTCCCAATCCGCGCGCGCTTCCCAGCAGCACGACGGTGCCACCAGGTCGGGCACAGTTCATGGCCGTCACAACCGCGCCAGGAGTGCCGACGGCCTCAATCACGATGTCAGCGCCGATGTCCTCGAGACGTGGATTCTCCTTCAACGCCACGAAGTCATCCAGATGACCGTCGCGCAATGCACCGTGGACACGGCTTCGTGATGACGCAACACCACACAGCCACGCGGCGCCGCACGCACGCGCCAAGCGGTTCGAGACCTGACCGATCAAGCCCTGGCCAACGACAGCGACGCGATCACCGGGCTGAATCATCGCGCGTCGAATCCCTTGCAGCGTAATGATCCCCAACTCGATGAAACTCGCGTTTTCGTCGCTGACACCGTCGGGCACCGCGAACAGACTGATCGATGACATCACGCCGCGATTGGCGTGCGGCATGCGCCCCGCGACGCGGCCGCCAGGCATGATGCCCTTGATGGCGGAGCCGACGGCTCGCGCTGTGCCTACGGCCGAATATCCCGGTGGAAATGGAAACATTCCACGCGGCACTCCAGGAAGACCGCAGAGGACCGCCGTCTCAGTGCCCGGGCTCACGAGCGTGCAATGCGTTTCGACGAGAACCTCGTCGGGCGCCGGCCCGAGAAATTCATACGACTCGAGATTCGCGATCTCGAGCTCGAGAAATTCAACGCGTTTCCCTTGATAGACACTTCGCCGCTCACGTATCGCCCGCGACCGCAGTTCGGTGTAGAAGTACGCCGATTTGACGAACGGCTTCGCGTCCTCGGGAAGCTTCGCGTAGATCGACTTCAGTGCCGCCATCGGACTCAGATTCATGATTTTGCTTGACCGGTTTCAGGAGGAACCGCAACGCTGGTGCCACCGGGCGCCAGCTCGGATGTATGTGCCCGTCGTGCAGAGGCTTTTGCCGCGAGCAACCGTACGTAAATATCTTCCGTCGCGCGCACCATCTGCTCGTCGGTGTAGTGCGATTCGACGCGACGACGGCCGCACGCCCCAAAGCGCTCTCGCTCCGGGTTCTCGAGCAACGAGATGATCGCGTCGGCGAGCGGTCCGGAACTGTGCGCCGGCACCAGCAAGCCAGTCTCACCTGGCACAACGATGTCGCGCAGCGGGCGGATATCGGACGCCACGACGGGCAACCGACTCGCCATGGCCTCGATCAGCGCAATCCCGAAGGCCTCGCTGATCGAGGGGAACACGAACACGTCCATCAGCGCCATCAACTCCGGGATGTCGGCGCGCGCACCCGCGAAACACACGTTCGGGCGCGCCGCCGTCGGCAGCTGGTCCCATAGCGTCTTTCGCAGTTGCCCATCGCCGACGAAGAGGAATTGCGCATCGGGGCGCCGCGCCAGCACTTGCGGAATCGCCTCCACGAAGTACCTGTGGCCTTTGGCCTCGACCATCCTGCCAACCGTTCCGACCACGAGTCGCTGGGGATCAAGTCCGAGCTCGCGCGCCAGCGCAGCAGAGCGCGGCACATCGAACCGATGCAGCGCGACGCCGTTATTGATCACAACACCGACACCAGGGCGCATTCGCTCCTGGGCACTCGCGACGTCGAGCTGAAATGCCGAACAGCAAATGACCGCACCGGTCCAACGGCCGAGGAACCGGTCGGTGACGATGTGGCGCGTCGTCTTCCACTGCCCCATGTTGTGCAGTGACTTCACCATCACCGGCACACCCGCGAGTCGGGCGGCGATGCGACCAATGACGTCCGCCGGAAATATGTGTGTGTGGACGACGTCGTACTGCGAAGCGCGGAGCATGCCCCCGAGCTTCACGATCTGGCGAACGCTATAGGGCATCAGGCGGCGCCGGTAATCCCACGCGCCTTCGAGCCACACCACGCGGTAGCCGAGCCGCTCGAGCTCGGGCTGCATGTCGCCGCCCTCGTTGATGCAGTACACGTCCATCTCGAAACGGGTGCGATCCAGCGCACGGCCGATGGTGGACACCACGGCTCCGCCACCGCCTAGCTCAAGCCCAGTGATGATCTGAGCGACGCGTATCCGTCGGGATGGGACGCCCATAGGGAGTGCCGGATGGCGCGGGCCCTCGGCACCCGAGCCAGTTGCGTGAGGCAGGCTGGTCACGTGGTGCGGGGCGCCGCGAGGGACTCGTCGGCGAGCAGGGCGCGATAATCTCGCTTGCCGTTTGGCGTTTTCGGCAGCGCGTCGCGGATTTCGATGGTGTGCGGCACCATGAAATCTTCCAGTTGAGAGCCGCAGTGGCGAAAGACGTCCTGCTCGGTGATACAGGCGCCGGCGCGCGCCACGACGATCGCCTTGATGGCTTGACCGAGGATGGGATCGGGAACGCCAATCACCGCAGCTTCAGCCACGCCGTCGAGCTGATGCAACACGTCTTCCACTTCTCGAGGGCTGACCTTCTCGCCGCGAGTCTTGATGATGTCGTCGCGGCGCCCGACGAAGTAGAGGTAGCCTTCCTCATCCATGCGGAAGGTGTCGCCCGTTCGCAACACGTTCTCGCCGGGCAGCGGCCCCGGCATCAGCACTTGCGCCGTCTCCTCGGGACGCTCCCAGTACCCCTGCATCACGTTCGACCCACGCACGACGAGCTCGCCGACGCCGTGCGGCAGACGCGTGCCGTCGGAGTCGATCAAATACAGCTCCTCATTCGGCATGCCACGGCCGACCGAACCTGGTCGCCGATCGAGATCTGCGGGATCGAGATACGAGACACGCTTGCATTCGGTGAGTCCATACATCGAGAACATCTTCGCGTGCGGTACGCAGCGTCTGAGCTCGTTGATGTGGGCGGTCGGCAGCGCGGCACCAGTGCTCGTGATGTAGCGCAACGACGACAGGTCGTATTGGGCCAGATCGATCTCGAGCAGCAGCGCGGCAATCGTCGGCACGATCGGAAAGCCGGTGACGCGCTCGCGACGCAGTGTTTCGAGAACCGCGTGCAAGTAGACGAAGGATCGCTCGAGCACGACGGTGCCGCCGAACTGCACCGACATCAATACCTGATACAGACCGTAATCGAACGAGAGCGGCAGCACGTTCAGGATGATGTCGTCGGCGCGATTCTGCAGATATGTCGTGATCGAATTGGCCGCCGAGACCATGTTGCGATGCGTCAGCATGACGCCCTTCGCCTTACCCGTCGATCCCGACGTGTAAATAAGCGCGGCCAAATCGAGATCGATGCCGCGCTTCCACGTCGGCGGCGGATACACGTCGGCGAGCGAAGGGAATGTCGTCAACGCAGCTACACCGCCGGGCATCTCAACGTTGCCATCGCCACCGGCGACGACAATGCCTCGTACACTCGCGACGCTGGCCGCGGACTCGACGACCGTTGGCAGCCTGCGGTTGTCGGCGACAACCGCGACGGGTCGGCAATCCTGGAGCAGCGCCGACAGTTTCTGCGCCTTCGTCGTCGGATTGATCATGACGAACACGCCGTCAGCCTTCAGCACGCCGAAAATCGTCGCCACGGCTTCCGGGCAATTCTCCATGAACACCGCGACGCGGTCGCCACGCTGCAAACCGAACCCGCGCAAGCGATCGGCAAGCCCAGCGGCCAGATGATCCAGCTCGCGATACGTCAGCCGCCGCTCGCCGCTGATCAGCGCCGTCTTATCAGCGGTGTCGGCTGCGCGCCGCTCGAGAAAGGACTCGACCCGCATCAGTTACGCCGCTTGCTTCCGACGAACAAACGCGGCGACTTTGTCGAGCGAGTCGAGGTTGTCAGGTGTTAGTTCGTTATCTCTTACTCTGAACCCATACGTTGATTCGAGGAACGCGACGAGCTCGAGAACTCCTGTCGAGTCGATAATGCCGGTTTCCAGAAAGGACTCGTCAGCTTTCAAGCTCCCGTTGTCTTCGCCAAACAGGAAATTGGCGATCACAAACTGGCGGATGTCTCGTTCAATCGTCTGCTGTTCCATTGTCTGCATGTGTCCTTCGCTTCTCTTCTACGCGTGGTTGGGTTGTGACAGCGAATCGGCGAGTTCCGCCGCGCGCAACCGGAGTGCGACTTTGTCGATCTTTCCCGACGCACCCTTTGGCAGTTCGGGGCATAACACGATGTGAGTGGGAACCTTGTGTGCCGGCAGGCGCATGCCGCAAAATGCGCGCAGTTGCTCGGGGCTCGGCCAGTTCTCGTCGCGGAATGAAACGAAGGCCACCGCAGCTTCGCCGAGGACCTGGTGCGGCGTGCCTACCACCGCCACTTCGAACACGTTCCGATACTCGTTGATGACGTGCTCGATTTCCTGCGCACCGACGCGATGGGCACCCATCTTCAACATGTCGTCGCGCCGACCGACGAGATACAGGAATCCATCCAGGTCGGCGTAACCGAGATCGCCGGTGCGATACCCCTGTGGTGTGAAACGCTCGGCCGTTTCCTTCGGCGCATTCCAGTATCCACACGCGATGTTGGCACCTCGCGCGACCAGTTCACCTTGCTCGAACGCTGCCGCCGGTTGACCATCGTCCTTGACGACGATGATCTCGGTGTTCGGAATGGGCGAGCCGATCGAACCGAGCTTGCTCTGAAGTGCGGATGGCGGAAGATACGTCAGCCGCGCTGATGCTTCCGTCGCACCATACATGACGTAGAAGGGCGCCTGCAGACCGCGCTCGAGCCATTCGAGTATCCGCGAGGGAGGCATCGCCCCACCGGCCTGCGTCACGTACCTGAGATCCGGGAGGGCCACCTGATGCAGGTCCGACAGCCGGAGCAGCACCGCGAAATTCGATGGAACACCAGCGAAACCAGTCGCCTTCCGATCGCGCATCGCGTCGAGAATGACATTCGGATACGCGAACCGATTGTCGAGAATCAGCGATCCACCAACCGCAATGTGCGTGTGCAGCAGCGACAGGCCGTACACGTAGTACAACGGCAGCACGCACATGACTCGATCGGCCGATGTCAGCTCGAGGTAGGTGATGATCGATTGCGTGTTGGCGACGATGTTGCGGTGGCGCAGCATCACCCCGCGCGGAAACCCTGTGCTGCCAGACGTGTACACAATCGCGGCAAGATCCTGGTCGATGCGCGGCACCTCGACCAGGTCTGAAGACACGCTATCGAGTGCGACCGCGAGGTCGCGGCCAATCGGCAACGTCGCCGGCCTGAATCGGGGTTGGCGGCGGCCATAGTCGATGAAGACACGCGGCACGTGTGCGAACGTCGCGGTATCACCAGCAGTCGCGGCATTCACGATACAGGCGGTCGGCGCGCAGTCGAGGATGACGTTGGCCAGACGATCACTGCGTGGGCCGTGCGGCAGCGGCACCGCCACCGCACCGGCTTTCATCGCACCGAAGTAACCAGCCACCATCTCGATCGAGTTCTCGAGCGCGATGACGACACGATCGCCACGTCGCACGCCGCTCTCGCGAAGCAGGTTCGCGAATCGGTTGGCGAGACCATCGAGCTCGCTATAGGTCACGGAACGCGAGGGCTCGATGATGGCCGTGGCAGCCGGCGTCCGCTTGGCCGCGTGCGACAGAAGTTGATGAACGAGCACAGCGCTCACTGGCTCAGGGCGGATGAAAAGCGCCGCGCCCAGAGTTCGAGCGCGAGCGACGGGAAGATGTCGTCAACACCAATCGTGAGGGCACCGACGCGGCTGCCCAGATAGGCGTCGTAGCGGCGGCGCACCGCCGCACGCGAAATCAAACCGAGATCCTCAGACACCCACGGCTCGCTGAGCAGCTGATTGGTGGCATCACGCAACTCGGATCGCAGCCAGGTCAACTGCGGCGTCGTGAATCCCTGCTTGTCCTTGCGCCAGGTGATCGTGTCCGGCATCAACGGCGCCATCGCTCGGCGGAAAATCCATTTCGTCCAGCCATCGCGCAGCTTGTATTCGATCGGCAGCGGCACGAGCAGGGAGACGAGCCGGTAATCGAGGAACGGCAACCGGATTTCGCGGCTCGATGACATCGACATGCGATCTTCGTAGTGGACCAGGGCAGGCACTGACAACGACTCGATGTCACGCACCTGACGCTGTCTGACATCGTGACCGTTCAGACCCACTGAGACCCATCCATCAACATCTCGCAGCGCCGGACCGGATATGTCGATCTCAGCCGCTCGCACCCACGATGGCAGGTAGTATTTCGAATGACGGAACGTGAACTGTGAGAGGACGGTCCCGTTCGTCACGAAGCCAGCGAGCAACGATGCCGCCTGTGCATAGTGTCCGGAACGGACCAAGTGCTTCACCTGGAAGCCGAGATACTTTTTGTAGCCGCAGAGGCTCTCGTCCGCGCCCTGCCCGCTGAGCAGGACCGTCACACCGAGCTCCTTGGCGCGCTTCATGAGCAGGTAATGCGCGACTGACGAGAAGCCTCCAATCGGTTCGTCGTTGTAGTACGCCGCATCGCTGATCAAGCCGAAAGCATCCTGCGGCGCATAGTTCAACACCACCTTACTGACCGGCCGCTTGATGTGGGCCGCCATCGCGTCTATGAAGGGCGACTCGTCGGGCCCGCGCTCGGCAACGGCTGAAATCAGCCGGATATCGGTGCGCGAGGGATCGAGGTGGTGAACCGCCGCAGCAATCGCCGATGAATCACAGCCACCGGACAGCAACACACCGACCGGCACGTCGCTGCGCAAGCGAATCCGCACGGCATCGATGAACGTCTCGCGTACGGATTCGATCAGCTCAGCCTCCGAACGCACCGGGGCGCCCTCGGCCTTCGTCGACCAGAATCGCTTCGGCTCGAACCGTCCCTCGGCCGCGTCACGAAGTGACACACGCGCAAAGTGTCCGGCCGGGAATTCGCGTATCCCCTCGAAAAACGTCGCCTGCCCTGTATTGAGCAGCGCCTGGTGCAGGTAGGTCTTCACCACGCCGGCGTTCACGCGGAACTTTCGCTGCGTCGCCGCAAGAATGACCTTGACCTCTGAGGCCAGCCACAGCGAGCGCCCGTCGGAGTGGTAGTAGAGCGGCTTCACGCCGAAACGATCGCGGGCCAAGAGTGCCTCGCCCGAGACCGTGTCGATCAGGACGAGCGCCCACATGCCATTCAACTCGTTCAACGCGTCGCTGCCCCACCGGGTCAGGGACTCGAGCAGGACTTCCGTGTCGCCGTGGGTTCGGAAGGTCACGCCTTCTTGTTCCAACCTCGCGCGCAACTCGAGGTAGTTGTAGATCTCGCCGTTGAACACCAGCGCGTAACGGCCGTCGCGAGACACCATCGGCTGATCGGCGGCCTCGGACAGATCGAGAATGCGAAGACGCCGTAGTCCAACGGCGACGCCGCGTCCGCAGACATCGCTCGACCAGACGCCGGCGCTGTCAGGTCCGCGATGGACCTCGTGCGAGAGCATCGTCTGCACGGCCTCACCGGCCGCTGCACCAGCCGAGTGCGTGATTACTGAAGCCAAGCCACACACGGTGTTGCGATTTCTCCTTCAGGCACCGGCGCCGGATGACACGACTGGCGTCGCGCACCGATCGACGATGGTTTTGAGCGTCACCGGGGCTGACTCGGGGCGACGCCGAATGAACTGGTCGAACACAAGCTGCGTCGACAACACGCCGACGACGGCCATGTTGTCAGCATTCGAAAACTGACCCGACTCGGCGCGATCCCGGCACTTGTCGATGACTCGCCGGGCGGCGGTCGAGCGAAACACTCCAGCAGCGCTCAACGTCGGGAGGTCGGCGACCGCGTCGATCCATTCGCCGGCCTCACGTTCACCGAACGAGAGTGCATCAGGCGCGCGATACGGCTGCTTCTTACGCTCGAGGATGGACCGCGGAATCAGATCGGTGCCGACACGCTTGAGCACATGCTTTTCGTCGAGCACATGCAACTTGTAAGAGGCTGGTAGCGATTCCGCCAACGCCGCCACTTGACGATCGAGGAATGGGAAGCGGCCCTCGACCGAATTCGCCATCAGCATCCGATCGCCCTGCGACGACAGCAGATACCCGGAGAGCAGCGTGCGCACTTCGAGGAACTGATCCTGCGCGAGCGGAGACCACGAGGCGAACGCCGCAGGCAGACCGCGGAGCAGTTCTGCTCGGACATCGACGTCCCCGGCTTGCGCGAATTCGGGGGAGAAGAGACGGGTCAACGCGCTGGCGCCCTTCCACCGAAGATCGTGACCGAACCCTGGCGCCAGCGACGCGTCGAGGTTCTGCCCGAAGAACTGCTCGGCGAACCGCCGCTGCGATACCGGCGACCGTTCGAGATAGGGATACAACCGCTCGAGCAGGCGGGGTCGTCGAGTCGATTGAGGCTGACGCGCCCAGAAGCGTCGAACCTTCGCTTCGCGGAACAAGTCATACCCGGCGAACATCTCGTCGGCGCCTTCGCCAGTCAGCACCACCTTGATGCCTGCATTCCGCACGAGCCGAGAGAGCAGGAACAGCGGGGCAGGCGCGGTACGAAGAATCGGACGCTCGGTATGTGCGATGACCTCGGGAAACACTTCGGCGATGTCCGAGCGGCTCACCACGACGTCGTGGTGCTCGCTGCCGAGGAACGATGCCATCTCGCGCTGATACTTCGTTTCGTCGTACTCAGCGTCAGCGAAGCGCAGCGAGAACGTCTGAAATTTGCTTCCCTTCGCGCGGAGTCCCATCGCCGCAGTGAGTGCGCTGTCGAGTCCGCCGGACAGGTAGCTGCCGACCGGGACATCCGCGCGCAGCATGCGCAAGCTCGTCGCATTCTCGAGCGCGTCTCGTACCGCGACGACCGCGTCCTCGAGCGTGCCGGTAAAGCCACCGCCGTTACGATCGGGGAATGACGGTTCGCTCGCCCAGTCGTCCGTGACACCACGAGCGCTAATGGTGCGAACACAACCGGGCGGAAGCTCGTGAACACCG
>Ga0207659_10001380_pt1 | contig 14503 bp, 16 predicted proteins | sample KBSM43metaG_FD_184330 | JGI IMG/M metagenome (GOLD analysis project Ga0207659, IMG submission 184330) | Miscanthus rhizosphere microbial communities from Kellogg Biological Station, Michigan, USA - KBS M4-3 metaG (SPAdes) (version 2) | ecosystem: Host-associated > Plants > Roots > Rhizosphere >...
GTGCCTCTACGTCGGCGACATCGGTGACGATGGCGCTAAGCGTATGCAGGTGACGGTGTATCGCGTACCAGAGCCAGGAGCCAACGATACCGCCACCGCGCCAGCGGAGGCGTTCATGTTCGCGTATCCGGACAAGGCACATGATGCCGAGTCGCTATTCGTCACCGGCGATCAGAGTCTGTTCATCATCACGAAGGGACATCCGACGGTCCTCTATCGCGCGCCACGCGATGCGCGTCCCGGGGCTGTGGCGACGCTGAGCCGAGTGGCCGAATTGCCCGTCGACAATTTCCTCGAGGATCAGGATCGCAAGCGGTCGCGCATCACCGATGCGGAAACGACGCCTGACGGCGAATGGGTGGCGCTCCGCACGAATGCGGAGCTACTGCTCCTCCGCACGCGCGATCTCGTGGATGGAAAGATCAACGACGTCTGGCACGTCGACCTGCGCCCGCTTGACGAGACACAGGGTGAGGGTGTGGCGATTTCAAAGGGTGGCGACGTGTATCTTGCCGGCGAAGGCGGCGGGCACGGGCTTCCCGGCACGTTTACTCACGTGAAGTGCCAACTACCAGGCTAGCGTTCGATCGGGGCGATACCACGGGAGATGCCCCGCAGCCGTATTGGACATCGCGCGCGTCGGATTGAAGATCAGCCGCAGGCTCGCACGCCACACGCGATTTCGGGTGTGCCGCTCGATCCACTCGACGAGGAACTTGTCGAGCACATCTTCCGCAATCACGAGTCCGAACGCACCGATCGGCGTCACCACATAGTCAACCCATCCCGTCGTCTCGGGACGAAGACCCACGTTGCCAAGTGACGCTTCGCTGATGGGACCAATTTCGAACTGGAGGCTGTAGGCAGCCGCAAATGCGGCCGCGCGACCGCGACTCGCCCAGTAGCGATTGTCGAATTCGATGGTGATGGGCGCCTGCGGGTCGTGCTCGAGCCACAAGTAGCCGGCCGCCGCGCCGTGAATCGGATGGCCGACGTAGTTCACCAGCCACGAATCGGTGTCTTCCCACGCGGTCGGCACACGCACCGACCGGCGGTAGTCACGCCAGAAATTGCCGCGAAGCTCGCGCCGTGTTCCTGGTTGGAATGCGAGCCGAATGCCGTGCTCGATCCCGAGCAACGCCAGCGAGTCGACGAAGATGCCCGTCTTGTCGATGCCGCCGGAATTCGGGACCGGGGATCCTGGCTCCGATGGCGAGGGGGTGCTCGACTGCGCGACCGCCGACATCGGGACGAGCGCGATCAGGAAAGCTGTTAGGAACGCGCGAACCACTAAACGGGCCGGCCCTGGACCGCGAGCGCGAGGCTCGCGTGGATACCCAGCATGTGTTCGATGAGCCGCTGCATGTCGACGCCCTTGACGAAGTACCCCGAGGCTCCGACCTCCTCGATTGGATGAACGGGCTCCATCCAGAGCTGTGACGAAAGACCCAGAATCTGGATCGATGGCAGCTCGGCGCGAATTCTCCGCGTCGCCTCGATGCCGTCCATGTGGGGCATCGAGACATCCATCAGAATGACATCCGGCCGGAGGGCGCGCGCCTGTGCGATCCCCTCGACGCCGTTGCACGCGTCACCGACGACGACGAACTCACGTCGCTCTTGCAGCAGATCCCGGAACACCCTGCGCACAGAGGCATGATCGTCAACAATCAGAATTCTCAACGGGCGCACCGATGGGACGCTCTTTGCGCCACGTGGCATCCGCTCGCCGCCCGCGTGCATCGATGGATCCTGTGCGGCAACGCCGTCGTGCGCCGCGGCACGTGGAGCGATCAAACGGAACACAGTGCCCTGTCCCGGCGCGCTTTCGATCTCGAACCGGCCCCCTAACAACGTCAACCGCTCACGAATGCTGAAGAGCCCCCAGCCGACCGGCCCCGTCTTCGCGCGATCGACAAGCGCCGCCGGATCGAACCCGATGCCCTGGTCCGTCACCGTAATGCGCAGTGCGTCGTCCGGTTCGAGCGCCAGCTCGATTGCGACCCGATCGGCCTCGGCATGCTTTACGGCGTTGACGAGCAGCTCCCGAACCGATTCGAAGAGCAGCGTGCGGATGTCCTTGCGCGCGGAGTTGGCCAGCGGGTCGGCGGTGATCTGAACGTCGAGCCCATATTTCTTCCGCGTCTGATCGGCGAGCCACGTCAAGGCCGCTGGAAGTCCTGAGCTTTGCAACACCGGTGGATACAGTTCGATGCTCAGCGACCGGGCGGCGGCAATGGCCTCGTCGAGCCCGCTTCTTGCCTGGACGACAAGGTCGTCCGACGCGACAGCCATCTGCGCGTCGCGTTTCAGCTGCTGATCAAGGTTCACCGCGGCAACGAGCAGCAACTGTTGCAAGCCGTCGTGGAGCATCTTGGCGAGCTGTTCACGCGCGTGATGCTCCGCGAGCGTCAGGTCCGAGGCCAGGCGGCTCAATTGCGCGGTTCGATACTCCAGTGCGGCGGTTCGTTCCTGCAGCGCGGCGGCAGCCCGCCGCCGTTCCGTAATGTCGGTCACGAACGCGATGGCGCGGCCGCCGCCAGCCGTCGCAACATGATTCAGACTGACTTCAATCGGAAATGTCGCCCCGTCTTTCCGCTTCCCGACGAGATCCGTCCCGCCTCCCATCAGGCGTGGACGCGGCGCAGCGTAGTACGCCGTTCGATGCCGGACGTGCACGGCACGATTAGGGAACGGCATCAGCTCCTCGATGGACTGACCGATCAGCTCTCCGGGCGCCCACCCGAACATCGTCTCGAGCGCACGATTCGCCGTCACGATCAGACCGTTCGCATCGACCGAGACAATGCCTTGCGTCGCGGTTTCCAACAGAAGCCGCAGTTCGCGATCGTGTTCCTCGTCACGGCGCGCCTGCAGCGCCTCTTCCGCGCGCCGGCGCTCGGTGACATCGAGGCAGATGCCGCCGATTCGCGTGAGTCGTCCGTCTGCATCACGTTCCGCCTTGCCCAGACCTTGCATCCAGCGGACGGTGCCATCGGGGCGTACGATGCGGAACGTCTCGTTCCAGTCATTGTCGTCCGGGCAGCTCAGGACGTGGTCGAGGTGGGCGAGGACCCGCTGGCGATCGTCCTCGTGCAATGCCGAGCTCCACGTTTCGAGACTCCGCGGGTCTGCCGCGACAAGGCCGTAGTGTGCATGGACGCGTTCGTCCCAATCGAGGCGATTGGTGTGTGCGTCCCAGGTCCACACGCCCGCCGCGGACGCGTCGAGTGCGAGCTGCAGCCGCTGCTCGCGCTCGCGGAGTGCCGCTTCGGCGCGGGTCCGCTCGACCGCGTCCCACGTGCGTGCCGCGACATCGCGAACGAGCGCTATCTCCGTGGGTCGCCATTCGCGTGGTGTCGCATTGTTCGCACCGAAGGCTGCCAGGAACTTGCCGTTCTTGACCAGGGTCGCGCCGATGAAGGCCGCAATCTCCCTCTGCTTCATCGTGACGCGCTCGGCTTCCGTGAATCTCGGATCCGAAGATACGTCGTTCACCACGACCGTTTCGCCGCGTCGGTACGCATCGCGCAACGCGGCTCCGAAGCCGCCCGATGTGCCGTGGCCAACAAGCGGTGCAACGCCGCGCGCGTATTCGCGACGAATCACGTAGCCGTGGTCCTCCATTTCGGCGTAGCCGACACGATTCACGCCGAGGTGTTCGCCCAGGAGCCGCGCAGCTGTTTCCTGTACATCGTCAGGATCAATCAGCCCGCGAAGCGCATCACTCAGCTTGAGCAGAAATGCATAACGCTCTTCCGTCTGGCGAAGATGCTCGCCGAGTAGGCGCGCCGGCGCGTCCTGTATTTCGTCCTGATCTCTTGCGGGACGAAACGTGTCGTTCAGCGTCACCAGCAGTCGCAGCCGTTCCTCGTTCATTGGAAGACCTCGAGCGGGAGTCCGGATTCTAGTGCGAAGCGAGGTTCAGGTTGTAGATGGCTCTTTCGGGTGGCACACCAAAGAGCAGCGCTAACACTGCTGTCGTTTAGAGGCGTGACGCGTAAGGAAGAAATACCCCGACCCGCTTAGCCGATTCATCGATACCGTCAGTTGACCGCAGACAACCAATTACAGGTCTGTACTTTGCTTCCTCGACACGAATGGCTGACAGGGACGATGTGCAGCCATCGGCGCCACCTCCGTGTGAACGCTGCGGAAGCACGAAGGTCGAAGTGATGACCGACAAGGGCAACGTCGTCTTCTGGTCGTGCACAAGGTGTGGTCAAGTGTGGGGAACGCCGCGCAACAAAGTGTGAAAGGCAGACCACGACTCCAAGGCACAATGCACTTGCCGCTCACGACAAAAGAGGAACGCGCTCGTGACAACGCAGCAAAAATTGGCCTACCTCTTCGCCGAACGGCAGCGGCTGAATGAGCAGCGTCTCGCGTTCCGTCGGGAATTCGATGCACTCCGACAGGCGGGTTTCCCCCGGATCGCATGGGACGCCTACCGGCGGCGACGACAGGAGTATCTGGGTCTCGTCGCCAACCACGTGATCGCGTTGCAATGGACGCTGCACCCACCGTGCGGCCGCCTGCGGTGTGCTGCCGTGGTGGCCAAGCGAGTTGCCTAGAATTTTCGCCCGTTGACTCGCGATTGGTGCCGGAGGTGGGAATCGAACCCACACGGGGGGTGACCCCCACGGGATTTTGAGTCCCGCGCGTCTGCCAGTTTCACCACTCCGGCATGTTGTCGAAGAGCAATTACGTATTAGTGTACGACCGCTCCGTTGTCAGATCGAGGAGTGCCGGATTTTCGATCACTCCTCACGTTCTTCGGCGCGACGAATGCCTTATGCATTCGTTGCACCGCGTTCATTCGGTAATCGGGCGCCAGATGTGCGTATCGCATCGCCATCTGCAGCGTTCGAACCGTCAGCAATTCTGCCACCGTGCGGATGTTCACGCCAGACATGACTAGTCGTGACGCGAACGTATGCCGCAAGATGTGCCACGAGGCGCCTTCGACCTTCGCTCTTGTCAGTACGTCGTCGAACCAACCACCTGGCCTGCGATGCCGCCACACACCTCTCGACGCCCACGTTAAGCGGATCCGCATGGCTCTCGATCATTCACGACAGCTCGGGGAGCTCAAACGCGATCACGCGGCAGGACAGCGCTGGCACCAAGTGTATGGCCCGCTATCAGGTAGTCGGCCTGAGAGCGGCACTCGAACTGTGGCGCTACTGCTTCGATTCGGCGCCGTATCTATTCGGTGATCGGCTCGGAGAACCCGCGTTCCAAGAATCCTCAGTTTGCGGTCCTGGTGTGTGCGCCTCACGCCGCCCGAACTCGATGCCCCAACCAAACTTGCTGTGCCACCGCGAGTAGGACATAGAATCGCTATTTCGCCAAGACAGGCCTGTGGCTCCACTCGTCCAGACGGATGTCGCCGAGCAGCGCGCCGTCGCCGGGGACGAGCGACCGTTCATCAAGTTCCGCTCCGAAGTAACGGGCATGCGGGTCGGTGACGACGGTGCGCCGGTCGTGATGCTCACGGAGATCCTGGCGAATCAATTCGTCGAAACGGAACTGCTCGGGACCCGCCACTTCAACCACGCCATTTAACGGCGCGCCGGCGGCGACCTCGGCGACCGCCTTCGCGACGTCGTCCGCGGCCATCGGCTGAATCAGCACCGGCGGCAGCCGGACGGTCGTGCCGTCGGTGGCTTCGTCGGCAATGCGTTTCATGAACTCGAAGAATTGCGTCGCATGCACGATCGAATAGGGGATGCCGCCACTTTTGATCAATAACTCCTGCGCATTCTTCGCTCGGAGATAGGGACTGTTGGGTATCCGCTCGGTTCCGACAACTGACAGTGCCACATAGTGCCGCACGCCGGCTGCGCCCGCGTACGCGAGCAGGTTGTGCGTGGACGTCGTGAAGAAGTTCATCACCGCCGTTTCTTCGAAGGACGGTGAATTCGAGACGTCGATGACGACCGATGCGCCTTGAAGGGCGTCCGCGAGACCTTGACCGGTAAGAGTGTTGACGCCCGTGTCTGGCGACGCCGCCACGACATCGTGGCGCTGCGCGCGGAGGTTCGCGACGACGCGTGATCCGATGAGCCCGGTTCCGCCGATCACGACGAGTTTCATGGTGCGTCCTTCCTTCTCTTGGTCCGCGTCTCAGCATCAACCGTGCAGCGCCCATGCCCACCACGCCACAGGTCAGCGTTGTGGATATGCAGAGTCCCGACAGAAACCTCAGCGCACATACTGGCAGCATGCTGTTGCGATCACAGCACACCGTCGTGTCTCCAATTCCGATCGGGTCATGACATTCCGCACTTCGCAGTCCTGGTACTCGGGTATGAGGGATGAATCGAGGAGAGGTGAGGGAGAAAGATGAAAGCCGAACTGAGAATCACTGAGCACGAGGCAGCGCAGGTCGACCGCGCGAACGCCTCGGGCGCCACGCCCGTTGTCTTCGTTCACGGGCTCTGGCTGCTGCCTTCGAGCTGGGACCGCTGGGTCACGCTGTTCGAGGAGACCGGCTATGTCGCGTTGACGCCCGGCTGGCCTGATGATCCCGAGACGGTCACTGAGGCCAGAGAGCATCCCGAAGTGTTCGCGGGCAAAGGAATCACGGAGATTGCCGACTACGAGGAGGCAATCATCCGACGCCTCGAGCGAAAGCCTGTGATCATCGGTCACTCGTTCGGGGGTCTGCTGACCATGATTCTCGCGGGGCGCGCGCTCGCCGCCGCGTCGGTTGCGATCAGCCCAGCCCCATTCCGCGGCGTGCTCCCGTTGCCGATCGCGGCGCTGCGCACGGCCAGCGTGGCCCTGCGCAACCCCGCGAACTGGAACCGCGCGGTCCCGCTCACCTATGACCAGTTCCGCTATAGCTTTGCGAACGCAGTCGGCGAGGACGAGGCGAAGGAGCTGTACCTCGGCTACTCGGTCCCCGGCGCTGGGGAGCCGCTCTTTCAGGCGGCGTCCGCGAACTTCAATCCCTGGTCAGAGGCGCAGGTCGACTCGATGAATCCGGAACGAGGCCCGATGCTGATCATCTCGGCCGACTCGGACCACACAGTCCCGTGGGCCATCGCCAACGCGTCCTACAGAAGGCAGAAGCGCAATAGGGGCGTGACCGAGGTCGTTAAAATGCCGGGCCGCGGGCACGCGCTGACGATCGACTCAGGCTGGCGGGAGGTCGCCGACAAGGCGCTCGAGTTCGTCACGCGATTCACGGCAACCCGACGAAGGGTCGCGTGAACACTTACAACTTGACCATGGGGAGTGGCGTGAGCGGATGCCGCGGGAACCACGCGACTGCAAATTGGACGAGACGCCAATGAAAACCCGCGCTGGGCCAGGTGGCGAACAGCGATTTGATGAACGGGCGCGTGACGCCGAATCGTCGCAATCCGTACGACACGTCAACCCAGTCAGCGCGCCGAAACCCTTCGACCAGTCCATCCGGATGGGCTTGGGCGCGCGTGAGCTTGTGATGATTCGCGATCATCGCCTCGATCTCGGGGATCCAGTCCGCTCGCGAGTGGGCCGCAAGGTACTCGCGTGCGAGCGAAATGGATGGCGCTATGTAGTCCCATGTGTGGTCCGTCCAGATCCCAAGGTCGTGAAAAACCGCGGCGACTGCGATCTTTTCAAGGTTGTCGCGGCTGCCGGGTGTGACCGCTACACACAGGTTCACGACGCGATGCACGTGGTTCCTGTACGCGATGAAGTCGTGTCCAAGCGCGGGGGCGTACTGGTCGAGCACTCCTTCGATGATCGGGATGCTCGTCAACAATACCGGACTGACGACGTCCTCACCGAGTCGCGCTAGAGGATGTCCGGACACAACGCCGCCCAATCACTATTCGCGGAACGGAGCGTTCATCAATAAGTCGACCGTTGAGACGGCCTTGTAGCCAGGCACGAGCCGCTCGCCGAAGTCTCGCAGGAAGTTGTCCTGGCTCGTCTCCGGCTTCGCGGTAACCATCCGACAGCATGCCTCAGCGAATTGCTGCTTCATCTTCAGTCGAGGAAACGCGTCGAGGATACGTTCGACGTCGCTTTTCGGAAGTGCCTCTAGCCCGAAGCCGCCATAGTCGCACCCGATGCCCATCGTGCCCACTGCAACTTCCGGTTCCTTGTGAAGCGCGAGCGATGGCGTCGAGTTGAGCGTAACCAGATCCCAGATCAGTTGGGCGCGGCGATCCGCGAGGCCCGCGCCTTTGACGAACGACACTGCGGCATTGGCGCCGTTCACTTCGAAGCGAGCAGGGCCCGACACGGCTGCCGTGAGACCGATGTCGTGAAGTATCGTGCCAACGGCCACAACCTCGTGGTCGAACTCGAGGCCTTTCATGTGGCCAATCGTCTCTGCGAATAGCCACGAACGCATCGCGTGATTGAACAGAAACGGTTCGGAGAGTCGTTGCGCGTATGCGATCACCGCTGTGATAAGCGGATTGTCTGGCACGTTGACGCCGGCGATCGACCGTGTGGGTGGCGAGTTGAGCATGTGTCTCACGTTTGCTAACCGAGCCCGAGTGTTCCTGCAGTCAGGGATTACGTCACGCCTTCGGCGCATGGGCATCGACCGTGCCACATAAATGGTCACGGCAGATGTGAGTCAAAGTTCATTCAACAGGGACGCTCACCATAGGCCGTGGGGGCTACGCGACAGCTTCACAGCAACCGTCACGTTCTCGGCCCCGATCGCGCGCGCGAGTTCGGGAGGTGGTGAGATGAGCACTATCACTGGGAAGATGGCACGACGATCTACTACAAGGACTGGGGCGAGGGCCCGGTTGTCACGTTCTCACACGGATGGCCGCTGAACGCCGATGCGTGGGACGGTCAGCTGCTGTTCCTCGCGCAGAATGGTTTTCGCGTCGTCGCACACGATCGATCAGTTGCCCAGCCGTCGCCACCAGGTCGCGGCAGGGACCGGCCGATCCTTCGCGAAATCGGGTGCCGGCTCGAGTGCCGGATCCGCGTCGTTTTGCTGCATCTTGGTGCATCCGCTTGCCGAAGACGAAAACCCTACGGCACGGCGTCTCAACACCCTGCCCGTCCCAGCATTTTCGTGCACCATCGTCGCAAGGATTTTGAGTCCCGCGCGTCTGCCAGTTTCACCACTCCGGCATCTTGACGAGGAGCAATTGCTTCCGAATTCTATCCGGCTCGCCGGGATCCGATAGGATGCTACGGCCGTGACCCCTCGATTCGCACATCTCACCCCCACCGGTCCGAAGCCGAGAGTTCTTCTCGTGGACGACCACCGTCAGTTTCTCGATGCCGTGTCCGCGATGCTGGCCGATGACTTTGACGTCGTCGGTGCCGCAACAGATGGCCGTCATGCACTTGACGTTGCTGCCGATGTGGATCCGGACGTCATCGTCCTTGACGTCGAGATGCCGGGACTCGACGGCTTTCAAACGCTTCGGGCGCTCCAACAGGCCGGACTTGCGACAACACCGGCCGTTTTCCTGAGCATGCATGACGCGGACGAATATGTGAACGAGGCCTTCCGGTGCGGCGCCCGGGGTTATGTCGTCAAGCCGCGCATCTCACGCGATCTCGCAAGCGCGCTCGACCAGGCACTTCTCGGCCGCGCGTTCGTGCCATCGCTCGCGACGTTGCACCAGCTCGCCGACGGCGGCGGCATGCATGCGATGCACCTTCGTCACGATCCGGAATCGTTCATGGATGATGTGGCCAGCTTTTTCGACCTCGCGCTTCGCCGCGGCGACGCCACCTGTATCATCGCGACCGCGGACGTTCGCCACGGTGTGCACGAGCGGCTTCGGGCGCTTGGATGGGACGTGGGCGGATCGTCCGGGCACAAACGTCATGCCGTCATCGACGCGGCCGATGCCTTGAACAGCTTCATGCGGAACGGGCTTCCCGACCCGAATCGCCTGGAGGAGATTGCCGAGGAACTGGACGAGTATCGTCGTGCCGCCGCCGAAGAAACGACGACTCGCTTGACGATCTTCGGCAACATGGTCGAGGTGCTCAGCGCGGAGGGCAATACAGATGCAGTGATCTCGCTCGAAACGCTGTGGAACACGTTCACACATGACCGTCCATTCCTGACGCTGTGCGGGTATGCAACGTCGTGCTTCCACGATGGCGTGCCGGACTTGTGGCCGGACGTCTGCCACGCGCATCGGGCGTTGAGCCATGCAGACGATGTCTGAGCTCAGACCCCATGGCGTCGATACTAAAACGGCAGTTATCCATCTGAGCGAGGATGGTCTCGTCATCGTCAGAATCCGCAATGGCGCGTATCAATCGCTCGAGGATGCCAAAACAAACTTGATGACGGCGGTAGCCGCAACAGCCGGCAGCCGTCGCCCGCTGCTCGTCGATATCCGGACTGCGCAGCCGCTCGATGCCGATGCGCGGCATCACTATTCGGGCCGGACGCTCGTTGACAGCTTCCTGGCGCTGGCGCTCCTTGTCGCAGGCAATCCTTTCGGGCGCATGATGGGAAATGTCTACCTGCGTATCGCTCGTCCTGGCATTTCGACCCGACTGTTTACCGATGAACGACGAGCCCTTGAATGGCTGATCCAGCATCGCGCGTGACGCCACGCGCCCATTTCACGTTCGACAGAGACCGCGTGGCCGCGTTCCTGCGGACACTCGAGAGCATGGCCGCGGGCCAGCTCGAGGAGCGCCTCCCGATTTCAGCGCGCGGCGATGCGCTCGACGCGATCGCGCATGCGATCAACGTCCTCGTCGGCGAGCTCAGTTGGACCGGCGCTCGCGCCAAAGAGGCGCAGGAGGAAACGGAGGCGCAACTGCGCGCTGCCGTGGCGAGCGCGGAGGTGCGCAACGGCGCGATCCTCAGAGCCATTCCCGATCTGATGTTCGTCATGCTCCGCGACGGCACCTACGTCGACTATCACGCGCGGGATCCGACGCTATTGTTCGTGCCGCCAAGCGCATTCATCGGCAAGAAGGTAGGCGAGGTCCTGCCGCCGGCGCTTGCGGAGCCGCTCATGGATGCCCTCGAGCGCGCCTCCCAGACCGACGACCCGATCGTCTTCGAGTACGACTTGCCCATCGGCGGCGAAGCGCGCACGTTCGAAGCGCGCATCGTGCACGCGGGGGCCGATCGACTCCTCAGCATCGTTCGCGATGTGACGGAGTCGCGGCGGGCGTCGGAGCTCAATCGTGATCTGGCTCGAAGGCTGATTGCGCGCCAGGAAGTCGAACGGCAGCGGATTGCACGCGAGCTGCACGACGATATCAGTCAGCGAATCGCCTTGCTCAACATCGAGATCGACACCATAGCGGGGCAGGTCCTGTCTGAGGAGTCGCGCGCACGTCTTCACGCGCTGGGCACGAAGGCGCAGGAGCTTGGCAGCGACGTGCACCACATGTCGTACGCACTCCATCCGTCGTGGCTGGAGACACTTGGCCTCGTCGCCGCCCTTCAGGCGCTCTGCCGTGACGCGTCGAAGCAACGCAATCTGCACGTGACCTTCACGCACCACTCGATTCCATCGTCGGTCGACCCGAATGTGTCGCTGTGTCTCTATCGAATTGCGCAGGAGGCGCTGCACAACGTCGCCCGTCACAGCCACACGCGAGAGGCGCACATCAGCGTGGCGTGCGACGCGGACCACATCGCGCTGCAGATTGCGGATTCGGGCGTCGGCTTCAATCCCAGCGACCGCCGGTCGGCCGGACTGGGGCTCGCCAGCATGCGTGAGCGCGTCGCCGTATTGAACGGACAGCTCGCCATCAACACGGCCCCTGGCGCCGGAACGCAGATCGCCGTGCAGATCCCGCTCGGCTCCGAGCACCCGCGGTCAGCGCCGCCGTCGGTGGTGTCCGCGTAGAGTCCGACCGACGCGCGATCGCGGCTGTCTCGGGTTCGTCACGTCGCCAGTACAAACTCGAAGTTCACAATATTTCTGTCCTTATGTCGCGATTTCTGTCCTTATGTCGCGCACGGCGCGCGCATTGCGTGTGGAAACGCCCGCTACCCTCTTTCAAGCGTTTAGCGATTCGTTCCGCTACAGGCGTCGGCGTCTGCCGCTCTGGATGCATACAGCGCGTCTGCGCCGCAACGAGGAATGTGATGGACAAGAGACCGATGCCGGATCTGCCTCACCTCGATTCACATATGGCAACCGAGGAGGCATCCATTTCGCCGCGCCAGATTGCCGCACTGCAGCGCCAGATTGCCGCACTACGCGAAGACAACGAGGATCTGCGCGCGTCCGCGTTGTGGTGGAAAGCCCTATACGAAGAAGCGCAGCGCCGATACGCCGATCTGGAGAACTCGCCGAAGGCGCGCCCCAGTGCACGTGTCAACCCGCGTTTCAGGATGACATCCTCGTCTTCAGCACACGCCTCCCGTCCCGGCGCCACGACGCGTCCTCTGTAATTTCGGTTTGCGATTAGCGCGATGCGGCTCGAAGACGCGACGTCATCGCGCGAGTGTTCTTCACAACCCACGCGAGCCATGCGGACCCGCCGCGGGGCGGGGCTGTCGGCCGGCGTCGCTGCGCGTCCGGTTGCGTCGATGCCCCCGCCCGCGGCACCTCCGACCCGCAATACACGCAGCGACCAGATCGAAAATCGAACTGATGGAGACCCTCGGTCCTCAGCTCACACCGGAGACGGCGGCGAAGAGCGCGCAACGTGAGCACGGGGGAGATCGTGGATCGGGCAATACGCCGTCCGCCATCCCAATCTTTGGCTTCGTTCCGGATTGGATTCTGTCTTAGAGCGGTTCACCAAAAGTTCACGATCGTCCACAGTCCCAACACATTGCCCGCCGCAATCCCGAACATTTTGGCCAAATCTGCAGAGGCACGGCGGTTGCTCATCCGCGGCGCGGCTCGTCTCGTCGGCGTTCATCTGACATCACAACACGCTCCGACCAAACTTTTGGAGTCAACCTCTGGGCAGACTACCGATGTACAAGGCTGTCACCGCGAGACCGCTCACTTTCCTGTTGCTGTCAGTGCTGTCCTGCGTAGTCGGCGCCTGCGGTTCGACCGTTGCGACATCGACGGGGCCTTCACCCTCAAAGTGCGCGGTCACGCTCGCCGTCCCAACTTCCGCGGTCAGCTCGAACGGCGATACGACGACCGTAGGAGTCACAACCCAGCCTGAATGCGCATGGTCGGCCTCGTCGGACGCGGCGTGGATCACCGGTCTGACGCCTGCCTCGGGCCAGGGGAGCGCTCAACTCCAGATGCAGATTGCCGCCAACCCCGCTGGCACTGCACGGCAAGGCGACATCATCGTGAATGGCGAACGGGGGCGGATCCGCCAGGATGCGGTCGCTTGCGTGTTCGAGCTCTCCACGACTGAGCAGACGGTTCCCGCCGCTGGAGGAACGGGGAGGATCACGGTGACGACCGCCGCGGGCTGTGCGTGGAGCGCTCAGGCCGATGCCGCATGGGTGACGCTGCCCGGCGGGTCGACGGGAACCGGAACGGGAAACGTGACCTTCACGATCGCATCGAATTCTGGAACGACGACGCGCGCGGCATCGATCGTGGTGGCGGGCCAGACGGTGAAGATCACGCAGCAGGCCAATGCTGCGACTCCTCCACTACCGGTACTGCCGGTCAACTGCAGCGTCACGGTCACGCCGAGGGATGTCTCGGTGCTGGCGACGGGCACCAACGGCAACTCGATCTCCGTGACCGCGGCGGCGGCGTGTGATTGGTCGGCCAGCACCGATACCCCGTGGATTTCGCTGACCGGTCGAACGAGCGGCACGGGCAATGGCACCGTGACATTCAGCGTTCCGTCCAACATCGGCGCTGCTCGAAGCGGCGACCTGACAATCGCCGACCAGACGGTCTCTGTGCATCAGGCCGCAGGAACGGTCCCATGCTCGTATACAGTCACGCCATTGACGACATCGGTCACAAAGACAGGTGGCGCGGGACCTCCAATCACGATCGATACGCAGACAGGCTGCGCCTGGACCGCTGCCAGCAACGCAGCGTGGTTGGTCATCACGTCGGCCACAAGCGGATCCGGTGACGCATCGGTGTCCTTCCGCGCTTCGGAAAACATGGACACAAACGCCGGACGGAGCGGAACCTTGACGGTTGCCGGGCAGACTGTGACGGTATCGCAACCTTCGGCGTCCTGCCCCTATACCTTGATGCCCACGACGATCTCCATTCCGGCAGCGGGGTCCACGGGTACTTCGGTGTCAGTGACAACTGCAGGCGGGTGTCCATGGACCGGTTCAAGCAATGCCTCGTGGATCTCGATCGTGTCCGGAGCAAGTGGGACCGCCAGTGGCAACATGACAATCGCTGTCGGCGCCAACAGCGGAGCGGCGCGTTCCGGCACGCTGACAATTGCGGGCCAGACAGTCAGTGTGAGTCAGGCGGCGGCGCCATGTTCCTATTCCGTGACTCCGACCACCCTGTCCGTTGGCGGAGGCGGCGGGGCAACCGGTCCGGTAACGGTGACCGCGACTGCCGGGTGCACATGGACGGCAACGAGCAACGTGTCGTGGTTATCGATCACCGCCGGCGCGAGCGGAACCGGC
>Ga0207659_10001387_pt1 | contig 14459 bp, 10 predicted proteins | sample KBSM43metaG_FD_184330 | JGI IMG/M metagenome (GOLD analysis project Ga0207659, IMG submission 184330) | Miscanthus rhizosphere microbial communities from Kellogg Biological Station, Michigan, USA - KBS M4-3 metaG (SPAdes) (version 2) | ecosystem: Host-associated > Plants > Roots > Rhizosphere >...
GTAACCGTTCGCGACGCCATGACGCGATTGCGCGTGCCGGTGCCCATCGGCGAGGTCATGGCGGCTTTGTTCACTGCTTCGGCAGCGCGAAAGCGATGATCTCGTCGTTAGTGACCTGCGACCCGGTGAGGCCGCCGCCGGTGCTCACCACGGTGACGAATTGCCGACCATCGGCTCCGAGGTAGGTGATCGGCGTCGTCTCCACTGATGACGGCAGTCGGGTCTCCCACAGCTTCTCGCCGGTCGCCGTCGCAAACGCGCGGAACCTGAAATCATCCGTGCCGCCCACGAAGGTCAGGCCGCTGGCGGTCAGCACGACGCCGCCGGAGCTCGGTCGGCCGGTGTCCTGCAGGCCGGCTGGCAGCGCGTCAGAGACGCCAAGCGTCTTGCGATAGACAATGTTGCCGGTATCCATGTTGACCGCGACGAGTTCGCCCCACGGCGTCGGCCCGCAGAGCAGTTTCCGCTCGGGATCCCCGAAGCGGCGAGTGCCGGCAAGCGGACCGGAGTTGGCGTAACTGCCGTCAGGCCGCTGGACTATGCGCATCGGCTGGAAAATATTACTGGTGTTCGACACGAACAGATGAAGCTCGGGATCGTACGACGGTCCCCAGAAGTTGATGCCGCCGGCCGGTCCCGGAGGGGAAACGCTGTACTGGTTGAAGGCGATCGGCATGTACGGCCCGCCCAGCTTCATGTTGTTGTCGTCAACCAGATGCTCGCAATACGACTGATGCTGCGGCTCTCCCTTGTAGAGATCGTCGCGGGAGATCGTGTTCTGCGCGAGCGGCGGCGGTTTGACCGGGAACGGCTGCGTTGGCGACGCCTGCTCGCCGGGCACGTCGCTTTTCGGCACCGGGCGCTCCTCGATGTCGAAGATCGGCTTGCCGGTGACGCGATTGAGCGTAAACATCAACCCGGTCTTGTTGACGATGATGACCGCGGGCACTACCTGGCCGTCGCGGCGCAGGTCGACGAGCAGCGGCGCCGACTGGGTGTCGTAGTCCCAGATGTCATGGTGCACGAGCTGGAAGTGCCAGAGATACTTACCCGTGTTCGCATCGACTGCGACGACCGACGAGGAAAATAGATTGTTGCCAGGACGGTCGATGCCGACGCGATCGTTGTTCGGTGCCCCGAGCGGCATGTAGAGGATGCCGCGCTCCGCATCGAGTGACGTATAACCCCAGACGTTGACGCCCGATCGATTCTTCGCACTGTCCCCGCCCCAGGTGTCGTAGCCGAATTCCCCCGGCCGCGGAACGGAATGGAACGTCCACGCCAGCTTGCCGGTCCTGGCATCCCAGGCGCGCGTATCGCCCGCCGGTCCGGCTCCGGCATTCGAGCCGCCTGGCCCTTCGCCGGTACCCGCGCCGGTGATGATCAGATTCTTGTAGATGGTTGGAGAAGACAGCAGCGAGTACGCCGCACTCGGCCCGGTCTGCATGACCTCGGGCGTCTTGAGGGTGATGACGCCATTCTCGCCAAACCACTCGTTCAGCGTGCCGTCGGCAGCCTTCAGAGAATAGAGCTTGCCCGTCGTCGATCCGAAGATGATCGAAGGCGGGAGAGGGAAATCGCCACCGCCCGGCCAATACGCCAGGCCGCGCTTCGACGGCAGCTCATTGTTGGGAAGCGGAAATTTCCATTTCTCCGCACCGGTTGTGGCATCCACGGCGATGACGGCACCATAGGGCGAGCCCAGATACATCGTGTTGCCGATCACGATCGGAATGGCTTCGTCTTCCCGCATCGGGCCGGTAAAGCCGTCAGGCTTGAGATGAATGCTCCAGACCTTCTGAAGGGTGACGACATTTTTGGGCGTGATCTGGGTCAGAGGGCTGTAGCGGTTGGCGGTCTGATCGTAGTTGGTGCTTGGCCAGTCCGTTGCGCCGGGCGGCCCGTCCGCATGGCTCACGGCGGTGGCATTCACGGCAAGCGCAGCACAAGCCACGCCCAATGCGAGTCTCGATGTTAATCCCGCCATCGTGCGGCTCCCCGGCACTGCCCCGCTGTTGCGGCGTTTTGTGTGCGCTGTCATTTCATCATGCCCTCGAGCGACTCGGGTACTCGCTCCGCGGGCCGCAACACGGCGAGGTACTCGACGTCGATGCGCTGTCTAGCGGGAACCCATTTGAACACCGGCGTGTCGAACAGACGCCCGCGCTCGATCATCTGCCGCCGCGTTTCGGGCATCGCCGACACGCCGAACTCCAGACCTCGCGTCAGCGTGCGCCCGTTCCATGGCGCCGCCATTCGACTCGCGTTCTCATCCCAGATCCCCAGCCACGGGAAGTCCGCGCGGCGCCAGATATAGCCGAACGCCAGGCGTGCGGACGGTGAAAACGCCATGAAGAATGCGTCGTCCGCCGCCGGGTCCATGAGATGCGCGGTGTATCCGCTCGATCGTGGAGCGTCTGTGTAGACGCGCAGATCTGACGCGCCTCTGTCTCGACGCGGCGCAAATGGCCAGTCGAAGTCGGCGCCGGCCACCAGGGTGTCGTCCGAACCGAACGCGCCCTCGAAAACCCGGCTGCGCGTGGCGCTGGCACGAAACGCCGTCACACCCTTTTCGAGAAACGGCGGTCCGATCGTCACATGCTCGGTCCAACCGATCGGCCTGTCGATCGCCGACAAGTTCTCGACGCCCTCGTAAACGTGCACCGTGCGGTCCGCCAGGATCAAGCGCCGCTCGACGCGCAGTTGCGCCGCCGGCAGAACGGCGCACATGGCGATCCGATCCTGGTGTGCATGAACGGTGAACCGGGAGGTGGATACCTCTCCGTGCGCCGGCAGCCCGGCGGCCGCTTCGTCCGCGGACGGACCGCCGAAGATGTCGAGACACAGGTTGTGGCCCATGATGCCGGCAAGCAGCGACGCGTCGGCCCCGCCACCGTATTCCGGATGGCGTACCGGGTCGTATGCGGACGGCTCGATCGATGGCCACGGCGGAATCCACAGCGGGTTGACGCCGGTGCCCTTGTCCAGGATCTCGGCGATGTGCCCGCCTTCGTGAAGGACCGTCAACCGCAGTGCGTGGTTCTCAATCGACGTTGCATGCCGGTCGCGAAACATCGGGCATAACGATAACCGTTTTGCCTCCGGTCGTGCTCGAACTGAATCGTCTACCCAGGCTCGCACCGGTGCGGTTATGCTGACGACAACGCGATCGGTTTACACAGGAGGAGATGTACTCGTGGCAACTCTGCGATGCTCGATGCCGTGCCGATTGGCCATTCTGGTCGGTGCCACTCTCGCGGGCGTTCTCGGCAGGGCCGGCAACGTGATGGCGCAAGCACTCAAGGATGTTCAGACCGCCAACACACCCTTGGTGTTGAAGGCACAAGGCAGCTTCTTCGTCGGCGGCGATAAGGTTGAACAGGCGGAGGTGGAGTTGGGCGGCCTCGGTCCCGGTGGGCACATCACCGTTAATCAGATGTACGTGCGGTACATGGTGCCGCAGGGCGGTGATCGCAACGTTCCGGTGGTGATGGTTCATGGCGCGACCCTGACCGGTAAGTCGTGGGAAACCACGCCGGACGGTCGAATGGGCTGGGACGAATACTTCGTGCGCAAGGGCCATCCCGTGTATGTCCCGGACCAGGTGGGACGCGGGCGATCGGGCTTCAATCAGGCCATCTTCAACAACGGGCGCGCGGGCGCGGCGCAGCCGGCCAACCAACCCGTCTGGCTGCGATTCAGCGACGAGATCGTCTGGCCGAACTTCCGGATCGGCTCGAAGCCTGGCGCCCCTTATCCGGACAGTCAGTTCCCGGTGGCCGCGCTGGACGAACTCGCAAAACAAGGTGTGCCCGACGTGACTTTTGGGGGCGGCGTACCCACACCCAACCCTACATTCAAGGCGTTGTCCGATCTCGCCAGCCAATTACAGGGCGCGGTGTTGATGGGGCACTCGCAATCGGGACCGTTTCCGCTGGAAGCGGCGCTTCTCAATCCCGCGGTCGCAAAAGGTCTCGTGCTCGTCGAGCCGGGTCGCTGTCCATCGACCTACACCGCCGAGCAGATCAAGGCGCTGACGACCGTGCCGATTCTGGTCGTCTTCGGTGATCACCGCGACACTGCGACAGGAATTTCCACTCGCCCCTCGTGGCAAGTGTCCTTCGATAGCTGTCAGGAACTGATCGGTCGCATCAACGAGGCCGGCGGCCGGGCGCAGATGCTCAATCCGCCGGAGCGCGGCATCCGAGGCAACAGTCACATGATCATGCAGGACAAGAACAACCTGCAGATCGCCGATCTGATCCTGCAATGGATCGATGAGCAGGTCAGCAAACCTACAGTCGGACGCTGACACGCCTGGGGCGAGGCTCACGAAAGAAGCGCATGGGCGGCGACGAGAGCCGTCCATGCGGATGCGATGACGTTTGGCCAGCAGCAGTCAGGCCCTTCACGGCGCGCGAAACCACGAAGAGGAGCGGTTCCGCGGTCTCGTCCTTAGAAGGCCACGCGGAACCCCAACTGCACGTTCCTCCCATCGTCAGCGGTTGTGATCGTCCCGACGGTGGCGTTCGAGATGTTTGTGTCCGGGTTGCCGAAGTTGTTGTGATTGAGCAGATTGAACACTTCAGCGCGGAACTCGAGGCGCGCGCGGTTGATCGGGAACCGTTTGCTCACCGAAAAATTCACCTGTTGCGTTCCAGGGCCGCGGATGGTGTTGCGTCCGGCGTTGCCTTGCGTGCCGTTGGCCGGCACCGAGTACGCAGCCTTGTTGAACCACAAATTCGGCGACGGCTCGTCGAGGATCCCAAACTGATCGGCGGACACGAGGTTGACACGCTGCGGCACGAAGTTGCCGCACATGCAAACGTTTGTCGAGGTGACGGTCAGCGGGAACCCGCTCGCCAGGCGGACGATCCCCTGCACCTGCCAGCCGCCGAACACGTACGCGGCGGCACCGCCGTTCGCGAGGTATCGTTTGCCTTCGCCGAACGGCAGTTCGTAGCCGAAACTGAACGCCGAACGATGGCGCTGGTCGTAGCGCGCGTAGCCTTCGTCGAAGTCCAGGTTCCGCGCATCGGCCGTGTCGTTGGCCTCGATCTCCCCTGATCCGTTGTCGATGCCCTTGGACAACTGGTAGTTCGCGAGGAAAAAGAAACCCTCCGAGTAGCGCTTTTCGGCACGAAAGGACACGCCGTTGAAGCGCGCCCAGCCCGCATCCGACGAATACAGAATCGCCGACTGGAACGCGGGGTACGGAACGCGAGTCGCGATGGCCGTCGTGCCCGGGAAGGCCTGGTTGATGTTGTAGCGCTTGTGCTCGTTGTAGCTGCGGCTGCCCGTATAAGCGACTTCCACGAGATAGTTCCTCGAGAACGTGTGCTGCGCGTTCCCGTTCCACTGGAACGTGTACGCGTTCCGATTGCTCGGGTCCATCGAAAATGGTGCCGGGAACTGCGGGATGCCGCTCAGATCGGGAAACAGTCGATCGGCATTGAACGACAGATCCGTGGCCGTCGGTTGCAGTGAGTACTGGCCGTAGAACGGCGGCACGAGCCGCGAGAATTGCAGCTCGTTCAGATTCAGGTTGTCGTAGTAGATGCCGAATCCTGAACGAATGACCGTGCTGTCGCTAACGTTATACGCAACGCCGACGCGCGGCCCGAAGTTGTTCAAATCCTTCTGCACGATGCCTGCGGGGAAGAAATCATCCTGATTGATGATCAGCGGAACGAGCTGCGGCGGGAGATTCGCCGGCACCTTATGGAACGCGATCTTTCCGCTCGCAGCGTCGAACGAACCCTCCTGATTGTTGGTCTCGTGCCACGGCCCGAGGTATTCCCAGCGCAGTCCCATCTGCACGGTCATCTTCGACGACACCTGCCAGTTGTCGTCAATGAACGGCGCGAACGTCGACGAGCGGTAAGTGGAGCGCGAGCTGCCAAACGCGCCGGTGCAGGTCGAGCAGTAGCCGAGCAGAAAATCGCCAGCCGGGTTGCCCGTGAACTGACCGTTGAACGTGAGGGTGCTTCGCGGCGGTACCTCGGTGAGATGCTCGAAGTTCCGGAACTGCGCCTGCAGACCGAAGCGGATGTTGTGCGCCCCCTTGACCCAGCTGGTCGCGTTGGAGACGCTGTAGATGTTCTCGGTCGCACCCTGGGTAATCGTGCCTTCGCCCTGGGCGCTGAAGCCGGTCAGGGTGAAGTTCGGACGGCCGTAGTCGATCGGATCGGTGCCCCCGGCGAGATTCCGCATGCCGATGTCGCCCACCCAATTCTTGCCGTCGAGGCTGATCGGCGCGTTGAGGTGATAGGCGTAGTTGTAGCCGAAGCGGGTTTCGGTCACGAGGCCCGGCTTGATGACCCAGGTCTCGCCGACGGCAAGGTTCTTCCCGTTCTGCGGGAAATTGGTGTAGGTGAAGGCGCCCGGATTGAGCTGAGAGCCGTTGTAGTAGAGAAACCGCTCGAACAGGTTGTGGCTCGACGACAGCACCTGGTCGCCGCGTACCGTCGCGGAATCGCTATCGTCGGTGAATTCGCGCACCGTCCGGTAGTTGTTCGCGCCAGCCTGGTTGGGTGCTGGAATCGTCGGCGCCAGTGTCTTCGCGAAGTTCGAGAAGCGGTTCGTCGGAATGATGTTGCCTGCAAACGGCTGCCCGGTGAGCGGATCCCGCACCGCCGTCGCGAGGCTCGAGAAGTTGCCGCTGAGGAACGCGGGGTTCGCCACGCTCGCGAGCAGCGTTCGGTCCTGCGTCGTTCGCAGGCCTTCGTAGCCGCCGAAGAAGAATGCCTTGTTCCTCACCGCCGGTCCGCCAAACGTGACGCCGGACTGATTGCGATTGCCGACTTTCTGCCCGAAGTAGTTGGCGGCCGCCATCCCACTGTCGCGTAGGTAGGCGTACCCCGACCCCTGCATCGAGTTCGTGCCCGACTTCGTGACGATCGACACGACGGCTTGCCCTTGCCCGTACTCGGTCGTGAACGCATTCCGCAGTACGTTCACTTCCTGGACCGCGTCGAGCGGAGGGTTCAGCGACAGGTTGTTGAAGCGCAGCGACCGCACGTACACGCCGTCGATCGCGTAGTTGGTCGAACTGTCGCGGCCGCCCTCGACGGTCACGTACTGGCTGCGGCTGCTGCCGGCGGCGCCGAACTGCGTGCCGCGCGTGAAGGACTGCGGCGTGACGCCGGCCGACAGCGCGGCGAAGGCCAGCAGGTTTCTTCCGGCGACCGGCAGGTCCTCGATCTGCTTCTGACTGATCGTCTGCGAGACCGACGCATTGGCCGTCTGCAGCAAGGGCGACACGCTGGTGACGGTAACGTTCTCCGCGACGTTGGCCAGGCCGAGCACGACGCTGGGCCGCACAATCTCGCCGTTGCGCAGCGTGACGTCCTTCAATTCCGCCGCCTGGAACCCGGACAGTTCGACGCGAATCAGGTAGGTCGCCGGCGGGAGATTCGGAATCGTGAACCGTCCTTCAGTGTCGGTCACGACCGAGCGCCGTGCGTTCGTGCCCACGTTGGTCACGGTCACCGTTGCGCCGGGCAGCGCGCCGCGGGTCGCGTCCGTGACCTGACCAACGATGCCTGACGACGCGGATTCCTGTGCCCTGCTCATCGGCGCGCCGATAACGAGGGCGACGAGGATCAGGAATCCCAGCTTCTTTCCGTTCATGGGGGCCCTCCTGTCACGGTTTACGACTCTGTCAGAAACACACCAATCGGTCGCGCCGGTCGTCGATCTTCTTGAAAGGCACGCCCGGGACTTTCTTGAGGTCGTCGAGCGCCTTGCATGGTCCGACTTTCGTTCGATACTCGATCCACGCGGCCGATTCCTTCCGCAGCAGTCCGACGATGCTCTCGAGCTCGATCGAGGTCGCGCGGTTCAGGTTCAGCGGCCTCGGAGCCTCGCCCTTGAAGTGAACGGCGAGATAGTCGAGCACTTTCGCAATCTCGTCGTCCGAGCCTTTCATGCCGAGATCGACCATCCGCGCTACGGTGTCCTGCCAGCCCTCGCGCGTCAGCCGCAACGCCGCCGCGCGCTCGGCCTCGTGACAGGCGCCGCAAAGGTGAACGGTCTCTTCCTTCCCGGGACCGTCCGGCAACTGTCCTGCTGCGACAGCATTCGGGGCCAGCGTTCCGACGACGCACAAGATCCACAGGGCGGCACGCGCAGGCGAACACATACGTCAGTACCGCTTCAACCAGATGTTCCGGAACTCGGCCTTCATCGGCTCGCCGACGTGAATCTGAAAACCCATCAGGCCCTTCAAGGCGCGCGCCTGCGTGTCGTCGTCCACCAGCACGCTCGTAACGTGGCCGTTCAGAATCTCGGTGATCATGTTGCCGCGGGCGATGATGTGCGCCTGGTTCCAGTCGTTGACCTTGATGATCTTCAGCAGTTCGTCGCTGGTTCGCTCCAGCGCGCCGACGACTTTCGGACCACCGCCGTCAGGAATGGAGGTGAACTGGCCGCGCATTGCGAGAAAACCGCGGCCGCGTTCCTCGTAGATTTGTCCGGTGAAACTGTTCGCGGCGTCGATGTCGGCCTGATAGCCCTTCAGTACCCAGCTCCCGGCGATTGTGCCGGACCCCTGCTGAGAGCCGGCCGGCAGGTGGACGCTTCGGATCTGAATGCCGCTGTTGGTGGCGTCGATGCGGTACTCGACTTTCAATTCAAAGTCCGCCGGCTCGCCGCCGCGCCAGATGATGAAGGTGTTCTCCTTCAGCGGGTTCGCGGCCGTCGTCTGGCCGACGATCGCGCCGCCTTCGGCGCGCCAGAATTTCGGATCGCCGTCCCATCCCTTCAGGCTCGACCCGTCGAAGATCGACACAAAGCCTGTGTGATCCTCGAACGGAAGCGGCTGCGGGCGGCCGCCACCACCGCGGCCCCGACCGGCTTGCTGGGCGGCCGGCTGGCCCGCCCCCCACGCCAGGATCAGCAGCGCGAAAATCGCTCCTCTGTTCTTCGTCATGATGTCCGGACCCTCTCCCACTGTCTGGACTGTGCGGACGCCAGCACGGCGTCGGTGACGCGATCGGTGGCGAGCCCATCGCGAAACGTCGGCGGCGCGGCCTTGCCTTTCGCGGTTGCGCACACGAAGTCTGCGAATTGATGCGTGAACGTGTGCTCGTAGCCAATCTGCAGTCCGGGCACCCACCAGTGCTTCATGTACGGTTGATCGCCGTCGGTCACGTGGATGTTCCGCCATCCGCGCAGGCGTCCCTCGTCTGAGTGATCGAAGTACTGGATCCGGTGGAGGTCGTGCAAATCCCAGGCGGCGGACGCGTACTCGCCGTTGATCTCGAGCGTGTAGAGGGCCTTGTGCCCGCGCGCATACCGCGTGGCTTCGAACGTCGCGAGCGATCCGTTCGCGAAGCGGGCCAGAAACGCGCTGGCGTCGTCAATCCCGACCGGTTCCACCCTGCCCGTGAGATTGTGCTTGCGCTCCTTGATGAACGTCTCGGTCATCGCGCTCACTTCGACGATCGGACCGTTCAACCACAGCGCGGTGTCGATGTTGTGCGCGAGCAGATCGCCAGTGACGCCGCTGCCCGCCACCGCCACGTCGAGCCGCCACAACCCTTCACCGCCCTGCGGGAGGTCGCGCGAGATGGTCCAGTCCTGCAGGAACTTCGCCCGATAGTGGAAGACGCGGCCGAATTTTTTCTCGTCGACGAGCTGCCGGATCATCGTGACCGCCGGCACGAAGCGGTAGTTGTACCAGACAGCGTTCGGTACGCCGGCCGCTTCGACGGCGGCCACCATTTCTGATGCTTCCGTCGCGTTGCGCCCGAGCGGCTTCTCGCACATCACCATCTTGCCGGCCTTGGCCGCCGCGATGGCGATGGCGTGGTGCGTGTCGTTGGGACTGGCGATGTCGATCAAATCGATGTCCTTGCGCGCCACCAGTTCGCGCCAGTCGGTGTGGTGCGACTCGAAGCCCCAGTTCTCTGCGAAGGCCTTCACGCGTTCGGGATTGCGTGCGGCGACTGCCTTCAACACCGGCTTCCACGCCAGGTCGAAGAAGATCGGGGCCTGGCGATACGCGTTCGCGTGCGTCCGGCCCATGAAGCCGTATCCCACCAGGCCGATGTTGAGGGGCTTCATTGAGTTAGTCCCAGCCGTGCGCGTCGCGGACCTTCACCATCACCCCCAGCACGTCGTTCCAGGTCTGCTGCCGGGTCATGACGTCGTTCGGGAACATGCAGCCGTCCCAGCAGATGTGGCCGAGCCGGCGCTCGACGCGGCCTGCGGCGTCGCGCAGCCAGAAGCCCGCGTGGCGGACGATATCGAGCTTTCCGTTCGGATCGTTCGGCAGGCAGTGCCGGCCGGTCTTGTCGTGCGTTCCGGACCCTTTCACCGTGCCGTCGTTCTGCGCGACGTGGAAATCGATCGTCCACGGCCGCAGCGCTTTCGTCATCGTCTTCAGACCCGCGTCGAGGGTTTCGCGATCTGACCAGTCGAAGCGCTCGGGCAGGATCCGATCGTCCGGCGCGTTGTAGCCCATGGTGAACAGCAGCGTGTGCGCCATGTCTGCCTGGAACCCGACTACGCCCGGCCGATCGACGGCTTCGAGCAGTTCGACGTTGCGCTTCACGCTGTGCATGCCGCCCCAGCAGATTTCGCCCTCGGCCGCCAGTCGTTCGCCGTGGTCCTGTGCGATGTCCGCGGCCTTCCGAAACGTCTCGGCAATCTTTTTCGTGTTGCCAGGCGGATCCGCCGCCCAGTCGGCCGGACCGACGGCAGAGTCGATTCGCACGATGCCGTACCGACGGATACCGATGTCCCTGAGCTTCTTTCCAATCGCGCACGCTTTGCGGACCTGAGTCAGGAACGCGCCCCGCTCAGCATCGCTCCCCATCGCCGACCCGCCGCCGGTCGGAGGCCACACTGGAGCGACCAGCGATCCGACGACGAGGCCTTTCGAACCAATTTTGTCGGCGAGGCGTTTCAGCTCGTCGTCCGACGCATCGATGCTGACGTGCGGATCGAAGAGAAACAGATCGACGCCGTCGAACCGCGTCCCATTCACCCGGGCCGCGGCTGTGAGGTTCAGCATCGTATCCAGATCGATCGCCGGCTCCGCGCCTGGCCCACCCTTGCCGACCAGTCCGGGCCACATCGCGTTATGGATTTTTGGATAGGACGCCATATTTCTTAGTCCCCTAGTCCCCTAGTCCCCTCGTCTCTCGTCTCTCGTCTCTCGTCTCTCGTCTCTAAGTTCTCTGAGGCATCGCCGGATTCCCCGGCCCAAAATGTTTGAGGACGACCAGCGGATCGGCTTCGCTGCGATTCTCGACACGCACGCCCTTAGCCGCCGCATCGGCCGTCACGAAGAGCTCGTCCTCCGTCATCTCTCCGTACCGAATCATCACGGGTGTCGACACCTGAGCGCCGCCGAACGTGCCGTAGCCCTGGGTCACGATCAGGCCGTAAGCGGCGGCGTCACTGATGGTGACGGTGCGCTTCGGCAGAACGGTCAGTTCCTTCGCCGAGTACCACCGCGTGCCGTAGGTGACCCACACTTCGCGGTAGCCGTCGGGTTCCGTCTCGGCGAACGGTTTCACCGGCTTCGGCCAGTAGCGGTTGCTCTCGCCAAATCGCGGGTTCACGTTCGCGTCCCAGTCCAGCATCCCGATGATGTAATCGAGATCCTGCTGCCGGTCCGGCGGAACGTCCTTCACGAGTAGTTCCCACGGCGTGATCCGACCCTCGACCTCCGACTGAAACATCGCGAACACATCGCTGTTCACTTGCGGCTCGTAGGTCAGCAGTGATCCGGGTGCGTGCAGAATGCCCGGATCGATCTGCCAGCCGCTGCCGCGCTCCAAGCGATACGCCCGCGACAACGCGGTGATGCCGTTGTCGCCTTTGTTCCAGTTCTCGAGGCAGCGGCGCACTTCGGCTTTAGTTGTCCCGGGCTCGAGTCCCATGAACGTATACGGAAAGTTGTTGTCCGTCGGGTTGTACTGCGGCGGGAAGTAGTAGGCCTCCGGCTTTCCACGGCGCCCGACCTTGCGCGCGTGCTCGTCGCTCTGATGCATGTGATGCGGAATCGGCCCCATGTTGTCGAAGAACTTGCAGAGCAGGTTCCAGCCCTTCTCGCGCTCCATGGTCTGCTTGCCGAGCAGAAGATCGCCAGCCTCATCGACCGCCGTCTTCAGCAGCCAACGGTCACCGTTCGGCAGACGGACGTAGCTGAGGCCCTCGTCCGCAGGCGTTCCCGGTCCGTTGTCGGCATTCGTCGTGGAGGAGAACCAGCGCTCGTTGATCCCGCCGCGATGCGCGCCGCACGCGTACCAATCGTCTTGATGCAGCCGCAGACGACGTCCCGGATGCATGAACGATCGCGGAACCCAACATGGCTCGAGACGAAGAATGCCGCCGGCGCGGTTGATGACGTCTTGGATGTGCGGACGGTCGGCCATATCTCGAGTTCTCAGTTCTCAGTTCTCAGTTCTCAGTTCTCAGTTCTCAGTTCTCAGTTCTCAGTTCTCAGTTCTCAGTTCTCAGTTCTCAGTTCTCAGTTCTCAGTTCTCAGTTCTAAGGTTTCAGTGCTCCAACGGAATCCCAAACGCGTAAAGATGGTTGTCGTACGTGACGACGTACACCTGGCCGCCACCGGCGGAGAGTTCCCCACGCGCGAACGATGTGATAGTGGTGCCGCTGCTCCACAGCGTCCGGCCCGTTGCGGCGTCGAGCACTTGCAGGACGGCCGGAGCGGACCGTTGCGCGCGCTGCGCGGCCGTCAGCGGCGGTGAAGCCGGGCCGCGGTATTCGCCGCTCGAAACCACGAAGACCATCCCGTTCACGACGATCGGCGCGAGCGGCGTCGCCACGTCCTGTGATTGCCACCCTGGCGCAAGGGAAAGCTTCCCGCCCTCTTCGATCACTTTGAACGCGACGATGCGTCCGGACGATGCGGGGCCATTCTGCGTGAACGTAACATCGCCGGTCGTACCCGACGCAGTCGTGAAGACCCAGCGGCCGCCGCTGTCATCCTGGAATGTCGCAAGTCCCGTTCCGGCGCCAGCCGTCGTGTATTTCGCGGTGGACGCAAGCGGTGTCTTGTGATCGCCGCCGCCGAGCGACGCGGCATCCAACAGATAGAGGCGCCCATCGTTCGCCGTGGCGGCGATCAGATCCTTGCTGCCGTGGCGAAGGACGATCGGCGTCGCGTTGAAGTCGGCGCCCGGTGCGGTGAACCAGTCTTTCGGGGTCAACCTGTCTCGATCGAGCGCGACAATCGAATCAGCGTGGGCGGCGCCCTGGCCATCCGTTCCGAGCGCCACGTAGATCGTGCCGTCAGTGCCGAGCGACAATCCGGACGATCCGGCGATGCTCGCTCGGCCGGCCTTCCACACCTGCGCCTTCCGCTCGCCGGCCGGTTTGGTGAGATCCATCGCCCAGACTGCGTTGGGCGCCGCTCCGCATTCTCCGGAGGTTGTCGTGTAGACGACGCCGTCCACCCAGATGAGCGCGGTTGGTTTCGCATCAGGCGGAAGGAACGGCACGGCCGGTTCGATCGGCGCGCCGTTGCTCACGTAGAGGCTGTGAAGATACCCGTCGCCGCCGACCGCGAAGAGCGGATCGACGCCGCCAAAGCCAATCGGCGCTGGTCCTCGTCCGCTGCCCGGCGCCGGAGGGGGTGGCGCCGGAGGACCGCCACGGGCCGGCATCTGGCTGAGCACCGCAGCGCCCCTACCAGGTTCGCCCACGGCGCTGCCGTTTCGAACACCCGCGCGGCCACCGCCGGCACCGGTGACGCCCGCCGATGGCACCAGCACCGTGCGCCGGCTTGGCATCGCCATCAGCCCGCCCGGACAGTTCCATGAACTCGGCGGCCTGCCTCCGGTCGGCGCCGTGTAGTTGAGGACGGTCGTCCACGACGCGCGCGCGAGATCGGTGTCCACGGCGAAGATCCGATCGTCGCTGCCGCCGAAGAACGCCAGGCTCTTGAAACCGCGATACCCAATCAACCGATCGAGCAGCACCGGCGCGGTCAGCGAGTTCAGCTGACGGCTGGTGTTCTCGATTTTCATCTTCCACAGGAACGCGAACTCGCCCTTCTGCACCGCGGCTTTGGTAAGCCGTGCATCGGCGCGCAGCCAGGCGCTGCGCTGGGCATCGAAGCCGCTCGTCGTCCACTCGGCGGCGCCGCGCCCTTGCGCATGCCCTTCGACTCCGCTCAGGGCGAGCAGCAGCGCCGCAGAGGCCGCAACCAGTACGGCGGCAGGCACCAGCCGAAGCGAGCGCTTGCTCATGGCTATTTCGCCCCCGGCGCGACGCCGAAGCAATGCAGCGTGCCGTCGTAGGTGCCGAGATAGACGCGGCCGTTGGCGACCGCAAGGCTGCTGAAGTGGCTGAACGAGGTGATCTGATCGCCGCTCGACCACAGTTCATCGCCGGTCAGCGCGTCGAGCGCGTAGAGCGTCGCGTGCCCCGAGTGCGCGATGCGCGTCGCCGACTTGTTGTACGCAAGCCCGATATCGAACGTC
>Ga0207659_10001388_pt1 | contig 14459 bp, 15 predicted proteins | sample KBSM43metaG_FD_184330 | JGI IMG/M metagenome (GOLD analysis project Ga0207659, IMG submission 184330) | Miscanthus rhizosphere microbial communities from Kellogg Biological Station, Michigan, USA - KBS M4-3 metaG (SPAdes) (version 2) | ecosystem: Host-associated > Plants > Roots > Rhizosphere >...
TTCGGCTATCTCGCTGGTCGACTCGCAGGAATCGATATCCGAAAAGTCGGCAGTGGTAACGTTGGCGCGACTAACGTGGTGCGTGTCCTCGGCAAGAAATATGGTTACCCCGTATTTGCGCTTGACGTTTTGAAGGGGTTTGTGCCGGTAAAGATCTCCATGTTGATAGCCCCCGGACTGCCGACGGAATGGAATTCGCCCGAGATATTTGGGATCCTCGCGGCGTTGTCTAGCGTTCTCGGGCACTTGTATCCGCCATGGCTTAAGTTCAAGGGAGGAAAAGGTGTTGCGACTTCTGCCGGTGCGCTCTTTGCGTTGACGCCGATAGCAACGCTCATTGGCATCGCTATTTGGATAATTGTGTTTTGGCTGACCGGGTACGTTTCATTGGCTTCCATGATAGCTGCTATCGTCCTACCGATCGTGATTCTCGTCCTCAGGTCGCAGGATCAAAACAAAGGGAAACCATTAGTTTATTCTTCCGCGTGCGTCGCGGCAGTTGTCATTTGGCGTCATCGTTCAAATCTTTCGCGCCTGATGCGTGGCACCGAACCGCGGTTTCGAAAACGAGAATTGTGAACACAGCGATCATAGGGGCCGGCGGTTGGGGAACGGCGTTAGCTGGTTTGTGGGCAAAAGGTGATCGAAAAATTGTTCTTTGGGCCCACAACGCGGATCGGGTAGCACGGATGCAAAAGACCCGCGAAAACGCCGATTATCTTCCCGGGTTCCACCTTCCGGAATCAGTGCGCCTTACATCGGAACTGAGTGATTGCGCCGATGCCGACCTAATTGTGCTTGCAACCCCGTCCACCGCACTGCGCAATATCGCAGCGCACATAACGAAAGTAATTGGCCCCACTAACGCGGTATTGCTGAGTTGCACAAAAGGGATTGAACACGGGAGCGGGATGAGGATGACGGAGATCCTGCGCGAGACTTTCCCGCAAAATAAAATCGCAGTGTTATCCGGTCCAAATCTCGCGAGCGAAGTCGCCACAGATCTTCCCACCGCCACTGTCATTGCCTGTGATGACGGGGATTGCGCCGCGAGTTTGCAGACGGCGTTGGGAAGCCCACGCTTTCGAATCTACACCAGCCTGGATGTGGTCTCGGTTGAGCTCGGTGGTGCATTGAAGAACGTGTTCGCCATCGCCGCGGGAATCAGTGACGGCCTGAGACTTGGCGATAATGCTAAAGCAGCACTGGTGACTCGGTCATTGGCTGAACTGGTTCGGTTCGGAGTGGCGATGGGTGGGACGGCAAATGCCTTTTATGGACTGAGCGGCGCGGGTGATCTGATATTGACGTGCTACAGCGAAGGGAGTCGCAATCACAGCGTCGGGAAACGGCTCGGTGGAGGTGAACCGTTGCCGGAAATCACAGCCTCCATGAAAATGGTCGCTGAAGGCATTCCAACGGCGCGAAGTGCCTGGGAATGCGCGCGTCGCTTGAATATTACCACGCCGATTACCGACGAAGTGCACGCGATCTTATATAAACAGAAGAAGCCGGCTGTTGCCTTGGAAGAACTGCTAAGGCGCGAGCCGAAGCCCGAACAAGGCTAGCCACGCAGCAACCTATTTACCTGGCGAGGCTCAAACTTGCTGGCTTGCTTCTATATATCTTTTGCAGAATTCGGCGATAACAGCCGGGTATAGTTCGTGCTCTAGGACCTGAATTCGCTCGTGTAGGCTCTCCGGCGTGTCGTTAGGCAAAATTCTTACCTCTTTCTGTGCGAGAATTTGGCCGTGATCGATTTGCTCATCGACGTAATGTACCGTGCAGCCGGTCACTGTTTCGCCCGCGACGAGCGCTTGTTTCCACGCTTCAAGTCCTGGGAATTTTGGCAGCATGGATGGGTGAATGTTGATAATGCGACGCGGAAAAGCTTTCAACATTGGTTCATGCAAGACGCGCATGAAACCGGCGAGCGCGACAAGTTCGACACCGGCATCGCGTAACATTTTCACGAGCTGCTCTTCTATTGCCGGCTCCAACCGCGTATGAAATCTGCCCGGCGGCAAATATGCATTCGCCACACCAAACTCCCGCGCCATATCAAGGATCGGTGCATCCAGCACATCCGAAACCACCAGCCGCGCTTCCGCAGCGAGATCGCCTGATCGGATCCGCTCCAGAATTGCACGGCAGTTGCTTCCCTTTCCCGACCCGAGAATTCCAATTGGCAGGCGTTTCATTTGAGTCACTGAGTTTCCCTACTCCCGCTTTTACAAATTTGCTCGATCAATCCCGAAGTTGAATATCCTGTCTCGAACGGGATGAGGCGAATCACCGCTTCAGTTTCCTTCAAGATTGTAAGCTCTTGTTCATCCAGTGTCCGCGGGGTGTAATCGCCGCCTTTGACATAAACGGCAGGGCGGACCGCAGCGAGAAATTTCGTGGCCCGGATTTCTGGAAAAATCGTGACGAGATCCACGCATGCCATGGCAGCGAGGATCTCCGCGCGATCATGCTGGGTTGTGATCGGGCGGCCTGCTCCTTTTAACTCATGGACGGAACGGTCTCCGTTCAAGCCTACAACCAGAAGGTCGCCGAGCTCTCGTGCCGCCTGCAAATACCGCACGTGCCCAACGTGCAGCAGATCAAAACATCCGTTCGTCGCCACAATCTTCTTCCCGGCCGACCGCAGCTCTTCGCAGCGATTGGAAAGCTCCTCAAGCTCGACGATTTTTGGGCTCATTCTTTCTCACTGATTTTGAGATTGTTCGTCAATTGCAATTGGTCTTTAACTGATTTGCGCAACGGTTTTCCAAGAATGACGAAACGAAAAACAAAACACAACGCGGGAAAATCGCGGGCCCGTCACGGTTTTACAATCTGCAAGAATCCCATGGTGCATCTCGCTGATGATGGACCTGATGTCCATGATCGCATTGGCCTGACGCATGTGCACGGGCAGCGACTCCTTTTCGCGATCGCACGTGATGCCCGCACTATCTTTGCCTGTTGGAAAATTGATTGGCGATCCGTCTTTGAAAAGGCGATGCCCGCGGATCGACAAGTCCATCTTCGAGTGATTGGCGAAGACGGCATCATGGAAACGACAGTTGCCGTCGAACCGATGGGCGCGATGCACTACGTGACGATATCCGGTTTGCACAACACATATCGTGTGGAGATCGGTTATTTTCAGCCATTCGACAGCTGGCACTCTGTCGCGACATCGGGTGAGGTTGAAATGCCGTCGCAAGGAAGCGTTGCTTCTGCTGACGTGGATTTAGCGACCATTCCGTTTCACCTCAGTTTCCAAAAGCTCGCCAATTTGTTCGGGACGGCCAACGACACTTCGATAGCGAGGGTAATATCGGAATTTCAAAAGCGGGTATTAAACAGCGGCAAACCTAACGAGGCAACGCGGTTCGACACACAAATTCTCAGCAGCTTGAACCTGTCGCTGGATGAAATAGTAGCCACAGAGCGCGATTTTAAAAAAATCGACAGCGAAAAGCTCGCGCGGCGCGCTAGGGCGATGTTACAAGTTGCCGCGACGAGTCCAGCACGTGGATTCCAAGCGAACGCCGGCCTCTGAACCGGTTCTTTTATTTCTCCGCGGCGGACGGTGACTCCATCATCAGGTGACGCGCGCGGGTATGGTTGGAAACCTGAGCAACCAGCTTCAATAGCACGCCCAAACTCCACGCGAGGACGAATCCCGCGAGTCCGATGACAATACCCAGGGCTCCAGGGATGTATTCCGTCCGATAACGCACCATCCACAGCATAGCCGAGTGAACCAAATACGATCCAGATGACCCCGGCCACTTTCAACGCCCGCGACCACCCCGTCTCGCCAGCGATTTTCCGCGGCCCGAGTTTGGAATTGTAAACGCTGTAGCCGAAGAAAATCACGATGCCGAACGCAAACCAATAAATCAGCCGCTCCCCGGTAAGCCACGGCAGGTGGACCGCGTCTGTCGGCCCCTAAGATATTCGTCTAAACGCGCGGCTGAGCCAGCTTGCTGCGGCGTACGCCGTAGAAAAAGTAAATAAGGATGCCAATGATGAACCAGATGATAAGCCGTTCCCACGTCCGCCACGGCAGCGAAATCATGAGATAACCGGCCGATATCATCCCCATCGGCGCGACGAACCACACTGCTGGCGTCTTAAATCTCCGAGGCAAGTTCGGCTCGCGAATTCGCAGTACGAGAACGCCTATCGACACGATCACGAACGCCAGCAGCGTACCGATGGACACGAGGCTACTAGCTTCGCGCACCGTGAAAATTGCTGCAAAGATGGCGACAACAATTCCTGTAACTATCGTTGTGATCCATGGGGTCTGGAATTTTGGATGAACTTTGCTCACAAACTTTGGTAGCAAACCGTCGTCAGCCATGGTCCAGAAGATCCGGGACTGACCTAACAGCATCACGAGAATGACAGAGCTGAGGCCAGCGATGGCGCCGAGTTTGATCAGCGAGGCCATCCAACCCACGCCTGCATGGTCGGCGGCCACGGCAATCGGATCTGGCACATCCAACTGCAGGTACGGGACAATACCAGTCGCAATGGCCGATACCGCGATATACAGAACTGTGCAGACCAACAGCGAACCGATGATGCTGATCGGCATGTCGCGCTGAGGATTCTTTGCTTCCTGCGCCGCAGTGCTGACGGCGTCGAACCCGATGTAGGCGAAAAACACGATCCCTGCGCCCTGCATGACGCCGTCCCAGCCGAAATGTCCGCGCGTGCCAGTGCTCGGCGGAATGAACGGATGCCAGTTAGCAGGATTCACGGCGTGAGCCGCACCGACGATGAAGAGCAGCACGACTGCTACTTTTACAAACACAATAACGTTGTTGACGTTTGCCGACTCGCGAATGCCGACTACCAGCAAAAGCGTAACGATCGCGATAATAATGACCGCTGGCAGATTGAAGATGGCGGTGACCTGTGTTCCATCCGCCAAAGTTACCAGCGTCCCTCGCGCGGCCGATAATTGGGCAGGGATGTGAATGCCGACGTCTCGCAGAAACGACACCACATACCCCGACCAGCCGATCGAAACGGTGACCGCGCCCAAAGCGTATTCGAGAACCAAGTCCCAGCCAATGATCCAAGCGAAGAGTTCTCCGAGTGTTGCGTAACCGTAGGTGTAAGCGCTGCCCGCCATCGGCACCAATGAGGCGAACTCGCTATAGCAGAGCGCCGCGAAAATTGAGGCTACGCCCGCCAGTATGAAGGATAGAATGACTGCGGGCCCAGCGTTCTGTGCCGCAACGGTGCCCGTCAGCACGAAAATGCCTGTGCCAATGATCGCGCCAATACCGAGCATGGTCAGGTTCGTCGCACCCAGGGCGCGTTTTAAGCGTTGGTCCGTCAACGCCTCGGTTTGAAGTTGGGTGACGCTTTTTCGTCGAAACAAGTTCATGGAGGAAGTTGGCCTTGCGCTGTGCTAATCGGGATCTCCCAGTGAAGTCAAGCCGACGTTGATGGTTTGCCGAAGAATTTCCAGAAGAAATAAACCGGAACGCCGGTTAACACGATGATCAGTCCCGGCCACGTCGTCGCGGTTTGGTAAACGAAGAGCACGACAAGAATGACAGTCGCGCCAATGATGTAGAGAGCGGGGACAATTGGATAACCGAATGCTTTATAGGGCCGTTCCGCATGCGGCTGTTTCCATCGCAGTAAAAAAATGCCAAGGATCGTTAAAACGTAAAAGATCAGCGCCGCTGAAATAACGTAGTCGAGCAAATTGCCGTAGAGATTGCCGTAGCCGGTCACGTTGCCGCCTGCATCTGTTTTGACCGTGCGCGGCAGAACGAGCACGCCGGCCCAGATGCCTTGGATGAGAAGACCCCATGCCGGAACTCTGCATTTGTTTAAGTCGGCGACTCGTCGAAAGAATAAACCGTCCTTGGCCATGGCATAGTAGGCGCGAGCACCGGCAAGGATCAGCCCATTATTGCAACCAAACGTCGAGACCATGATCGCGATCGCCATGATTGTCGCGCCGGCACCGGGAAAAATTACGTTCGCCGTTTCTGAGGCGACGCGATCGCTCGGGGCATTCTGGATTGCGCTGAATGGCAGCGCCGCGAGATAAGCGACATTCGCGAGCAAATAAAGTCCGATCACCAGAAACGTGCCCAACGCGAGGGAAAGCGGCACGTTGCGCCGCGGATTAACTACTTCCCCGGCGGTGAAAGTGATGTTGTTCCATGCGTCAGCGGAGAACAAAGAATTCGTCTGTGCCACGCAAATTCCGACAAACAGCCCGAATGCAGCCGCAGCGGTTAAACCTGCGCCGACTTCCTGCAGATCCCCCCGCACAGTCCAGAAATCACTGAAGTTTTCGGCGCCTGCACCCTTCTTCAAACCGACAATGATGCCGAGCAGGATTAACGCGAACAGCGCGCCAGTTTTTGCAGTTGTAAAAACGTTTTGGATAAGCTTGCCGATTTCCAACCCGCGCGTGTTCGTGAATGTCAGAAATCCAATGAGCGCCAGGCCGACGAACTGTGCCGTCGAAAGCGACAACGCATATCCTCCAAATCGGATCGGCGAGATAATGTAATTGCTTTCCGAAACCCACGGCACAAGCACGCCGCTGTAGCGTGCGAATCCAACAGCGACCGCTGCAATCGTGCCGGTCTGAATCACAAGGAAAAGCGTCCAGCCGTAAAGAAATCCCCAGAGAGGAGAAAATGCTTCGCGCAGATACACGTATTGGCCGCCGGCCTTCGGCATCATTGCTGCCAGTTCGCCGTACGAGAGCGCGGCTGTCAGTGTCAGTAATCCCGTCACGATCCAAACAACGAGTAACCATCCCGGCGAGCCAACCTGACGGGCAATGATCGACGAGACGATGAAAATACCCGAGCCGATCATTGACCCGGCCACAAGCATGGTGGAGTCCAACAATCCGAGTCCCCTAACGAGTTTTTCTTCGGCTACAGGTGCTTCGGTAACTGCGCTTGGCATATCGAATCCTTTGGATTGGCGGAGAGTTAATCATCAACCGCGTGTCCGGCGCAATGCCAAAAAATCATTCAAATCATTTTACGGGAAAAAGGAAGCGTGTAGTCTCCCCGCCACCGATGATGACCTCAAATCATCTGCAGCGTGCACCAAGATTGCTCTCGGTTTGCTGCGCTGCTCTGGCCTTGGTCATCGAATTGGCTGCTGCGCCGCATGGCGCTTTCGCGCGGACAGCGCCACAGTTTGAAGCATTGCCACTCGTCCGCTCGCGACAAAATCATTTGTTGCTGCGTGCCTTCATTAACGGCAAACCCGCGTGGTTGACCGTCGATAGCGGTGCGCCGGTGAGCGCGATTGCCTTAAATCGCCGTGAACATTTTCGGCTCAAGCCGATCACCGGCGAATCAAGTTTGCCGGCACGCGTCCAAATCAACGGCGCATACAACAAGGTGGCGATCGCGCGTGAACTCCGAATCGGTGGACTCACTCTTGTCGATGAGCCTGTGGTCACAGTGGATCTCGGCGGCTCTGCGCGCGCCGCCCGAATGGCGCACGAACCGCAGATCGACGGGATCATTGGAGCAGACATCCTTTTTCCTACACAAGCAGTTCTGGACTGTGAAAAGCAGTTACTGATTCTGAAGACTGACCCAAATGTCCTCGGGAGCTTCCCCGGTTTCAATCGGCGTGGCTTGCGCGCCGTTCCGATTCAGGTCAGCGATGGTTACAACCTGTATGTGAACGGATCAGTCAACGGAAAAGCGGCAAAGCTCATGGTTGATACGGGCTCGTTTACCACGCTATTGCACCGTTCGTTCGTCCGACGGATGCGAATCGCCACTCGCGAGACGCCATATAGCTCCTCGGCCGTGAATCTGAAAGAGCGCGGCGTGCGTGTAGCGCACATTCGCAAGCTTACCGTTGGCTCAGTAAATATCATGGGTAAGGACGTGGGAGTGATAGACCTTGAAGGACTCATTCACGACGGATTGTTGGAAGGATCGCCGCCGGTCGCCGGGTTGCTCGGTGCAGAAACGCTGCGACGGCACCATGGCATCATCGACTTCGGCACGCGGACGCTTTACCTGAGATAAGAAGCGCACGTAGCCTATCTGTATCATTGTGAATGAAGTCGCCCGTCGCGCCGTAGCTTTAGCGTAGGCGGAAGGAATCTCCCGATTTTCTGCTCGTGAACCAAATCACTCAGGCATTTGTTTTGGCAGCGGGTCTTGGCACGCGCTTGCGTCCATTGACCGACGAACTGCCGAAACCGCTTATTCCGATCTTTCAAAAGTCGCTCGTTACTTTCGCGCTCGATCATTTGATTGGCGTGGGAGTGAACAGATTCGTCATCAACACGCACCGGCATCCCGAATTGTTCCAAAATTTCTTTGCGGGGCGCGAGTACAACGGCTGTCCCGTCACGCTCGTTCACGAGCCGGATTTGCTCGAAACGGGCGGCGGCATCAAGAACGCAGAAAATCATTTCGGCAGGGAACCGTTCCTGACTTACAGCGGCGATATTTTAACCGACGTCGAACTCCGACCTTTGATCGAAGAACATTTCCGTCGGGGAAACGACGTGACGCTCGCTTTGCGTCACACCGGTTTGGCTGCCGCTGTGGCTTTGCCCGATCAACGTGTTGTGGACATCAGCAACCGCTACGGCGTCGCGGGAAATTTTGATTTTGCCAATATCGCGGTTTGGAGCTCGGCGATTTTCGAGCGGATTCCGCCCCGCAAAAAGATCTCGTTTATTCCGATCATTGGGGATTGGATAGGCCAGGGCGCGAGAATCGGCGGCGTGGCAATGAACGACGGAAAATGGTTCAACATCTCGTCACGCGCTGAATATCTCGAAGTCCACCGCACAATCTTGCGAGAGAAATGGAAACCGGATTTCGTCAAGACGCGCGAATGGCCTGAGCGCAAAGCGAGCAGCTCGACCGTCGATTCGAGCGCACAGTTGCTCGGCTGCACAGTCGTGGGACGAAACTGCCGCGTCGGCGCAGATGCCATTCTGGAAGACACAATTTTGTGGCCGGATGCAGAAATTGCTTCCCAAAGCCGGTTGGAGGCCTGTATTGTCCGCTCCCGAAAAAAGGTCACTGGCATCCATCGCAACATCGACATCTGAATTTATGAGAACCGACCTGCTTGTTCGACGAACGCGGAAGCATTTCCCGCGCTTGGATGTCGGGGAGATAAAAATCGCACCTATTCAAAAGGGCGGGTCAGACCGCAAATTCTATCGGATCCGTTGCTCTGAGGAGCAGGCGCTCATTTTGGTAAAATACAACCTGGAGCGGGAAGAAAACCGCCACTATGTCACAATAGCGAACTTTCTGGCCGAGTACCGAATTCGTGTGCCCGAGATTTATTTTCACGACGCCGAGGAAGGTTTGATCTGGCTGGAAGACCTTGGCGAGCGCGATCTCTACAGTTATCGCCTCGAAAGCTGGCTGGTGCGCCGCGCGTTCTACGAATCGGCTCTCGATCAAATCGCGGCGCTGCATGCATTGCCCGAATCGGTTTGCATCGAGATGAAGCAACATTTGCCGGACGAGTTCAATTCTGAGCTTTACCTGTGGGAACAGAATTATTTTTTCGAGAACTGCCTCGGCCGTTACTTCAAAATCGGGAAAGAAAAGCTAGCGCAATTGGCGTCCCTGCCTGCGCTGCAGGAAATCGCAAATCACCTGGCATCGTTCCCGAGAGTCTTGGTGCACCGCGATTTTCAATCGCAGAACATCATTATCCGAAACGGTCAGGCGCACCTCATCGATTTCCAGGGAATGCGACCTGGTCTTGCCGAATACGATCTCGCGTCGCTGCTTTTTGATCCTTATGTCGATCTTCCGGAAAGCGAACGCACAGAGTTGACCGGCTACTATCGCCGGCGTCACCTCGAAAACGGTATCGCAATCAATGGGGATTTCGATCTCAAGTTGCGTCTCTGCGCCATGCAACGCCTGATGCAAGCGCTGGGTGCTTACGGATTTCTCGGCTTGGTCAAGGGTCACAAACATTTCCTCAAGCACGTCGCTGCCGCGATGCAGTCGTTGCAGCGTACCGTGGCGGAAATCGACGGGTTGACCGAACTGGAGAAAACATTGCGACAACTGGCGTAGCCAGCCGCAGGGCCGCGAGGCGCTGGGAAAGAAATCGCCGCGGACGCGACGTGACGTTGTGCGGCGGAACGCGGTTTGAAAGCAAATCATTTCGAACGCTGGACCCGGGAAAGGAAACTAACCGAACAGTCACTTTAACAGAATGCGCAAACCCCCGAGAACCTGCGCCCGCAGCGATGACCGTGCCAAGTATCGCCTCTCCTTTGCCGAGGGCGAGGCCGTTCACTTCATTCAAAGCTTTCAGTTTACCCAACCGCGCACCTCGCAATTCACGAACCATAGTATGTCAGCCTGGCCGCTCGTTTTGCATTGCAAAGTCGTTCATGATAACCTTTTCCCTACGTAAATTGGTTTATGCCTCAACTTGATCGCAACTCGCAAAGAGAGAACAAACAGCGCGGGAGCGAACCGAACTTTAATTGGCGCGGCGTCGTTCTCATCGTTATCGCGTTCAGTTTGATCGCGATGGCGATGCTCTTTTACCGGGGCGGCATGCAACCGGTCGAAGACGTGCCATATAACCGTTTTCTCGAGTTGCTCGAGAACAAGCAGATCGTTAACGACAAAAATTATCCTCTCCAGTTGGTCGTCGAGGATGGCCGCCCAACGCAGACACTGCGCGGCGCGTACATCCGGCAGGGTGCTGGCGCAGCGCCCTCACAACCGATGCCGTTCCGCACGACCGTCTATCTAAGTTTCACCAATGATCTGCAGAAAAAACTCGCTGACGCCGGCATGCAGCCCGCCATCAAAACAGAATCAAACATGCTTGCGCAGACAGTGGTGGGCTTCCTGCCGATCGCGCTTTTCCTTTTGGTCCTCTATTTCCTGTTCCGCCAGCAGATCCGGATGGCCGGCAAGGGCGCGCTGAACTTTGGCAAATCCAAGGCGCGCATGCTAGCCCGTGACAAAAACAAGATAACGTTTCGCGACGTGGCCGGCGTGGAGGAAGCCAAGGACGAAGTTCAGGAGCTGGTCGAGTTCCTGCGCGATCCGAAAAAATTTCAGAAACTCGGTGGCCGTATTCCCAAGGGCGTGTTGATGGTCGGCCCGCCCGGCACTGGCAAGACCCTGTTGGCGCGGGCCATCGCCGGTGAAGCTGACGTGCCGTTTTTCTCCATCAGCGGCTCGGATTTCGTGGAGATGTTTGTCGGCGTCGGCGCTTCGCGTGTTCGCGACATGTTTGAGCAGGGAAAGAAATCCGCGCCGTGCATCATTTTCATCGACGAAATTGACGCGGTAGGTCGTCACCGCGGCCATGGCGTTGGCGGCGGACATGATGAGCGCGAGCAAACGTTAAATGCGCTGCTCGTGGAAATGGACGGTTTCGATACGCAGGAAGGCGTGATCATCATTGCTGCTACCAACCGGCCTGACGTTCTTGATCCCGCATTGTTGCGACCGGGCCGTTTCGATCGCCAGATCACCGTGAATTTGCCGGACGTCAAAGGCCGTGAAGAAATCCTGCGCGTGCACGCAAAGAAAGTGAAGCTCGCCGAGGGCGTCGATCTCGCTGTGATCGCGCGCGGCACACCCGGTTATTCCGGCGCGGAATTGGCCAATGTCATCAATGAAGCGGCATTGCTCGCCGCCCGTCGCGGATTAAAAGGAATCACGCTCGCTGAACTCGAGGAAGCTCGCGACAAAGTTCGTTGGGGCAAGGAACGCCGGAGTCTTGCTCTGAGCGAGAAAGAAAAACAGAACACCGCGTATCACGAAGCTGGTCATGCGCTGTTGCTCGTGCTTCTCCCGCACACTGAGCCGCTGCACAAGGTCACGATTATCCCGCGCGGACCATCGCTTGGCTCGACCATGTGGTTGCCGGAGGAAGACAAATACACCAATCGCAAGAACGAATTGCTCGCCAGTCTGGCGGTCGCCATGGGTGGCCGGGTCGCGGAAGAAATTATTTTCGGCGACATTACCAACGGCGCGCGCGGCGATATCAGAGGCGCCACGGCCATTGCGCGTCGCATGGTTTGCGAATGGGGTATGAGCGAAAAAATGGGCATGGTCGAGTACGGCGAACACGAAGATTACGTCTTCCTTGGGCGCGACATCTCCAGGGCGCGCGATTACAGCGAAGCGACGGCCGAACAAATTGACCAGGAAGTGCGCAGGCTCATCGACGAATCCTATCAATTGGCCAAGCACACGCTTATTAGTAATCGCGACAAACTCGAAACCATCGCCAAAGCGCTGCTCGAATACGAGACCCTGGACGGCTCGCAAATCAAAGAGATCATCGACCACGGCCGCCTGATCAATCCGCCGCCCGGCATTGGCGGGCCACCCAGTGAGAAACCGGCACCCGAAAAACCGCCCAAGCAAGTCGTGGCTCCCGACGTCGCCCCACCGCTTCCCGGCGCCCTCGGCGGCGCTCCGGCCTAGTTCCAATATTCGACGTTGGGCGTTGGATGTTGAGCATTCGCGAGCAGGCTGGCCCCATTGGCGAAATGCGTCCAGGGTGTTTGCCATGACACCCTGCCGTGGCTTATCTCCGTCTCGTTAGGCGGTACTTATGAAAAGCTATAATCTGATTGCATTTTTCTTAATTCCCCTGGCTCTATCACAAGCTGTATCCGCAAGCGATATGCGTAAGACTTCAACAGGGAAAGCAGAGACCGCCGCAATTGTATCTGCTGCGACTGATTATGTGAAAAGAAATTCGGATCGAAACATGGAGTTTCGCATCACTATTGAAGACGTGAGTGGCGATTTTGCGCGTGCCCGAGTGGACCCGTTAAAGAAAGAAACAGATCCCGCTCTTGTTTATTTGAAGAGGGCGGGAGGTAAATGGGAGGGACTTATCATCGGGACAAGCTTTCAGAATTCAGATCTCAAAGAGCTTGGCGTTCCCAAAAACCTTTGGCGATGGAATCATGATTAGATCGGAGCTGAGCATCGTGAGATCAGTGCATACGCGGCCTAACAACAAATTTCAGCCGTGACCGACCCTGGTGCTAAACCAGCATGAGCGAACTTCTCGCGGGCAAGGTTCAGGCAGGCTTCGGCGACGCCTCTCGCTGGTTGAAGCTTTTTAATGCCGCCTACAGCGAGAAGCTAGGAATGTCTGTGTTCCCAGGCTCATTGAACATCGCACTCGATCGCGTGTTCAATTGGTTTGATGCGCGTTACGAACCTCACAGAATTTGGTTCGGTCGAGAAGAGTACGGCGGTGAGCGCGACATACTGCTGCTTCCCTGCGAACTAGTGAGTTTAGATCATCAGAAAGCGTTCTTGTGGACGCCGACGACTGCGGCAAGGGATCGACGGGATCCCTGGGTCGTCGAGATCGTCGCTGACGTCAATCTGAGAAATCATTTCGGTTTGCAGGATGGGGATGTGATCGAGATCAGAGTGCCCACCGGAAGCGACCAGAGATGATCATGGACAAACGAAAATAGAATCGCGTCGCCATCTTCCGTAGCTTATTTTTCGTTCGCAAGGCGCGGCAACCGAGGGCGAGCGTTGCCGAAGTGCTGGGTTACGCAAACAATTTCTTTCAATGACTGAACGAAGTATTGCGGCTTACGATGTATCGCAGCGCGTCAAAACGTACGACGCCGACATGGAGTTGATGCACCCGAATCGATCAAAGATGGTGCAAATCGCTCTTGAGGTGTTGCCTTTTCCCAAGACAGCAGTTCTTCGAGCAATCGATTTAGGAATCGGTACTGGTTACTTTACTGAGTGCTTTCTCAACAAGTTTCCGAACAGCCGTGTGCTCGGCATTGACGGCGCTCCGGCCATGATTGAGCTGGCGAAAGCGCGCCTAAAATCCTTGGAGTCGCGAGTCGAGTTCGTCATCGGAGATTTTCGAAAATTGCACGAACTGGCTCCGGACGCCGGTACTGCAGATATCGTATTTTCTGCGTACGCGCTTCACCATCTTAGTCGCTTCGATAAGGAGATGGTACTAACTCAGGTGGTTGAGCTCCTTGCGCCGGGCGGTTGGTTCGTGAACGCGGACCTGATTATTGCCGATTCACCGGAACTACAGAGGCGTTTCCAGGAACTCCGTGTCGCTGGAATTATGGAACGCGCGGGAGGCGCGGACAGCCGGTTTGCTGATTCCGAATCGACGCGCCAATTCCTGGCTGATCTTGAAAAGAACGAACGTGATCAGCCGCTCACCCTTACTCAGGATTTAGATCTTCTTCGAAGTTCTGGTCTGAAAAACGTTTCCGCGTTTTGGCTTGAATACCGGGAGTTGGTAAGCGGGGGACAAAAATGACGTTCGCTATCAAGGTCGACGTTAGCGATCCATTGGCGGAGACGTTCACGTTCAACGCGCAGAAGACGATGTATGGTGGCAAGCACATTGCTCAAGGCGATACGGTTTTCGTCTTCGCGAGTGAGAACGAAGGCGGC